>FLNY01004815.1_pt1 | contig 121993 bp, 98 predicted proteins | sample 1140381 | NCBI WGS metagenome assembly FLNY01 (sample SAMEA3878172, study PRJEB12797) | bioreactor metagenome | biome: Moose rumen | place: Sweden | collected 2011-10 | reverse complement strand
TTCAGGGTAAATTGGCCTTGTGTACTCGTGAATGCCATAAAAAAGAGTGCAGGCGATTAGCGTGGCAAAAAGAGCGAAAACTTGCCTGTAAGAGCGAAGAGAATCGAGAAAACAGGCCTTTCCTAAAAGAATCACGCCCTCTCCAAAAATTGCCGAAGAAAGAGCGAATAAAAAGGTGATTCCGTAAACGCCAGTAATGTCTGCAATCTGAGTGATTAGCGGCCATTTGTAAGCCGTCATTGAAAGAGTTCCCCAAGGATATGCCAGAAAGCCTGTTGACTTGCAGTATTCCCAAATCGTGTAGACAGAGGTGAACCATAAAAGCTTAAAGGGGAGGGCAAATTGATTTTTTGAAGAAAAAAAAGCCAGCTCTGAGTCTTTTTTGGAATAAAGAACAGGAAAATAAAAAACAAGACCGAAAAGCCCTTCAAAGCCCGCTGTTCCCAAAGCTGAAGCCCCCAATGTGAAAATTGCAAATCCGGGAAAGTTTCCGAGCCAAAAGCTGGAGAGAATGTGAGTTACAAGCCCGTGCAAAAAACACAGCCAGAAGGAATTGATATATGATTTTGAATTTGAAAGCGCGAGGTAAAGAGGAAAAATCGCAAAAAGACCAATCAAAGGAGAGCCAAAACTTAAAAATTCGTTCGGAATTGCCAGTGCTATAAGAAATGAAGAAAGCAGCACACAAAAAATTTGTAAAATTCTCGACATTGTGATATCATTCTATTATGTTTGATTGAAAAATTCAATTGAATTGAAAATTGTATGCTGCGGTGGGGGAGATTATGAATCCTGTTCAAGACATTCATAAATTAGAATATGGCGAAAGTCCTGCGGTTGTTGTAGAGACTCCGGGACGATTTCATCTGATTGGCGAACATTCCTGGTTTTTTAAAGACAAGACCCTTTCAATGGGTGTAAATCTTCCTGTTTATGTGGCGGTTTCCCTTCGTTCTGACGATTCATTCCATTTTTATTTTCCGCAGATGAAGGACCGCAAAAAAATCTCCATGTCTGCTATGAAGTTCCGCAAGGAAGACCGCTGGGCAAATTCAATCAAAGCGATGATTTTCGGCTTTACTTCCAGGGGTTATGAAGTAAAGGGCATGAACTTCACGATTTATTCAGATATTTTGCCTTCGGGTGGTTTTGGAATCACCACTGCAATAAAGGTTGGAAGCGCCTATGCCATTAACGAAATTTGCGGTCTGAAATGTGACGAAAATCAAATTATCCAGACCATTTCCCGGGGAAATTTAAAATTTTTAGGCTCAAACAATTATCTTTCTGCAGTCCTGACAGCAATTCACAGCGAAGAAAACAAGCTGGTCTTAACCGACTATTCAACAAAATCTTATGAGCTTCTTCCCTTCGACTTTCCTGGTAAAAAAATCATCGTCGTTGACACAAAGGTTCCCCGCGTAAATATCTGGGATGAAGAGATTATCCGTGAGGGCGAGAGCGCCCTTCTTTTAGGTGAGCTTAAAGATAGAAAATCCTATGTCCGTGGTGGCTGGACTTACGAGGAAAATCCTCACGAAGTAAATCTTGTTCTTTCTGTCGCGCCTGAATTCATTCATCAAAAATTAAATTCTGTCATTATGGAACACAAATTTGTCCTTGATGCCTGGGACGGTCTTGAAAAAGGCTCCTTCGGCAAATTTGCCAGGGCCGTAAATCACAGTCACGAAAATATGCGTGATGAATATGACATTTCCTGCCCTGAAATCGACTGGATTTTAAAGCGTCTTTCTGAAATCAACCCAAACAACGATGACTCACGAAATCCGTTCAACTGCGGAAGAATCACGGGAAAGGGCTTTGGCCGCTGTCTTTACGCAATCCTTGACGAGATTGATGTTCCTGCTTTTAACAAGAAGCTCGTTGAATTCACTAAAATCTTCGGCTTCAAAACTTCTGTCTACGATGTAAAGCCTAGCAATGGAGTTCAAATTGTCTAGAAAAAAAATTCTTGTTACGAATGATGACGGTATAAACGGCGAGGGGCTTAAGGTTCTCGTTGAATCTTTAAAAAAAGTTTGTGATGTTTACATTCTTGCCCCGGATTCTAACCGCTCGGCCGTTTCAAGCAAAATCACGATGGACAAACCTTTAAATTACCGGAAGCTTGGCGAAAAGACCTTCACTTGCTCAGGCACTCCTTGTGACTGTGTAATTTCTGCCTTTACCTCAAGCCTTTTCGACTTTAAATTTGATGCCGTAGTCTCTGGAATAAACGCAGGTCCTAATATGGGAACAGATGTCGTTTATTCAGGAACCTGTGCGGCTGCCCGACAGGCTGTCTTAATGAATGTTCCGGGTATTGCCGTAAGCCTTGAGTCCGAATATTTTGACTATGCGCGGGACGGCTTTAATTTTAAGTCCCTGGCAGATTTTGTAGCAAATAATCTTGATTCTCTAATAGCCCTTTCTTCCGGCGGAGTGTTCGTCAATATCAACGCTACTTCCGCTGCTTCATACTCTGAGGCTGTTTTTGCCTCAGGCTGTATCCGTGACTACGGAGACGAGGTTCATTTTGAGGGCGGGGAAGATGAATTTTCAGGGTCTTGCTCAACACAAGAGATAAAAATTTACGGTGACGAAGATTGCGACTATAAGATTGCGCGAAGCGGAAAAATCGCTGTTTCGCTCGTTTATGCAGAGCCTGTGCTAAAAAAAGTGAATCAAAAAATACAGTTTAAATTTTAAGTTTAAAAATCTTTCTTGACTTTCCACCCTTTTGAGATATAATAAATTCAATATGCCGCTCGATATCTGTGTAAAAGCACCAGCAAAAGTCAATATAGGACTAAAGGTTCTTAAAAAAGGCACTGCCGATGCCTATCACAATATCGAAAGTATTTTTCAGACAATAGATTTTTGTGATGAGCTTCGTGTTCGCGCAATTCCTAAAAAAGAGTGCGTCGTTCATTGCCCGCAAATGAATCTTCCTGTCGAAAATACGCTTACAAAAACTTATTCTGCTTTCTCTTCTGAAGTTGGTATTGATTTCGGAGTCGAAGTAGAATTAAACAAAAAATTACCCGCAGGTGGTGGCTTAGGTGGCGGTTCTTCAGACGGGGCAGCTCTTTTAAAAGCTCTTTCTGAACTTTCAAAAATCCCGCTTACAAAAAGTCTCTCTGATTCTGTCGCTTCCAAGGTTGGTAGTGATGTTTTCTTTTTCCTGCAATCGGGCTTTTTTGAAAATGGTCGTGGCTGTGCGTTGGTTTCTGGTCGTGGGGAAGTCGTCAAAAAAATAGAGCCCCGCTCAGATTTGATTTTTTTGCTGATTCTTCCAGAACTTCACTCTTCGACACTGGAGGCTTACTCATTGGTCGACAAGGCCTATGAGACAGGATTTTACGATTCTAAAATAAAGAACGAGGAATTGTTTTTTCCTGAGTTTTCGGAAGCAAAAAGCATTTATTGTGGTTCTGTTTCAGAGTGGAGGTTTTCAAATTCGTTCACCCCTGTTCTATCAAAAAAATACCCTGTAATTGATGCTGCTTTACAGGATATTATAGATACAGGAGCGCTTTGGGCTGATATGTCCGGCTCAGGCTCTACGGTTTTTGGTGTTTTTGAGTCGAGTCTTGCCGCTAATGAGGCTCTTAAAAAATGCCAGAAAAAATGGAAATGCGTTTTGTCTCATTAAAATCAATCCGCATTTATATTTCAAAATAAAATTTTTAAAAAAAAGGAAGAGAAAATGGAAGTAACAGAATTAAGAATCAGAAAGGTCACGCAGGAAGGAAAGCTCAAGGCCTATGTTACGGTAACTTTTGACAGCTGCTTTGTTGTCCACAATGTCAAGATTATCGAGGGTCAGTCGGGGCTTTTTATCGCAATGCCGAGCCGAAAGACTTCAAACGGCGAGTATAAGGATGTTGCTCATCCAATCAGCGCCGATTTCAGAAACGCTTTGCAGGACAAAATCATTGGTGAATATAATGCCGGTCATTTTGACGAAAGCGGTGCCGAAGACTAACGCTTAAAAATATAAAAAACGGTCTTCTTGACAACAAATTATCAATTTCATATACTTTAAGCGATTAACGGCAAAGAGGTCGTGAATAATGTTTTGTTTTTACGAGGCATTGTTCACGGCCTTTTTTTTGTCGGGCAATGAAGCCACAGATGATGTTCCTTTGTTTTGGGGCATAGTCTGCGGCTTTTTTTTTAATAAAATTTTGGTGTTCTGATGCGGAGTTTTATGGGATGATTGCCATTTCTCCGCGGAAGAACACCTTTTTGAGGCAAAAAAATGAACGAAAAGACTTTATATGAATCTTCTTTTGAACACGACGCCTGCGGAATTGGCGCACTTGTAAATATTGATGGCAGCAAAACCCATAAAATTGTGGATAACGCCCTCAGCATCGTAGAAAAGCTTGAGCACAGGGCAGGAAAGGATGCGAGCGGTGAAACTGGAGACGGTGTTGGAATTTTAGTTCAGATTAGCCATGATTTTTTCAAGAAGGAAGCAAGTGAGATTGTGGGCGACTTGGGAGAGCGTGACTATGGTATCGGAATGTTCTTTTTTGGGGATGGCGTTGAAGCAGAAAAAGCCCGGTTTGAAAAAAGCTCTGCATCTCACGGATTAAAATTCTTGGGTTGGCGGGAGGTACCTGTTTTAAGCGATGTCCTGGGGAGAAAAGCTCGTGACTGTATGCCTTCAATCTGGCAGGGCTTTATAGAGCGCCCGGATTCTTGTGAAAAGGGCCTTGAATTTGACAAATTGCTTTATAAATTGAGGCTTTCCTTTGAGAAAGATAAAAAAGAATGTCTCTCGGATGAAACTTATGTCTGCTCACTTTCAAGCCGGACAATTGTTTACAAGGGAATGTTTCTCGTAAGCCAGTTGAGGACATTTTACCGTGACCTTTTGAGCGATGACTATAAAAGTGCGGTGGCAATCGTTCATTCACGCTTTTCGACAAACACAAATCCTAGCTGGCAGCGCGCGCATCCAAACAGATTCATCGCGCACAACGGCGAAATCAACACAATCAAAGGAAACGCCGACAGAATGATTGCCCGGGGCGGAGAAATTGACCCTAACGGAAGCGACAGTGCCAGACTCGACAACACTCTTGAATATTACATAATGAACGGACTTGAAGCCCCCCTTTCCCTTTTGATGTGCGTGCCTCAGGCCTGGAAGCACGACAACTCTTTGAGTCAGGAGCAAAAGGATTTTTATCACTACTGGGCCACGATGATGGAAAGCTGGGATGGACCTGCTGCCCTTTTGTTCAGTGACGGAGACAGTTTTTTGGCAACCTTGGACAGAAACGGTTTGCGTCCCAGCCGGTACTACATTACAAAAAACAAGACCTTGATTTTGTCCAGCGAGGTGGGAGTCCTTGACATTCCTGAAAGCACGGTTTTACAGAAGAGCCGTCTAGAGCCAGGGAAAATCTTGCTGGTCGATTTAGTTCAGAAAAAACTTGTCGCAAACGACGAGCTTAAGAGCCGCTACGCAAAAAAATATCCTTATGGCGAATGGCTGAGTCAAAATCTTGTGCCCCTCCACTCATTAAAGATTCCGAACAAAAAAATTCCAGTTTCGCCTCAGGAAGAAAGGGACAGGCTTTACAAGGCCTTCGGCTGGTCACTTGAAGATGTAAACGAAATGATTCTTCCGATGGCAAAAAACGCAATCGAGCCGACAGGGGCAATGGGAAATGATATTCCGCTTGCAGTTTTGAGCGAAAAGCATCCGCCATTGTTCGATTACTTTAAGCAGAGCTTTGCTCAGGTAACGAATCCGCCGATTGACAGCCTTCGGGAAAAAATTGTTACGGATACGACGGTTTATGTCGGAAGCGACGGAGATATTTTAAATCCCTGTGCAAAAAACTGCCATGTGCTTGAGATTAACAACCCGATTTTAACCGGCGTCGATATGTTAAAAATCAAGGCAGTGAACGATAAGGGGCTTAAGGCAAAAACGATTTCGCTCGTGGTAGAAAAGCAAATATCGCAGAAAGAGAGCGGAATTTTAGACGCAGCCCTTCTTAATGTTTTCCGGGAAATTGACGAGGCTTACGAAGAGAATTTTAACATCATAGTTTTGTCTGACAGGGGAGTAGACGAAAATCACATAGCCATCCCCTCACTTTTGGCGGTCTCTGCCGTGGAGCAGTATCTTATCCGCACAAAAAGGCGAACAAAAATTTCCGTAATTTTGGAAAGCGCGGAAATTCGGGATGTTCATCAGGCGGCTCTTTGTCTGGGCTATGGTGCCCGTGCCGTAAATCCCTATCTTGCCCACGAATGTATCGCCGAACTCATCGACAAAAAATTGCTCGACAAGGACTATCACACGGCGATTGACGACTACAATCTTGCAATTATGAACGGAATAGTAAAAATTGCGGCAAAAATGGGAATCTCAACCTTGCAGTCTTATCAGTCGTCGCAGATGTTCGAGGCCGTCGGTCTTTCAAAAAAACTCACCGAAAAATATTTTACCAACACAGTTTCGAGAATCGGCGGAATCGGCATTAAAGAAATAGAAGAGGACATTTTGTTCCATCATAACGAAGCATATAAAGATATTTTTGAAGTTGACAACCGTCTTATAAAGCTTGACACTCACGCAATGCACAAATATAAGGTCGGAGAGCATTGTGAGCATCACCTTATAACTCCAGCCCTTGTAAAGCTGTTGCAGGAAAGCTGTCAGGAAGGAAATTACGGAAAATTCAAGGAGTATTCGGCGCTTGCAAATGATACGAGCCATCCGCACACAATCCGCTCGCTTTTTGACTTCAATTTTAAAAACTCAAAGAAAATTCCCCTGGAAAAAGTTGAGAGTGCCAGGGAAATAGTAAAGAGATTTAAGACTGGTGCGATGAGCTACGGCTCAATCAGTGAAGAAGCGCACAAATGCCTGGCCGAAGCGATGAATCATTTGCACGGAAAGTCAAATTCCGGAGAGGGCGGCGAAAAATCCGGGCGTTTTGGGACACAATTCAGCTCTGCAATCAAGCAGGTTGCAAGCGGTCGCTTTGGCGTTACGGAAGAATACTTACTCAGCGCAAAGGAAATTCAGATAAAAATGGCACAGGGGGCAAAGCCTGGTGAAGGCGGTCATTTGCCCGGAAAAAAAGTTTACCCTTGGATTGCTCAGACACGGTACGCAACTCCGGGCGTTTCCTTGATTTCACCTCCGCCACACCACGACATCTACTCAATAGAAGATTTGGCTCAGCTCATTTTTGATTTGAAAAACGCAAACAGAAGGGCTGACATCTCGGTAAAACTCGTAAGCGAGGCAGGGGTCGGAACGATTGCCTCTGGAGTCGCAAAGGCCGGGGCAAATGTAATTTTAATTTCAGGTCACGACGGCGGAACCGGGGCAGCTCCTCTTTCTTCGATTCATCATGCGGGGCTTCCTTGGGAAATGGGGCTTGCAGAAACTCATCAGACCTTGATTCAGAATAATCTTCGTTCTCTTGTCCGCCTTGAAACTGACGGAAAGCTTATGACTGGGCGGGACATTGCAATCGCCTGTATGCTTGGGGCTGAAGAATTTGGCTTTGCGACTGCTCCTTTAATCGTTTTGGGCTGCAAGATGTTAAGAGTCTGCAATTTGGACACTTGTCCCTTCGGAGTTGCGACTCAAAATGACAAGCTGCGCGCAAAATTCCCCGGAAAAGCTGAATATGTAGAAAATTTTATGCTTTATGTTGCAGAGGAATTGCGCGAAATTATGGCAGAGTTTGGAATCAGCACTGTAAAGGAACTTTGTGGCAGAACAGACTTGCTTAAAGTGAGCGAGGGCGTAAAGACGGAGAGGGCAAAACTTATCGACACGAGTAAAATCCTTTCTGAGACAGATGAAAGCTGGAAAACTCATTTTGAAGACGGAAAGCTGAAGGGCGACAAGGAAACCCTTGATTTTGGAATTGACTCACTCCGCCTTCTTCCTGTTTTAAATAATTCTCGCCTTACGACTTTAAAATATGATTTGGAGTGCACCGACAGAACGGCGGGAACAATCTTAGGTTCAGTCATTCAGGAAAAATACAAAAACACGCTTGAAGATGACCATTACACGGTTCATTTCACAGGCGGGGCAGGACAGAGTTTTGGAGCCTTCATTCCAAAGGGGCTGACACTCCGCCTTACAGGGGATGCAAACGATGCAGTCGGAAAAGGTCTTTCGGGCGGAAAAATCGTAATAACTCCGTCAGAGGATTTTGAAGGCAAGGCAGAAGACAACATAATTATCGGTAATGTGGCATTTTTCGGAGCTACGAGCGGAAAAGGCTTTATAAACGGCAGGGCAGGCGAGAGATTCTGCGTGCGTAATTCGGGAGCAACTGTCGTTTGCGAGGGAAGCGGAGACCACGCTCTTGAATATATGACGGGCGGAACTGTCGTTATTTTGGGAGAAACGGGAAAAAATGTTGCGGCTGGTATGAGCGGCGGAATTGCCTACATTCTCGACGAAAAACACGAGCTTTACAAAAAGTTAAACCGCGAGCTGGTTACGATGTATGAGCTGGAGGACGAAGAGACGGCACTTTTAGACGGCAGTGAAAAGCTTTCTGACAGTCAGAATCTAAAAAAGCTTCTTGAAGAGCATTTAAAAGCGACCAACTCTAAAAAAGCTCAGGAAATTTTAAATGATTTTGAAAGCTATATTCCGCTGTTCAAGAAAATCATCCCGAATGACTACCTGAAGATGAAAAAAGCAATCGCCGGGAATAAGAATAAGGGACTAAAGGAAGAAGAAGCGGTGCTTGAAGCATTCAGGTCGATGACAGCGACGATTTAAAAGCTGATTGGAAAGAGGAAAAAACTGGACGAAAATGCCCTGATATAGCAAGAACTACTATAGAAACATCTTTAGAAATTTCATAATATATCAGAAAAACATTGGAGAAAAAAATGAAAAAAGTATTACTTTGTTTATTTGCATTTTCTGTTTCAGCTTTTTCTGGCTTGCTTCTTTCCTGTAAGGAAAAGTCTTCTGGAAACGACGGCGACACATCCATCCCCGTCAAAAAAGAGCAGATGGTAAGCTCCAGCCGAATCATTTATTCTGGCTGGGATTTGTACGAGGAGCGGAAGGACGGAAAAATGTACGCAGTCCGTGAAGCCGAGTGTGGAGACGAGGTAAAAATCTTCCTTAACGAAGACGGTTCTGTCGAACAGAAGAAGGCTACCCGTCATTTACAGAGCGGAAAGGAAGAAAATCTTGATTTCGTGCATGTTCTTTATGAGGAAGAAGAGTTTTGGACTCGTGATATTTTTATTGCGGGACCGAATTATATGTATTCTACCGTGGTGCTAAAGGATGCCTTCATTTATTCGGCTCCGGACGGAACGAGCATTACTGGCTCTCAGATTACGGAAGGAAGCTGTGTCGTGCTTGAACAGATGGCAAGTCCAACCAACGATTTTTTTAAGGTCGTGATTTACAACGGAAAGCCTTTCGGAAAGGAAGTTTATATCTCTCAGGAAAATCTTGCTTTGGGTCCTCAGGCCGTCTTGTGTGGTGAAATAGCCCGTGTATTCTCAAAAATTGACGAAAAAACCCCGAGCAAAGTCCGTGATGAAATACTACAGAAATTGATTGCTGACTCTTCAAAATGGGATTCAAAAGAGAAAGATTATCTTACAGAAAAAATCTTGAAGCTGTACGAAAAAACGCTTCTTCCTGAAGAAATAATCGAACCCTTTCTTACGCAGAATATCAGCGAGCAAGGGGCGAATCTTTCAGAGAAAAATTCGGAAGTTGTTTCAGAACTGTCTGACTTTTGAAGCAGCCTCTAATTTAAATCAATTTGAAATTGGAGAAGAAAATGAAAAAAATATTTGCATACATTTTGATTTTGACTTTGGCGGCCTCTTCTTTTGCAAAGACGAAGGGCTTTATGTTAAGACCGAACGGTCCATTGCGAGAAGACAAGGGTAATGGCGGCGTTGAATGGGCAACAACCGTGCCAGAGGGAACTGCGCTTGAAATCGAAAGCAGCGAGCCTGTCCGGCTTACTCTCATAACCGAAAAAGAAAAATATGAAGACATCGAATTCTACAAGGTCACTTATGAAAAAAAGACCTATTATGCCAGAACGAGCGAGGTCGCCCTTGGAAATGAGATTTCCGTGCTTCTTTCTGACACGACGCTTTTTAAGAAGCCTGCTATTTCTTCATTTTTGAACGCTCAGATTGACAAGACTTCTGTCGTAGTCTCTGGCGAAAAGAAAAAACATGCGGACATCGACTTCTGTGAGATTCAGTATTGGTCAGGAAGCGCGGGCGAAATCAGGACTCGCTATGTTTTTTCAGACAAGGTGAGCAAAAATCAGCGTGATTTGGAGGCCGTGCGAATCGTCGAGACGGCTCTTTCCCTCAAAAACAAGGATGCCGAAAAAGAAAAGGCTATGAAAGAGGAGCTTTTCAAGAATGCAAAAAAGCTAAGCACGAGCGAGGAAATCACCGAGTTCGTTCAGTCTGAATATGACAAGTGGGTTTTTGAAAGTAGCGGCAACTGCGAGGAATCTTTAGCAGAGGAATGAAAAATCAAAAAGGGCTGCCCGCACTTTGAAGGTGTGAAGGACAGCCCCGTTTTTTTTACAGAGGAATGTTTCCGTGTTTTTTTGCTACGACATCGTTTGAAGTTTTTCCTTCAAGAATATTGAAGCTCTGAACTACCTTTGCCCTTGTTTCTTCCGGATTAATCACGGCTGAAATGTAGTCTCGCTGGGCGGCGATTGTCGGAGTCATAAATGTTTCCCTGTATTCCTGGCCTTTCTCGGCCTTTACATTGGGGTCTGTTTCTTTAGCATACAAAATTCCGATTGCACCCTCGGCACCCATAACGGCAATCTCTGCCTTTGGCCAAGCGTAAACAAAATCAGCTCCCAGATGCTTTGAGCACATCGCGATGTATGCGCCACCATAAGCTTTTCGGGTGATTACAGTGACCTTTGGAACGCTTGCCTCGCTGTAGGCGTAGAGGAGCTTTGCCCCGTGACGGATAATTCCTTTCTGTTCTTCCTGTGGGCCTGGAATGAAGCCAGGAACATCGACGAAGGTGAGAAGGGGAATATCGTAGCAGTCGCAGTAGCGCACAAAGCGGGAAATTTTGTCAGAAGCGTCGCAGTTTAAAACTCCGCCGAAGAATCCCGGATTGTTTCCGACTATACCAACTGTCTTTCCTTCGATTTTTCCGAAGCCGACCACGGCGTTTGCTGCGAATTCGCTCATAATCTCACAGAAAGAGTTGTCATCAATTACATTTTCGATAACATTTTTGATGTCATAACCTTTTGTGCTTGATTCCGGAAGAACATTCTGAATGTCCTTGAGTTTTTTTGAATTGAAAGAAAATTCTTTTTTCGAGAAAAGACCGCCTTTTTCAGATTTTGCTTCAAATGGAGTCTTGTCGCCATAGTAGTGGGGAATGTAGTTCAAGAGTTCCTTTACTTTGTCGTAACATTCGTTTTCATTCTGAGCGCGATAATGAGCGACACCGGACTTCTGCGAGTGAATTGCGGCTCCACCCAAATCCTCAGAAGAAATGTCCATAAACATAACTTGTTTGACGACTTTCGGACCTGTGATGTACATTTCTGAAATCTTATCTACCGTAAAGATAAAGTCGGTGAGACCTGGTGAGTAAACGGCACCGCCTGCGCAAGGACCTACGATGATTGAAATCTGAGGAATAACGCCGCTTGCGCGAACATTCTGTTTAAAAATTTCGCCATAACCGCAAAGAGCGTCAACTCCTTCCTGAATACGGGCACCACCCGAATCATTAACGCCGATAACAGGGCATTTTACTTCGATTGCCTTTGCGATAAGCTCTGCGATTTTCTGACCGTGAACTTTTCCCAGCGAGCCACCCTGAACTGTGAAGTCCTGAGAATAAATCGCGATTTTTCTGCCGTTTACCGTTCCGAAGCCTGTGATAACGCCATCATAGGGAATTACTTTTTTGTCCATGCCAAAGTTCGTGCACTGGTGAGAAGCCGCGCTGTAGATTTCCATAAAACTGTCTTTGTCGACGATAGCATTGATTCGCTCGATTGCGTGAAGTTTTCCTTTTGCGTGCTGTTTTTCAAGATTGTATTCAAAAGCCATTGCTTGCTCCTAAAGTGGATTATTTCATTTTTGAAAAAGTTTATATATCTAAATAAAAAAAGTCAATATGACAAAATTTAAAAAAATGTCATTTAAAATTGAAGTGGCAAAAAATCTCTTTTCAAATTTAAATTTTCAGTGTATCTTAAAAATATGACCGTAAAGGATGCCATAGAAGAATATCTTTTGTACATTGAATCTGTCCGTACTCTTTCAGAAAATACAGTTACGGCTTGTAAAAATGATTTGCTGCAGTTCTCCGAAATGCCTTTTATCACTCCTCAAAAAGAAATGTCGGATATTGAGCTTGAAGATTTAAAGCAATGCGTTGGCTATCTTTCGAAGAAAAAGCGTTCTGCCGCTTCCATAAACAGGTTTATTTCTTCCGTCCGGAGTCTGTTTGGTTACTGCAGGAAATTTGGCCATATAGAAATAAATATTGCCTTTGAGCTTAAGACCGTAAAAAATCCAAAAAAACTTCCCAGGTTTATGACAGGTGCCGAAGTCGACAAAATTTGCCGCGAGCCAGAAGAAAATGAGCTTCTCTGGGAAAAGCGGGACAAGGCACTTTTTGAAATGCTTTATTCTTCCGGCTGCCGAGTCTCCGAAATAGCTTCCCTGACTTTCGACGATATGAATTCTGATTTTTCCTCTGCGATTGTTACCGGAAAAGGAAGCAAGGACAGGCGGGTTTATTTTGAAGAGGACGCACAAAAGGCTTTAAAAGCTTACCTTGAGGACCGAAACTCCCGTTTTGGAAGCTCTGACAAGGAAAAGCATATTTTCCTGAATCAAAGGGGAGGGGCTTTGAGTACGGGTGGAATAAGAATGATAATTTCCCGCTATTCTGGAAGCGAAGGAACGAAGCACCATATTTCGCCCCACGCCTTCAGGCATACATTCGCGACCGCTATGATTACAAATGGTGCGGATGTCCGTCTTGTGCAGGAGCTGCTCGGGCATTCAAGCATTTCTACCACCCAGCGATACACACATATCAGTACCGAAAAAATGATAGAAATGTACAATAAAGCCCATCCCCATGGTGGAAAAAAATAATCAGCTTTTTCGCGGCTCTATTTTAACTGATAAACGGCATCTACATTTATTGTAATTGTCGAGGAGCCGCCTGAAACTGGCGTTGAGATTGCGCTTTCTTCTGCCATTGCAGAATCCATCGCTCCAAGTGAATTTTTCATCAGCATAGACCTGGGATATGAGTAATTTGCCTGCTCAGAAATAGAAAGAACCTTTCCCAGTTTAGCCCCGCTTGCTCCGGCTAGAATATTTGCGCTTTCCTTTGCCTGCCCGATTGCAAGGACACGGGCCTGTTTTTTTGCTGTTTCCGTGTCGCTGACTCCGTAAGTCAATGATGAAAGCTGATTTGCACCGGATTTTAATGCAAGATCAATCACTTCGCTAGTCTGAGAGATTTTTTTGACGGTGATTTTTATCTGATTCGTTACCCGATAGTCATCATAAACCTGTTTGCCGGATTTTTGGTCATAGTGACTTTCCTGATAAACTGAGTAATTTTGTGTCGAGATTGAATCCTTGCTGATTCCCGCGTTAATTATTGCCTCCTGAACGGAAGTCATTTTTTTTGCGTTTTCGCTGGAAGTTTCGGCGACATCGCTTCCTTTTGTAATTACGGAAAGAATTATTGTTGCAGTGTCTGCTTCGACGGTGACGCTTCCGCTGCCAGAAACACTTACGGTTCTGCGGGCGAAGTTATCCTGCGTTATTGTGCAGGAATAAAATGAAAGGGAGGTGAGTGTAAGCAAAATTGCGATTTTAGATAAATTTTTCATAGTGAATGGATTTTACCACATATTTTGAAATCTAGACAACAGAGGCCGTTTTTCTTTAAAAAATTCCGTTAATTTTCTTCTCCCAAATCCGATAATAAAGTATCAGTAAACAACGCCCTTACAGCGGAGTTTTTAGGAGTAAAATATGGTAAGAAGTCTTTGGACAGCGGCAACAGGTATGAACGGTCAGCAGCAGAATCTTGACACGATTTCAAACAACCTCTCAAATGTCAACACAACCGGATTCAAACAGCAGCGAGTTGAGTTCGAAGATCTTATCTATCAGAATGTGAAGCTGGCGGGAACTCCTGCGACAGAAGATACCGTTACCCCGGTCGGAATCCAGCAGGGTGCGGGTACAAAAGTCGCGGCAACCCAGCGCGTCTTCTCACAAGGCTCTCTCCAAGCCACAGGCGTTGACACTGATGTAGCTGTAGTAGGAGACGGATTCTTCCGCGTAATGCAATATGACGGAAGTTACGCCTACACCAGAGACGGCTCATTTAAAATCGACATGAACGGCCAGCTGGTAAATTCAAACGGCCTCCGCGTCCAGCCTGAGGTAATCATGCCGGAAGGCTACGACATTCACACCCTTACCATTGACGACACAGGCCGCGTCTCAGTGAAGATTTTCGGTCAGGACGATCCTGTGGATGTAGCCCAGCTTGAGCTTTACCGCTTCCCAAACAACGCGGGTCTTGAAGCCGCGGGCGACAATCTTTTTAAGGTGACGAACGCTTCAGGCGAGGCAATTGCAGGCCGGCCGGGTTTTGAGGGCTTCGGCGTAACCAAGCACAAGTTCGTAGAGATGTCGAATGTAAGCGTAGTAAACGAAATGGTTCAGATGATTGTGGCCCAGAGAGCCTACGAGTTCAACTCAAAGGCCATCCAGACCACGGACTCAATGCTCTCAACAGCAGTAAACCTTAAAAGATAATTAGAATTTAGACGCGGATAAACGCAGATGAACACAGATTATATATATCCGCGTGTATCTGTGTGAATCTGCGTCAAAAAATGAAGGGGATTTAATATGACAATCGGCGGTATTTCAGCAATAACTAAAGGCGAGGGTGCTTCTCTTAGTGCGAAAATCTCTTCTGAGAAGGGAAAATTCGATGCCCTCGTAAATGAGGCTAAATCTCTCGCGAAATCTGAAAATGCCGGTGTCGGTAAAAATCTTTCTTCTTCTCAGACTTCCTATGACGGCCGCCTTAACGGCGACTGGACAAGCGGCTTTTCAGGCTCGTTTACTTCACAGAGTGACAAAAACGCTCTTCCCGTCGGTGCGGCCGCAAATCAGGCTAATCCCCATGTTCAGAGCCAGAAAATCGACAGGACAAGTAAACTTTACGAAAAATCCCTTGAGATGGAATCTTATGTTGTCAAAATGATGCTGTCTTCAATGCGAAAAACTGTGATGAAGGCAGACGGCGAATCAAGCTACGCTAAAAATATGTACGAGGACATGCTCTACGACGAGTATGCCACGATGATGACGAAAAACGCAGGCTTCGGCTTGGCAGACCAGATGTATCTCCAGCTTTCTCAGGGCGGTGTTGAGGCTTAAAATGTCAATTCTTTCTTTGCCCGATGATTTTAAGGGCGTTCATTTTCATTTTGTTGGAATCAAGGGCACTGGAATGGCTGCCCTTACAGAAATTTTATATGCCCGGGGGGCGGTAATCACTGGAAGTGATGTTCCTGAGCGATTTTACACTGACGAGATTCTTGAAAAACACGGACTGAAGGCCCTTCCTTTTTCAGAAAAAAACATCACTGACTCCGTTCAATTTGTAATCTATTCAAGTGCTTATTCTGTCGAAAAGAACCCGGACCTTATTGAGGCAAAAAAGCGAAATCTTCCTATGCTTCTTTATTCTGAGGCCTTGGGCGCCATTAGCAGGACAGCTTATTCCTGCGGCGTTTGCGGAGTTCACGGAAAAACAACGACGACAGGCCTTTGCGGAACTATTTTAAAGGAACTTCCTCTTTCATCTCAGGTTCTTGCCGGCTCTGTCATAAAATCCTTTGGCGACTCGTGTACTATGACGACTCCGACAAAAAAACATGATTATTTTGTTGCCGAAACCTGTGAATATCAGCGTCATTTTATGGCCTTTGAGCCAAAAAAAATCATTTTGACCAGTGTTGAAAGCGATCATCAGGATTATTACCCGACTTATGAGGACATTCGCTCTGCTTTCGTTGATTATATTTGTAAATTGCCGGAAGGCGGTGAGGTAATTTATTGTGCAGATGATAAGGGCGCTGTCGAAACCGTAGAAATAGCCAAGAAAAAAAGAGCTGATATAAAGGCCCTTCCTTATGGAGTGAAGGCTAGTGGGGATTATAAGCTCACTTTTGGAGAAGTAAAGGCTGGAGTTCAGCATTTTTCTGTCGCTTCTCTTGGCGCTTTTGAAATTCTTGTTCCTGGTGAGCATAATGTCCGAAATGCAGTCGCAGCCCTTGCCTTGAATGCAGAGCTTTTAAGAAATGAGGGAAAAAATCCCCTTGATTATATCGAAAATCTGAAAACTGGCCTTAAAAATTTTGCCGGCGGAAAGAGACGAAGTGAAATTGTTGGACGCGCAAAAACTTCATCTGGTCAGGATGTTATTTTTATAGATGATTACGGTCATCATCCTACGGCAATTAAGACGACTTTAAAGGGCTTCCGCGAATTCTACAAAAATCATAAGATTATCGTGGATTTTATGAGCCACACCTATACAAGAACGGCTGCCCTTCTTGAAGAATTTGCCTCTTCATTTGAAAGCGCAGACAAGGTTATTATCAATAAAATTTACGGAAGCGCGCGTGAAAATGCCGAATCGGCGAATGTTACGGGTGAAATCTTGGCAGAGAGGACAAAAAAATATCACAAGGATGTCTTTTATGCCGGAGAATTTGACGAGGCTTGTGAACTCGGACTGAAAATCTTATCTGAGTCAAGGGATGAAAAATATCCCGACGGCTACATTTTCGTTACGATGGGAGCCGGTGACAACTGGAAGGTTGGAAAAAAGCTTCTTGAAAAACTTAACGGAATCTGTGCGTAAAATTTGTGTGGAGAATATCTTATGAAAGAATTTTTGCCTTATGAAACTGTGAGAAATGACGCTTTAAAGCTTGCATCAAAAATCTATCACGACGGATTTATTCCTGACATCATATATACCTCTCTTCGGGGCGGGGCTTATATGGCGAATGTGATTAGTGAATATTTTAAGCTTGCCCTTAAGGGAAAAAAGCCTGTCCTTTATGCGGCTGTCGTTGCGCGCTCCTATACAGATGTTCATTCTCACGATGCAATTAGGATTGATGGTTGGACATATTCTCCTGATTATCTCCGTCAGGGAGACAAAATCCTTCTTATTGACGATATTTATGACTCTGGAAGAACTCTGAATTTTTTGGTGCAGTTCCTTCTTGAAAAGGGCGTTCCCCGTGAGGATATAAAGGTTGTCGTTCACGATTACAAGAATTTTACTTTTAAAGAAACCTTGCCAATAAAACCAGATTATTGGTGCCGGAAATTCGACATAAAGTCTCCTTCTGATGACCGCTGGATTCACTATTGCAGCCACGAACTTGTAGGACTTTCAAAAGCTGAGCTTGAAGAAAATTACTACAAGCAGGACGAAGAGCTAAGGTCTGTTTTGGGCGAATTCCTTTAATATAATTTCCGCTGATTTTTTGTAGGAATATTTACTAGAAATCAGCTCTTTTTCCTTTTCCGTAAAGGGCTCGTCTTTAAAGGCGAGCATTTTTTCTGCCAAATCGCCGGCACTTTCGCTTTTAAAGAATGTTACTGGAAGCCCTTCGTAAATTTCTTTAAAAACCGGAATGTCAGAAATTATTGCCCGTGTTCCGACCGTAAGGGCTTCAAGGGGAGGAAGGCCAAAGCCTTCATAAAGTGACGGCTGAACTAAAAATTTAGACTCCGCATAAAGATATTTCAGCTCGTCATTGGAGATTTTCCCCGTAAAGACGACCAGCGATTCACTGCCATTCTGTGAAATATTTTGCGAATCGGCCGAAGAATCTATCCTCTTAATTCTCTCGACTGTCTCTTCATCTCCTGTCCTGAAATTTTCCGCGTTTCCGACGATTACCAGCTTGGACTTAAAATTTTCGTCCGTTTTTCTTGCATTTTCAAAGGCATCAAGCAGGATTTTCAGCCCTTTGTGCTTTTTTATGTTCCCGACAAAAAGAATCTGGTCTTTTTTTTCTGCTTTTTTTTCAAACGGCTCTTTTAAATAAGACGGAGCTGAGTTATAGACGATTTTTAAGGGCTTTTTGCACTTTAGGTGATGAATAATCCTCTCTTTTGAAAATTCTGAGACCGTAAAAATCGTATTTGAATAATTGATTGCCCGTTTGTAAAACATTTTTCGCCCGATTTTTCCGAGCATACTGGTAAGCCCCTTTACGTCTAAAAAAACGACATCGTGAATAACAGAGAAAATCGGAAGATTGATTCCGGACGGAATGTTGCAGTAGGGTGTAAAATAGACATCGTAATGATGAATCGCTTCAAGAACATCCTGGGGAAAGAAAAATGTTTCTTTAAGGGAGAATGGCTTTATGTCACAAAAGCAGAACTCGACATTCGCAAGACGCAAAAAAGGCGCGCATTGCCCGTGACTTCCGATTAAAAGACATTCGTTTTCTTCGAGGAAGTATGGAATCAGCTCTGATATAAATGAACCGATTCCTCCGCTTCCAATCATTCTGCAGTCGATTGCAATTCTCATTTTTTAGTCGTTTCCTCGTCCATTCTGATTATTGTGTTGTCAATCGCTTCCTTTATTTCACGGGCGAATCGCTCCCTTGAAAAATTTTTTGCGTGAGCGCTTATGAATGTGGAGTCGAAGGCTCCTTGTTTTTCAAGCTCCTCAAAGCGATTTATTGCCCGCTCAACTGAGTCAGGGGTAGCGTGGCTGAAAAATGTTCCCGTTTTTCCGTTTATGATTGTCTCAAGGGCACCGCCTTTTCCGAAGGCAATTACGGGCCGTCCGCAGCACTGGGCTTCGACAGGAATAATTCCAAAATCTTCTTCGGCACAGAAAATCAAGGCACGGCACCGCTGCAAATAGTCCCGGACCTCGTCATCCCTGATTCTTCCTGTGAAGGTGATTTTTGAGTCCTTGTAGCGGGATGCGAGTTTTTTAAGCTCTTTTTTTTGCGAGCCGCTTCCAATAACTACGAGATTTTTTTTAAGATTTCCACAGGCTTGTATCGCAAGGTCGATTCTCTTGTACGGAACGAAACGGCTGAAGACAACGAAAAAGTCTTCGGCTTCCTTTCCGTTTGGCTGCAAGTCCTTTACATTTACTGGCGGATATATTACCTCGCTTTCACGGTTCCAGTATTTTTTGATTCTTCTTGAAATGTAGTTGGAGTTTGCGATTAAAGTGTCGACTCTCTGGCTTGAAACATAGTCCCAGAGCCGGATTTTGTTCATCCATTTTTCCATAAAGAACTGGGTGATTCTGCCGCTCCGGTTTTTGTATTCAAAATATTTGTCCCACGCGTATCTCATTGGCGTATGGATGTATGCGACATGGGGCACTAGCGGAGGAGTGATGACTCCCTTTGCGCAACTAGACGACGAACAGATTACGAGTTTATAGCTTGAAAAGTCAAAGGACTCGAAGGCTTTTGGCATAAAAGCTAAGAATTTTGTGTAAAGTTTTGTCGCAAAAGGCCATTTTTGAATGAAAGATGTGTGAACCTTTTCTTTCGGAAAGATTTTTCCCATCTTTTTTTCGTCATAAACGAGAGTAAAAATGTCCGCCTCAGGGTAGATTTTTAAGAGTTCTTCAACGACTCGCTCGGCTCCGCCGTAATTTACGAGCCAGTCATGTACAATCGCAACTTTTTTCATTTTTACCCCCTGGATTTATTCATTTTGTTCACTTTAAATTCGCCCACTTCAAACGAAGTTCTGTCACTTTGAGCCTGTCAGGAATCCTATCCTATCATAAAAAGCGTGATTTGTCGAATTCTGCCTTTCCTGAGCTAAAAGTCTTAATTATGAGCTATGATTTTCCGATAATTAAATAGCATTGATTATTGGGAGGATTCTATGATTCGTGGTTGGTATATTGGTTCTAGTTCAATGAACGCCCAGCAAAACAGGCTCGACACGATTGCAAACAATTTGGCGAATGTGGATACCGCAGGCTTTAAACGAGACGAGACTTCGACAAAAACCTTTTCTGAGCTTCTTTTAAGAAGAACGGAAGCCGACGGCGTTTATAAAACTCCTTTTGGCTCGGCAGATGCGGCTCCGATTATCGGAAAAATCGGTCTCGGAGTCGAGACTAACGAAAATTACACAGTTTTTGAGCAAGGCTCTTTCCGCGGAACTAATACAAACACGGACATGGCTCTGGCTGGAGAAGGATTTTTTGCAGTTGAGACACCAGGCGGTGAGCGATACACGAGAAACGGAAACTTTATCCTTGGAAAAGAAGGCATCTTGCTTACAAAAGACGGATACCCTCTTATGGGTGAGAACGGCGTAATCAAGGTTCCTGATGACAAATTCATCGTGAACGAGGACGGAATTATCACCACAAAAGACAACGAAGTGATTGACCGAATCAAAATAGTGCGCTTCGATAACGAGCGATACCTCAAAAAAATGGGGAATTCTCTCTGGTCCTCAAACAATATCTCTGGTGAGGCTTACATCGCCGAGGGAATGGAGCGACCGAAAATGCTTCAGGGCTATATGGAGACCAGCAATGTCAATGTCGTTAACGAAATGGTCAAGATGATTGAGGTGAACCGCGCTTATGAGGCAAGCCAGAAGACAATCCAGAGCGAGGACAGCATGATGCAGACTCTCTGGAACAAGGTTGCTTTAAGCCACTGATTTTTTGAAAACTCATAAAAAGTGACAAACTTCAGATTTTATGTTAGGATTTAGTGATGTCTGAAATTATCGTAAGCGTAAAAAATCTTGAAAAAACATATAAATCTGAAGGTGAAACTCTCACAATCCTTAAAGATTTAAATCTTGAAATAGAAAAAGGCAAAAAAGTCTGCATTGTAGGCGAAAGCGGAAGCGGAAAAAGCACATTCCTGAACATTATTGGCGGGCTTGACTCGGCCACTTCTGGCGAAATTATTTGCGGCTCCTACAATATTTCACGGCTCAGCGAAAAAGCGCTCTCCGACTATAGAACTCATTTTTTAGGTCTTATCTTTCAGTTCCATTATCTTTTAAAAGATTTTACGGCTCTCGAAAACACATTTTTACCGTCTCTTATGGCTGGAGTTCCAAAAAAAATCGCGATTGAAAAGGCAAAAGCCCTTCTTTGTGATGTCGGCCTTGAAAACCGAATGTCGCACCTGCCGGGAAAACTTTCTGGCGGGGAGAGGCAGAGGGTTAGTGTTGCCCGCTCCCTTATGAATGATCCGTCTCTTATTTTGGCGGACGAGCCTACGGGAAATTTGGACCCTGAAAATGCGAAAATGATTGGCGAGCTTCTCTTTTCCGTCGTTGAAAAATACAATAAAACCCTTCTTCTTGTCACCCACGATATGACTCTTGCCAGAAATGGCGATGTTTCTTACGCGATAAAAAACGGCAGCCTTCAAGAGGTGAATTTTGAGGTTTTAAAATGACCTTTTCTTCATCCCTTCTTTTTGCAAGCCGTATTCTCTTTCCGAAAACCGGGAAAAAATCCAATGTGCGCCGTTCCCTTTTGGGAGCTCTCGTTTGCATAGGAATTTCGCTTGTTCCTCTCATCGTGGTCCTTGTAGTTTCCAACGGAATGATAAAGGGAATCACCGAACGGATGATAGGCCTTTCTTCGTCGCATTTACAGCTTGTACTTTATCCCGGCTCCGAATATAGTCAGACTGCCGAAAATTTGCAAAGCCTTTCTTCGTCAGTTAAGCTTTACGAGCCTTCTGTAAAAAATATTTGGCCGGAATTACAGGGAATAGGGCTTGCTTCTTCAAAAAAGGGGCGTTTTGGCTCTTCCATTCGTGCAGTTCAGAGCGATATTTTTGAAAAAAACGAGTCTTTTAAAAATCTTTTTGAAGTTCTTGACGGAAATACAGACCTTTCATCGAAAAATTCCTGCGTTCTCGGAAAAAAACTTGCGGAAAATCTTGAAGTCAAGGCAGGAGACACCGTCAGGCTTATAACTACAAAAGAAAATTCAAGCGGAAAAACTGTTCCTAAAATTACTCTTTTAAAAGTGAGCGGAATAGTCTCTTCAGGCTATCAGGAGCTGGACGCTCTGTGGTTTTTTGTTTCCCTTGAAAACGGCTTTAACTTAATTTCATCAAGCTCCACTACAGCTGTTTTGGGAATTGAAACTGAAGACGCTTTTTCCGTAAACCTTGAAAAAGCATACCGCTCCCTTTCACCTCTTCTTTTGAACTGCGGGCATCTTTACCGTTGGAGTGATTTGAATACTTCTCAGTACGAAAATTTTGCTTCAACAAAGATTATGCTGCTTTTTATTATGATGCTGATTGTTCTTGTAGCTTCCGTGAATATCTCCAGTGCCTTGGTTATGCTCGTTATGGAGCGAAAAAAGGAAATAGCAATCTTAAAAAGTCTCGGAGGCACTTCCCGTGGAATTTCACTTTCATTCATCATAACAGGGAGTGTCACAGGCTTTTTCGGAGTTCTTTTCGGTCTCCCTCTCGGGCTTTTGTTCTCGCTTAATTTTTCAAGGGTAATGAATTTTATCGAGGCTCTTGTGAATTCCTTTGCGAAAATTTTTTATTTTCTGTCCGAGGGCAGCCTTTCAAACTATGTCACGGTTCATCTTCTTGACGAGGCATTTTATCTTCAGAATATCCCGATAACAATCCCCGTAAAAGAAGTGGCTTTGATTTCACTCGCAACGATTCTGCTTTCTCTTTTAGTAAGCCTTCTTCCTGCAATAAAGGCTGGTAAGGAAAAGCCGATAGAAACCCTCAGAAAGATTTAGGAATCAGAATTCCACCCTTTTTGCCGTTTATCTGCTCCTAATATTTTTCAGGAATTTTATAGAAATCCAGTGCGGAATCTATCCATTTTTTTGAAAGCTCAGGGTAAAAATCTTCCGTAAAAAGAAAAAGCTCCAGACAAGCGCGATAATTCTTGCAATAATATTGAGACTCTGCCAAATAAAACACTGCCCGCATCATAACCTGAGAATCCCGCGTAATTGCAAGAAACTGCCTTAAATCATTAACCGAGCCCTTGTAATCTTTTTTCATAAAATAGTTTTTCAGCGACTCAAAGAGAAAAAAATCATCTCCCTCAGGAGAGAGAATCATATCTTCCTCAAAAACATAAGGATTTAAAAGCTTTTGTTTTTTTACTGCGTATGGGCCTGCAAGCTCTTTGCCTGCTTTTTTTGCCTTTTCTGACATTGGAGTGGCTTTTATGTCTAAATCTGAAATTAAGTCGAGGTAGGGAAGTGGAAGCTCCCGCAAAAATCCTGGGACATATTGCTCCTCGGCTTCAGCAGAAAATTCAAGATAATCATCTGGCGGAAGAAGAGAGACTGGCCTTACCGTCGCATTTACGGTTGGAAGCAGTATGTTAAAAAGGTCGCCGTTTTTGTCACGGGCAATCAGGGCGTAGTAATAGTCACCGAAGTGTTTTAAAAAGTCAGTGAAGCTTGTCGTGTGAGCGGGAACTTCTGCCACAGGCTTTTCTGCCGAAATAGTTGATTTTTGCTCGATTTGGCTCGTTGAGCGGAAAATTGCGATGCTGGCCGCCGTAAAATTTTCTGGAAGGGTCCATGAAAGCTCTATTTTGTTTACGCCGATTTTTTTTGCAGAAATATTAGCCGGGACAGGCCTTGAAGGGAAAGTCTGGGCGAATGAAAATGCCAAGAAAGCGACGAGAAAAAGAAAAACAAAAAATCCCTTTCGAGAAAAAGACATATTCTTATTTTGAACTAAAATTCTTCGTTTTTCAAGGGGCAGATTTAGCCGTGATTTTCAGCAATGTACCGGAAAGCACGGCTTTTTTAATCACTGTCGCTTACAATGTAAAGGCTACGCCGAATTTTGGCTGGAATGTAAAGCCAGAGAGGAAATAGCTTTCGTCATCAGTAATGCCCTCAGCATCATAACCAAGAGTACAAGCACCGACATTGTAAAGGATGCCGAAGTTTGCGAAAATACCTACATGGTCATTGAAGCGGAATGTGTAAGCGATTTCTGGTCCGATGTAGAAATTGAAGTTGAACAAGTCGAATTCGATGTCAGCAGTGTAACCTGATACTGAGACCGATTCCGTATAGCCTAAGCTGTCAATTCTGAAACCGAGGTCACCGAAAATAGAAAGTGTCATTTTTTCGTTGTGAATCGGCGAACCGCCAAGACCGACTCCAAGGTCAAAATCAACGCCTTTAAAATCTTCCAAATCATCTTTTCCGTGAGCATAACCGACACCAAGATTTACTTTTACAGAAAATCCACTGTCAGCGACATGAGTGAAGTCAAAAAAGCCTCCGAAACCGCCGCTTTTGAAATCATCTTCGTTATCACCATCTTCAATAGTCCAGCTGTTGATTGGAATGTAAGCACCTACATGGAAGGTGTTTTCAGCGAAAACTGCTGCAGAAAGAAGTGTTGCAGCGGCCAAAGCGATAAGTTTTTTCATAAAATTTTCTCCTTTTGTATTTATGAATTCTTATATAAATAAGTAAAAGTACTCTACAAAAAAAAAAGTATACTGTCAAGAAATCAAAGGATAAATTCTTTAAACTTTCAATTATGCTGAACTTGTGATATAATAATTTCACTTTATTTTATTGAGGATATTATGAAACTTTATGTTGGAAATCTAAGTTATGTTACTACGGAAGAAACTCTCCGTGAGAGGTTTTCTAATTATGGCGAGGTACTTTCTGTCAGGATTATGAAGGATAAATTCACCGAGCAGTCAAAGGGCTTTGGCTTCGTTGAAATGGCCGATGACATTATGGGCGAGCGGGGAATTGGCGGCATGAACGGAAAGGATGTTGACGGGCGCAGAATCCGTGTGAGCGTGGCTGTCGATAAGCCAAAACGCGAGGGCGGGGCTAAAAATTTCATTAAGAAGGAACGAAATTCCTCTGAGGAATACTAAAATTCTTGCTAAAAGAATGTTTTCAACCGATAATATAGAGATAAAGATTTAAAAATGGGGGCTTTATGTATAAAACTCAACGACGAATCGCCTTGGTTTCGATAAATCTTGTTGCGGCTTTAGTTTTCATCTTGATTGCTGTAAATCTGGCTCCGCAGACAAAGCTGACGGATTACCGAACTTACTCTAACTTCTTCCCGATTGTCGTTACGGCACTCATTTTTGCCATTTTGTTCTTCACGAGCATTACAGTTTTTGAGAATGCCAGAAGCCGAATCGAAAAAAAATCAATGGAGACTGGCGCGACGGCTATTCTCACGAAATTCATTGAGCGGCTTCGCTTTTGCTACTCTCTCGAGGATTTTAATAACGCCGTATCTGAAATCTTGGAGCTTGATGCAGATTGTTCTGTCCTTTATGTTGACCGAAATGCTAACTATGTTCTCTACAATAGCCCCAACAAGATTACGAATGATCCTAAAATCTTAACTAAGCTTGAGCAGAATTATGATGCGGCTTGGCACGACCCGATTAACTTTCTGAGCGATACTATGGGTCTTTGTCCGAATCAAAAAAAAGCGAGGGGATTTTTCTTTGCCAGCGATGGCGAGCACCTTTATATCTTTAACCGCTACACATATCTTTTTGATACCGAAATATACCGTCAGCTTTACGAGGAATTTGTTCGCTTCCAGAACCGTTCCAGAATCATCTCAAGTCTTTCTGAAATTTCTGAGCTTTCAACGGAATGGCAGCAGCTTGCGGACGCTCAGGTCTCCTTCTTGCCAAGGAAAATGCCAGAAATCAAGAATTTAAAGCTTGGCGCATACTTCCGCCCGCTTATCAATGTCTCAGGTGACTATTACACTGTTCTTCCTATTGACGAGCACAAAACTCTCCTTATGCTCGGTGACGTTTCTGGTAAGGGACTTGCGGCGGCTCTTGTCATGGGCTTGGTAATTAACACCGTAAAAATCAAGGAAAATAAAGAAGATTTAGTCGGAATGATAATTTCCGTGGATGCGGCAATTAAGGGCATGCATCTTCAGGATAAATACACGGTTCTTTTTATCGGAATCGTTGATACTGAAAAAATGAAAATCACTTATGTTAATGCTTCGATGTCAGACCCAATCGTTGTAACTCGTTCTCCTGAAGGCTACCGAATCAAGTCGCTTTCATCAAATTGCTCTGTCGTAGGAATTATTCCGATTGACGAAAGTGATGTTCAGGTTTCAGAGCAGCGTCTTTTCTCCGGAGACCTCATTATGATGGCATCTGACGGTGTCTCAGAGGTTATGAACGAAGATAAGGTAGAGCTTGGCGACACTGAGCTTTTCACGAATACAATCAAGGCCAGCGCTTCAAAGGAGCCTCAGGAATTCGTAAACGATATAGTAAATCTTGTTTTGAGCTATAATGCGGACACAAGGCTTCACGATGACTTGACGATGCTCGTAGCAAAGGTTGAACGGTAGGGGGAAAGAAATCTATGGTTTACGCACTTATTAACATTGCTTTTGCCCTTTTTTTAGGCTGGCTTGCTATTTATGTTGACGCTCGGACAGGAAACGAAGGAAAAAATCCTGTCATTTCATTGAATGTTCTCCTTGCCCTTTCCTGCGGTGCTTTGGGACTTACGATTTTGTCTTCAATCGCTATGCCTGAGCGAATGACGACCTTTCTTGCCGAGCTTACTTACATCATTTTCGGAATGTATTGCGTTCATTTTTCGGTTTACAATGTCTTTTATCCAATGATTGAACGACCTTTTGCAGTTCAGGTGCTTAGCTGGACTGGTGATATTTGGTGTATATGGGCTGTCATGTTCCATTTTACAGGGGCTACCGTTACGAATTTTGTCGGTATTCGTATGGAATCAGTCTCTCTCTTCTTTGATGATTTTGCGACTATTTTTCCCTACAACTGGTTTGATTTTTACAGGCTCTTAGTTTTCTTTGTGGTGCCTTTCTTCTCTGTCATAATTATGCTGCTTCGCTCTGAGACTCGTGAGGGACGCCTTGACCACCAGAAATCAATCTTGAACGCCGCTTCTCTCATTGCGGCATGGATTGCCCTTTCTTTGGTTCATTTTGCCACTTATCGTGTCGCCATGTTCTCGACGCTTTTCCTTGTTCCTTATGTTTTGGCACAGTGGATTTTAATGCGGGCGACCCTTGTTGACTTTTTGTACGACTTTTTCTCACTGCTCGGTTTCGCACTTAAAACGCTCATCTGTTATTTTTTCCCTGCGATTTTGATTGGTTTCGGATTTGCGTTTTTGTGGTCACGGAGCACGAATCATGGAACTGCCTTCTATCTTTATCTTATAGCCTTAATCATTGTCATCGTTATGGGCGCCTATCAGCTTATGAAGCTCTTTAACCGCCGCTCAGGCTTCCGAACTCAGCAATATGCGAACATTTTTGAGGAAGATTTGTCTCAGTTCGACTTTTCTGACGACCCAGAGAACATCGTTCGAAATATGCAGAATATCTTCACAAAAAATATCGGTATGTCCTTCATGAGAATTCTGGTAGAAAACAACAATGAAGAGCTTGAATCAGTCTATGATTTATCTGATGAAAAAAAGATAACTATCTCAACGAAAGACAACAAGATGTTCGACTCACTTTTGAACCAGAACAGACGAATTGTTTTTAAGACTGTCCTGGACTCAGGTTATTATTACTCGGCCTCAAGAAGCGATTTGGTGAACTTTTTTAATCAGACTGGCTCTGACGCCTTCATCATTCTGAACGAGGGTCGCCATATCCTGGGCGTAATCATTTTGGGACAGAAGGCCGGTGGTAATGTCTATAACAATTATGACTACGAGGTTTTCTCAAAGCTTTACTCTTACTTCTTCGTATTCGGTTACTATATGAAGAACATCGGTAACGAATCTATTGTCGGTGTCGTAAACCGAGAAATCCGAATGTCAGAGCAGATTATCGAGTCTATTCAGGGAAATATCGACCCAATCAAAAATAAGCGGTACGACTCCGGAATGACGATGATTCACGCCCACAACATCGGCGGTGAGTTCATCGACTTAATCAAGCTGTCCGAGGATAAGCACATTTTCGTTATGGGAGATTTGTCTGGCAAGGGTATCGCTGCCTCTATGAGCATGGTCATCGTAAAGTCCGTAATCCGAACATTCTTGCAGGAAACAAAGGATTTCAAGCTGCTTGTCGAAAAGGTAAATCAGTTTATCCGGTTTAATCTTCCTCGCGGAACCTTCTTTGAGGGAATTTTTGCTCTCATTGACTTTAAGGACGACACTGTTTATTACATCAACTGTGCTGTTCCTGCCTTCTTCCTCTACAACAGGGCCTACAACAATGTTATGGAAATTCAGGGTGAGGGACATGTTTTGGGCTTCGTAAAGGATATTTCTCCCTACATCAAGGTCAAAAAGGTTAAGTTGAATCCTGGTGACATTCTATTTGCTTGTACGGACGGTATGCTTGACTCAAAATCACTACGAGGTGAGGCTTACGGAAAAGACAGGCTTCAGAAAAATATTATTGAGAACACTCAGATGAGTGCTCAAAATATGATTTCATCTTCTTACAACGCATTGCTCGAATTCCTTTCAAAGGAACTCGACGATGATGTAAGTATCTTCACGCTAAAAATGCTGAGGGCGTAAATTTTTTGTCATTTTATGTGACAGGGGAACTTTTATGGAACAACTTTCAATAATAGAAAAACAGGGCTCAAACTATGTTCTTTACGAAATTTCAGGAGTAATGAACACATACACTGTCACGGAGCTTGCTGAAAAACTCGACGAGAATATCAAAAAATCTAACATTGTTCTGGATTTGGAACGAGTTGAAGCCGTTGACTCGGTTGGGGTTGGCCTTATTATGGCAACTCATAATGACGGCGAGGACAATAACCGCAGACTTTACATTATGAATCCGTCTGCTCCGGCAAGAATTGCCCTTGAGGAGACTGGTTTTTACGATGTTTTTGATGTAATTCACGCCGTTACGGAAGTTCAGTAATCTATGAAAAAAATAATCTTAATATGTGCGAAGCTTTTATTTTGTTTAGCTTTGTTTTCTTGCAAAGAGAAGCTTGTCTTGGCTGAAACGGCAGACCGTTCAAAAGAGAATGAAAGCTCTTTGACTCAAAACCCTGAAGTTGAAAGGCTTAGAAGCGTATTTTCCAAAATGAGCGAGAGGGCAAAAAATGCCATTCCTAACGGAAATCCGGAAGAATTTTTGGCAGATTTGCATAAGGTACTGGACGAAGAGAAAAAGGCTCATCGCACTGACGAGCTTGATTTGCTTTATCTTATCGACAAAAAACATTCTGTTTCAAGCTCTTATGTTCCTAAGGATTTAAAAGCTGTCAAAAATAATGATTTGTGGAATGTAAGCCGAAATGATTTGTCTTTGCGCCCTGAAAGCTACGCAGCCCTTGAAAATTTAAGTCGTGCCGCCCTTTCAGACGGAATTAAGCTTATGGTCTCATCGACTTACCGCTCATATAAATATCAGGAAGGACTTTTTAACCGGTATGTTTCACAGGATGGACTTGAGCTTGCGGAGCGTTATTCCGCTCGTCCTGGAACTAGTCAGCATCAGCTGGGCTGTGCCGTTGATTTTGGCTCAATAACCGATGACTGGGGAGAAACAAAAATGGGGCAGTGGGTTTACAGTCACGCTTCAGAGTATGGCTGGAGTCTTTCTTTTCCCCGTGGCTATGAAGATGTGACAGGCTATATGTGGGAATGTTGGCATTTCCGTTATATCGGAGTTGAAGCCTGTCGTTTTCAGAAAAAATGGTTCGGTGATGTCCAGCAGTTTATGCTGGAATTTATCGACGAATGGAAAAAAAGCGAGTAATTTTAGGAAAAACTCTGTGTCTCCTTTTACAAAACTGTTGCGCAGATTTTTCCGCTTGCCGGCGTTATCTCTAGCCGGGTTCCTGATTTTGCGTCTTGTGCGCTTCTGACTATTTTTCCGTCCTGTGTTCTTACCATTGAGTAGCCCCGATTTAAAATCGTCTGCGGGCTTGCTTGCTCCAAAATATGACGGCATTGCTGAATCTGATTTTTCGTGTCCTTTAGCTTTTCGTTCATTCCGTCCAAAAGAGAAGTGCGGGCGATTTCAAGCCTGTTAAAAAGCGGCTGTTCAATCGAACGGAAACGAATCTCCATATTTGAGACATCAAATGATTTTATCATAAGCTTTAACCGCTCTACTTTTCCTGAAATCTGATTGTAAAATTCTTCCTTGTAGGCGGCTAATCCCTGCAAAATGTCGCTTTGCTTCGGAACGACCAGCTCTGCTGCGGCTGACGGGGTAGGCGCTCTCATGTCAGCGGCATAATCTGCCAAACTCCAGTCAATTTCATGACCTACCGCGCTTACGACAGGAATTTTTGACTCCGCTATTGCCCGAACGACAATTTCCTCGCTGAACGGGAGCAAATCCTCAAGACTTCCGCCACCTCGGCCTACGATTAGGACATCGCACATTGAAAAATCATTCGCCGTTTTAATCATATTCGAAATAGTGACACCAGCCCCGTCTCCTTGAACAAGGGCGGGCAGAATAACTACATCTACTCCCGGATTCCTTCTTTTTGTAATCTGCAAGATATCCCGAAGAGCCGCTCCTGTCGGGCTCGTTACGATTCCGATTTTTTTTGAGAAGCGGGGAATCGGCTTTTTTCTGTCCCTGTCAAAAAGCCCTTCTGCGGCAAGCTTTTTCTTCCGTTCTTCAAGAATTTGGAGAATATTTCCGGAGCCTGCAATCTCCATTTTGTTGATGATGAATTGATAGTTTCCTCTTGGAGCGTAGACTGATACAGAGCCTGTGCATTTAACCTTCATTCCGTCCTTGGGAATAAAGGTCAGGGCCATTGCCCGTCCGCGAAACATTACGGCAGAAATCTGGGCGTTCTCGTCTTTTAAAGTGAAGTACATGTGACCGCTTGCGTTCGGCCTGTAATTTGAGATTTCACCTTCTAGCGTGATGTTTGAAAATGTGCCTTCGAGTAAATCACGGATATGAGAAGTTAAATTCGTGACGGAAAAAACCGTGTCCTTTGGAAAAAGCTCAGTCATGGTTTTCAATTTTTTCCATCGTGCTAATCATATAGTCAGCCGTTCTCTTTCCGGCCTCGCCGATGTGCTGCCAGGCCTCTGCCTTGTAGTGGGCGCGGAGCTTTGCTAATTCCGGGCTGTCGCTTGCGTTTTTGATTACCTCGGCGATGTTTTCAAAATCCTCTTCTTTTATAGGAATACCGATTTTCTGCAATGTCGTTACTGCCCAAGGCTTATGCCCGGTGTCGTAAATGTCGTAGGGAAGTAAGTCCATCTCGGCATTGGCGTACATAACAGGCTTGTCGCAAAGGAAGGTGTAGTCGTAAACGATTCCCGAAAAGTCTGAAATCATAATGTCGGCTTTTTTGAGTGAGTAAATGTTGTCACGCTCGTTGTCCCAGGAAAGGTTCGCATTATCCTTGTAACGCTCAACCAGGCGGTCGAGCATTTCCTTTTCGGAGATTCGGCTCTGGGGGTGGGGGCGGACGATAATCTTCATGCCACTTTTTACCAGCGGGTCAAGGAGCTTTTCGCCGTAAAGACCTAAAAGCGCGCTCTTTCCCCATGAAGGAGAGACCAGAACCGTAAATTCGTGATTTTCTTCGGCCGGAATCGAAGCCATTTTCTCTTTGAGCACATCAAGATATGTGCAGCCCACGGTGACAAGCTCTTTTGCAGGCAAATTCCGCTGTTTTTCGAGCAGGCGGATATCGTCAGCCTGATAGTCGCCGGTCATGAGCACTGAATCGAAGTAGTCAAGGCCAAAGAGACGGTACATCGTGGAATCGGTGCAGGAGTGGAAGATATGGCTGTAATGCTTTACGTTCTTGCTTCGCTTGAGCTGGTAGACCTGTAAGCCCGGTGTTGTCATAAGGACAATTCCCGCGGAAAGCATGTTGAGCTTTGCGTAGGCCACATTGCCGGTGCCGATACATTCGGCTTTTACGAAAGAAAAATTCTTTTCGTAAATCGGGTCGTCTTCCGTTCCCGTGTAATAGGTCAGCTCGATGCCACGCTTTTCAAATTCCTCCGCCACAGGAAGAAAAACCGTAAAATACCGCTTGTCCTCGCAGTAAACCACATATTTTTTGTAGGATTTGTCTTCCTGCACGCCCTTTTTTCCTGCAAAAACCAGCTTGAGCTTGAGCCAAAGAGCTTTTGCAAGAAAGAAAAGTGTGGCTGCGGCACCGATAAGAATAGAAAAGAGCATTGAGCCCGTGCCCGGGTCGATGTAAAGGGGTAAAATCGTCATTCTTCTATTCCTATTTGCTTACAAATTCCTTAATCAAGCCAAGAACTTTGTCCATATCAGGCTGCGGGGCGACAGTGATTCGCATTGAAAGATGACTTCCTTCTGTCCAGAGGCGGGTGAGATAGCCGTTCTCTGAGAGGTAGTCCTTGAGAGCCTGAACGTCGATTTCCTTGTCGTTTTCACCCAGATTCTCGTTGAAGCGGATGAAGATGAAGTTGGCGGCAGACTTGTATGCCTTGATGCCCTTAATCTTGTTGATTTCGCTGATGAAATCATCCTTGAGCTTGATGATAGTCTTGGTGAGATTGTTGTAGTAGGCCTTGTCCTGTAGGGCGGCTATACAGACCTTGCGGCCGATGTTTGACACGCGGAAGGGATTCAAGTCCAGCTTGAAGACCTGTTTTGCCATAGGAGTGCAGAGACCGTAGCCCATGCGGATTCCGGCTAAGCCGTAGAGCTTAGAGAAGGTGCGGCAGAAAACCACATTGTTGTATGAGTTCAGGAGATACTTTGCGTCGTAGGTGACGGTGGAAAGGCCCAGATATGCCTCGTCAACGATAACGAGGGAAGTTGGGTTTTCCTTGATAACTTTTTCAAGGTCGTTCCGGCTGATGACCGCTCCCGTGGGGTTGTGAGGAGTCGTGATTACGATGATTCTTGGCTTTGTCTTTTTTGCCTCTGACATAAGGCTCTTCATGTCGAACTCGTATGAGTCTTTTCCCGGAACTACATTGTAGTAAGCGGCCTTTGCGTGGCGGAGCTCACAGACAGATTTGTAGTAGTTCCAAGCTGGAGAAGAAATAAGAACAATGTCGTCCTTGTTGAGAACGATAGTCATGATTGTCTTGATAACATCAGATGAGCCTGAGTGGATGAAAATAGACTCTGTAGGAATGTCAGTGGCCTTTGAAACCTCCACTGCCAGATCATCCTCACGGGTCAAGTCGTAAAGATACAGGTCTTCCATTGTGGCGTTGTGAAGAACTTCAAGACATTTTGGACTTGGTCCGAAGAGATTCTCGTTTACATGCATTCGCCCTGTGAGCTGCTCGGTTGCGACTACAGAATACTGCTTTGTCTCACCGTAGTTTGAAAGATAGCTGATTCGCTGGGTAGAGTTGATGAGCTCGTCTTCCTGGAAGAACTGCTCGATGAATTCCTTAAAATTGGGGTAGAACTGAAGAATGTCGTCTGTAGTGTCGAATTCCTTGCACTCAGCGTCATCATAGCGCTTGATTTTCATCAGAAGCTCAGTGATGTGCTTAATCTGGAAGTCGTCCCAGAGCATGTATTTCATGTCGGGGTCGTAGTATTCTTTTACCATGAGGTCAACGAATTTTTCTGAGAATGACTTTGAGAAGAAGGCCTCGCCGATAGTGTACCAGGATTTCTCTCCGCCTTTTTTTACTTCGGTCATGTAGCCCCGGTCGTCCAGGCCTTTTACGCAGTATTCGTTACAGAACTCGTCTGAGTAAAGGCAGCCGTAGTATGAGTCGTAAACATAGTCACGGTAGACATTGTGGGCAAACCAGTTGTCAGAGCAGCAGATGTAGCTTGCCTTGATGTAGTCTTTTGCGGCGTAGAGGGAAGACATGTTGTTTTTCTCTTCCCATTCAGTGTTGTCGATAACGATAAGATCCGGGTATTTTTTTGCCATTTCGTAGTAGCGCTCTTTCAGGTAGCCGACTACGAGAACGATTTCCTTGATTCCCGCGTCGTGGAGCTGCTTAATCTGCCGTTCCACCATTGTGTCGCCCTTGATTTCAAAGAGTCCTTTTGGCAGGTAGTTTGAAAGAGGCATACAACGACGGCTTCGGCCTGCAGCCATAATGATTGCGTTGTCAACCTTGTATGGGGCGAGGGCTTCCATACCCTCAGCCGTAACTTTATTGTTTTTTACCCAGCCTGCTTTTGTGCAGGAAAGGATTGTGTCTTTGTTAAATGATGAGACATCTTCTTTGCGGCGGATTGCCATAATGTAGTCGAATTCGTTTTCTGTCATTGTAAATCTCCTGGTATTATAAAAAAATGTAAAAACATTAGTTACATTTTTTCCAATTATCATCAATAAAAATATTATCCTTTACATTATACCACGAATCACTAGATACCGTAAATTCATATTCACTTTTGCTGTGTCCTGGCATAAAAAGATTTTCGATAGTTACATTAACACCATTTTTTTTGTATTCATTAGAAGAACTTATAGATATTTCTTTATGTGTAAAAGGATTTACAGCTTTATCTATGATTCCTTTTAAGGCTAAAGAAGGAACATCTGCATTTGTCATAAAAGTGTTATCAATTGAAAAAGACTCTGAGGAATTAAAATCTTTTTCTAAAAGTACGCAATGAAAATGATCCTTTGAATAGCCACCGATATCTGAAGTTTTGTAATCTTCCTTTGCTATTGCATTTATTCCTATTCCATGGTCAGAAGTTATGAGAATTCTTGTATTGTCATAAATTTCATTTTCTTTTAGAAAATCACAAAAACGTGCTACTTCTTTTAAGACTGCTATATTTGCAGGATAGGAATTTTCCTTGGGAAGAGAATTTTTTTGAGGAAGCCCTAAGTCGTACATTGAAATGTCTTCGCTTGAATGTGTTGCCTCATTAGTGATTATGTTAAGAGTTGGAGTTTGTGAGTCAACAGCGGTAATTTTATTCATATAGTGAAGGGCAGAGAACCATTCAACAAAAGATGATGAAGTTTCTTTTATACCATTTTCCCACCAGGTACCTTTGTAATAAATAATTGGACGAAGAGGTGCTGGAGCTTCTCTAAACAAACTTGTCCAAAATAAATTTCTGTTAAGTGTGTGGCTCAAAGAAGCTAATGAATCTGGTGACACCAAAGCTTCCCTTTTAAAATCACCAGAATAACGCCCTAAAACTTTTATTGCCTTTGTGTTTGGAACATCCTTTGCAAATGTCATATCTGCTTCCCAAACATAGTTTGCCCAGGAAAGATCGGACACTGTGGAATAAAATCCTTCTTTAGCAAGAATTGTCGGAAGCAACGAAAGCGCTTCATTGTGCTTAACTCTAAGCTTTACGTCATTTCGCTTATTCATTTCAAGAGGAGTGTATTCATAGCCACCATATACTCCTGGAGAACCCATAAGTGTGTGTCCGTTAAAAGAAACAGTGTTTGGATAGTATATGAACCCGTTTAATTTTTCTTTTAATTCAGGGACATCATTTAAGATATACTTGATGTAAGATGATTCAAAACGGTCAAACATAAAGACAATGATGTTTTTTTGATTTTTAGACAGATGATATTTTATTGCTGAATCATCTTGCATTTGATTGTTCGATTCTTTCTGGATTTTATAAGCCGTGTATTCATTTTTTATTGAAGATATTTTTACGATTGAAAATATTGTAAATACAAAAAGACATATTGTTGTCAGATTTCTTAAGATTTTTGAGCCGTTATATTTAACTGCAAAAATTATTAAGACAAATACTGCCAGTAGGGAAAGAGAATTTAAAAAGATGAATAAAGTAGATACGCTTCCAATTGTGTCAATGAATTTTAAAGTCTCATCCATCGAGCCGTAATCACCTGTAAAAATAAAGGCGTTTATAATACCGCAAAAAAGCAGACAGGTGAATAAAACTGAAATCGTTGTTTGAATTCTTTCTTTAAATAAAAAATATATACATGCTGGCCAGAAAAGAAAGAGTCCGAAGCTCATCCAAAATGATGAATGTAAAAATGCATTCGGATTTGTATAATTTTCTATATCTGAAAATTCTTGAACAGATGAAGAAATTAAGTTTGCAGGAAGAGTTAAGCCTGTAAGAATAACCAGCGAAATTGCAGAAATAAAAAACAGAGAATGTCGTAAATTTCTATTTTGAAAAATATCTTTTAAATGATTGTCTATAAGGGCATTTATACCTTTTACATAAAAAGGAATTGGAATTAAAAATAAAAGTGCGCTTGTAGCAGGAATTTTCTTGTCCAGACCTGCACCTTTTGAATAAAAAATCCAGATGTATAAAATAACCGAGACAACTCCTGCGCAAAAGCAAAAGTAAAGTACCTTAAGAGGATTTTTCATTTTGTAGAAAATATTTTTTACAAGCGAGAATATATTGTTCATCGTCCAGTAAAGGACTAATCCAGCGGGAGAATTATACAAGACAACTAAAAATAAAAGTGCCATTCCATATATTTGAATTTTTTCTCTTATGCCATGACCTTTTGAATATATTGCACCTGAAATACAGTTAATTGCTGTCATTGCAATCGGTAGGATATTTATTGAAAATCCTCTGATTGTAAAAATTGAGTCTGGTAAACCCATATTTTTTATAAATAGGAAAGATTTTCCCTGTAAATCTGGCAGACCAGAAAGAGTGTGGTAAGCTGCCAAGAAAAATGGAATCTGAATTAAAATTCCAAAGCTTGAACGCAAAGCCATTATTGGATGGTAATGATTTTGTCTGTAATATGTTGAAAGAATCATGTATTGCTCATCGCCAGAGAAAGCTTTTTTGATTCTTTCGATTCCTGATTTTAATTTTGATTGGATATTTCTTTCTTTTTCTTCCCAGTCTTCTGCAACTATATAAAGAGGAAGACACAAAAGGGTAACTGTAAGACTTACTCCTAAAATTGCTATTCCGGTATTTTTAAAAAGCTGACTGAATACTCTGTATGAAACTTCGATTATTTGTGTAATCGGAGAAAGAACTACATTGTAAAGAATCGTTAAAAATGACATATTTTAATCCCTTGAAAATAAATCTCTTGTGTAAACTTTATCCTTTATATCTTTTAATTCATCTGAAAGACGATTTGCGATTATTACATCGCATTTATTTTTGAAAAGTACTAAATCGTTTACTACTTTTGAATTAAAAAAATCACTACCATTGAATGTAGGCTCATAAACAATTACAGGTATGCCCTTTGCCTTAATTCTTTTCATAACACCTTGAATTGAACTTTGTCTGAAATTGTCACTATTGGCCTTCATCGTTAAGCGATAAACACCAACTACCTTAGGTTTTCGAGAAAGAATTTGCTCTGCAATAAAATCTTTTCTCGTGCTGTTTGAGTCTACGATTGCGGATATTAGATTGCTTGGAACATCTTTGTAATTCGCGAGCAGTTGTTTTGTATCTTTTGGAAGACAGTATCCGCCGTATCCAAACGAAGGATTGTTGTAAAAATCACCAATACGAGGGTCAAGGCAAACACCATGAATTATATTTTTTGTATCGAGTCCTCTAATTTCTGCGTAAGTGTCAAGCTCGTTAAAATAAGCGACACGCAATGCTAAATATGTGTTTGCAAAAAGTTTTATCGCTTCTGCTTCTGTATAATGCGGAAAAAGCAAGGGAATGTCTTTTTTTAAGGCACCTTCTTCTAAAAGTGAAGCAAAAGTTTTTGCTTTTTCTAGCATTGATTCATCATCTTTAGGATAGCTTACAACGATTCTGCTTGGGTAAAGGTTGTCATATAGGGCATGACCTTCTCTCAAAAATTCTGGTGAAAAAAGAAGATTCTTATAACTGCTCGTCTCCCTTAAATTTTGAGTGTATCCAACGGGGATTGTAGATTTAATTACAACAGTTGCCTTGGTTTGAGATTCCTTAACGATGGAAAGAACATTTTCGATTGATGATGTGTCAAAATAATTTTTCTGAGGATCGTAGTTTGTTGGTGTAGAGATTATTATAAAATCAGCATCCTTGTATGCCTCTAAGCCGTTTGTCGTGGCTTTTAAATTAAGATTTTTAGTCTTAAGATATTCTTCAATTTCTTTATCAACGATTGGAGATTTTTTTGAATTTATTAAATCAACTTTCTCTTGCATTATATCAACAGCAATTACGCTGTTATTTTGTGCGAGAAGGACCGCATTTGAGAGGCCTACATAACCGGTTCCGGCTACAGCAATTTTCATTATTTATTTTCCTCTTTTCTATCGTAATAAGTTTTATACCACTGTGCAAATTTTTCAAGACCATCTTTGAGGCTAGTTTCCGGCTTAAATCCAAAATCTTTTTCTAAATCACTTACATCTGCAAATGTCTGATAAACATCTCCAGGCTGCATGGGAAGTAATTCTTTTTTTGCGGGGGCTGAAATAATTCCATTATTAATAAGACATTGTTCTAGAATTTCAACAAATACCATTAAGTTTTCTGGCTTATTGTTACCAATATTGTAAATTTTATATGGAACATAATCTTCTGTAAGTTCGGGAGTTTTTTGCATTACGCTGATAATACCTTTGACGATGTCATCAATATAAGTGAAATCCCTCTTCATGTCCCCATAATTATAAATTTGAATTGGTTTGCCTTCTACAAGCTTTTCGGTGAACTTGAAATATGCCATGTCAGGTCGTCCCATTGGCCCGTAAACTGTGAAAAATCTAAGCCCCGTGCACGGTATATTATAGAGTTTTGCATAGGAATGTGCAAAAAGTTCGTTTGATTTTTTTGTCGCTGCATAAAGAGAAACAGGATTGTCTACCTTGTCTTCTGTTGAATAAGGAACTTTTTTATTAGAACCATAAACACTGGATGAAGAAGCGTAAACCAGATGCTCAACGGGGTAATTTCTACAACATTCTAATATATTATAAAATCCAATGATATTCGATTTTATGTAAGCATCAGGATTTGTAATTGAATATCGAACCCCAGCTTGTGCTGCAAGATTTACGACGACATCAGGTTTGTGGTTTCTAAAAATTTCTTCAAGAGAGGATTTATTAGATATGTCATCTTTTATAAATACAAATCTTTTATCGCATTTAAGAAGTTCAGAGAGTCTTTCCTCTTTTAAAGAAACATCATAGTAGTCATTTATATTGTCAATTCCTATAATTTTTATATCTGTAAAAGAGTTTAAAAGTTTTTTGCATAGAAAACTTCCTATAAAACCTGCTGCTCCTGTTACAAGAATAGTTTTATTGTTCAATAAAATTGTTGACATGACATTCATTATATTACAAAAACAATTGATTCTCAATAAGGTTAATTTATGTTATATTTGAAGAATGAAATTCGTTTATGTACTTACAAGCTCGCAAAAAGACAATTATCTTGAACAGGCTGTTCTTTCCGCTCATTCTTTAAAAAAATATAATCCTAAAGCTGTTACAGTTCTTTTGACAGATACTTTAACATCAAAATCCTTTGACGAAGATGAAAAACGAAAAACTCTTTCTAAGTTTTTTGAAGAGATAGTTTCTGTTGAAATTCCACAGGAATATGGTCAGAAGGCCGCTTCCAGATGGCTAAAGACTAATATGCCTGCTTTAGTTAGCGGCGATTTAGTTTACATTGATGCAGACACTATTATTACTGGCGATTTATCCGAACTTGAAAAAATTGAATGTGATGTTGCCGGTGTTTTAGATAATAACAGCCACATAAGTGAATCCGTTTTTTTACAGCGTCTAATCCGAAGGAAATATTTGTTTAGCCATATAAAAGAAATTTTTGATCACGATACATATATAAATGGCGGACTTTTAGTTTGTCGCGATACAAAAAAAGCACATGATTTTTTTAATCTTTGGCATTCTCTCTGGAAGGAAAGCTGTAAAAAAGGTGTTGTTTTGGATCAGGGGGCTTTAAATGAGGCTAATTTTTTAAGCGCTTGGATTATAAAGGAGCTTGATTATTGCTGGAACGCTCAAGTGACAATCCGCTTAAACTCAATGAAAAATGCAAAAATTATTCACTATCTTGTAACTAATGCTGAGAATTTTTATCCTCTGGCTCAGCCACAAGTTTTGGATGAAATAAAAAAAACAGGTGCAATCCCTGATTATATTGAAAAAATGCTTGATAATCCTTTTGACCTGTATAATACAGATAAAAAACTCCGTATAATTACAGATACAAATATTGCCCTTTCAGAGACAGGTCTTTATTCTGTTCTTTCAAAGCTTTATACAAAACATAAATCTCTTTTTGCTTTGTTTGATAAGTGTTTTTCGTTTGTATTAAAAGTGACAGGAAAATAAGGTGATAAGCAATTTATTTTCTTAAAATACGAGCTGCCATTCTGTAAAGATTAAGGCGTGCGAGGGTAAGCTGTATAAAGTTTTTTAGAGTGCGCTCATTTTGCCAGACGATTTTTAGTTCATCTTTTGGATTTTGTCCACATCTCCAGACAAAGCCGGATTTTTTCTTAAAGAATGCGGCTTTTATTTTGGGAGAAGGTTCTATTGCTTCTTTGTTTTTTTCGTAAAGAATTTCAAATGCTTTTAGTGCCTTTTGCGGATTTTTTGTTATGCTGTCTTTTTGAATAAAAGTATTTACAAGAATCTTATCGTGATGGAACAGTTTGTATTTTTTAGAAAGACGTAAAGCTTCTTCCCAATCCTGAAAGCGGGGAATTAAAGAGTCAAAAGGATTCTCTTTAAAGCAAACCGCTTTTCCAAACATCAGCTGAGTACTCGTGCAGTTGTAGCAGAGTAAATCTTCGTAAGTAACTTGTCCTTCTTTTGTCTTTTTTGAGTCTGGAAAATTAAATAAAAATGTATTTAACTCTTCGTCGTAAACTGCCATTGACGAAACTACTATGTCAGCATCATTCTCCTGCATAAAAGAAAACTGGCTTAAAAGCTTGTCGTTGTGCCATTCGTCATCTGAGTCATTAAAAGCAATAATTTCGCCTTTTGCTTCGTTAATTCCTCTGTTACGGGCTGCGCACGCCCCTGAGTTTTTTTCCAGGCAAAAATATTTTAATCTATCGTCTTTTATTTCGTTTAGAATTTCTTTTGTATTATCAGTTGAACAGTCGTCTACCACAATAAGCTCGATATTTCTGTAAGTTTGATTTAAAACTGAATTTACGGCACGCAAAAGAGTGCGTCCTCTGTTGTATGTAGGAATTACGACTGAAATTAGTGGCTCGCTCATGGTGGCTATTTTACAATGTTCTAAAATCTATTACAATATAATTATGTCACTAACAGAAGTAAAAAAAGTGCTTTCAATGGAAAAAACTCTACATTCATTTTGTCCGTATAGAGTTTGTCCTCTTGGCGCTCACGTAGATCACCAGCAGGGACTTGTAACAGGTTTTGCCTTAGACCATGGAACTTCTTTTGATTATATGCCAACTGATGACGGCAGTATTGAGGTTTACTCAGAAAATTTTAGTGGCTGCGCAATTGGTAATATACATGAGTTTCATGAGCGTGAGTATACATGGGCTGACTTTCTTTTTGGAGCTATCCATACATTAAAAAAATCTTATTCCTTATCAAAAGGAATAAAAGGAATTATTTCTGGCTCTCTTTTGGGAGGAGGGCTTTCTTCCTCAGCAAGCGTAATTCTTACATATCTAAAAACTCTGACAAAACTAAATGATATACAGCTTACGGCTCCAGAACTTATAAATCTTGCAATAGATGAAGAGCGAAATTACATAGGCGTAAATGTCGGAAAATTAGACCAGTCATGCGAAATCTATTGTAAGGAAAATCATCTCTTTTATCTGGATACAAAAACAGACGCTCAGAAACTTATTCCAGTTCCTGAGAATATGAAAGATTTTGAAATTGCCATTATTTTTAGCGGAATGGAACGTAAGCTTGCAGGCTCTAAATATAATATGCGTGTGGATGAATGTAAGGCAGCCAGTTATGCCCTGAAAGATTTTGCACATCTTGATTATGGAAAATTTTCTGACTCTTATCTGCGTGATGTACCTCCGGGAATCTGGATGCAGTATAAGGATAAATTGCCGGATAACTGGAAGAAGCGGGCAGAGCATTTTTATACAGAAAATGAACGGGTCAAAAAGGGAGTCGCAGCATTTCAAAAAGGAGACTTAAATGAATTCGGGCGTCTTATTTTTGAAAGCGGGGATTCTTCTGTAAGTAAATATGAAACAGGAAGCGATGAATTAAAAACATTGCATGAAATCATGAAGGATTGCGATGGTATTTATGGCGGACGCTTTAGCGGAGCTGGTTTTAATGGCTGCTCGATGGCGATTATCGATCCACAGAAAAAAAATTCCGTAAAGCACTTTGTTAAAAGTGAATATCTTAAAAGATTCCCGGAACTTGAAAAATCATTTCAAATACATTTTTGTAGAACAGCGGACGGTATGAGTTTATGAAAAGCATAATTTTAGCAGCAGGGTATGCAACGCGTCTTTATCCACTCACTCAAAATTTTCCAAAGCCATTACTGAAGGTTTGTGGAAAATCTATTCTTGACAGGCTCATAGCGGATATAGATGTATTTCCAGAAATAAATGAGCATATCATTATCTCAAATCACAAATTTATTTCTCATTTTGAGCAATGGAAAAAACAAAGCTCATATAAAAAGAAAATTACAATTCTTGACGACCTATCTACAGAAAACGAAAATAGGCTTGGGGCTGTAAAAGACATTGCTTTTGCTCTTGAAACATTGCAGGTAAACGAAAGCGTTTTAGTGCTTGCTGGAGATAATGTTTTGGATTTTTCCCTGCGAAGCTTTGTTGAATATCAGCAGAAAAAGCAGTCGGCCTGCATAATGCGGCATTTTGAAAATGATAAAGAGAAATTGCAGAGAACGGGTGTCGCTGTAATTGATGAAAATGAAAAAGTCATAAAAATGCAGGAAAAACCTCAGAATCCGCAAAGTTCATGGGCTGTTCCTCCATTTTATATTTATACAAAAGAAGATTTACCTTTTATTAAAAATGCCGTAAAAGAAAATAAATGCAAAACTGATGCTCCTGGCGAATTTATTTCCTGGTTTTGCTCCGTCCGTTCAGTGTATGCATGGAAAATGACTGGAACTAGGCATGATATTGGAAACTTAAAAAGCTATGAAGAGGCATCAGAGATTTTTAGAGGAAAATAATAGACAGTCTAGAGAATAAAAATTGCAATTCCAACAAGGATAGTGCAGACTGCCAATAATTGCTTTTTAGTCAGTTTTTCTTTCAAGAAAATACGGCTGAAAAGCAGAACAAAAAAGTAACTTGAACTTTCAATTGCCGGTATATAAGAAACAGGCACTTTTTTTAGCCCTGCAATGTCGAGCAGTATTGCTACAAAAAAAAGTATGTATCCGAAAATAACTGAAGGATTTAAATATTCAGCTATTTTTGACGGATATGTTTTTAATGCTGATTTTTTAAGCAATATCTGAGAATATGCAGAAATAATTACAGAAAGGAAAAGGACTCCGATGTATAAAATCATCTTTTCTAATTCTCCTCCTTTTTATTTTCGATACTCAAAAGAAAAATTCCTGTCAAAATGAGAACTGTGCCTATAATCATATGAAAACTGATTTCTTCATTAAAAATCAGTTTTCCAAATACAAGCCCCCAGATAATTGTTATTGTTTTGTTTGCCATTGCAAGTGAAAGCTGTATTTTTTTTAATACCTGCTGCCAAAGCAATGCATAAACAAACATGATGACAAAAACAAGTGCATATAAAAAAATAAATCTAAAGGAAAAAAAAACTTCTTTTGAAGCAAGCTTTCCAATCATTGTATAACAGCTATAAATCAGAAAACCTATGTGCATTAAAATAAAATAGGGTAGTGAAATAAAAACATGCTTTTTCATTTTATTTTGTCGTTTCTTTCACGATAAATTTAGGCTGTCTGTTCACCGTGAGATACATCTGCCCGAGGTACTTTCCGATGATTCCCAGGGAAACAAGAATGAGTCCGCCCAGAATCAGAAGAAGGATTACGAGCGTAGTCCAGCCAGTGACATCCGCCTTGCCGGTAAAGTATTGCACCGCATAAACAATGGCAAGAACAAGCCCCACCGCCGCACTAAAAAATCCTGTGTAAGAGGCAAGGTTCAATGGCATGGTGGAGAAGCCGAAAAGCATGCGCAGAAAGACTTTTATCGATTTTATCAGGTTATAGTTGGACTTTCCAAGTTCCCTTTTGTGGTGCTCAACGTCAATCTGGGTGATGTTTCTTGTTACCTGGAAAATAAGGCCGTCGATGTAAGGAAAAAGATTTTCAAACTTCACCATTTCCTTTACCACATCTCCGCTTACGATTTTAAATGGCGAAAGATAGATTCCCTTAGGCTTGTCCAGGGCAATCTCGCTGATTTTTCCGTTGAACCAGCTTCCGAGATTTTTCCAGAGTTTCTGCTTTTTGGCCTCAAAATTGGCATAGACCACATCAAAGCCTTTTTTAGCTTCCTCGTAAAGTTTGGGAATGTCATAGGGCGAATGCTGCAAGTCATCGTCCATAATGACAATCCACTTTCCGCTGGCGTAGTTCAATCCAGTGAGGATGGCAGAGTCCTGACCGCCGTTTTTGCGCAAGTTGATTCCAAGCAGGTTTGGATTTTTCTCCGCTTCTTTTTTGATTTCGTCCCAGCTGGAGTCGCGGGAACAGTCGTTTACCATAATCTGCTCGTAGCTGATTCCGACCGAGCCGAGAGAGTCCGCAATCTGACGGCTGAGTTCTGCGACGCACTCGTGGCTGTTATAGACTGGAATTACGATGCTGATTTCTTTCTGGTTTTCTGGATTCACGCTCATTTGTAGAACTCCAGGACGGCATCAATGACATTCTTCTGGTCTTCATCTGTAAGGCCGTAATAGAGAGGAAGGCGAACCAGACGCTCGGAATAAGCCGTGGTGATTTCATCTTCGCCGTCAAAACGACCGAATTTAAGCCCTGCCGGGGCTGAATGGAGGGGAATGTAATGGAAGACTGCGAGAATGTCTTTTTCCCGCATGAATGATATGAATTTTGTCCGCTCTTCAAGATTTTTTGTAATAAGATAGAACATGTGGGCGTTGTGAGTGCAGCCTTCTGGAATTACAGGAAGACGTATTTTTTCCTCTTTTTCCAACTCTGCAAAAGCTTCCTTGTATTTATTCCATACATTCATTCGATAATTCTGAATGTCATCGGCTTTTTCAAGCTGAGCCCAGAGATAGGCCGCATTCATGTCGCTTGGAAGGTAAGATGAGCCGTAATCCCGCCAGGTATATTTGTCCACCTGTCCGCGAAGGAAGCGGCTTCTGTCAGTGCCTTTTTCACGGATAATCTCAGCCTTTTCAAAATCAGCATTTCCTGTATTGATGATGACGGCTCCGCCTTCGCCCATGGAAAAATTCTTTGTCTCATGGAAAGAAAAACAGCCGTAATCGCCGATTGTTCCCAAAGGCTTTCCCTTGTAAAAAGAGCAGACAGCCTGTGCCGCATCTTCAACGACTTTAAGGCTGTGGCGGCGGGCAATATCCATAATCGTGTCCATTTCACAGGCGACTCCGGCATAATGAACGACGCAGATTGCCTTTGTTTTTCCTGTAATTGCCCGCTCGATTTTATTTTCGTCAATGTTCATGGTGTCAGGTCGGACATCAACAAAAACGATTTTAGCTCCCCGCTGAACAAAGGCGTCGGCTGTGGAACAGAAGGTAAAGGACGGCATGATTACCTCGTCCCCAGGCTTTATATCGCAGAGAAGAGCCGCCATTTCAAGGGCTGTGGTTCCGCTTGTGGTAAGAAGGACTTTTGAGGGTGTTAGCCCCCCCCTAACAGAATTTAGCTTATGCTCAAACCACTCGTGACATTTTTTTGTAAATTCACCGTCACCGCAGATTTTGTGATTTTCAATTGCTTTCTGAATATATTTTGTTTCATTGCCAGTTACTGGAGGAACATTGAAATGAATCATATTTTTCTCCTATCAGAATTATTTGGAAAAAGCTTCGATAAATTTTTGAGTACTGTCATATTCAAAAATCAAATAATCAGAATCCTCAAAAACAAGATTTCCACTATTTATTACAGATTTATTTACCGATAGTTTATATTCTTCCTGTTTTATTACAAAGAATACATGTTTTTCACCTTTGTAATAATTTTTGTCTTGATATTTTTTTGGTTCAAGCCATTTGTGGATAGAATATTTTTTAGGTAAAACATTTGTTCCGTCTATAGAATCGCTACTTATAGAAGCAACTTCGATTTTTCCGTTCGTCCAAAACCAAATGCAGTTAGCAATATTAGAAAATGCATACCCAAATTCATAATCATTCTCTGTCAGGTACTTACAAACTCCATCTAGTTTTAATGAGCGATCTGCTGTCTGCATTTTACCAAAACAAAGATATCCATTTGTAAGAATCAGAACAGAGACTGATGCAGTTAGAATCCATTTTTTTAGCGAGGTAATTTCCGTATTTTCAACTGTAACTGCAATAATCGGAATCAAAAATACAAATACCATTGTAAAGTATCGTCCTGTCATTTCGGTACAGATATTTGTATACAGATGGAAGAAGAAAAAGAAAATGGCATAGTGCAAGAAAAAACGGATATCTGATGAAGTTTTTCCTTTGAGCAGTTCTATAATCCCCATTACCATAAAAATTGTGACAACAAAAAGTAAAATATTTGCAACTCCGCCGGGAGTAAAAACGCTAACATTTCCATTAAATCCTGCTGTGTCTAAAAGCATATTTTTAATGCCGTCAACTGTCATTTCATTCAATGAATTGAATCTAATTTTATTCATGTTCTTGAATGTAAAAATTGACGAAAGAATAAAGCTGTTACAGATATAGCCAAATCCGCTTAAAAGCAATGCTATTGATGCTGTTTTATTCTGTTTATTTTCAACAAAGAAAGATTTAAAATTAAATGCAACATTCTGTTTTCTTTCATTGTAAAACATATATGTGGCGCTTACTGCCCAAACTGGAAAAACAAAATTTAATATATATCGAATGGATGAAAGTCCGCTTAAAAATGCAAGAACAAAGAAAACAATGGTAAGAATCAGATTTTTCTTTTGGGTGTGCCTTTCTGCGTGAAAAACGATAGATAGAAACATTCCTACATAAAAGAAACTGAACATAATGTGAGGAATATAGTAACTGCCTTCCTGAACAACGGTGAAAAATGTCCAAGAAACAGGACTGATTATCAGTGTGCAACAAAGAAACTTTAGCCATGTTTGTTTGATTTTCAGTTCATGCAGCAAAAACCAGGTCGCACCAAATAGAGCCAGCTCACAGAGTACTGCCGTTATTGCACGAATTAGAGCAAGATTTTTTGTGAATAAAAATAATGGTACAGTAAGAAGCTGCGTGTTTAAGAAACGAAATTCCATAGAATAGTACCATGTTGTTGGCCAAAATGTTTTTGCCTTAAAACATTCAAGCGCAAAAAGCGTTTCTGAGCTTAAATCTTGATCTGTAAATGAATTTGCACAAGTGTATGAAGTTACCACAAGTGTAAGTAAAATTGATGCGAGATAGAAAGCTATAACAGTATTTTTCTGTTTATCTGAAAACCATATGAAAAAAATTGCATCAAGCAAAATTGCAAAGAAGATAGGGTAGGATACAAGAGAAACCATCGTTTCTCTATATGCTTCATGATTAAATGTGCGGTGAAAAACCTGCGTCTCCAAAAAATCCGGGAGCCAGTTTAGTATCTGAGGAATGAAAAGTATGCAGGTTGTTCCAACAGCTATAAGAAAGAGTGAAAGTGAAAAAACTGTTAGATTTATTTTTTTATTCATATTTGCTCCCATAAAAAGCCTTTGTGTTTATGTAAGAAGATACTGCCCTTGTGTATGTTTCACGATATGTTTTTGTTATGTGACCGTAGCAGTCCTTAAAATTAGTGTTTTCTGTTGAATAGGGAAAATGTTCCTGCTCTAAGGTGTCAATAAAATTAATACCAGCTTCTTTAAAAGCTATTTTAGAATTGTAGTGCATTGACCAATAAATTGCAATAGCGTCAATGGAAACTTGTGGAGCAGGGGCTGATAAAAAATAAAGTTCAATTCCGTTTTTTTTGCAGAAATCCCTTATTTTTAATACATATTCAAAGTCTTTTGGATTTATTATATCCGTGTATTCGTCTGAAAGAAGCTTGTCAAAATTATAACTTGGATTGTGAATGTCGTTTACATCTATCGGAGTGCCGTCAGCTACAAGCACTAAATTTTCAGGATTTTCTCTTCTTTCCTTTTTAGATTTCAAGACTTTAGAAATATTTTTTATATTGTCCTGAAAAGAGCAGAATTGGAAAAATGTCTGAGAATATCGCTGCTCGGCGTACCGAGAGAGCATAATTTTTGTAAGTTCATTGCTTTTCCAGCATTCTTTTATAAGCTCTCGGTTTAGCTGCTCTGAGCGGGGGTATCTATAATAAGGATTCATTAAATTTTGAAACAAATCCCATCCGATTATTGCAGTTTTTACCCTGTTTTTTGAGCTTACATCTAAAAGCAGGAGATACTCGACCTCAGGATTTGAGCCTTGAGGTGTAAAGACTACTGTGTTTCCGCCAAGCTCCTCTGCCATTACATCCTGCATAAGTCCGTCCCCCTCTAAGGATGAGCCGATTACAAGATAGTCGATATTACCTTTTGCTTGAACCCTGTGATAGTTCTCAAATTTTTTCATTAAAGAAGAGTAGGGGACTAAGAGAAAATTTATGAGGCAGACTGCTGTAACAAAAACGACACAAAAAATAAAAGTGCGGACAATCTGATTTTTAGAAGTTTGCATACATGAACCCCGCAGAATATTTCGCTTCAAAATAAGGAACGCAAAGAATGAGTGCAATGTAGAGAGTCCAGCGGATAACAAGCGGGAACGAAGCAATTTTTTCCCTTATGCTTAAACCAGTTTTTTCCTTGTAGAGGCTTATTATAAACCAAACGGCTGTAAAGGCTAGGACAATTACAATGCTTAAGGTGTCTGGTGCAAAATTTTTTATTAGAGAAAAATTTGTAAAAGAGAATAGTTGCTTTGTCATTCCGACGACATCTTTCATATCGCTGATTTCATCTACGATATAGCCTAAAAGAATGATTAAAAATGTCCTTATAATTCTAAAAATTTTCCAGCCTGGAGATTTTACATTGACATGGAAAAAAGCAATTAACCTTTGATACAAAGGCTCTAAAAGCGTGCTTATTGCAATAATCAGTCCCTGATATAGACCCCAGAAAATAAAATGCCACTGAGCGCCATGCCAGATTCCTACAATTAGAAAAATTAAAATATTTCCAAGACATGCTGGGACAACGCGACTTAAATGACGGCTTTTTACAGATAACCATTTTGAAAGGTTTGTCATCGGCTTTGAAAGACTAAAAGGATAAAAAATATAGTCTTTCATCCAGGCTCCTAAAGTGATATGCCATCTTCTCCAAAAGTCTCCAACGCTGCTTGCAAAATAGGGCTGACGGAAATTTTCCTGTAATTTTACTCCAAAAAGCTCAGAAACTCCGAGTGCAATATCCATTCCTCCTGCAAAATCTGCATAAAGCTCAATTGCATACATAAATAGTCCGAACAAAACTGTAAACCACGGAAGCATGGCATAACTATCGAAAATGTATGAAACGACTATTTCTGCCCTGTCGGCAATAATGAGTTTCTTTAAAAATCCCCATAAAATGCGCTGCAATGCAAACTGTGTGTTTGTAAGGGAAAAATTGTGTTCTTTTTCAAATAATTCACTCCGAAGCAAGTTGTTGCGGTTTATCGGCCCCTGAATTATTGAGGGAAAATAACTTATAAAGAGGGCGAATTTGGGAAATGATTTTTCTGCTTCGTATTTTGAATTATAAATGTCGAATAAATATCCTGCGGCTGAAAATGTGTAAAATGAAAGGCCAAGCGGAACAAAAAAATTTATTGTAGAAAAATGAAACCCTGTTTTAAATATGTTTATAATCGAGGCAGCATTTTCGCATATAAAATTTGTGTATTTTAATACACAAAGAATTCCAATCGTTATGATAAGAGAAAGAGTTAGAACCTTCTTCTTTTCTGTTTTACAGGCTGCTTTAAGTTCTTTTTTTTCGCCCTTGTCAGTTACGGCTTTAAGTTTCTCGTTGTAGCGGTTGTTTATATTCTGCATCCAGCGTGCAAATAAAAACACCTCAACTGTCGTTGGAACAAGGTATAAAAATGCCTTAACGGAGGCATAAGCATAAAATATATAGCTTGATACCAAAAGAACATACCAACGCTTTTTTTGAGGAAAAAAATAATAGGTAAGTGTTACAAGAGCTAAAAAGAGTGCAAAAATTGTTGAGGTAAGATTCATTTTTTACTGCAACCGCTCAATCATCGCCCACATGGCTTGTGCAGAGTTAAAATTCTCTGGAACAATATCTGCCGGTGAAATTTCAATATCGAAAGTTTCCTTGAGGGTAGTTATAAGCTGAACTATATCAAACGAGTCTAAAATCGCATTGTCAATTAGGGTTGTTTCACTTTTAAAATCAACATCTGGCTTTAAGTCTTCAAGAATTTTTAATAATTCGTCCATTTTTATTTGTCTCCTTTTTTACGAATTGAGTATATATGTTTCCTGTGATTTTCTCAACACTGTTAATTTTTCACCAGCCTTGCATAAGACAAGAGGAAGAGGATGGCTCAAAAAGAGGTAGATTCCTTCTGTAATTGAATATGCACCGATATCATCAAATACGAGTAAATCGCCGATTGCCGGTGATGTAAGAGCTAGCTTCCTTAAAACAATGTCTGCTGTTGTGCACAAGGAGCCTGCGACGGTATAGTCTTGAATATTTGAAAAGGCAGAAACTTGAGCAATATGCTCCACCTTAGGCAGCTTCATTCCCATCATTTGACCGAAATAGTTTATATGGTTGATTCCTCCGTCGATTAAGCAGTAATAGCCTTTTTCATCACCCTTAATGTCAACAATTTTAGTAACATATTTTGCACAAGGAGAAGCGATATAGCGCCCTAGCTCAATAACATAATCGAATTTTGAATTTTCAATTAGCTTGGAAAAGTCTTCAATTGTTGAAAAATTGTTTTTTTCGTCTTTTCCTGAAAAATATTCGTATGGAAGACCTGCGCCGTATTCTATTTCAAGATTCTGTAAATCAAATTGAGATTTTAATTTTGTGCAATATTCTTCAATATATTTTATTTCTTCTTGTATCGTCTTAATTTTTTTTTGAGTTCCCGTAAAAAAATGTATTCCGCGTATTTTAACTGACGGAACTTCTTTTATTTTCCCAATTAATTCAGTTAAGTCTTTTGCGCTCATACCAAACTGATTTCCGCCTGTTAGTCTAAGAATTACACTTTGCTCGTGTGAATTTTTTGTTTCTTTTACAGTTTTCAATAAATAATCAAAATGGGTTTTTGACTCAAGAGTGATTGTGTTTACATTAAGACTGTAGGCTCTTTTTACATCTTCAAGTGTTTTTACTACGCCTGAAAATATAATTTTTTTAGGATTTAGACCGATTTTTTCACAGATAGAAAGTTCTCCGGGAGAACATACTTCAAACAAAATATCTTCATCTTTTAAGAAATCTGTTAAAAAAGCATTTGCCTTTATTGCATAGCACAGTCTCGCATTCTTTGGAAGGTAATTTTTAATTTGTTGAACGCGGCGCAAGGCTTCGTTTTTATCTAAAAGATAAAATGGAGTGCCGTATTGTTGTGCTAGAGAAGTGTAATCAGTCTTTGTGCTCATTTAATATCTCCGTTAGCGCTTTTTTATCAACTTTGCCATTTTTTGTGAGCGGAAATTCATCTGTATAAATAAAATCTGACGGAATCATAAAGGCCGGAAGACTTTGTTTTAAAAGTGAGACTATTTCCTTTTTTTCGCTTTCTTTTCCAGTGTAAAAAGCGTGAATTTTATTGTCTGTAAAAATACAGCAGGCTCTGGTAATGTTTTCGTAAGATGCAATTGCGCTTTCTATTTCACCTAGCTCAATTCTGTGTCCCATGTGCTTAATCTGAGTATCCTTACGCCCAATGTAGTAATAGTTTCCGTCTTTATTAAGAGTTGCAAGGTCTCCGGTTTTGTAAATCCTTTCGAATGTTGACTTGTTCAGTGGATTTTGAACAAATACTTCTTTTGTTTTTTCGCTGTTGTAATATCCTAATGCAACGCAGCTTCCGCTGACACAAACTTCCCCCTCAGTGTCGTAGTCTGTAACAAGGCTGTTGTTTTCATCTAAAAGAAAGATTCTTTCATTCGGGAAAGGCTTTCCCATCGGAATGCCCTTTGTATAAGCTGATAATTTCGCATCCTGTGGAATTATGAAATACGAGCAGTTACAAGTAATCTCTGTTGGACCGTAAAGGTTTATATACACTGCATTTGGAATGAATTTTTTCCAGATTTCAAGCTGTTTTATAGGCATAACCTCGCCAGAGAACATAATTTTACGTAATTTCTTGGGAATCTTGTAGTCAAAGCCATTTAGCGTAGAAACAATGCAGAGGGCAGAAACCGCCCAGATAAGAATTGTGATTTCGCGTTCTTCTAAAAAATCCAGAAGCTTTGTTGGAAAAGAAAAAAACATTTTTGGAACTAAGTGAACGCTTGCACCTGTAAAAACACCGGAGAAAATATCTTTTACAGAAACATCAAAATCAAATGGTGCTTGATTTGCAATGTTATCGTCTGCTTCAATTCCGAAAAGCTCTGTAAAAATGGAAATAAAATCAATTACACAGCGGTGAGAAACAACAACAGCTTTTGGAGTTCCTGTTGAGCCAGATGTAAAATTAGCGTAAGCTGCATCCGTGTCGATTATTTCTCTTCGGCGAGTGTCATCGTATTCTAAACATTCTTCATCAAAAGCCTTTTCAAAAAGTGGTGTTATGTTCAGATTAGAAAGTTTTTTTTCAAAGCGATTGTCTGCAATTATGTGTTTAACGCCAAGAGTTTCAATCATTGAATTTAATCGAGAATCTGGAAAAGTCGCATCAAAATATGAATAAAAACAACCCGCGTAAAGGGCGGCAAAAAAATATTCAAGAGTCTTAACACTTTTTTCTATCATTACGGGAACTGCCGAGCCTTTCTTGAAATATTTTGAAATGACTGCAGATTTTTCTTTTGAGCGAGCGACAAATTCCTTCCAAGTAACAGACGAATTTATATCTGCAAAAGCAATTTTATCTGGAAATTTAGAAGAAGTTTCTTCAAGATAATCCAAGATTGTAAATTTCATTATGTAAGCCCCGATACAAAAATGTGAATAATAAGAATATTTTAATGAAAAGCCAGGGTTTCATCAATCCGAATAAGAAAACATAATTCAATATAAATGATTGCGTTAGTTCTGATTAAAAAGAATTATAATTCAGCACTTTCTATGAAATAAGCGTAAACAGTCTGCTTTTTATTTTTTGTTTGCAGAGAATATTTTCTTTTCCAGTTAAGCTTGAAAAAAATGGATGAGGAAAGAATCTCTTTTAGTTTTTCTTGTGAATATTCATTGTTAAAATATGCGTCAAGCTTTTTTATTCCAGTGTTATTTTCTGGAATATCATCTACAAGAGCCTTAAATTGCGGAAGGTGCTCGTATCCATAGCGCATAATGTAATCGATTAAAAAATAATCTATAAGATTGTCATATTTTTTCCAATACGAAAAGAAAACATCCTTGCAGTAGATATGAATTATTTGGTTTGGTTTTGCAGCCTGACAAAAACCTGTCCATTTTCCTTTCGCAATCCGGCTAGTAGAATTAGGGTAGTGTATGGTAAAATAAGAACGCGTAAAATATTCTTCTGGAATAGGGTGGGAAACAAAAATTGTCGCGTCCAGCCAAAGTCCGCCATACTCGCTTAAAAGACACATACGAAGAATGTCGGAGAAATGGGTAAGTGTGATTTTTTTTTCAGAAAGTTTTTTCGTTATATAATCTGGGATGTGTGCATATTCTTCCCAGTTTTCGCTTGTGAGAAGAATCACTTTATGACCGCCAGCATTTTTTTTAACGCTTTCAACGCATTTTTTTACAAGAAGCGGTGCGTTTTCTAATCCTTGCCACCAGAAAATCCAGATGTTTTCGTTTGTTTGTTCATGACTTAATTTCAGTTTTTTTTCGTTTGAATAATCAAGGGCTGTATATCTTTTGTTTATCGCATCAAATTCTTTTTCGATAAAATCATAAATCATCTTGTCAGAGTCTATGAAAGGAAGGTGCTTCTGCAATTTATTTAAGACTTTATGTTTAAGTGCAAGGAACTTTATGTTTGCCATGTTATTTTTTTACCTTTTTTTTGAAAATATTTAGAATCATCAGGGCCGTCTGGTTTTTAAAAATCAGCATCACGACCGCATAAATAAGTCCGCCCGTAAAAATTGAAAAAACAGTCTGAAGAAAAGGATTTGCAAGGCTGGAGAACATAAAAAAAATGCCTGCAAACATAATCACGGCGCCTGTCAGTGCCTGAAGAAATGCAATGTAAATGTCCCGGGTTTTAAAGTAGTCAAGACAGGCTGAGAGAGAAACTATGACAGTTGCGGCCTCAACCAGTAGGGTAGCAAGCGCTGCACCAAAAACTCCCAGAAGGGGAATGAAAACTGCATTTAAAACGATGTTGAGTCCCGCCGCAATGCACTGAGCGATTAGGAAAATTTTTTCCTTGCGGTTTGGAATCAAAATCAAATTATTCAGAAAACTGTTGAAAGAGCAGATTATGACAGTCGGAACAATTATTTTCATTGCTGAAAGGGCAGGAAGATACTGGTCGCCGCTGAAAATAATGATGAGGGGCTTGCATAAAAAATACAATCCGAAGGCCGCAGGAACTGAAAAAAAGAAAACGACATCCGCCGCCTTGTAGACCATTTTATTGAATTTTTCAATTTCTCCAGTTTCGAGATAATAGGAACTCCTGGGCATGAGGCTCTGACAGATTGCCTGAATGAGCTGACGAACCAGAAGGGAAATCTTGCTCGCCGCTGAATAATAACCGACAGAAGTAGAGGAGAGCAAAAAGCCCAGCATTACGGCGTCAAGGGCCGAATGGAGTTTTCCCGCAAGAGTCGTACCGAAAAAAGTAAGGACAGGCTTGAAGTGCCTTTTCAGGTTGAGGGGGGACTTTGTAAATATATTTATGAATCTGCGTGAGTAAATCAAATTGCAGAAATTTGACCCCACGCTTGAAAAAACGCCCATTCCTGCATAAAAAACATAGTCATCGGGAGCCTTTACGAAAGTAAACAGGAACACAAGGCTCAGGAACTGAAAGAAAACTGAACGCATCGTAATGTAGCGGTATTCCTCGTTTGCCGTGTAGAGCCAGTCCATTCCGATTGTGGAAAACAGAATTTTTGTGGAGCAGACTATAAGCAGAATCCGATATTCGGCGAATTTAGGAATAAATACAAGTGCGAAAAAAAGGAGGATGTAAGATATGACCGTGGAAACAGCGTTTATAATCAGGATTTCCTTTGCCAGTCTGGAAAGTTTTTCCCTGTCGTCCCTTACTCTTGCACATTCTCTGGATGCATAGGCTTTTATACCCAGCAGGGCAAAAAGAACGAAATATTCGATGACAGAATTTGCGAAATTTACCTTTCCCAGACCTTCAGGCATAAGGATGCGGGAGGCATAGGGAAATGAAATAATCGGAAAGATTATGTTCATCAGTCCGCGGAGCATATTGTAAAAAGCATTTTTTTTAAGGGAAGTCTGTTTCATTGTCGTTATTACAATCTGTATTTTATCATAAATAAAATCTGTACTGCAATTCTTTTTTCAGTGTCTTTTAAATGCCTTTTCAAAATCAGCGATATTATGTATATTATAACTGAAAATTTAAGAATATGGAAAAGCAAATAAATGCAGAAGAATTAAAAAAACTGCAGCTTGAAATTTTACAGACAGTTCACGATTTTTGTGAAAAAAATGATATTCACTATTCTCTTTGTGGCGGAACCCTTTTGGGGGCGGTGCGGCATAAGGGGTATATTCCATGGGATGATGACATTGACATTATGATGAGCCGCCCCGACTACGAACGCTTTCATAGGCTTTTTAATGAGCAGGAAAAGTCCTCTCTGAAGGTGATTTCTTCACTTAATGACGCCCAGTTTTTTCATCCTTTTGCGAAACTTGTAAATACAAAAACTTTTTTAATTGAAAAATACGACAGGAAAATTGATTCCATGGGCGTGAATATTGATATTTTCCCCCTCGACGGACTTCCAGATGATGAAAAAAAACGAGAAAATTACTGGAAAAAAATAAAGCGGAGAAAATTTATAAACGGCTGCTTATACCAGAAAAACAGCAGGAAGGAAAAGGGAATAAAAAAATTGCTGCGGCGCTGTCTCTTCCTTCTGTTTAAGCCGCTCTCAGGAAACCATTTTGCAAAAAAAATAAATGCCTTTGCAAAAAATAACGATTACTTTTCCTCTCGTTTCCTTGCCTGCTCGGTCTTCGGATACGGAAAAAGGGAGCAGATGCCAAAAGAGGTTTTCGAATCCTTTGTGGACCTTGATTTTGAGGGAAAAAAATTCAAGGCGATGCAGGGGTATGAGACTTACCTGTCGAATATATATGGTGATTACATGCAGCTTCCTCCTGTCGAAAAACAGGTTGCGAAGCATGACTTTGAGGTTTACTGGAGATAAATATGTCTAAAATTGCACTTATTATTGCCGGTGGTGTAGGAAGCCGAATGGGACAGGATATTCCCAAGCAGTTTATAAATGTCTATGATAAGCCCGTAATTATCTATACTCTGGAAGCCTTCCAGAAACATCCTGCGATTGATGAGGTTTATTGTGTCTGTCTTGAAGGCTGGCACGATGTTCTGAAAGCCTATGCGAAGCAGTTTGGAATTACAAAACTTAAGGATGTCTTTAACGGAGGTGAGAGCGCCCAGGAATCCATACGCAACGGAATCTTTGGAATAAAAAGCGCGGGGGAAGGGGACATAATAGTCATACATGACGGAGTAAGGCCTCTTGTTGACGATTCGGTTCTTTCTGATGTCGTCATTACCTGTGAAAAATACGGAAATGCCGTCACTTCCATGCCTTACAATGAGCAGATTTTCGTAAAAAAAGACGAGAAGACGACAAATCAGTACATACCCAGGGACACGCTTCGCCGTGTGTCTACCCCCCAGGCATACAAATACGAAAAACTTGTATGGGCCTACAGAAAGGCCTTTGAGGAAAACGTCGGAATCGGTCCGTCATCATATACGAATACGATGATGGTTGATTTGGGTGAAACCCTTCACTTTGCATCGGGGTCTGACAGAAATATAAAGCTCACGACGAAAGACAATCTTGAAATCTTTAAGGCCTATCTTAAAATGGAAAAAGATTCATGGATAAAGTAGGGGCTGCGGATTTTTATGCCGAGGATATTGAGTCTGTTCTCAAATTGGACTGTGACTGGAATAACTTCCGCGGCAAGACATTTTTGATAAGCGGAGCCACAGGCCTTATCGGAACTCCGCTTGTGGACATGCTTGTTTTTTTGAACGAGAAATTTTCCCTTGATTTGAAACTTATTTTGCTTTCCAGGCACAAGAAAGAGTCTGACCGTGAATTCATCAGGTATATTGCTCAGAATGTGTGCCAGCCTTTTGATATTGACGGAAGGATTGATTTCATAGTACATGCCGCAAGTAATACCCATCCCCTGCAGTATTCGGAATTTCCGGTTGAAACTGTTGAAACGAATGTTTTTGGCTCATACAACCTCCTGAAAATCGCTGAGAAAAACAAAGGCTCCAGGTTCCTTCTGGTGTCATCCGTTGAAGTGTATGGGGACGACAGGACAGGTCTTGAAAAGGGCTTTGGGGAAAAAGATTTTGGATATTTAGACTGCAATCTGCCCCGTTCCTGTTACAACGAAAGCAAGAGGCTGTGCGAGACTCTTTGCGCTTCCTTTTCTGCCGAAAAAAAAATTGATTATGTAATTGCCCGACTGTGCCGCTGTTACGGACCGACCCTGAAAAAGGACGACTCCAAGGCTCTGAGCCAGTTTCTTAAAAACGCAGTTCGGGGAGAAAACATTGTCTTGAAGAGCGAGGGAAATCAATACTATTCCTACATCTATTCGTCAGACGCTGCGGCCGCCCTGCTTCTTCTTTTGCTGAAGGGGGCGGGCGGAGAGGCCTACAATGTCTCTGACGAAAAATCAAATGTCACCCTCAAGTCGCTCGCTGAAAAAATCGCCCGCTGCTCAAACCTGCAGGTGATTTTCGACCTGCCTGGAGAGACCGAAAAAAAAGGCTTTTCCAGGGCTCAGACAGCGATTTTGAATTCCTCGAAAATAAAAGCCCTTGGCTGGCGGGCGAATTTTGACATTGACGGCGGAATAAGGCGCACTCTGTCATTCCTCAAAAGCAGTCTGTGAAAAATCTCTTCTGAACTGTTCCATCAGATGAAGTGGCGAAAAATCATCCCTGTAGTTATAGTTGATGGCTTCCCTCCGCCTGACCCATTCAACATCGATGTCCTCAGCCGTTTTGAAATACTTCATAAACCTCTCGTCATAATAGGGAAGGTTTTTAATGTCGGGATTGTTTGTCAAAAGTTTTTTGTTCAAGGCGAGTGCCTCAAAATATCTTATGGACTGCGTTCTTTGTCCTTCCTGCATGATTTCGATTATGCAGTTTGTCCCTGCATTTTTTTTCATAACATCCGGGTATGGAATGTTGGTGCCTGATGTATAGGTGATTCCGGATTTACGGGGAGCCTCTTTAAACTGTTTTTTACTGAGGCAGTTTAAGTTGAAAAGCACTTTTGCTCCTTTTTCTGAAAGCCTTTCGTAAGTTGAGTAGATGAGGAAGTCCCTGTTTCCTTTAAGACCTCCGACAAAATATGCATCGCTTATGTCTTCCTCTGATACGCCTGTGACCTGCTGCTTTGAATAATAGTTTCTTCCGATGTATTTCCAGCCGAATTTCTCACAGTCGTATCTGTCGAAGCTGTAGATCCCGTCAAATCTTCCCTTAAAGATGATGTCTTTGTTGCGGGACACTGTGTAACTTTGAGCGTTCATTGAGTCTAAAATCAGAAGAATTCTTTTTATCCTTGCCTTCTTTTTCAGTTTTTCAATCATCTCCGGCCTGTAAAAAGCGAAGGTTCCTATAAAAACTAAAAAATACTCCGTGTCCGGTCTGAAATCATAACTGGCGATTTTGAAGCAGAAGGGCTGTGACATAAAAAATTTATGAAGGTGAAGGATTTTTAGGATTTTTCTGGGAATTTTCCTCCTGAGCAAGAAAGTTCCGATTCCTGTCCTTCCCGCAATAAGAATCTCGCAGTCAGGCTGGCTCATAATGTCCTTGAGGAGCAGCGATGTGAATTCCCCCATCACGATAAACAGGAATTTCCTCTTCATTGAACTGCATCCTTGTTTTACAAATTGTCTAATTCAGCGATTATCCGCCGGGTACTTTTCCCGTCGCAGGCAGCCATGTGCCCTTTTCTCAGTTTGTGAATAAAATCAAAATCGAAATTTCCGGCATCTTTTACTGCTCTGATTAAGTCGTCTGTAGTGTCAAGCCGGCTTTCCATGATGAGAGACTTGAAGTCAAAATAAAATCCCCTTTCGTCGATATATTCATCCAGATCAGGAACCAGAAAATAAAGGGGCTTTTCGAACAGACACCACTCAAAAATCAGCGACGAATAATCAGAAATGAGAATGTCGGAAATAACTATGAGCTCGCTGATGGAAAAGAAATCCCCTGCATCAATGCAGAAACTTTTCAATTCATCTGGAATCTCAAGACCTCGTTTTTTTGTAATGGGATGCCGCTTCAGAAGCAGGATGAAATTATCCTCAAGATTCATTTTAAGTTTCCTCAAATCTAAAAAATCCGGCGTGTAGGATTCCGAGAGCTTTTTTCCCCTGAAAGTGGGGGCGTAGAGGAGAATCTTTTTGTTTTCTGCTCCATGTTCTGATAAAAAAGACTTTTTCTTCTCATCACATTCATGCAGAAAGTTTTTGTCAAAGAAAATGTCGGTCCTGCTTGAGCCAAGAGCCCTTATGACTCCTTTTTCAAGGGGAATTCCCGTTGCTTCTGAATAATGCTCCTTAATCTCTTCGCTTGTCACCGTAAAGAGATTCGTATTCTTGAATTTGTTGAAAGGGTCTTTTATGTCTCCCCAGCCCTTCATTTTTGACAGACCGAATTTTTTGAACGCACCGCAGCCATGCCAGAGGTTGATGATTTTTGTTTCCTTTCTGAGGGGAATGTTGTCAAGCAGGGTAGAGCCGCTGCAGATGAAGATGAATCTTGCATTCCTGATTTCTTTTATGAGCTTTACTTCTTCGGAAAATCCGTGGACTTTATTTATGACCGTAAGGCTGTACCTGCCGTCTGACTTTAAGGCTTTGTACAGCTGGAAAAAAGACGGCTCAAGGTAATCGTATTCGATTGAGTAGAGGACCAGCTTGTTTTTGATTCTCTTTTTTGTAGTCAAAAGATAAATGGACGGGAGAAGGAATTTGTACCTGACGATTTTTTTAATTTTACTGAGCATATGCAGAAAAAGGTAAATTTAAACCACCGATTTTTTGTTCCCTGAAGGACTCTAAAAAATTTTTGTCTGGATATGGAAAATAATTGTGATTTATGGTATAAATTCCGTATAATTTAAACGGTGGTTTAAAATGACAGCATTACAGATAGACTTGCCGGAGCATTTTCTGGATGAGGAAGTTCGTGACGGTTACACAGTCACCCGTCAGATGAAAGAGGTTTGGGCTGTTGAGCTGGATTTATTGCATCAGGTTCAAAAAATCTGCGAAAAATATAACATTGAATATTTTGCTGATGGAGGTACTCTTTTAGGAGCTGTCAGACACAAAGGTTTTATTCCCTGGGATGATGATATTGATTTAAAAATGGATAGGGAAAATTATGAAAAATTTTGCAGTGTTGCAAAAAATGAACTGAAATCCCCGTATTTTTATCAGACTGAAGAAACAGATTCACAAACAATTTTTGGTTGTCTAAAAATAAGAAATTCTCGGACGACAATGATTATCGAAAAGCAGTTTCAAAGAAATTTTTCTTATAACCAGGGAATTTGGCTTGATATTTTCGTTTACGACAATATTCCTGATGATGAAATTCAATTTAAAAAATTTCAAAAGAAATTGATTCTTATCAAAAAGAAAGCGCATAAGTTCAGAAATTATTCCCGCTTAAATCTTAACGAGAGAAATTTCGTGAAAAAAATTTTGGGAAAAATTGTTTCAATTTTTAAAATCAAAAATTTTTACTACTTCAGATTAAATAAAAAATCCCAGGAATTTAATGAATCAGAGACTGAATGCTTTGCCGCCATGTTTTTCCGTCCTGAAAGAACGGCAGGCTTTGAAAAAAAAATATATTTTGCAGAAAAAAAATACCTGGACTTTGAGTTCCTGAAAATTCCAGTTCCTTCTGATTACGATGCGGTTCTTACTGAGAACTACGGAAATTGGAAAGAATTTGTTGTTGGCTCAAATTTTCATGGAAATGTAATTATTGATACTGATAAGCCATATACAGAATATATGAAAAGAAAACCGGAGGAAATAAAATGACAAAAAAGCAATTTGATATTTTACTGTCATTGAGTGAAAATTGCTCTTTATCAATTGAGAAACTTGCAGTAAAACTTTTTGAAAATGAAGATGAAATTTCAAAAGACTATAAATATCTTACAGAAAATGAATTTATTATTGACGGAAAACTTTCAGAAAAAGGAATCAGTGTATTAAAAAAACATAAGATAGATAATGCAATTATCCTTGCGGCTGGTATGTCAACTCGTTTTGTCCCATTAAATTTTGAGACACCTAAGGGACTTCTTTCCGTAAAAGGTGAAACCCTCATTGAACGCCAGATTCGGCAGTTGAGGGAAAAAGGAATAGAAGAAATTGTTATTGTCGTTGGATACATGAAAGAAAAATTTAATTTTCTTAAAGATAAGTACAATGTAGTACTTGTAGAGACAGACGATTATGAAAGCAGAAACAATCACGCAAGTGTCTATGCCGCAAAAAAATATCTCAGGAATTCAATAATCACTTCTTCTGATTTATATTTTACGGAAAATATCTTTCAGTCCTATGCCTATGATTCATATTATTGTACAATTTATGTTCCTGGAAAAACTGCAGAACGAGGAATTGTAACGGACTCAGATGACAAAATACTGAAAACAATGTATGGAGACAAATGCTGTGACATTTGGGTTACATTGGGGTATGCATTCTTTTCCGAGCGTTTTTCTAAGAAAATAATTGAGCATATTGAAAATGAATTTAATCTTCCGGAAACTTCAGGAAAATTTTGGGCTGATATTCAGGATGAGCATTTGTCAGATTTATATATGTATGCAAAACGCTGCTCTTCTGAGATTATAAACGAATTTGACTCTCTTGAAGAACTGAGAAATTTTGACTGGAAATACAAAAATAATTCTGGTTCAACCATATTAAAGAACATCTGTTACAGGCTTGGTGCAGAGGAAAGTGAAATTATTCATCTTGAATCATTGAAAAAAATTAAGCACTCTCTTTTTAAATTCCAATACAAGGATAATTGGTATATTTGTGATGTTAATCCTGGTGAAAAAGAAAAGATTTCATATCTTGGAAGGGTTTATTATCAGTGTCATGATCAGTGCGAAGATGATTCTATAAAGCTCTTCAAAATGGATAAGAACATAGCTTTTGAAACTGATACAAATGTTGATACGAATGCAGAACTTGAAAAATTGCTTGCAGCCTCAAAAGATTTTATAAAATATCATAAAGATACAGTACCTCTCTGTGCCGCCGAAAATGTTTGTTCTGATTTTACTAATCTGCCCTTGTCTCTTGGTTTCCAGGAGAGGTATATCATGAACAATACCTATTCTTTCAATATGGAAGATAATTTTATCGGATGCGAAAAATTATTTCCTTTCTACCAGATGATAAGTGAAACTTGTGAACGGATTTTCGGAGCAAAATATACGGATCCGCGTCCTTTTACAGGTATGCACTGCATTGATATGCTTGTAAAAACAATTTGTAAGTCTGGCGATAAAATTATGATTCTTGGAAAGGACTATGGCGGCCATGCTTCCGTTGCTCCTGTTGTTGAAAGGCTTGGCATTGAAGTATATGAAGCACCTTATGATTTGCCGAATTTCGACCTTGATTATGAAAAAGTAAACAGAATCATCAGGGAAGAAAAAATCGGCTATATTTTGCTTGCTCCATCTGACATCATAAAACCTCTTGATGTTGAAAAAATTGATACATCAGAATGTGTTTTATTGTGGGATTGTTCACAGTTGATGGGGCTTATTGCGGCAGGTCTTTGTGCAAATCCTCTTAAGTCTAAAAAAAACATCATCATGTTTGGCGGAACTCATAAAACATTTCCAGGACCTGCATCAGGGCTGATTATGACAAATGAGAAATATTTGCATGACAAAATGGAGACCGAAATAAATCCTAAGTATCTCAGGCATTCCCAGATGCACCAAAAAATTTCGCTTCTGTTTTCCATGATTGAATTTGAGAAATTTGGGAAAGAATATATGAGCCATATGGTTCACTGTTCCAATTATCTTGGACAAAAACTTCGTTCATTCGGTTTTGATATTGCCGATTTTAACGGTCATATTTCAAAAACTCATCAGATATTTATTAGGACTGAAAAAGAACTGATGGACAGAATTTACGATAATGCTTATAAATGCAAGGTCACCTTAAACAAAAAAACAAAAAAATTGTTCAACGGCTTTGGAATCCGGCTCGGAACGCAGGAAATAGCCCGCTATGACTGGAATGACAACGCACTGGATATTGTTGCAGAGATAATTTATAAACTTTCCCTTGAAAACTGCGATATTGAAGAAATAGAAGCGTTAAAAGAGAGATTACCGAAAAAAATTGTACATTTTACTTTTGATAACAATGTTATGGAAAAAATGAACTTTGAAAATGTTTAGGATTTTAAGGAGAAATCGATATGCTGTTGGAAAAGATTTCTGTCGTTGTTCCTTGCTTCAATGTTGAGAATTATATTGATAAATGCCTTGATTCAATAGTCGGGCAGTCTTATAAAAATCTCGAGATTTTACTCGTTGATGACGGTTCCTCTGATTCTACCGGAAGAAAATGTGATGAATGGGCTTTGAGGGACAAGAGAATACGGGTTATACATCAAGAAAACTGCGGATTGTCGTGTGCCCGCAACAAAGGAATAATAAATGCGACAGGCTCTTATATATCATTTATTGATTCTGATGATTATCTGGATAAAGATTTTTATGAGAAGTTATATAAAAAAAAAGCGTTGCTTCGTTTTATAGGGCGCTCCCTTTTAGATGTTGATGATATAAGTTTTTTGCCATTAATATCAGTGTTAGGGGTTAGAAAATTGATGCTGGCGAAAGGAAAAAAATGGGTCTTAAAAAAGATTATTTTTTATTAGCATTTTGTTCCTTGTATTCTTTTTAATGGCATGTAAATCATAAAAATACTTTGTGTTTTAAATTTTGATTACCACTGTCTGAGGTAATTTTTTTGCTTCCTTATGAATCACCTGATAAATTTGCAATTGTTCGCTATGATTAGAATGTCAATTCACTAGATTTTTTCTCAGAAATCATCTACAATTCTTCTTGCGAAAACTGCGATATATTGGAAATTGAGAAATTAAAGAAACAGCTTCCTCCGAAAATTGTTCATTTTACTTTTCCTTCTGAAGAAGTTGAAAAAATTAAATTTTCAATCCCAAAAATAAAGAAAGATTTAAAATGACAGCATTGCAGATAGACTTGCCAGAGCATTTTCTTGATGAGGAAGTTCGTGACGGTTATACCGTTACCCGTCAGATGAAGAAATTATGGGCGATTGAAATTGACCTGCTTTTTCAGCTTGACAGGATATGCAGGAAATATGGCTTGAAATATTTTGCTGACGGTGGCACTCTTCTGGGGGTAAAGCGGCATAAAGGCTACATCCCATGGGATGACGATATTGATGTCTGCATGCTCCGCTCAGACTACGAAATTCTTTGCAGTGTTGCCCCGAAAGAACTTGACTCCCCCTATTTCTTTCAGAATGAAAAGACTGACCCCGGAGTCGTCTTTGGCTTTTCAAAAATCTGCAATTCCGAGACGACGATGATTCTTGACGCCAACAAAAACAGAAATTTTACATTTAATCAGGGAATAAACATAGATATTTTCCCCCAGGATAACCTTCCCGATGATAAGGCGGAGCAGAAAAAGTTTCTAGAGCATCTCAGGAAACTTAAGGCAAAGTCTAAGAAATTTCGCGGGCAGATGTATCTTGATGATGGAGACACCCGTATCCTTAAAAGGATTTATGCGGCTGTAATGAAATTCTTGAGGCCAAAAAACAGGGCTTATTTCAAATTTGAAAAGGCCTGCCAGAAATACAACGGAAAAAAATGCGAATACTGTGCGAGCATTTCATTCAAGCCTGACCGCAAGGTTGGCTTCAAGAAAACGGCCGGTTTTGAAAATGCAGAACTGCTTCCCTTTGAGTTTTTTACCCTTCCTTGTCCCGAAAATTCCGAATGGTATCTTACGGATTTTTACGGAGACTGGCAGACTCCCGTCAAGGGGGCTTCCTTGCACGGCAGTCTGATTATTGACACGGAAAAATCTTACCGCGAATATATTCATAAATAATAGCCGGGAAGGGCATTATAAATTTACTTTGCATGACAGCCTAAACTGAAAACTGTTCCATACATCGTACCTGTGATTTTTCTGCTGGTTGTAAAGAGGGTTGACAATCCTTACATATGTCAGGCCGCCTCCAAGAGCAACTTGATTCGTCAAAAAATAAATGCTTGAAAAACCAAGGGCTAGAATTCCCTTGTAGCAGTTCCAGGTGCGGGTGTGCAGGGAGCCTGTGTCTCCTGTCGAGACATCATATATGGCTTCTTTGAAGAGGATTGAATTGTCAGGGTTGTAGCGGTGTGCGTACACTGTGGACATGCCTTTCGGATAATAGATTTTGACTGCAAGATACTGGCTTTGTCCTCCATATCCAATGCCTGAGCCGAGCCATTGCCCCTCGTTTGTATAGCCCTGGGTTATTATATGGTGAAAGCCGAAGTTGTATGCCCATTGAGCCTGCATATCCTGCGACATCTCCGTGTTGTTCCACTCAAATATTACTTCGCCGCGGATTTTTTTTGCCCTGCAGACCGGAATTTCTTTTTTAAGTCCGAATGTATAGACGAAAGTGTGCCAGTAATGGGTTATATAGGAGTCTAAGCGGTCGGAGGCGTTTATGTGGTCGTCAACTGCAAATTCCGCATAGGCTTCAATTCCACCTCTGGTCGAGAGCCAGCTCGCTGAAAAGGCGATTTTCTGATCTTCTGATTCGTTTCCGTAGGCGGCACCCTGCGTTCCGTAAAACGGATTCAGGTACTTGTAGAAGTTGCCGTCATTCCACTTGCTGAGGCATACTTTTGTAATTCCCAGCGTAAGCCCGGGCAGAAAAGACGGTGCGTATGAAAATGTCATGCCGGTTATCTGATTGTGGTCGTTGGAACTGTCGTCATCAAAATAATCACTCTCAGAAAGGCGGCCAATCCACATACGAGCTTCAATATTGCCTATGTACCAGCCCAGCCACGGCAGATGAACTTGTGTTTTCCGTAAGCCTATATCGAATTTGGGATATGTAGGCGCATTGTTTGAATGTAAAACCGGATTTAGCCAGGCGGGACCAATCCACGGACTTTGAGTACCGAAGCCGACTGTGAAAGCCTTCCATGCCCAGCGAAGTTCTGTGTCTCCCCAGTCATAAGTCCAGAATGCAGAATCGCCAAAGCGTTGCGGAGCATCCGCTCCCACATCGTTTCCGTATCCCCAGGTATATGCATATTTATTTGAGTAATATGCACTGTTATCCATTAAATCAAACTCCAAATTCTGACTGAAACTCACCTGCGGCTTAACCGTCACCTCAAAGCCATAGCCTTCCAGCCGCACTCCGCCTGTCAGGCTTGTGTTGTAGCCCTTTCCTTGCCAGAGGGCGCCGTCATTCTGTCCGTAGGGGGCGGCGGTGTTGTAGGAGTTGTACCATTCAGGGCCGTAGATTTTGAGCGTAAGGCTGTGGTCAAATCCCTGGGTAAACCAGTTCTTTCCCTGATTTTCTGATTGCCAGAGCCTGCGTTTTTTTCCGAGATTGTTGTTTTTCCAGATGTTCCCCTCGCTGTCTTTTAGGGAGTTTTCTTCTTTATCTAGGGCAAAGCTCCATTCCGAATCGCTGAGCGTGCGGTAGCCAAGGGTTGGGCGCTCTGTAATGCCTGAGAGACTTAAGAAATCATAATATTCTTCTTCGGTGGATTTTAGGGCTTCCTGAGAAAAAAATAATGCTCCTGCCAGAAAAATCGACGCCGAAAAAAACAGTCTTCTAAACATAGCTTTCTGTTATTCTATAAAAATTGGCGGCTTGTGTCGAGTTCTGCTGAGACTGTTTTTTTTATGTGCGTTTTGATATAATTATTGCTCGAAAATGAAATTCACACTGCTTATCATAGACGACGAAAAAAATATCCGCGAAGGACTTGCCGCAGATTTCGAGATGGACGGCTACAATGTAAAAATCGCCGCAAACGGAAACGAAGGACTTTCTCTTCTTCAAAAGGGTGACATTGACCTTGTAATTACGGATTTGCGGATGCCAGGCTCAATTTCAGGCGAACAGGTCTTGCGTGAAGTCACTACAAAAATGCCTGGAATTCCTGTCATAGTCCTTACGGGGCATGGCTCAATCGATGCCGCGGTCAAGGCAATGCAGGACGGAGCCTACGATTTTTTAACAAAGCCTCTTAACCTTACCCAGCTTGAAGTCATCGTAAAGAGGGCGTTAGAGGGCAGGGAATTAAAGCTTAAGCACACCGAGCTGTTAAGGCAAGTTTCGACCCAAAAAAAGACAGACAATATAATCGGAAAAAGCTCAGCCATGCAGCGGGTTATGACGCTGGTAAAGAAAGTCGCCGACGCTCGCATTTCCGTTCTGATTACTGGCGAAACTGGAGTCGGAAAGGAAGTGGTTGCCAATGCGATTCATAATCTTTCAAGCCGAAGCGACAAGGCGTTCATTCCCGTAGTCTGCTCCTCTTTGAGCGAGACACTCCTTGAAAGCGAGCTTTTCGGGCATGAAAAGGGAGCGTTCACGAATGCAGAAAGCCTTCATAAGGGAAAATTTGAGCTTGCCCACGGAGGAACGATTTTCCTTGACGAAATCGGTGAAATCAACATGAGCGTGCAGGTAAAATTGCTCCGGGTCCTGCAGGAAAAAAAGTTCGAGCGGGTAGGCGGGGAAGAGCCAATCGAAGTCGATGTGCGGGTTTTGGCGGCCACGAACAAAAATCTTGAGGAAGAGGTTAAGGCTGGCCGTTTCCGGGAGGACTTGTATTTTCGTCTGAACGGAATCCACATCGAAGTGCCGCCATTGCGGGATAGAAAGGACGACATTCCGCTTTTGCTGACAAGCTTTCTCGAAAAATATAACGAAGAAAACGGAAAAAATATCAAAGGCTTTGACAATCAGGCGAAAAATGCCCTTTACAAGTACGACTGGCCTGGAAATATCCGTGAGCTGCAGCATTGCGTAGAAAGTGCCGTCGTAATGGCAAGCGGAAACGAAATCACCCTTGAAGATTTGCCGCCTTCCGTGAGTCGTGGCAGTAAAATCGAGACGATTTCAGTTCCGATTGGAATTACGCTTGAAGAGGCCGAAAAAATACTGATTACCGAGAATCTTGCGGCAAACAAAGGAAACAAAAGCAAGACGGCCCAAGTCCTTGGAATCGGTCGGAAAACGCTTCATCGAAAGCTTGAAGAACTAAACATTGAGGAATAAAAAAATGTGTGATAAAAATCTAAAAGGGGGAAGTCTCCCCCCTCGAAAGTCTGACGGAATCCACCGCGAAATCCACACTTTCGTGCTTCGTCAGGGACATTTCACGGCAAGCGAGAGAAAGGCGTATGAAGAGCTCCACGAGGACTTTTGTATTCCCTATTCTGAAAAACTTCTTGATTTTGAAAAAATTTTCTCCAATAAAAATCCGGTCGTAATTGAAATCGGCTTTGGAATGGGAAAGGCGACAGCTATTATCGCAGAGAACAATCCTGATATAAACTACATCGGAATTGAAGTTCATAAGCCTGGAGTCGGAAAACTCTTGGGTGAAATCCGCGACAAAAATCTTAAGAATTTGCGTATTATAGAGCATGATGCCATGGAAGTCCTGAAGAATCAGCTTGCAGATTCGAGCGTTTCTGCCTTTCATATCTTTTTTCCTGACCCGTGGCAGAAAAAACGGCATTTTAAGCGCCGTTTACTTCAGCGGCCAAGAACTGACTTAATGGCACAAAAGCTTATTAAGGGTGGCTATCTTTATTTTGTTACCGACTGGCTTCCCTACGCAGAATTTGGTCTTGAGCAGCTTTTGGCTACGGAAGGCTTAAAAAATCGCTATGACGGCTATGCTGTGCATCAAGAATGGCGCCCTGAGACCCGTTTTGAACAGAAGGGGCTGGACGCTGCCCGTGTAATTACAGAAATTATGTTTGAGAAGCAGTGATTATTTTCGCACTCGCATAGCATGTCATTATAGCGCACGCATAGCATGTCATTATCGGGCTTGCTGATGTGTCATTATCGGGCTTAGACCCGATAATCTTTCGTACAGGAGATTGCCGTATCTAAGCAAGGGCGACAAGCAATGCCCTTGAGTACGGCAATGACAGAATGCGCTAGAATCCCTACATTTTCTCCATGCAGATAGTTTATTTTTTCTAAATAATGTGTTATATTCTTCTTAGAAATTATTCTTAAAGTTTTTCGGAGAAAAAGATAATGTATGAAAAAGGCCGGCCTTCTATCTTCTATCTTCTATCTTCTATCTTCTATCTTCTATCTTCTATCTAGCTCTAATTGTTTCTTGTTCTAATGATGTTACTTCTAATGAAAATTCTTCTTTAGCGTCGACTTACTGCACTGTTTCTTATGACACTGACGGGGGAACGGCGGTTCCGAGTCAATGCGTGCTTTATGGAGAGGTTGTAAGCGCTTCTTCTTATGTTCCAGAAAAAACTGGCTACACTTTTTTGGGCTGGTATTACACGGATTCTTCTGGCTGTGAATCTGAATATTCTTTTACAACGGCTGTAACTAGCGATTTCACCTTAAAAGCAAAATATTCCCTAAATTCTTACAGAATCTATTTTGATAAAAATGGGGCAGTTTCAAATTATGGCTCTATGGACCCCATAAAATGCTTTTGGGGAAGCGAATATACACTTGCAAAAAACACTTTTACGAGCGTTGGAGCAACTTTTTTAGGCTGGTCAACATCTTCTTTCAGTGAAGAAGCTGAATTTAAAGACTGTGCGACTGTAAAAAATCTTTCTTCCAAAAATGGCGACTCAGTAACCTTGTATGCAGTCTGGAGCGACAACCCCTGTCATTTAATTTCTTACGAAAACTTGAACGGAGCGACTCATTCAAATCCGCGGAAATTCTTAGAAAAGCAGGAAATTTCTCTTTCAGATGCAAGCCTTGAAGGCTACGATTTTTGCGGCTGGTATTTAACCGAAGATTTTTCTGGCGAAAAAGTTACCGGCTGGTTTGCGGGCGAAAAAACTAGCGACATAACCCTGTATGCAAAGTGGACTCCTGTAAATGTAACGGTAGAATTCCTTTCTAATTCTACTTCTTACAAAACATACCCTGTTCAAGCCGGCTCTCGTATTGACGCCATTAAGATTGACGATTTTAAGAGTGCAGTCGGAGCGAATGCCGGCTGGACTTTTTCCGGCTTTTACACCGAAGAATACGCAAAAGGAATCCAGTACATAAATTCTTCAGGGGAAAATATCGTTGCTTTTACAAAAGATTTAACTCTTTATGCGGCATGGATTTATTCAATTTCTTATGATGTTTCGACAAATATCGAAAGCACAACGGTTTTTGCAAATTCAAACGCAACTTCTTACACTGGCGAAACTGATTATGAACTAAAATCTCTTTCTGTAAAAACGGGCTATAAATTCTTAGGCTGGCTTGATGAAAACGAAAAAGAAGCGACAAAAATAAGCGCTGGAACTTACGGAGCAAGAACTTTTACCGCAATTGGAATTGAGCCGATTGAATACACAATCACCTACAACAAAAATGGCGGCGACTGGGACACAGGGGACGATGACAGCACTGAAGACGATTATATTCCGCTTGAAACCTACACAATCGAATGCGACACAATCAGTCTTCCGTCTGGTCTTGACATAAAAAAAGACGGCTGCACTTTTAGCGGCTGGTATACAAGCGAAGATTTTTCAGGCGGGGCACTAACTTTAATAGAAAGCGGCTCTCACGAAAACATAACACTCTATGCAAAATGGGAATAGGAGATATTTTATGAAAAAGTTATTTTTAGTTTTAATGGCAATTTGTCTGACATTTTTATCTTGTAAGAATGACACTGATACGGCATCCAGTCCTGCAACATATTATTATGTAACTTTTGAAACTTACGGCGGCTCTTCTGTTGAAAGTCAGAAAATTGAAAGCGGAAAAACCTGCACAAAGCCGGAAAACCCTACAAAATCCAGCGGAACGGAAACTAATTTTTCAGGCTGGTATACGGATTCTTCTTTTTCGAGCAAATTTGATTTTTCAACTGTAATCACAAAAGACACGGTTTTGTACGCATTGTGGAGCCGCGTTCCAGAAGGCTCATATCTTGTAAGCTTTGACTCAAACGGCGGAAGCGATGTTGAAAGTCAGGTCGTAGAAGAAGGCTCTTATGCATCTGAGCCGGAAAATGTTACAAAAACCGGCTGTGCTTTAAGTCACTGGTACGAATCTGATGAAAGCGAAGAATTCGATTTTTCTCAAAACCCAATCACACAGACTACAGAACTGAACGCAAAATGGAACAAAAGCGGAATCTACGAGGCAGATTTTGAAGACGAAAGCCTTTACTGCATGAATGTATACGAAGACCTTGATGCCGAAGAGGCACTGTAAGAGGCGTGTTATGAATAAACTGAACAACCCGATAATGACACTCTTCCTCCTGCTACTTCTTCCGGCGCTTGCTTTTGCTTCGGGGGGGGGACTTGGTCTGGGAGCGGAAAATCTTCTGACCCTTACATTATCGAAGACTCTGGAGACTGGAGCACATTTGCGGATGCTGTTACAGGAGGCACCTCTTACGACGGCTGTTTTTTTGAGCTTGGAGATGACATTGGTAGCGAAGACGAGCCTGTATCAGAAATGGTGGGGCAAGTTGGCCATTCTTGGACTACCAGATCTGTAAATAATTATACTCGTGGATGCGTTTATTATGAGCCAAAGCCTTTTTCTGGGGTGTTCAATGGAAAAGGCCACACTATTTATTTTAAACGAAGTGAAAGCGATGAATACGATAACAGTGTGTTTGGTGCCTTAAATAATGCTGTTATTATGAATACAAATTTTAAAGGCTTAATAAATGGAACGGGTAGTAGATCCAACAATGGTGGAATTGCCCGCATTTCTTATGGAAACACTTTTATTTTAAACTGCCGCTCTTCAATGAAAATGACATTTACTGGTAATGGAAAAGGTGGCACTTTTGTAGGCGCTGCAATGAGCGGAAATCTTGTCATAAAAGACTGTATTTTTGACGGAGAAATAGCTGGCTCAAAAAGTACTTTAGGCGGTTTTGTAGGCATTTTAAGAGTTAACACCAGTGCAAAGATTTTTACCCGTAATTTATATTTTGCTCCTTCTACTAGAGACAGCTCTGGCTACGAGTTTATTGGCTTAATAGATGTCGCACCTATTTCTCCAAGAGCAAGCATCGAAAACTGTTATTTTTCAAAAAAAATGGGGGCAGACCAAGGAACAGATGCCAGGGGCTGGACTAAATTGCAAGTAAAAGAAGGGCTTGGAGAAAACTGGACTTACGACGAACAAAATGACGAGATTTTTCCTGACATGCAAAGCAAAAATCTTTCTAGCGGAGTAATGTACGGTCTTGAGTATGTTTATGCGATTGGCGAAACTGTAGAAGAACCTGTCATTATTGTAGATAAAATTCTTACAAAAGGCACGGATTACACTCTTTCTACAACTGTAAAACCTGGAAAAACCGGCGGAACAACTTACCTTGTAACGGCAACAGGTATAGGAAGCTATTCTGGTGAACTTTCTTTTGAATATTATGTAGCGGACGAAGTTCTTACAAGCACAGACGATGAGCTGGAAGAAGAAGTTCGTGTGTGCGGCTTTATGAAAGACGGCGATAATTATCTTATTAAAACGCCACAAGACTTAAATAATCTTTCGCTTTTTGTAAATGCTTCAACAAGTAACGGATGTTCTGGAATGACTTTTGTTCTTGCTGATGACATAGATTTTAGCGAAACTAACAACAATTTTACAACCGTAAACTATATTCCAATCGGGTTGCCATCTTTTTATATATTTGACTGGAACTCTACTGTCCCAAGAGCTTTTGAGGGCACTTTTGACGGAAAAGGACACAGCATACAGGGCTTAAATCCTGATGTGTATTCTATTGGTTATGGGGTATTTGGAGCATTAAACGGGGCAACCGTAGAAAATCTTACGGTAAAAAACAGCCGCTTTAATATTTGCAATAATATTAACGATTATCATAATGGCGGTAAAGGCGTTATTGCAGGCCTAAACGGCGGAAGTGAGACTTATTTATATACAGGTGATAGGAATGCTGTACATGAATTGGTTACTTTTGATGGAGGTACGATTACAAATTGCCATGTAGAAGACAGCGTTTATGTTTATTCTACACAGGCTTCCTCTTATGCGGGCGGCATTTGCGGCTACAACAAGGGAACAATAAAAGGCTGTTCAAGTGCAGCCCATGTTGTAAATTATGATAGCAGCGGTGCAAGTTATAAAAACTGTACTTGTTTTGGCGGAATCGTAGGACAAAACGACGGCACAGTTAAGCACTGCATTTATTACGGAGAAGAAATAACGGCAGATAGTTACGCAGGCTCAATTTGTGGAGACGGATCTGCTGAAACATGTCTTTACACAAACGAAAGTCCTAAGGGGCTTGGTGACAATAGTGCCATAGGCTATGATAGGGCTGGGAATGATATATTTGGTGGGTGGTATTCGAGCTATGTAGAAACATGTAGAGCCTTTGTTGTAACAAGTGGTCAAGAGGATTTAGAACTTACAGAAGATACTGTTTATGGTATAGATTATGGCAGAATTACATCTTCAACTGCAAGTCATCTACTGAAGTTTGACGGCAAAATATATTTTCCTGCCGATGTTCAGACAACAGTTTTTCTTAACTACACTGGAAACATTCCTCAAGAAAACCTGATTTACTTGTATTCCTATAATTCAGATACATGTTATGAGGAAGTAAGTATTTTCGAGAATCCAGTTGGCGAAGCTTTTTATCAAATTATCATACCTAGCTCAGATGCAAAGATTTATGCTTTTTATAATTATGACGGAAGCGGAACACAAGACGAGCCTTATTTAATTTCTGATCAAAGACAGCTTAAACTTTTACAAACTCTAGTAAACAGGTCAAGCACTACTCTTTTACAAACTCTAGTAAACACTTCTGATGAAGGCAATGTGTACAAAGACAAATACTTTGCCCTAAAAAATGACATAAGCATTACAGGAGATTTTACTCCAATCGGCGGCTGTTATAACGGGGCTCTAAGAAACTTTGGCGGCACTTTTGACGGAAAAAATTATTCTTTAAGCGGAGTAAACATTTCAAAAACTGGAACTGAAGACGATGCAAAATATCTTGGCGTTTTCGGAAGAATCACTACAGATGCAACTATAAAAAATCTTTGCGTAAAAGACAGTTCAATAAACGGCTATTTTGCAGTCGGCTCTGTCTGTGGCTTTAACAGCGGAACAATCGAAGGCTGCACTGTAGACTCCAGCGTAACTCTTTCTTATAGCGAAAGCACTTCAAACAGCTTTGGAGGAATTGCAGGCTATAACGAAGGCACAATAAAAGGCTCAACGAGTAAGTCTAAAATTTCTTGTGCAACTTGCGCAGGCGGCATTTGTGGAAATAATTCTGGCACAATAAATTCTTGTCTTTACATTGACGAAGATGAAAATTCAATAAGTGCACTTTCTTATGCAGGAAGCATAGTCGGCTACAATGCAAACGGCTCTTTGACTTCTAACATCTACATAAAATCATCTCTTAGAGGACAGGGAAAAGCCTCTGGAAGCACTGATGTGAGTGGGGCAAAAAAGGCATATTCAATTTCAAGCGATGTTGCTTCTTTAGCCCTTGCAGAAAATTCAAGCGGATTTACTTATAATTCATCACTTTACTGTGAAAGCGGAAAGAGCGTAAGTTTAAGCCTTTCTTCTTTGCAGGAAAGCTCAAACGCAAGTCTAGGACTTTGCTCGCTTACAGAAGACGAAAACTTTAATTTTAATTCTATAGAAGACGGCGTTTACAATTTTACAATGCCTTCTTACGATGTAAAAATTGCTTATCTTGCAAATGTTGTTTTTGAAACAAACGGCGGAACTTCTGTCGAAAGTCAGACCGTAGTTTTAGGACAAACTCTAAAAGCCGTAGAAAGCCCGACCGTAAGTGACGGAAAAGTTTTTGAAGGCTGGTACACGGATTCAAGTCTTACAAATGAATTTGATTTTTCCAGTGCAATAACTCAAAATCTTACGCTTTACGCTTCTTATTCAGAAGGAATAACCGTAAAAGCGAGCGAAGATCCTTGTACATTCGGCGTTTACTACACCACATTCTACAGCTCTTCTAAAAATTACAGGGCAGACACAAACACAAGCGTCTTTTATGTTACAAAGACAAAAGAAGGCAAAATTCTAATCGAAGAAGAAGAAAGCAGAATCATAAACAAAGGAAAAGGCGTGATTCTAAAAAGCTCAACGCAAAAGATTTCGCTTTTAGACACTTCTTTGCAAGGCTCATACACATACACAAACATTCTTACCGGCACCGACGAAGAAATTACCGCCCCCGAAGGAACTTACATTATGGGAATAAGTAAAAAAGGCGGCGTCGGCTTTTACAAGTGGACCGGTACAATCAAAGCCGGAAAAGCATATTTGCAAGGAGGAGAATAATGAAAAAAATAAGAGCGATAACGGCAATCTTTGCACTTCTTCCGTCCCTTGCGTTTGCTGATGTTACTGTGGACTCTGGCACTACTTTTATGGAAGACGACACTTATGTCGTTTCTTCTGATGTTACAATTACAGACCGAATTACTGTTAGCGGTGAAGTAACAATTATATTAAACGACGGCTGCGCTCTTGCAGCAGAGCAGGGGCTTTATATTCGAAGCGGCTATAATTCTCTTACAATTGAAGGCGAAGGAACTGGCACTTTAATAGCGGGCGGAAAACTTGATTCAAGCAATACGCCTGTAAAAACTATTAGTAAATATGCAGGTATTGGCGGAAATGACTATGGTACAGGTTCTGGACCGGTCACGATAAATGGCGGAACGGTTTATGCCTTTAACGGCGGTAATACAGCTGCATGTATAGGTGGTGTAGAATGTCATACAGCAGGCTCAATAACTGTAAATGGGGGCACTTTAATTGCCACAAGTACAAGCTCTGTCTCTGCCGTTCTTGGCGGTGGTTATAAAAGCTGGACTGGTGGTTATGGTAATGCTAGTACAATAACAATTACAGGCGGTGTTGTAAATTTAACAGGCGGTCTCTATTCTATTGGGGGGGCTACTAATGGAAACTTTGGCACAATCACAATTACTGGCGGTCAAATTACAGCAGATAAGGGAATTGGCTGCGGTTATAATTTTTCTGGAGATCGTCTTTTAAAAATTGGTTTAACTGACAAAGACGATTTTATTTCTGTTCCTTCGTATGTAAACTATAAAACGCTTGAAATTTTAAGCGAGCTGCGTCTTAACAAGGCGGTAACTTATGAAAACGCAACAAAAATCACGAGTGCTAATTTTACAAGCCAAATTTCAAGCTCTAATTACACGCTTATTCCTTGGGTAAAGCAGAGCGTAACATTTTTAAACGGACATTCCTATGTTACAAAAAACACGGCATTGTACAAAGGCCTTGTTACAAAGCCTGACGACCCCACAAAGGACGGCTATACTTTTGCACGCTGGTATAAAGACCGCTCACTTTCAACTGCATGGGATTTTGAAAGCGACATTGTCACTGGCGACATGAATCTTTATGCAAAAATGATTGCGGACGAAATTATTGTAACTGCGGACGATTTTTATGAGTGGACGGGAAGCGCAGTTTCTGTTTTGCCGAAAATAACTTCAAAGGACAAAACTGTAACTCTAAAAAGCGGAACGGACTACACTCTAAGCTTTACAGATTCAAGCGGAAGCACTGTTACAGAGCTTATAGAGCCGGGAGTATACACCTTAAAGGTCACAGGAACCGGCGATTATGAAGGAAAAGATGTTTCAAAAACAATTTACATTGTAAAAGCTCTTTCTGGAAGCGGAATCGAAAGTGAGCCTTTTTTAATTTCTTCAAGTTCTGACTGGGAAACTCTTTGCACAAATCTTTCTTACGGCTATTGTTACGACGAAAATTATTTTTCTCTTTCACAAAACATTAAAGCCGCCTCAATGTTAGGAAGCGAATCTTATCCGTTCAAGGGAATTTTTAACGGAAACGGATACGCAATCTATTCTGCAAACGAAAATATTTTTTCTTACATAAAAAATGCGGCAATAAAAGATTTTTACACAAATGTAGGAAATCCTGTGGGAGCCCAAACGGGCACAAATTCAGTGAGCGGCATTTACACTCTTTACACGAGCGTCCAAAGTGGAATTAACAGAAAAATCCTGTGCGATGACGGCACGGTTTTGTATCTTGGCGGAGAAAACTTCTTCAGCATAGGAAATCTTTATGAGTATTACGCACTGGGAAGCGAAAGTGTAGAGGTAAGCCCGCTAATCAAAGTGAACGGCACGACTTTAACAAAAGGCACGGACTATACAATTACTTACAAAAATTCTTCTTCAAGCACGGTTTCGACAGTTTCTTTATACGGCCAGTACACGGCAACAATTACAGGCACTGGCGACTACACTGGAACATATTCTCACAGCTTTACGGTTTGTTTGGAATCCACCGGAACTTTAACAGAATACGAGACAGATGACGAAGGTAACAAAACATATTTCTTAAAAATGCCTTCTGATTCTAAGTGCACATCTTTGGATTTAACAGGGCAGGAAAACGGCTTTGCAATAAAAATCTACGATGACGGCGGAAAGGGCGGTGGATTTTATACAGGCACAAGCGGAAACTACACGACGGGCGCAAACGGCTTTATAAAAATCACCGTTTCAGAAGGAAGCCTGATTCAGATTTCAGGCTATGTGGCAACAAAATCGCAATACGACTACTTAACGATTTACGACGGAGCCTCTCAGGAAAGTGAAACCATGTGCGAAAAGGTTCACGGCGAAAATGACCTGAATAATTATGTTGTAGATTTGGGAGTCTTAAATTCAAGTTCAAACACAGTTCTTCTTTATTTTAGGGGAGCAACAGCAAATTGCGAAGGTCTTGATTTAACCGTAACAATCGTAGGATCAAAAACTCTCAGGGCAAAAGAAGACACTTACACTGGCGGCGTTTACTACACAAGTTTTTACAGCAGCACGGCAAATTATGTAGCAGATTCTTCTACAAGCGTTTACTACGCAAGTAAAAACTCAGACGGAAAAATCATTCTTACAGAATGTAAGTCAAAAATAATAAATAAAGGCTCAGGCGTAATCTTAAAATCGCTCTCTTCAAAAATCACTCTCGCCCAAACTTCGTTAAGTTCAGACTTTACAAGCGTTCTTTCAGGAACTGAAAGCAAAATTGAAGCTTCCTCATTATCAGGAACTGTCTATATGCTTGGAACTGGCAAAAAAGGCGGAATCGGCTTTTACAAGTGGACAGGCGCCATAGAAGCCGGAAAAGCGTTTTTACAAGGAGAAGAATAATGAAAAATATGTCATTGCCGTGCTCAAGGGCATTACTTGTCGCCCTTGCTTGGACACGGCAATCTATTGCCATAACAACACTTTTCCTCATCTGTACGCTGTTTGTGTCCTGCGACAATTTTATGAACGGAACGGACTTAAAAAATCAGCTTGATAAGGAAATTGATTACGAAAACGCACCTTCTTATTCTGTTCTTGTTTATGCAGATGAAGAAACTGGCTCTTTTGTACAGGGCGGCGGAAATCACAGATTAAAGGCGACAGATTCATTTACTTTGGAATTTCAGCCAAAAAGCTCTTACTGTTTTATCTGCTTTCAGGCGGTAAACAGAAGCGACAATTCTGTAAGCCTTTCTTCTTATGTAAAATTTTCTGACGAAACTGCGACTTCAACAACCGTAACGCTTTTACGGGGGGCGGACGACATTCTCATAAAGCCATATTGCCTTCCGTATCTTACGATTACAGATTTTGCGCCGGCTTCAAAAGACAGCGGAGTGAGCTTTAATTCTGACATAAAAGTCGTTTTTTCTTCTTATGTTGACGAGTCAAATTTTTCTTACTCGGAGGACGAGCTTTATCTTTTGGGCTCAGAAAAATCCTACACGGCAGAAAGCTTTGACGGAATTGAATACACTTACGCTTACGAAAAAAATTCAGAAATCTACTACAAAAATATCGAGATTTCTTCTCCTTCGATTACGGGAACAATCACGCATTATTTTAACGCACCAAAAATTATCAGCGGAAAAACGCTTCTCTTAACTCTAAAAGATGAATATTACTCAACCCTAAAAAATGCAGTTTCTAAAGATGTAATTGAACTCGATGTGACTATTGGTCGGAAAAACTCACGGCTTCGATATCTCCGATAAAAAACCTGCCGCTTTCAGACCTTACATCTTCCCTTCGCCTGTCATTCTGAATCAGCTTCGTTTTTGACTTGAAAGACGAATACCATGTACTGAACTCCTGCCATGTGTCATGGCTTATATGCTTAATGGTTGCGTTAATATCCCCGCTCAGTTTTAGTGCGAGTTCTGCCCTTGAGAGTTTTCTTTGGCTGCCCTCTATGACGAATCCGTTTCTTTCCAATGCGTCATGGTACTTTATGAAAAACCTTGCGGCCCCCAGCTGCTCCGTAATTTCCCTGTTGTCGATTCCAAGACGCTCCCTTGCCTGTTTTGCATAATGAAACCAGTCCAAGCCCGACTGATGGTAAAGGTTGTGATTGTAAATCAGCGTGTAAAGAAGTATTGACGACAAGAGCCAGCACTTTGACGAAAACTCGTTGAGGTTACGGATTCCGTTTTCTATTTCCTCAAGATTATCCGTATAAAAAAGGTCAATGGCACTCTTGCTCATATCTTGTCCGATTAGTGATACGGCCGTCTGTTTTGCGTTTTCAATCTCGTCTTCGGTAGCGTCTATAGTTCTCGTCACTCTCATTTGCTTTCTCCCGTAATCTGCTCGTAAAGTTTTCTCTGTGCCGCATACACTTCGGGAAACATATCGGGATTCCAGTAGGTGTAATGCTCCGTCATGTTCGACTTGTCCTTGTGTCCGACAACAGCCTTTATTTTCGTTTCCGTCACATTCTCGCCTTGAAGGTAGGAAATGAAGAAATTCCGCAGCGTGTGTATCGTGATTCCCCTTGTTTTCCTGTCAATACCGATTTTGTCACATATCCGGCAGAATGAATTGTAGACTGCATGGGAAAACATCGGCTTGTCAGATGTGAATCCCTCGAACACCCATTCACTTTCAGAAGTTCCGAAGTCAAATCCGCTTACTATCGGCACTTTCCTTTTCTCTCCTGTCTTTGTGCTTCCCAGTCCGAACCTGTCGGAATAAGTGTGCGTGACATCAATGTAATTCTCGTGAATGTCAGTTTTTTTCAGTGCTGAAACCTCGCCGATTCTCATTCCCGTTATTGCAGCAAGCAGGAACATCTTTCTCTGTGTCTCCCTCGCCCAAAGCCCCGAAAAGTACAATTTTCGTATTTCATCAACGGTAAGCAGAAGACGTTCTTTTTTCTCAGTAGGTCTGAACCTCATGCCTGCAAGTGGATTGTGGTTTATGATTTCTTTCTCTACGGCAGATTCAAGGATTATGTTAAGCACCCCGTGAGCGTTGTTTATCGTCTTTGCCGACCATAACCCGCTGGCCCACAAAACCCAGTCTTTTATACAGTCCTTGTTTATATCACCGATTTTCTTGTTTCCGAAAAAAGGGATAAGCTGATTCGCAAGAATCTTCTCGTATGAGGCGAGCGTTGAATCTTTTATCGGCTTGCTCGTAAGTGCCTGGTATTCATAGTATTTCCCGCTCTTGCTGAAAAATCCGTTTGAGAAGTCAGAGAAGGAAACGGAATCAGATTTTTTCTCAAAAGCCCCTTCGTTGTACATTTTCTGTATTTTTCTTTTCGCCTTTGATAAAACTGTCTCGCCCGTAGATAATGCGCTGGAACGCCTTCCGTCAGAATCACGGTATTGGTAGTAATAGACAATCCTTCCGCTTTGCAGTGTCCGTGGGAATATTATGTAGGGTTCTGTCAATCTCATATCTGTTCTGCTATCAATCTGCTATCACCGACTTTTGAAAGATTATATAATTCTATATAATACAAAGAAATACATAATGGAGATGGGGGGAATTGAACCCCCGTCCGAAAGTGGAAGCCAAATACATCTACATGTTTAGTTATGCGAGGTGGTTGTCGGGAGCAGGTAGCAGCATAACAAGCGTCTCCTCCGTATTTTGAGTAAAAGTCCCGCGCGCACCCCAAAAATTACGCGCAGCAAGTCCCTGTTTGTGACGGAAGTCGTAAAGTTAGGAACAGCGCCCTACGAGTTCCGGCTCAAGCTATGCAGCGAGAGCTTCTGCGAAAGAAGCCTCTTCGACTTCTTCTTCTTTTCTTTCGAAAATTGCAGTTATTGTTTTCTCAGTTTAGGGAACCTTGACTCCCACATGCAGTAAGTGCCTTGATCACAATCGTCGAAACCGGTGCACCCCCAAAAAATATTTTATGTTAATATACTGACTGATTGACCCAAAGTCAAGATTTTTAAACTAGAACTTTACAAATTAAACTTTCTTTTCAATACTCATTGACATTCATTAGGGAAATATTGTAATATTACACTTGTTATTCATAAATATATAGTGAGGTTTATAAAATGGCAGTACCTAGAGCGAAAACTTCAAAAGCTCGCACACGCAGACGACGCGGTGTTAATATGCATCTCGAAGCTCCACAGCTCGTTGAATGTGGCAACTGTGGCAATCTTGTTTTGCCACACCATGTTTGTCCAAAATGTGGTTTCTACCGTGGACGACAGGTAATCACTCCTGAAGTAAACGGCTAAAAAATATGCATTATGCCCTTTGCGCATAATGCGAAAACACGCTCGAAAGGGCAGTGCAATAAGGAGAATATCATGGACGAATTGTTCGTAAAGATTCAGAAACTCATCGCTGAAAAACTTGAAATCGATGAAAGCAAAGTCACAATGGAAGCTTCTTTCCGTGGTGATCTTGGTGCAGACAGCCTCGATACATACGAGCTTGTTTATGCAATCGAAGAAGAGCTTGGCGTTTCTATTCCAGACGAGAAAGCTAACGAATTCGAGACTGTAAAAGACGCTTACGACTTCATCAAGTCAGCACAGGCATAAGTCACTTTAGCCTATAGATTTTATTGAATAAATCTTCAGAAACACAGGTTTTGCCTGTGTTTTTTTTATTAAAATTTGACATTCAGAAGGGGAATTGTGTCATCCTGAGACGAGGCGAAGAAGTCTTCCATGAAAAAAATTATATCCTTTTATAAATCATCAATTTTCTCGTATCTGATTGACCCTCTTTTTTATGCTTCATCCTTAATCACGATTCTTTTTGTTGCTTTCAGGTTTTTTTATGCGGGAAAATTTTTTGTCGCGAATGTCGGAAGCACGGATTTACGCCCTTTTTTTACGGCTTTTCCTTATATCTCTATCCTGACACTTCCTCTCCTGGCTTTTCGCCTGAAACGCTTTATCCTTGATGATTCTCTTCCGCTTTTTCCATTCAAACGTTTTTTCTGCCTTGTTTTAGCGGCTTTTTCATCCTTTTGCCTTCCTGTCCTTCTGCTAGTGCCTTTGCCGCTTTGTGTTTCTTTTTTCGGAAATGTTGATTTTGGCCAGTGTTTTACCGGCTTTTTGGGAATTCTTTTTTACGGTTTTTCCGCGCTTTCTCTTACGATTTTTTTCTTCTCCCTTTTTGCCGCTTACACAGCCCTTCCTTTGATTCTTTCTGCACTGCTTCTGTCGGTGACGAATTTTATTCATCTTTTACCGCTTTATGTTCGCACAGGCAATTTCCTTTCTTCTTTTTCAAAATCTCTTTCTTTTGCCTGGCATTTTGATTCTTTCGGAAAGGGAATTTTAGATTCACGGAACATTTTTTACTATATCGCTGTTTCTTTTTTACTGATTTTGCTTTCAGTTTTTTTTGAATACAGGCGAATTGGAAAAAAAACTTCAAGGGCTACTCTTCTGCTTTTCCTGGGGATTTTTATTTTTCTTTCTCTGGGCGTAAAAAATCTTTATTTTCGCATTGACTTGACGGAGTCGAAGCAGTTTTCTCTTTCGGAAACTTCAAAAAGTCTTCTTGAAAATCTTGAGGGTGAGCTTAGAATCACATATTTCCGTTCATCTGAGCTGAAAAATCTTTATCCGCAAAGCTCCGATGTCGCTGAATTTTTATCTGATTACGCCTCTGAAAACGGGAATATTTCTTTCGTCATCGAAAAGGCAGATGTGGAAAAATTAAAGAAACTCGGCCTTCAAGGTCAGCAGATTCGCAGTGATAACGGAACAAAAACTGAATTCGTGACGGTGTTTTCGGCAGTTCTTCTTCAATATCTTGAAAAATCTGAGCTTATTCCCTTTGTTCTTTCGACAAATACCCTTGAATACGATTTGACTGAAAAAGTGCAGAAGCTTGTCACCGACAGAGAGAGGAAGGTCTATCTTCTTTGCGGGAACGGTCGCTCTGTCGAAGAAAGCTACGCCTATGTTTATCCCTGGCTCTCTTCCCGAGGCTTTTCCCCTGAAATTTTAAATGATTTTAATGCCACCGAAGTCCTGAAAAATCTTGGTGCTGAAGACGAAATCTGTATTTTTGGAACAAAGGATTTTACCCGTGAGCAGTCTTTTTATATTGAGTCTGCTATTGAGCGGGGGTGCCGTGCTTTTTTTGCGGCGAGTCCTTATCACACGACAATTGAAGATGAATGGAAAATTACAAAAAATAAAGATGAGTTGATTTCTTATCTGAACGGAAAGGGCTTTGCTTTTGAAAATGCCCTTGTTGAAGATATTTCCTGCTATCCTTTGACAATGGAAAGCGGGGACGGAAATTCTAGCGAATATGTGACTGTGAATTATCCCCTGTGGCCTGTTCTTCAGAATCAGAAAAATGCGAGAAATGGCGTGACGGTATTTTGGGCAAGCCCAATTTCCCTGTACGGCCAGGCCGAGCCTCTTTTGTATACAACGAATCTTGCCTGGAGACAGGAGCCTTCTGACGACGAGAGCAATTTGTTTTTGACAAATCCCTTTTTGCTTCCAAAGTCGGCGAGTGCAAGCGGAAGTGAAAGCTCTCAGTTTGTGGTGGCAGCCCGAAACGGAAGCATTTCTCTTGTTTCTGACCAGTTCTTTCTTTCGAGCCTTTTGACAGGCTTTATTTCTGGCGAAGAAGGAGGGGACTTTAGAAATTATGATTATTTATCCCGTGAGCTTTTGATTTTGCGTGGCGAAGAGGAGCTGGCTTATCTTATGGAAAAAGCAAGTCCAGTGACAAGCCTTTATAAAATCATTGATGAAGAAGAATTTAATTTCTATAGATTTTTGACACTTTTTATTTGCTTCGGCCTTTTGCCGCTTTTTATGGTCGCTTTAAATGTGTTTTTAACCATAAGACGACATCGGCTTTGCTTACGAGAAGGCAAAGAATAATCATAAGACCTGTAATCAGCTTTAAGTCGTTGGCGTTCATTCCGATTGTGTAACCGTACCGGCGTGCGATAAACATAAGCGCCCTGTAGATTATTGAGCCTATAATGACGCGGAAGGTTTGCCAGCCGATTCTGTTTGAGTGAATTACAAATTCACCCAGCATAAGGGAGGCGAGTCCTGAAACTACGACTCCGCTTCCGCTTCCTACATCGGAAAAGCCTGAGTACATCGCAAAAAGAGCTCCGCTTAATGAGGCAAGACCGTCCCCGAAGCAGATTCCAAGGCCGCGGACTATTTTCGGGTCAACTCCCTGAGAAATTACCATCTGAACATTGCTTCCTAATGCCCCCATAGTAAGTCCGAAATCCGTCAAGAAAAAGAGGTTCAGAAGGACGAGCAAGATCCCTACAAAAATCACGAGAAAAATTACGATTCCCCAGTCAGGGGCGAGAAAGGGAAAATTTAGCTTCATAAAATTCTTGATGTTCGAGAAAATCGTTGGAATTCTTAGAAGGGAGATGTTCGCCTGATTTGACATTACCCTTAAATTGACTGAGTAGAGCATTGTCATCATTAAAATTCCTGCAAGCAAGTCGGGAATCCTTAGCTTTGTGTAGATTATCGTCGTAAACAGACCTGCGAAAAGTCCGGCGATAAAAGCGATTAAAAGCGCTGTTGCAGGTGATATTGAGTGAGTGAGGCAGCAGGCTAAGACGCAGGCACCTAGCGGAAATGAGCCGTCAACCGTCATATCGCAAAAGTTCAGGACACGGAAGGTCATAAAAACGCCCAGAACCATTATTCCAAAAATCAAGCCTTCGATAAAAATTCCTTGAATCATTTTTATATGATAGTAAAAATCATTAAAATTTGCTACAATATTTATATGAAAAATATTAAGGCCGTCCTTTTTGATATGGACGGCGTTTTGCTTGACACAGAGTCCGTTTGCAAAATCTGCTGGAAGCGGGCAGCTGACGAAATAAATCTTAAAAATATCGACAAAATCTTTATGGAGTGCGTTGGACGAAGCAGGGCGGACACAATGCTTCATCTTCAAAAATATCTTCCCAGCGAAGAGGCGGCGACAAAGTTCCGTGAGAGGGCTGGTGAATTTTTTGATATCGTCTGGCATGAAGAAGGCTTAAAAAAAATGCCCTATGTCGCTGAATGTCTTGAAAGACTGAAAAATGCGGGCTTTCGTCTCGCCGTTGCAAGCTCTACCCGTGCGGTAAGGGTTCATCCGCAATTAAAGGCTGCGGGAATTTTTGACTATTTTGAAACGATTACTACCGGCGACATGGTGAGTCACTCAAAGCCGGATCCCGAAATCTATTTAAAAGCCGCCGGCTCCTTAAAGCTTGGCGTGGACGAGTGCATTTCAATCGAGGACAGCCCGAACGGAGTTCGTTCAAGTGTTGCGGCTAAAATCAAATGCATTATGGTGCCGGATTTAATTCAGCCTGATGAAGAAATGAAACAAAAGGCTTGGAAGATTTTAAAGAATCTAAAGGAGACTGCGGATTTTCTGTGTGGAGATGAATAATGAAAAGAGATTTCTCCATTCTGCTTGTCAGAGCTCATCCTTTACTCCTCATTGCTGTAATCATCTTTCTTCTTTTCTCCTGCTCTTCGATTCCTGCTGATAATGCCACATCTTCCTCTTCTGAAAATATTTCTGTCATTCAGCTTGCAGACGGTGTGAGCGGAGAAATGCTTTCTAGCCAGTTTTGGTGCCGCCGGACGAAAAATCCTTCAAAGGTTCGGATGTCCCTTTCTGAAATAGGACTTTTTAATCGTGAAAATGAAAAAATCTTGTTTCCTCTTTCAGCTTCGTTTTATATCGTGACCGATTTACGAAAGGTTGACTCTTATCTTTCCTCCTCTGAAATCCGCTCTGATATGGCTCGTTATAGCTCAAAGACGACTTGGTATAAAAAAGTTGAGAGTAAAAAAGGCGGGGAGATTTACGCGCTTACGAAAAAAGACTGGAAAAATCTTCAGAATCTGATGAATTATGCTCCTCTTGAGGAAGAAGGGGATTTTCCTGTCAGAAAGGCAATTTGTGTAAAAAGAGCTACGCTTAGGCAGGTTCCGGATGATAACTTTTATTCAGATGACGAAAATTACTGGTACGACGATTATGCTTCTGTTTCCGGGATTTTGATGAATGAGCCTGTTTTAGTCCTTTGGGAAAGCAAAAATAAAAATTACTTTTATGTGAAGACTTCATTTTGTACGGGCTGGATAAAGGCTGAGAACATCGCTTTTTGCTCTGACGAGGAATTTGAGCGATATTTTGACTGGACTGAAAAAAATCAGCGTTCTTTCGTAACGATTACTGAGGAGAGATACACTCTTCTTGATGACTATGTGATTGATTTTGAGAAGATTCCCGTATCAGGCGCAGAAAAGACAAGAATGGCAGAAGATTTTTATCTTGGGACATATCTTTTTACCTGTGACTGGACTGACGGAAAATTTGAAGACGCTTTTTCTGAGCGAAGGCCTTATGCCGCTTTTTTGGTTGAGATTCCCTACCGAAAAGAAGACGGAAGTCTTGGAAAAAAATATGCTTCACTACCAGCGGGAGCCTGTTCCCTGGGGCTTCTTCCCTACACGGGCGAAAATGTCCTGAACTTAGCTTTTAAAATGCTCGGAAACCGCTATGGCTGGGGCGGAATGGCAAAAAACAGGGATTGCTCAGAGTTCTTAAAAGACATTTACCGTTGCTTTGGCTTTAACTTGCCAAGAAACAGCCGGGCCGAGCTTTCGGTTGCAGGAAAAACCCTGGATTTTGAAGGAAAATCTGTCGCCAAAAAAGAATCCCTGCTTTCTTCTCTTGAGGCTCCCACTTTGCTGGGTTTTCCAGGTCATGTATTTATGTATCTTGGAAATTTCGAAGGGAAAAATTATGTTTTAAGTGCCCTCGGCTCATATTATGAAGAGGCTGCCGTTTTGAGCGAGGTAAAATATCTCCCGATTTATGCGAATTCTGTTAGCATAAATACACTTGAAGTCAGGCGAAAGACTGGTGAGACTTGGGCAGACTTGCTTTCAAAGGCAAAGCTTTTTTTGAATGACGGAACTTTTTTTGATGAGAGAATCTCCTTAAATCCCCACTGGCAGTTTGCCGAATTTTCAAAAATAAACTCCGGAAAGGCGGTTTTGTACAAGGCGGGTGAAAACCGAAAAAACATTACTGTTGCCGTGAACGCGGGGCATGGGACGAGGGGCGGGGATAAAATAAAAACTTATTCTCATCCGGATAAAAGCCCGAAGGTTACAGGCGGCACGACTGGCATCGGGGCAGTGGAGTCTATTGCCCTGAGCGGGGGAATGATATTTTCTGACGGAAAAAGTGAAGCTGAGGTAAATCTTCGCCTTGCCCATCTTTTTAAAAACCAGCTTTTAAGGGCGGGCTTTGATGTCCTTATGCTTCGGGACAGCTTCGACACCCAGCTTGACAATATCGCGCGTACTGTACTTGCAAACAATAATGCAAGAATCCACATAGCGATTCATTTTGACAGTGACAATCAAAAAGAAGATAAGGGCTGCTTTTACTGCTCAATTCCAGACGGCATAAAAAATCTTCCGAATGTAAAAAAGCACTGGAAGGAAAGCGAGAGACTGGGAGATTGCCTTACAGCCTCTCTGCAGAAAAATGGTTTTAAACTTTACGGAAAGGGAAGGCTTGAAACTGACCTTACCCAGACATCATACAGCACGATACCGACCGTTGACATAGAGCTTGGAAACCAGCATAGCGATACGGACACTGAAAGCCTTAAAAAGAGGGCGAAGGCTCTTTGTGAGGGCCTTGTGGAATTTTACGCGAAAAAAATGTAGAATGAGGCGATTTTGATTGTTCAAGCAGGTTTGTAGAAGATGAAATTATCTGACTTTTATTTTGATTTACCAGAAGAGCTTATTGCCCAAAAACCGGCGGGAATCCGCGGACAGGACAGGCTCATGCTTTTAAATCGTGAGACAGGGGAAGTTAAGCATTTAAAAATGGACGATTTGCCAGATTTAATTTCTCCAGACACTCTCATGGTTTTCAATAACTCAAAGGTACGCCGTTCACGCTGTTATGGAATCAAGCTTTCGGAGACGGAAGGTCAGGGCGGACGGGAACAGGAGTTTATGTTCTTAAACCAGATGACAGCCGGCGGAAATTTGTGGCACACGATGGTGAAAGGAGCAAAAAAAGTAAAGACGGGGAACAAATACCGCTTCGCTGACGGCTCTGTCGGAACGATAATTGAGTATGAAAACGATGCCGGAAGTGAATTCCGCACTATTCAGTTTGAAAGCCGGCTTGATGACGACTGGTTTGGCCGCAACGGACACATTCCCCTTCCTCCATACATCCGCCGCGAGGACGACGACACTGACAGTGAGCGATACCAGACTGTCTATGCAAAAGAGGTCGGAAGCTCAGCTTGTCCTACCGCAGGACTGCATTTTACGGAAAATATGTTCCGCCGTCTCGACGAAAAGGGAATTGAGCGGGTTTTCCTGACCCTTCATGTCGGCTTGGGAACTTTTTTGCCAGTCCGGACCGAAAAAATTGAAGACCACAAAATGCACGAGGAAGTCTACACGATTCCCTTTGATGTCGCCGAAAAAATCAACAAGGCGAAAAAAGAAGGCCGTCCGATTTTAGCTGTCGGGACTACGAGTGTCAGAACCCTCGAGAGCGCAAGCGATGAAAATGGTTTCGTAAAAGCAGGCTCTTCCTCAACCCATATTTTTATGTACCCTGGCTACAAATTTAAGTGCGTGAATCAGATGTTTACGAATTTCCATACCCCTGAAAGCACTTTGATTATGCTTGTAAGCGCCTTTGCCGGTCGTGAGCATATTCTTAACGCATATCAAAAGGCCGTGGAAGAAAAATATCATTTTTTCTCCTATGGTGACTGCATGCTAATAAAATAAAAAAAATTGAGATAAAAAAAGGGGCTACCAGCTTATCTGATAGCCCCAGTTGCCCATCAGGCAAGTCGGGCACCAATGGGTGGGAGGGGATAATTGCGTGCCCGACATTTATATTATCGTCAGTAGGGCGGGAATTCTTTAGGATAAAACATCGCATTTTCAAAGTTACCTCTAAAATTGATTTGTGCTTCTCTAGCTCAGCTGTTCAAGGGAATATTTTACTAGATTCCAGAACTGCCTTTTTAAGATTTTTTCGAGTCCGCTTTTTTCGCTTTCCTTTTCAAATGCTTCTTCGGCTTCAAGCAAGAAATTTGAGATTGCTGTTTCTGAAAGAGGAAGATGCGCTCCAATCAGACGGTTTTCAAGGTCAATATTCCTGAAGGCAAAACTTCCCGTCATTGCCAGCCTTAAATCTGAAATCTGGTTCTTTTGTGAATTTGCGAGAAATGTAAAGCTTGCGGACTCCTCGCTCAAAGTTGCGCTCGGCCCCAGTCTCTTAAAAACTGAAACCTCCCATTCTTCAAGAGATATCCTGACTTTTGAGAGCAATGCTTTTTCCGGAAAGCGCTCAAACCTTGTGATTGACTCAAATTTCGTCTCATTTTCGCTTTTTATTTCAAGATTTGCGTCCAGGGCGAGCAGTGGTGCATAGAGAGAGCCGTAAATACCTTTTTGGCAAATGTTTCCCCCGATTGTCGCTATATTTCTGACAGCCGGATTTGCTATTGTTTTTATTGCCTCAAAAATTGTCGCAGGAAGGTTTGCTTTTCCTAAGTCTTCAATTTCTGACAAGGTTACGCTGCTTCCAAAATCAATGTAGCGCTCGTGCTTGTCGATGATTTTCAGCTCCGAAATGTCACGGACAGAAATAGATTTGTCTGGCAGCTCTTTTTCGACGAAGGAGGTGCAGCCGCTTACGACAGTTAAATCTGAGATTGTCTTTAGCTGATAGAAAACATCGCTTAAATTTTTTGCCGAATAAAAATTCTTAGATGAGCCCATTTTTTCTTCCTTCCCGCTCGTGCTTCAGAGCGGTCGCATAAATTACGCCGTTTATAAAGGTTTTCCTGTCGCAGCAATTACATTTTATGCTGTCACTAAGCTCTTCAAGCTCTTCTGCGCTGGGTCTGTAAACCTTTTTTAAAAGCTCGTAGGTCTGAAAATATCTTGCAGATGAGCAGAAGCCGCACAAATTTACGCCCGCCTGCTTGAAGCCGTTCTGAATGTCCTCGCCTTCTTTCGTGAGCAAGAAAAATTCCAAGGTTTCGATAGATGCGTTTTTGATGATTGCCACCGGAATTATGCAGGAAGGAATTGGCTTATCGTCCAATAAGACTGTGCAGGAGCCGCATTTTCCTTTTGTGCAACCCATTTTTACGCTCAAAAGACCTTGGCGCCGGAGGACTGGAAGTAATTTTTCGTCTGGCCGTGCGTCCAAAATCTGTTTCTCGCCATTTAAAATCACTGGAATTTTCATCTTAAGTCCTCCAAAACCGTCAGCCTTGTGTTTTCGGATTTTTCAATCGTCCTGAAAATGGAATCGGTTTTAAGTGGAAGTGAGGATACAGTGCTTGAAAGCGCCTGACTCAGGGCTGCCGTGTATGCCGCCGGCAAAATGGAGTAAACGAGATGGCCAATCTGCTTAGGCTCTTCCTCGCTCTGTGTAAACTGAACTGAAACTGTCGGGCAGGAAAGACTGTCGTCCTCGACAAGCAGGGAGAGGGTTCGCTGAATTCCCCTGTAAATGGCATTTTCTGCCGCTTTTGGGTGCAAAATTTTCCCGCCATCAATGATTATGCAGATTTTTTTGATTTTTTCTCTGAATGTTGTGTTATCAAGCTCCAGCTCCACCGTGCAACTTCCGAAAGCTGTGTTGTAGTAGGGCTGACCCAAAAATTTTTCGTCGTCCCAGATTTTTTTTCGGCTTCTTGTAAGTGATTTTTTTACAGAAAAAGGAGTCCCGTCGAATTTTTTTCGCTTTAGGCTGTCAACGCATTTTTTCAGAAGAATTGTTTTTATGCTCACCGTTCCTACGAGAGTGTCTGGAATAGAAATTTCCTCGCTTTTTTTGCCATTTTCTTCAGTGATTTCGTTCGTGAAGATTATGCTTCGTTTTTCAATATCGATGCTGTCAGTTATGATTTTTGTCCAGATTTCTTTGATTGAGATTGATGGCGGATATGCGTTCACGATGATTTTTTTCTCTTCGTTCACCGAAAGCTGCATTGAGATATTTGATTTTTGGAAAGAGCTGCTCATAAAGCCGCTTCCGTCAAAGGCACAGGCAAGGGCAATTCCGCGGAATGGCGGTGCGTAAGCAGAATTTAATGTGCCTTCATATCTTACCCTGTTGGAAAGTCGGGCTACCGTGTATTTCCGCTTGAAATCGCTTCTGATTGCGACTGCGTTTATCGCATCATTTGAGCGTCCGAAAGAGTAAGTGAAGGGAAGGTTTGCTTTCTGAAGAGAGAAAGCCTTGTTCATAAGTCGCAGGTCTATCGGAGAAATGCCGGTTATATCCGCTATTTTTTGAATCTGATTTTCAATTGCAAAAAATCCCTGAGAATCTATCATTGAAAGATGAAACGATGAGGGGGGCTTGTGAGTTTTGAAAGCCTTCGCATTGATTCTTACATTTTTGCAGCTATAGATGCCGCTTGAAGCGACCGTAATCCTGTCCAGAATTTCTGCGGCAAGGGGATTGTAGCTTCCGGCGTCAAACTCTATAGAAATGTCCATTGCCTGCAAAATGCCGCTTTTGTCCACCGCCGTTTTATGTGAGATTCTGACCTCGCCTGCCGACTCTAGCAATTGCTCGTGCGCAGACCTTGAAAGTTCAAGCTTTACGGTTCTTCCTGTTTTTATTGAAAGCAGCGCGCAGAGGGAGGCAAAAATTGCGTTCTGGTATAGGGAAGCCGTCGTTTTTACGGAAATTTTCGTCCTTGTGATTATGATTTTTTCCTTCTGGAAATTTGTCGTTTCGCTTAAAATTCTTCTAAGCTCACTTATCCATTGGCTTGCCGTAAAAATATGGAGGTTTCCGCCCTTTACATAAGAAAGAGCACCCTCAGTCTCCCGGTTTGACCGGTAAGGAATATGGCTTTTCCAGTTTCCTTCGATAACCTTAAAGTCTTTCTCCTCACTGTCATTCTGAGGCTCAGATGAAGAAGGCCTTTCATAAAAAAACTTCTCTGGCTGACCGACACTTATTTTTCTTTTTGCGATAATTTCGATTGGCTTTGAAAAATTTTCTAAGGTCCTTCTGAGTGAGACTAGTGAATCCTGAATCGGAGAGCCGTCCTTTAGCGATACGGAAAGACCGTTATAGCCATTTGCGAATTTCAACTCGTTTTCTATCAGGGATTGCTTACTAAGCTCAATTCTGACAGAAGCCTTAAGCTCTTCCAGAATTTCTAGATTCTCTCCGACTAAAAGGGCTACAGCCTCACCTTTATACGCTATTTCTCCAGTGCAAAGCAGGGGAACTTCAGTTCCAAGAATGTTTACCCGCTGTTTTTCGCCTAAATCCTTTGCGGTGAACAAAAAATAGCCTTCAGGAACCTTTGTTTTGGGAGCGAAATCGATTGATGAAATCGTCCCGTATGAAAAGGGGCTTTGAATCAAAATGGCATGAAGAAGATTTTCTGCGCTCATGTCAGAGTAAAACTCGTCCGAAAAGAGAATCTTTTTTTTGTCGCCAGTCTTTCTTTTAGCGCACATGGTGCTTTTCTCCGACTTCTTTTACGGCATTGATTACGAAGTCTGCCTGTTCATCGCTCATATCCGGGAAAAGCGGAATTGTAATCGAATTTTTTGAGTGCTCGTCCGCATTCGGAAAATTTTCTGCCCTGAAATCAGGATATTTTTCTTTCCAATATGAAAAATTGAAGATTGCGATGAAGTGCATTGAAATTCCGATTCCTTTTTCCTGCAGTTCCTGTGCGAAAGCATTTCGGTCGCAGTCAAGCCTTGAAGTGTCAAGATGAAGAAGGTACAAATGCCAGGCATTTCCCTCAGAGTCTGGAGGCAGAATCACATAATCAAGCTTTTTAAAGGCTTCGTTGTATTTTTTTGCGATTTTTTTTCGCTTTTCGTCAAAGATTTTTGCTTTTTTAAGCTGAACTCGCCCGATTGCACTCAGGATATCAGGAAGATTTGACTTAAAGCCCGGTGCGATTATGTCGTATTCCCAGCTTGCTTTGGGATTTGTGTAACGGTCCCAGGCGTCCCTGTTCATTCCGTGAAGACGCATTTGAGCCATTCTTTTTGCGAGGGCGTCATCATTTGTCGTAATCATTCCGCCTTCGCCCGTCGTCATAGTCTTTGTAGCATAGAACGAAAAAACTCCTATATCACCCAAAGTTCCTGCAAAGCCGTCTTTAGTGGGGCTGGGAAAAGAGTGGGCCGCATCTTCAATTACATAGATTTTGTTGTCCAAAGTCGAGTATTTTCGGGCAAGCTCCTTGATTTTTTTCATATCGCAAAGATTTCCCGCAACATGAACCGGAACTATTGCGACTATTTTGTGTTCCGAGTCTTTTTTTAAGATTTCTTCGATTTTTTTCGGGTCAATTGAATAGGAATCACGCTGGATGTCGGCAAAAAAAACGTCCCCGCCTAAATGAACGGCACTAGCCGCTGTCGAGACAAAGGTATAGGGAGTCGTGATTACTGCTTTTCCTTTCTTTACTCCGCACGCTTCCATCGCGAGAATCATTCCGCTCGTGTTTGAGTTTACCGCAAGAGCGTGCTTTGCTCCGACATATTCGGCAAATTCATTTTCAAATTCGTGCGTTACCTTGCCTGTCGTAAGCCAGCCTGAGTCAATTACATCGCAAACGGCCTTTTTTTCTTCATCGTCAAAAGAAGGCCTGAAAAACGGAACCTTTATTTCTGCCATAAAAAAATTATATCGCAATTCAGAAGAATTATAAACTAGGGAAGTTCGAAAAACTCATCTTAGGTGATTTTCCGACATCAGCTCCCCTGTATTTTTTAGAGTGTATCTGCACTTTTCTAATTTTTATCTTCCTGAATCTTTTCAACCAGTTTTTTTCTTTCTCTTAGATATTCTGACCAGTTTACTATTTCTGCTCTATCCAGGCTTTCTATAAAGCTGTCGTTCAGTTCCTTTATGACATACTGCCCCTTTGGTGTGATGTAAGTCGTTATAAAATGGGCTTCAAAATCTGAAAGAGCTGCTTTTTTGCCAGCTTTTTTCCTTGCCTTCATCTTTATGATAAGTCCGTCCCCCGTGTAATCCCTCGCTGTTTCGGGAGCCCTAAACTGCGGGTTTGTCCGTTGGGCTGAAATTGTGTTTCCGTTTGCATACATTATAAAGGAGCCGTTCACTTCTTCATAATATTTTACGACATGAGGATGATTTGCCCAGATTACATCAGCATTACATTCGTCTATTAGTCTCCTGAAGAAAATCTTGTGATTTTCAGTGACTTTGATGATATATTCAGGTTCATCCGTGTGAATTGAGACAACGAATAAATCGCATTTTGACTGTTTTTGAAGGGCTTTTAATTCTTCGATAAGAACTTCCCGTTTTTTTTCTGTTGAAGGGTAGTAGTCTATGTATGAGGCTGAGTCTGGGGAATTTAATATTTCAGTGACTGCCACAAAAAGGACTTTCCAGCCTTTTTTTTCGATTATTTTGTAAGTAAGGCTGTCTCCTGCTTTTTCTTTTAGTCCGCATGCCCAGATGTTTTTGAGCTTGTCAAAATATTTTTTTGTTTCCTTCATCCCTTTCAGGCTCTGGTCGTTCGTGTGGTTGTTCGCAAGGGAAAATACATTGAAGCCCGCTTTTATTGCCGCTTCTACATATTCACTGTGCATATTGAACTGAGGGTATGTGGACCAGGGGAGTGTGTCTGCGACGGGAGCCTCTATATTGGCAAAGGCTAAGTCTCCTGAGGAAACAAGTGGCGAGATGTCCCGCCAGATTCTGTCAAAGTCTGTAATTTTAAAATTCGGTGAGTGAGCCATAATGTCGCCTGCAAAAACAAGGGAAAGTGAATCTTCCTGATTGTTTGATTCAGAAGCTATTGCCTCGTTTTCAGGGCTTTCAGAATCCTGCGTGCTTAAATTTTTTGTGCTGGAGCAAGAGACTATAATAAATACAAAAGAAAGTACAAGTGCAAAGGATTTTTTTTGAGTCATAGAAAAATTATAAATGATAAAATCCAAATAGAAAAGTAATGCCCAAGGGAAAATGTTGACAGCCTGAATCGTTGGATTTAAGATATTTAAAAAATAATACATAAGGTTTACAAAAATTATGAATTCTACAAAAAAAATTGACAGTGCAGCTCTTATTCAGGCGGCGATTGACAATCAAAAACATTCTTACGCTCCTTACTCGAATTACAATGTTTCAGCCGCCGTGTTAATGGATTCGGGCAAAATTTATTCTGGAACAAATGTTGAAAACGCTTCCTATCCGGTTGGAATTTGTGCGGAAAGAAATGCAATCAGCCATGCAGTTGCCTGCGGCGAGCGAAAAATTATTGCGATTGCGATTGTCGGTGGCGCGAATTACACCCATAATGATTTTTGCGCTCCATGTGGAATGTGCCGTCAGTTTATCCGTGAATTTGGAAATCCAAAAGAAATAACCGTAATTTTTGCAAAATCCGTAACAGAATTCAAGGAAATGTCTCTTGAGGAATTGCTCCCTGAAAGCTTTGGGCCTGCTTCCCTGAAACAATAATTTCTCTTGCCGATAGCCAAAAAATTCTTTATCTTTATACCTATGGAAAAAATTGAAATCAGAAGCACAACCGTCATAGCAGTAAAGCGAAACGGAAAGGTCGCCATGGCAGGTGACGGACAGGTAACGCTTGGAAACACCGTCTGCAAGGGAAACGCCCGAAAGGTCAGGAAAATCTACAACGGAAAAATCTTAACGGGCTTTGCAGGAAGCGTAGCTGATGCTTTTACCCTGCTCGACAAATTTGAAGAAAAGGTCAAGGAATTCAACGGTGATTTGACTCGCAGTGCCGTGGAGCTTGCCAAAATGTGGCGGACTAACAAAATGTACCAGAAGCTCGAAGCAATGCTCATTGTCGCCGATTCTTCAAAAATCCTTTTGATTTCAGGTGACGGAAATGTAATCGAGCCGGAAAACGATGTGCTTGCAATCGGAAGTGGCGGAAACTACGCATATTCAGCAGCTCTCGCTTATCTTGACTCAAGCGATTTGTCTGCCAAAGAAATAGCTGAGCGAAGCCTGAAAATCGCAGGCAACATCTGTATTTACACGAACCAAAATATCACAGTAGAAGAAATTTAACGAGGAAATTTTATGTCTATCGAAGGACTCACACCTAAACAAATTGTTGAAAAATTGGATGCCTACATTATCGGGCAGGAAAAGGCTAAGAAGGCTGTCGCTGTCGCACTTCGTAACAGAATCCGCCGCATTCATTTGTCTGAGGATATTCGTGACGAGGTAGCGCCAAAAAATATACTTATGATTGGACCTACAGGCGTTGGCAAGACAGAAATTGCTCGCCGGCTTGCCAAGCTCGTGAACGCTCCTTTTATCAAGGTTGAGGCAACGAAATACACTGAGGTCGGTTATGTTGGCCGGGATGTGGAGTCAATGGTCCGTGACTTGATGGCTGTCGGCTTTAACAATGTAAAGCGCGAAATGGAAGAAGAAATGCGTGAGGCTTGTGGCCCTAAAGTCGAGGAGAAACTTCTTGACTTGCTTCTTCCTGGAAGTGGCAAAAAAGACGAAAAAAAGAAAGAGAGTGAAGAAAGCGAAAATACTTCTCCCTTTGAAATAATTCCTTTTGCTTCTTCTCCTGAAGAAGCCCAGAAAGTTATGGAGGAGGAGAACTCAAAGCTTGAGGCAAAGCGGGCAGAGGACGAGACGGCATTGGATAAAAGTACCCGAGAAAAGTTCCGTACGATGCTTCGTGAAGGAAAGCTTGAGGAGCGTGAGGTTGAAATCACTGTACGCAGGCAGCGCACTATGCCTAGCATGGAAATCATCGCTGGCGGCTCAATGGACGACTTGCAGAGCGGAATGATGGAAATTCAGAATATGCTTTCGGGCAGAAATACCAAAAAAAAAGAAGTCACTGTCCGTGAAGCAAGAAAATTCCTTACGGAAGAGGTCCTTGACTCAATGATTGACTCAGACAAGGTCGCTGACAAGGCAAAGGAGCGGGTAGAGCAGAGCGGAATCATCTTCATCGACGAAATTGACAAAATTGCTACAAAAAATGGCGAGGGGCATGGCTCGAATGTAAGCCGGGAAGGCGTTCAGCGGGACATTTTGCCGATTGTCGAAGGCTCAAAGGTAAACACAAAATTCGGTGTCGTCGACACGACTCATATTCTTTTCATTGCCGCCGGTGCTTTCTCCCTCGCTTCTCCCAGCGATTTGATTCCAGAGCTTCAGGGACGCTTTCCGCTTCGGGTTGAGCTTGAAAGCCTTTCAAAGGCAGACTTTAAGCGCATCCTCACTGAGCCGAAAAATGCGCTCACAAAGCAGTATACGGCTCTTCTTGAAACAGAGGGCGTTAAAATCAGCTTTACGGATGATGCAATCGAGCGAATGAGTGAAATTGCCGAAGAGCTTAACGCCAGGAGCGAGAATATCGGGGCGCGCCGTCTCCACACGATTATGGAAAAAGTTCTTGAGGAAATCAGTTTTGACGCTGACGAGCACGAGGGCGAAAATGTGACTGTTGACGCAAAATATGTGGACGAAAAGCTTACCGGAGTCGTGCAGAATCAGGATTTGAGCCGCTACATTTTGTAAGTTAAAGGTTACTTCTAATGACAGATATCGAAAATCTTGAAAAAATCATAAAAGATATTTTCGGCATACAAAAGGTCATAAAAACGAAGTCAAACAGCAATTCCTGTATTTCTCCCTTGAATCGCGAAAACAAAAATCTTTTCGCGAAAAATTTCCTCTCACGGCTTTGTCGACTGAACGAAAAATTCTCATCTGACAAAGCAGCCATTAACGACATAGCCGAGAGGGTAAAAAATATTGGTGAGGCAAAAAACGCTTCCTGGGCTGGCCCTTATTCAGAGCTTGTTGCCCTTGATTTTTACTGTCAGTTCTCTCAATTTTTCGAGATTTCTTACATAAATCTTCTTCCGATAAAAAATCATTTAAAAGCTATTCCTGCCCTGAACGGTCAAAAAGAAGTCATAGACATTGATTTGTGCCTTCACCTTCGCCATGACAAGGTTTTTACTGATGTCAAAAGCTTTAACTGTATTCATCAGAACATTCTCGACGAGGTGATTGATGCTGTCGAAGAATATTCTCTCTTAACTCTCGGAAAAAGCGTTATGATTGGAGTTGATAACCTTTCAAGCCTTGACTACACCGAAGTAAAAACTCATCTCGGCTTTGAAAAGCGAAAAATTTACTATGCGCTGGCAAAGGCTGTTTCAAACAATCAGCGTCTGGCCCTGTACGAGTCAAAAAGCGGAATCCTTTTTACATTCAGAATCGAATATTCGGATACAATTTCTACCGTCCGTGAGTATTCTCCCTTTGCGATGGCAGAAGCCTACAAATACAAATTTTTAGATTACGGCTCAAAGCTGCTTGATAACGAATATTCCGTCATCACTATGGTAAAGAATCCGTATTTTAACGAAGAAACCGTGGATTTCGGTGACTTTAACAATCTTTTTTACCGCTCGCTTGCCCGCCGAACCTTTATTGAGCTTGACAGAATGGGCGGCGACGCTTCACTTTTTTCTTCAAGCTATTCTTCAAAAAAAATAAAAGTCCGTGATGTCGCAAAAAATTTGGCGGGAATTGTCTTCATAGACGATGAAAGCCCTACGGAAAGCGATGTGTCAAAGCTTTACTCGGCCTATTTTTATTTAAATCCGAATTACAAAAACAAAACGCCGCTTACAATCCGGAAGCTTGAAAAATATTTCAGAAATGAGCGCGAAAGTCAGATAAAAGATTTTGATGATTTTAAATGGGATAATTACTGACCGCACATTGCTCATCGCGTTTTCGAAGTTCCCTATATTCTACTTCCAAAAAATCAGTAAAAATGATATTCTTTTGCAATGGAAAAAAATATTTACGCTATTTCTTATAAGCTTCGCCGTGAACTTCAACAGAAAATACTTTTTGTTTTGGGCTTGATTTTTATTTTTTTTATAGTCGTATCGCTTATCTTAAATTTTATTATTTATCCTGTCGCAAATAAGTCTGATTCTATGTCTCCGGATATTTCATCCGGAACTTACGAATTCGTTTCCCCGCTTTTTAAAAAGTTTGACAGGGGAGATGTTGTTCTTGTTCAAAATTACAATTCATCAAATAAATCTGCGCTTAAAAGCTTAATTAAAACATTCACTCTTTTTGCCTCCCTTCGGAAATGGCAGCCTTTCGATGAGAATCAGGATTCTGGAACGCGGCCTGTTTTGCGCCGTGTTGTAGGTGTTCCTGGCGACACGATTTACATAGACCGCTATGTCGTGTTCATAAAGCCTCGTTCTCAGAAGCATTTTCTTACGGAATTTGAAATTACAAATTCAAAATACAACGCCAAGATTTTAGTTCCGCCGGCGAATTGGGATGTTGAATTCGGAGCAAAGGCTTCCATCGGTGAAATTACCCTTGGTGAAGGCGAGTATTTCGTTCTTGGTGATGACAGGTTATCTGCCGCAGATTCAAGAATTTGGGGAGCCGTAAATCAAAAATCAATCTTAGGAAAAGCGGTTTTGCAGTATTTTCCTTTTAATAAGTTTAAGCTTCTCTAAGGTTTTAAAAATCCCAGACAGCCCAGTCCACGGCGTATACCTCGTCGTATTTTTCCATTACGCTGTCTAAAAGCTCGTACCATTCGATTTTATGCGGAAGGAGAGCAAGCTTGGTTTGTGAAAGCTCCTGCTCTTCCAGTTTCTTTCGCTTAATTGCAAAGAAAATGTAGGCGAAGCTTAATAAAATGAGTGTCCAAGGCAGCCAGTCGCCGAAACGGGCATAAACTGTCATTTTTCGCTTGTAAATCGGAACCTTGAATGTAAGGCTTCCTTCCTCAAAAAGCGGCAAGTCTGCCAGAACCCGGCCTTTTGGGTCAATTACGCAGGTGTAGCCGGCATTTGCGGCTCTTATTGTCGTGCTTCTGTATTCAATTGAGCGGTAGTGTGCTACGACAAAATGCTGAATTTCTGACGAATCTGTTTTTGACCAGGAATCGTTGGTGATGTTTACAAAAAGCTCGCTTCCGGAATGAAAGAGCGCATGGCAGACCTCGTGTGCCGAGTCATCGAAGCAGATTGGGGTTGAAAAAACTACTGATTTTGACTCATCGTCCTTTTTTTTGTTTTTCTCGCTTATAATTGAAACTATATCGAATGGCGTGTCAGCCTTTAGCTTTGATTCAAGCGGAATCTCAAATAAAACTGGCTTTTTTCCGGGAGTCCAGCCGTAGGAGAAGCCAATCATTCTTTTTATGATTTTTCTGACTCCCTCAAACTGCCGTAGGGGAATTAGCTCCGCAAAGGGAACTAGGTGCATTTTCGTGTAAAAACCCTGATATTTTCCGTTTTTGTCAAAGAGAAGGGCCGAATTTCCGTACTCGTGGTTTTCGTCATTAAAAATTACCGGCCCTCCGATTATGAAAGGCGTGTGATTTTTCTTTATGAATTTTAAGAGAGGCTCATCAGAAGGGAAAAAATTGTAATAGTTCTGAGAAGTAGGAAATCTTTTTGAAAGAACGGCCTCGCTCCAAACGACTAAATCGCATTTTTCATCAGCTTCTGAAATTTTGTCTAAGGCTTCTTGTGTGATTTCTTGGGCTAAAAGGATATTTTCCTCTTCTTCACGACGGTTAGGATTCCTGTTTTGCTGCACGAGGACTGTATTCATCAGTTTGAAGCGACATTTACGACAATCACGGTGTAACTTTTGCAGACGGATATTCTGCCCTAAGCTATTCGTACTACATAAACACAGAAGTTGTTTCTTCTTCTCCAAGTGTTGAACTTCTTTTTGCCTGTGATTCAGATTCCGGCACAATAAATCCTCAGGGAAGTGTCGAGATTTACACGGGACTTTCTTATTCTCTTGATTTTACAGCTTCCAGCGCCTACTACTTTAAATACTGGAATGTTTTTTATTCCTCAAACGGCGATGAGCTTCCTTACGGAAATCAGATTGTAAGCTTTTCAGACCAGAATTCAAGCTCAACGACATTCGTCTTAAATTCCAACATCAGCGGAATAATGATAAAGCCAGTTTGCTATGAGCGGCCTGTAATCGAAAGCTACAGCTTTGACAGCACAACGCAAGCCATAACGATTGTTTTTTCAAACGAGATGAGCCTTGATTCATTAAGATGGTCGTATTCAGATATTTCTAATCTCCCGATAAAAAGTCTTTTACGCGATGATGAAGGAAAAATCTACGGATATGTATCAAGCTCTAATGAATATGTCTGGAAAAACATAGAAATTTACGATTCAAATGCTAAAAATATTTTATATAAATACAAAAATCCAGTTTACGACGAAAAAACGCTCATGATTACAAGAAGTGATGTTAATGAGGTTCTAAGCGGACCAATTACCGTTTGGATTTCAAAAAACATTTGCGACGCCGCTCAAACCCCGGCCGGAAACGAAGGAGACTATTTTGAACTCAGCATTAATTAAAAATCGAATGATACTTATTCTTTTTCTCATTCCGTTCTTTTTTGCGGGGTGCTCTTCTGATGTAACAGACGACGCGACTTATTACTATGTTTCTTATACATCGCAGGCCGGAACCTGCCCAAGTCCTAAAAAGGTCGAAAGCGGAACTGTTCTTGACATCAGCTATCTTCCAAACCTTACAAGCTCCGGCTATGTTTTTAAGGGCTGGTATCTTGACGGAACAAAAATAAACTCAGGCGAATACACCGTAAAAAGCAACATAACTCTTACGGCTTCATGGATTTGTGATGATACGGAAGTAACCTTTACCTGCTCTTCAAATGTTAAGGGCGAAACCTTTAGCCGTCCTTACTCACTCGGCCAAGTCATAACTCTTCCGTTTTCACCTTATGGAGAAATTGCAGGACTTGATTTTAAGGGCTGGCTTTGCGACGGCGTTTTTTATGCTGAAAACGAAAAATACACAGTAACTCAAAGCGTAACATTTACAGCCTATTATGCAGAAAAAGGAACTTACACAATTTCATATTACAATGTTCTCGACGGCTTCCTTCTTTCTGACAATTCTTCTTTTTCTGATATTACATACTTAACTGGAAGCGAAAATCCTCTTACCTTTAGCGAAAGCGAAGCGGTTTTTATAAGCGGACTGTCTAAAGCGGGTTATACTTTTGGCGGCTGGTATACTTCAAGTTCCTGCTCTCAAAGTGCCGTTACTTACTGGCTTTTTTCGCAAAAGTCAGAAGACCAGAAATTTTACGCAAAATGGACGACAAACAAATATACAATCACCTTTGACGGAAATTCTGCCAGCCTTAATGCAAGCGATGTGCAGGAGGACATTACAAAAACATATTCCGAAGATGAAAAGTTCTATCTTCCTGAATGTAAATATTTTATGCCAGGCTATACTTTTGCCGCCTGGTCTCTTAGTAAAGACAGCTATGACAATGAGTTTACCTGTGATGAGCTTATAAGCCTGAAGGATTTACTTTCTTTGTCGGACAGTACGACAATTACGCTTTATGCCCACTGGAAAGATATTACTTCTCCAGACAGCCCGACACTCTTTACCGTAGATTCTGTAGACAAAACTTCCGTAACACTGAGCTGGACGGCATGTAATTCAGATGACCTTGCATACACAAGGCTTTATTTTAAAAAGAAAACGGATTCAACTTACGAATATCAGGATTTCCCAGCCGAAACCTACAAAAAAGGTAAGTCTTGTTCTTACACAGTAGAAGGTCTTGAGACGGGTGCCGTTTACACATTTACAGTTTCTTCTTATGATGTGGCAGGAAACGCAAACACAAATAATGATGATTGCACGCTTATTGCAGTTCCTCGTTCATATAACGCAAATATTACGCTTTCACAAAGAAAAACCACTTCGATGACGGTTTCTTGGGAAATTCCAACTACAGAAGAATATCCGCTTTTAAAAGATATTCAGATTTATTTAAATGATGACTTAAAGGAAACTATTTCTGATAAAAACAGCGAGTGTTTCACAATTTCAGAATGTACCCTTGATGTAGCCCCTTTGAATTTGTATGAGGTTGAGCTTGTCTTTACAGAATACGATGGAGAAGATAAAGACGGAACATTGCAGTTATCATATAAAAAATCTTTATTCACAGAGCCTGATTTTAATGTTTCTGTTGGAAGCAAAAATAAAGACGGCTCGGACTTGGATTATTACAGATATACCGATAAGCTGAAATTTGATATTACACCACCTGTGACTTCGGAAACTTACACAATTTATGCTTCTTATAAAGACACTTCAAGTTCAGTAGCAAGCTTAGAAACAACTCTCACAAAAGATTCAACTACAGGACTATACTTTATAACAGGTCTTGAAAGCGGAAAAACTTATGATGTTTCGATTTATGTTGAAGTTTTTAAGACGCTTGATGATGGAAAAGAATATTCTTCATGCTCAAATCTTTGTGCAAAAAATCTTACTTGTAATACAGCAGTAAGTTGTGATTCCGGATACCTGTGCTATAAAAATGGTTCTTCTTTTGAATATTATTATGATGTTCAGCCTTCTTCTTACGAGGGAACATTCGTCGGCTATGTGTGCAGCGTAGACGAGCTGAAGCAGCCGGTTCTGATTCTTTCTGAAAATGATTATCAAGAAACGAAAGAAGACAGTTCAATCGTCAAATATTTTGATTATGAAAGTGCCTTAGCAAATGCTGAAAGTTATGATGCTGGTAACTTAAACTGGTCTCTTCCAACAAAGGCAGAAATAGAAGAAATCTTTAATGGTGAAAACTCAAGCCTTATTTTGAGCGCAATTTCAAAAAAAGAGGGAAAAGTAAACTTTACGGAGCCAGAAATGACTAGTGAAGGAATGCAAAACGGACTTTATGTGACCCAAACTGTAAGCGAAGATGACAGCACAAAAGTCTATGTCTTTGCAATTAGCGAAACGCTTTGCAGCGAAGCGATTCTTTCTGCAAAAGACGGCACAAGCGGAATATTTGCCGTTCGCGCAGTGAGCAAAAGTGAGTAAATCGCCTCCCATGTTATTATCGCACCTGATATATGTGTCATTATCGCTCACGCGTAACATGTCATTATCGGGCGCGACCCGATAATCTTCCTGCTAAAGACAAAACGCTCTTTTTATGATAAACTAACGCCCTAATGGATTTGTTTGACAACGCTCGGATTGACGAGCTTACTTCTTTAATAAAAAAATATCAGGACTCATATTACAACGGTGAGGCGGAAATTTCTGACGCTGAATTTGATTCTCTTTGGGACGAATTAAAATCCCTTGACCCTCAGAATCCCATCCTGCAGAAGGTCGGCGCGGACTCAGGCTCTTTTGCGAAAGTTCGGCACATAATGCCCATGGGCAGTCAGGAAAAGGCTGCGAATCCGGAACAGTTCTTGGCTTGGGCAAAAAATCATTCTTACAATGAATACTTGGTTGAATATAAGCTTGACGGGGCTTCTTTAGAGCTTCAGTATTCTCACGGTGAGCTTCTGCGTGCTGTAACTCGTGGGGATGGTGCTATTGGTGATGACATTACTGCCAACGCAAAGAAAATGCAGGGAGTTAAAATCGCTCTTTTTGACGAAAACTGCAGCAAAATCGACTTTACGGGTGCTGTCCGGGGCGAAGTCTTAATGAGCCACACAGTTCACGAAAAATTTTATTCTGACAAGGCGAACTGCCGCAATGCTGCGAACGGTTTGATGAAGCGAAAGGACGGTTCTGGAAGCGAAAGACTTTGCCTTATGACCTACGACGCGCTTTCAACCGAAGGAGAAAGTCCTTTTTCTGACGAAGAAGAAAAAATAAACTGGCTTAAAAAATGCGGCTTTAAGACTTCGCCGCTAAAAATCTGTAAAAGTGCTGATGAGGTAATAGCATACCGGGACGAGGTCATGGAAAAGCGAAAAAACTTAGACTATGACATCGACGGTCTTGTAATAAAAGAGAGGCGCATTGATTTGGCGGATGCAAGCCGTGCCCGTCCTGACAGACAGATTGCGTTTAAATTCAGCCTTGAGGAAGCGGTAAGCGTTCTGCGTGAGGTTGAGTGGAGCGAGTCTGGCTCGACATACACGCCTGTCGCAATTTTTGACGAAGTTTTTCTCAACGGAACCAAGGTTCAGCGGGCAAGCCTGGCAAATCCTGACACGATGAGAAATCTCGGGGTAAAAATCGGAAGTCATGTCGTTGTCGTAAAGCGAGGCGAGATTATCCCGAAAATTGAGCGGGTCTTGCCTGACGAGCAGGATGAAAAGACGCGCGCGATTGTTTTCCCTGAAAAATGTGGGACTTGTGGAAGTGAGCTTGTTGACGAGGGAAGTCGTCTTTTCTGCCCGAACAAAAACTGCCCTAAGAGAGTCCTTCATCAGATTCAAAAATGGGTGAGCGTTGTCGACATCCGTGACTTAGGAGAAAGTCTCTTAAAAGAGCTTTTTAAGAACAAAGAAATCAACTCGATTTCAGGAATTTATGCCCTTACACAAGAAAAACTCGTTCCCTATTTTTTAAACGAAGAGTCAATCGAAAATCAAAAGGATTCCCTGGGCGCAAAAAAAGTCTACGAGAGCATTCAAAGCCACAGGAAAATGAGCCTTGCAAGCTTTATCGGCGGCTTTGACATCGAAGGAATCGGAGAGACGATGGTTCAAAAGCTTATTGATTCAGGCTTTACGACCCTTTCAAAATTTCTTTCTGCGACCGAAGAGGAAATAGCCTCTGTCTACGGCTTTGCCGAAATCACGGCAAAAACCTTTGTCGAGGGCTTGGCCGAAAACAAGGAAGAAATGCTTTCTCTCACTCAAAGCGGAACAATCCTTCTCGAAGAGATAGGGGGCGGAGCATTGACCGGAAAATCCTTCTGCTTTACGGGCGAGCTTCACACTATGAAGAGGGCTGACGCAGAAAATCTCGTAAAAAAAGCCGGCGGAAGCTGCAAGTCAAGCGTCACGAAGGATTTGAGCTATCTTGTCACGAACGACACTTCAAGCGGCTCTGGCAAAAATCAGAAGGCTGCAAAATTCGGAATTCCAATCATAAACGAAGAGGAATTCTTGCAAATGTTAAAATAGCTCCCTATTCTGCCATAAATTCAGGAGAAAAATTATGAATCTTATAAATCCTCTTTCTCTTTTTGGGAATTCCCTTTGCTCGGTTCAGAATCCGTCCAGCTATACTGGCGGAGAATATGGTCAGGTAGTAAAAAAGCATATTCCGAATGACGATAAATTCAACTTTTGCGTGGCTTTTCCTGATGTCTACACCATTGGAATGGCAAATCAGGCAATCAAGATTATTTATAACGGTCTGAATAAAAAAGAAAATGTCCGCTGCGAACGGGTTTTCGCTGTCGAGACAGACTTTGAAAAGCTCTTAAAAGAATTTAACGCTCCTCTTTACACACTTGAAACCGGAATGCCCCTAAATGAACTTGATATGATTGGCTTTTCCATTGGCTATGAGCTTGGAATCACTGGCGTTCTTTCAATTCTGGAGCTTGGAAAAATTCCGCTTCTTAAAAAAGACCGGTCAGAAAAGGACCCGATTGTAATTGCCGGCGGCTGTGGCTCTACGAATCCTGCTCCTTTCTCTGATTTTTTTGACGCGGTTTTTATCGGTGAGGCCGAAGGCGGAATGTTCGAGCTTGTAGATGAATGTGCGAGGCTTAAGAAAAAGGGGGCGAGTCGCTCTGAGATTTTAGCGCATTTTGCAGGCCATCCTTCAGTCTGGACAGAAAATATGAGCGATGAAACTTGCGGCCATTCAGTCGCCCGCCGTGCTGTCTGGGCTGACTTTGGCAAAGTTCCGTCTGTTGATTCTTTTATGCCGCTTCCAAATGTAAAGCCCGTGCAAGACCACGGTGTGGTTGAGATTATGCGCGGCTGTCCCAATGGCTGCCGCTTCTGTCATGCCGGCGTTTATTACAGGCCTCAGAGGGCAAAAGAAAAAAAGCTTATTTTTGACGATGTTGAAAAGCTTGTGAAAATCGCCGGCTACCGGGAGATTTCTTTGACTTCCCTTTCCAGCGCGGATTATCCTGAAATTGAAAATCTTCTTGATGACTTAAATGCAAAATACAAAAGCCAGAATGTTTCCTTTCAGCTTCCATCCCTAAAGGTGAACAGTTTTTCTCTTCCTCTTTTGGAAAAACTTTCCGAGGTGCGGAAGTCCGGCCTTACCTTTGCCGTTGAGACTCCTGAAGAAGCCTGGCAGCTCCGTCTTAACAAAGAAGTTTATGCCCAGCATTTAGTCGATGTTATTCTGGATGCAAAAAAGCGGGGCTGGAACAAGGCGAAATTTTATTTTATGGTGGGGCTTCCTTTTCCTGAGACGGACGAGCTGACCGAGGAAAAAGCAATCGTTGACTTTCTGATTGATTTACAGAACAAAACCAGGATTCAGTGCAATGTCAATGTGGGGACCTTTATTCCAAAGCCGCACACGGCCTATCAGTGGGTGAGACAGATTTCCCCGGAAGAAAGCGAGCGAAAATTGCGCTATATCCGGGAAAATCTTCCCCGCGTAAAATTCCATGTAAGCACCCACGAAATAAATACGTCTTATCTTGAGGGCTTGATTTCTCGCGGAGACAAGCGGGCGGGGAAGGTTATTTTGTCCGCCTTTAAAAAAGGGGCCCGCCTTGACGCATGGGAAAATCATCTTCGTGATAACCTTAAATTCTGGGAAGAGGCTTTTTCTGAAGCCGATTATGATGTTAAGAATGAGATTCTCCGAGAGCGCTCTAAGGATGAGTCTTTGCCCTGGGACAATGTCTCCCTTGGCGTCGCAAAGAATTTTTACAAAAAGGAGTGGGAGAAGCACGAGAAAGAAATATTAACTCCAAAGTGCGCGCCGGACTGTAATCACAGGTGCGGAGTCTGCAACAAACTAACGAAAGTTAATATTGATATAAAAAATAATTCTCAAGATGTATATAAAAATGTACAGTCAGTCGATAATAATTCTCAAAGTGTATACAAAAGTGAACAGAAAGAGGGAAATTCTGTCTACCCAGAGTGGAATATCCGCATAATGTACAGGGTTATTTTTGAATTCACAAAGAATAATGGTGGTGAATATATCTCTCATCTTTCACAGGTTGAATTTTTTAACAGGGCTTTTTTGAAGTGCAATCTTCCTGTAATCTACACCACGGGCTTTAATCCTCTTCCTCGCCTTGAATTCGCTTCGACTCTTTCTCTCGGAATTTCTTCTGACGCGGAAATTGCCTCGACTGTCCTTTATGAGGATGTTTCAGAGGAGGCTTTTATGGCCGCCTTGAATCCTCATTTGCCGGACTCTATTCAGATTAAAAAGGCTTTTATTTTCCCGGTCACAAATCAGAGAAGGCGGGAGTCTTTGAGCACCGGGCTTTGGGGAAATGTTTACGAGTATTCATTCAAGGTAAGTGATGGGGAAGTGAAGGCGTTTTTTGCCTCTGAAAAAGCTAAACCCTTTTTGGAAAAGGACTCCTTGTGTGCTTTTAAGGCTATGGAGAATGACGGCAGAAAGTGGAGGGTAAAGCTTTTGTTTCAAAAGGACAGGGCTTTCCGCAATGCCCTTGAAGAATTCTTTGGCAAAAAGATTTATGAAATTGTCTCGATAAAAAAAATTCAGACTCTCGCAAAGCCGGATGTTACGGGCTGGACTAGCGAAGTGAACGAGGCTTATCAAAAATCTCTAATGTCAATGAAAAAACATTCCGATATGATAGATATAAACGCTCGCTTCAAAGAAAAAATCTTGAGTCCTGAAGAGAATATGAATCGCTCAAGCGACAATGCAATCTCATATTTTGAGCTTTACGAAAAAATCAGCCTTATAAACAGGCAGCTTATTGAGCAGCGTGAAAGGCTTGAAGAAGAAAAATCGAAGAAAAAATCAAAAGCATAGAAAACATATAAAATTTATATGTTTTTAACCGATTTTCCGTTTCCGAGTAAAATTCCAATGGGGCGGAGAATCGATATGTTTTCGCATATAATTTTTATGATGACCATTAGCGGTATCGCGAGAATCAGGCCTAAGAATCCCCAGAGCCAGCCCCAGAGAGACAGGCTTACGAGAATCACGAAAGGCGAGATTCCGAGGTTTTCGCCCTGAACCTTGGGGTCAACGACATTTCCAAGAATCATGTTTATTAAAATTACCGCAATCGAGAAAAAAATTACCGGCAGAGGAGTCGGATACCACTGGACAATTGCGAAAATTATCATAATGGAGCAGGATATTATCGAGCCGAAAGTGGGGATAAAATTCAGTACGAAAGCCAAAAAACCCCATACCAAAGGAAAGTCAATCCTTGCAAGAAGGCAGAAGACGTAGACGAGAAGACCCGTTAAAAGCGAGAGGAAAAATTTTATTGAAACATAGTGAGTCGTGTCACGGGCAATCTGGTGCATTATCGCGTGAATTTTTTCGCTCTTGTCGCTTGAAAAGGCGGTCAGAATCTTTTCTTTTGTGAATTTCATTTCGAGTAAAAGAAAAATCGAGAAAAGAAGGACTAAAAATGTTGATTTTGAAAATGATGTAAGAAAGCCGGTAAAGTTCAGTGCGAAATTTTTTATGAGGGGGAAAATGTTCAGCTGCTCGCTGATGTTCTCTAAAAGCGTTTGTTCTGCATTAAAATCAAGAAAGAAATTTAAAAGACCTGAATCCTTGTTGGCAATGAATCTTTCCTGAAGGTTGTGGTAAATCGTCTGAAATCTGGACTCATATTTTGGATAAGATTCAATGATTGAGGAAAGGCTTGATGTTAAGATATTTCCAAGGGCAAAGAATATTGTGATGAATATCGCGTAGACAATTATGATTCCGAGTCCCCAGGGAATCTTGCACTTTTCATTCAGCTTTTTTATGAACGGATAAAAAACCGCTGCAAGCAAAATCGAAAGAACGACAGGCTTTAAAAAACTCTCAAGCACCTTTAGCAGCGTCCCCGCAAGAGCGACGCTTATAAAAATGAGGAGATAAAAAATTCCTTTTACGAGCCTGCCGTTGTTTTGCATTATTTTTTGTTCTTCGGAAGGATTTTGTCGAAGCCACAGTATGGAACCAGGACTTCAGGAATTGAAACCGAGCCGTCTTCGTTCTGGTAGTTTTCGAGAATCGCAAGCATTGCCCTGCCTACCGCAATTGCCGTTCCGTTTAGCATGTGAACATATTTGTTCTTGCCGTCGTCGTCGCGGTATTTGACGTTTAAGCGGCGGGCCTGATAGTCCGTGCAGTTTGATGTTGATGTGACTTCACCATATTCACCATCAGGATGCTCTTGTGTTGCCCTGCCTGGCATCCAAGCCTCCAGATCCCATTTTCTGTAGGCTGGCGCTCCCAAGTCACCGGTGCAAGTGTCTACGACATGGAAGGGAAGGCCGAGACCCGTGAAGATTTCCTCCTCGATTAGGCGGAGCTGCTCGTGAATTTTGTCGCTTTCTTCTGGAAGACAGTAGACAAACATCTCAACCTTGTCGAACTGATGAACCCGGTACAAGCCCTTTGAGAACTGACCGGCTCCTCCTGCTTCCCGTCTGAAGCAGTGAGAAAGGCCGCAATAAAAGAGCGGGAGCGAAGCCTTGTCTAGAATTTCGCCTGAGTGGTAGCCGCCCAAAGTGATTTCTGCAGTCGCTACCAGACAAGTGCCTTCGTCTTCGATACAATAGACATTTGACTCGTTACCCCGTGGGTTAAAGCCGATTCCCTGCAAGATTTCCTGCTTTGCCACATCCGGCGTGATAAAGTGAGTGAAATTGTGCTTGCGAAGTACATTCAATGCGTACATAATAAGGGCTTGCTCCAGGAAAACGGCCTCATTTTTAAGATAGTAAAATTTAGGACCAGAAACCTTCGTTCCCCGATCAAAGTCAAGAATGTCAAGCTCTTCGCCAAGAGTTACATGGTCTTTAGGCTGGAAGTCGAATTTTCGTGGAGTTCCGACTTTTTTTACCTCAAGGTTTTCTGTGTCCAGCTTTCCGATTGGCGTGTCAGGATGATGCATATTAGGAATCTTTCGTCCTGCCTCATCAAGGCGTGCCTCTGTTTCAAGAAGCTCTTTTTCTGCCTGAGCGACATCTTCCTTTATTTTTTTTCCTTCTTCGATGTATTTTGCCCTTGTTTCCGGATCGAGTTTTTGTTTCATTGAGGCGGCGTTCTCGTTTCGTTTCTGTTGCAGGCCCTGCAATTTTGTGGTGAGGGCAGTGCGCTCGTCAAACAGTTTTACGACTAAATCCGCATCAGCGACCATATTTCGGTCAGCGATATTTTTTTTGACTTCATCAAGATGTTCTTTAATAAATCTGTAATCTAGCATTTTGAATTCCTTGTATTTTTTTTTGACGCAGATTAACGCTGATTAACACAGATAAAAATTATAAATTCGCATATATCTGCGTTTATCTGCGTCTAATATTTACAGTACATTTTACTTTTTTTTGGTTTTTATCTCAACTGATTTTTACAAGTTTACGCCACTTATGCGCTTTTACCCATAATAAGCCTGTCGATTACGATGTAGACATCTTCGATTCTGGCCTTAAGCTTTTTTTCAATCATATTGATTACGAAAGATTTTAAATCCTCGCTGATTTGAGTAAGCTCCCGCCCGAGAGGAATATCTACCGTAAGGACAAAGGTGTATCCGTTTTTTTCGTTTTTTACCGTGAGTTTTTTGATTCTGACCTCGGCGTTGAATTCCCCGATAAAGCTCATTGTCATCTGTGCCAAAACCGCGTGAGATATTTCCTTTCGCTCTGCCTGAGAAAAGGCGGGGCGGACGAGTGATTTTTCAAATAGCTTGGTGTTCTGGGAAGGCTCGCTGTCTTTTTTTCCGAAGATTTTTCCTAAAATTTTGTACAGGAATCTATTTTTTGCCGTTGAGACCTTAATTGAGTCGTAAAAGATTTTTGAGTAAGACTGGTTCTTGACCTCGTAGGAGCGTACGGGAATTACATGCTTTCCCTCGATTTGGCGGCTTCTTCTTGCTTCTTCCATTTGTTCAGGGGTTGAGATGTCCTGAATCTTGATATATTTTTCGGGAAGGGGGAGCTGCAGGCGGACGGCGATTTTGTTCACCATCTTTTCGCTTGTTCCCAGAATTAGGATTTTTTTGATTTTGTTCTTGATGATGGCCCGCGCTACGCTATCCCTGTGCTCCTTGTCGTCAAAAAGGGCCGCGCGCACGGCTCCCATATATGTGCTTTCGAGTTTTGCGGATTTTCCTGCCAGAATTTCGTCATCGTAGATAAGAAGGCCGTCATCAATGATAACCTTGATGCCGTACTGGGCTGCGACTAATTTTGCCCTGAAACTCTTGCCTGTACCGCTGGGCCCGTAAAAAGCGAAAACCGTAGTTCCTTTTTTTTCAAGGCCCAGTGTTTCTTTTAAACTCTCAATCGTCATTTAATGCGTGCCTTGATGAACTCCATTTTAAGCTCCTTCATTTTTTCGGTGAGTGAGACTTTGTAGATGTGTGGATTCAAGATTCGCTTGTATGATGCGTCGAAACTTTCCAGCTGCTTCTGCATTGTTTCGCGCGCTTTTCTGAGAGTCTCTGCTTCGCTTGACTTTTTACCGACTCTCTTTCCGCCTTCGACGACTTTTTTGAGCATAGGCTCGATTTTGCTTGCCGTGAAAACAAACTGCCTGTAATCGACCATCGTGTGATAGTAGCGGTATTCCCTGTTTTCTTCGATAATTTCATCTTCAAGGGCTATGATGTCAGCCCGTGCGTTTCCCTCGCCGTCGTAAAGGCGGTAGACATTTTTGATTCCCGGGTTCGTGTTTTTTTCAGGGTTGTCGCTGAATTTCATTGCGGCAATCATTTTGTCAGATTCCTTGTCGTGCCTTGCCCCAAGCTTGTAAACTCCTGTGAAGCTGGCCTCGTTTCCTCCCGTGACCATGTGAGTTCCGACCCCCCATGAGTCAATCGGAGTCTGGGTCTGAACCAGCGTTTCGATGATTTCTTCCGTAAGCTCGTTTGAGACACAGATTTTTGCCTGTGGGAAACCGGCCTTGTCCAGCTCTTTTCGGACTTCCCGCGTAAGGTAGGAAATGTCGCCTGAGTCCAAGCGGACTCCGAAATTGTAGCCTTTTTCCACAAGCTCCCGGCCTACGATGATTGCGTTTTTAATTCCGGATTTTAATGTGTCGTATGTGTCAATCAAAAAGACTGCGTTTGTCGGGTAAATTTTTGCGTAAGCGCGGAATGCGTCAAGCTCGCTTGGGAAAGCCATAATCCAAGAGTGGGCCATTGTTCCCATAACAGGAATTCCGTAGATTTTTCCGGCCAGAGTGTTGCTCGTTCCCGCCGCTCCTCCGATAAAGCTCGCTCTTGTTGCGCTCATTCCGCCGTCAGGTCCCTGGGCCCTGCGAAGGCCGAATTCCATAATCGGGCCTTTTTTGCTTGCAAGCCAGACCCGTGCCGTTTTTGTCGCAATAAGACTTTGGAAATTGATGATGTTTAAGATGAGACCCTCTACAATCTGAGCCTCTATAAGGTTTGCATGGATTCTGACGATTGGCTCCTGAGGGAAGATTATAGAGCCTTCCTCAAAAGCGTACATATCGCCCGTGAAGCGGAAATCCTTCAGGTATTCAAGAAAGCCGTCCTCAAAAATTTTCTGTGCCCTGAGGTATTCGATGTCTTCCTCACCGAAAGTGAAGTCCGTGATTGCGTCGATTAAATCTTCAAGACCTGCAAAGACAGAAAAACCGCCGTTAAAAGGCTGTCGCCTGAAGAACATATCAAAAACGACATCGTGATTCATATCGTTTTTCCAGTAGCCCTGAGCCATTGTAAGCTCGTAGAAGTCGGTAAAGAGAGCGTTGTTTGTGATTGGACTTTTCATATAAGTACCCCTTTTAAATATTCAGATGTTATTCTCCAGCGTTTACCGACTTCATAAGCGATAAAAACCGACACCTTTTTACATTTTAACGAATTTTTATTTGTTTTTCCATAAAAATTTTATGAAAATTAAGGGCTCAAAAACTTTTTCGTTGAAAAAAATCCTTATTTTTTTTATTATCTTTTTCACGATGAAAGAACGGTCAGAGCGCTTAAGGGCAATTAAAAAACTTATAAAATCAAACAGAATCGAAAGCCAGGACGAGCTTTTGCGAGAGCTTACGAAAGAGGGCTTTGATGTTACCCAGGCGACCCTTAGCCGTGATTTAAAGCTTTTAAAGGTCGGAAAGGTGAGCGACGGACATGCCGGCTATGTCTATATGCTGCAAACGGAAGAAGAGCGGACCGAGGACGAGCAGATTTTCGCGCAGGATTTTTTGCGCGGATATGTGAGCATTGACTGGAATGCGACCACTGTCGTAATAAAAACCTTTGGAGGGCATGCGGACGCCGTCGCAAATGCCCTGGACTGCCTTAACCTCGAAGAAATTTTAGGAACTGTAGCCGGCGACAGCTGTGTTTTTGCGGCTCTGAAAGCGGGCGTTACCGGCGAAGACTTTATGAAAACGCTGAAAAAGCACATCCCTGACTTAGAAGAAGAGTAAGGGCACTGTGTTTTTCAGGCATCCCCTTCATCGCTTTCCATAACCTTGTTCGGGTCTAGCAGCCTTCCCTTGTACAACATTCTTGGAAAGACCGTGATTTTCAGCTTCTTTTCGATTGCGGCGTATTTTCGCATTTCATAGCCGTCTCCGATTACGATGTTCACCCCCGTTTTACCCATTCTGGCGGTTCTTCCGGCCCTGTGAATAAAAAAGTCATCGTCGGAGGGCATATCCATTTGAATTACATGGCTTATGGCAGGAATGTCTAAGCCCCTGGCCGCCAAATCGCTTGTGACCAGAATCTTGATTTTTCCGCTTCGGAAACGGTCAATCGTAGCCTTACGCTCAGTTTTTTCGGTTTTTGCCGTGAGGGCCGAGCATTCTATGTTCTTGTATTTCAATTTTGAGACGATGTTGGCGACTTGATCCAGCTTGGATGTGAAAATAAGAGCTTTCTCCGGATTTTCTGCGGCTAAAAGCTTTCTGAGAGTATCGATTTTTTCGCGGGTCTCAGCAAAAATGGCATAATGAGTGATTCTTTTTCTTAAAACATCTTCAGGGGGCAAAAAAAGTGTTTTTAAATCGCTTTCGGTCTTTCCGTTGAGCTTAACCCTCGTTGACTGCAATGTTTTTTGAGTCGTTTTTGTGATTGTCGCGCTTGCGGCAATAAGCTGAATGTCTTTTTTCAGGGCGCATATCAGCTCAAGGGTGTCGTCCTTCATTTCTTTTGCAAGAAGACGGTCAACCTCGTCAAGAACGACTGCCACTGCTCCGTCGAGCTTTAGTTTTTTAAGGTGAAAAAGCTCCAACAGGCGGGCAGGGCCGCCAATTACGACGAGAGGTTTTTCTTTTAAAAGCTCTATTTGCCGTTTTATTGGAGCGCCCCCTACTAAAAGGGCAGCCTTTGCGTCAGTTACGAGCTGAACCTGCGCTTTTATTTGGGAGGCAAGCTCGATAGTCGGCGAGATGATTATGATTTTGACTTCTTTTTTTGGATTTTCAATTTTTTCGACATTCTGCAAGAGAGGCAGAAGGTATGCGAGCGTTTTTCCAGTCCCGGTCTCGCTCTGAAAAAGAAGGGAGCTTCCCCCCATAATTTCAGGAATAGCTTGAATTTGGACTGCAGTAGGCTCCTTGATTTCTTTTTCTGAAAGCCGGGCAGTATATTTTTCGTCAATATTGAGTTCTGAAAATGATTTTATTGAATCCATAAATCTTACTATAGCAGATTCAGGGAAATTTTTCTATAAGCTGAGAGGAAAAAGAAAAATCACACGGCTTTGCTCAGGCCTGATTGCAAATTGTTCTGACCGACTCTTTATAGTCGCGCCACATTTCTTCTACAAGAGATGGAATGTCACCGCTCGTTTTTTTCCGAAGGACATCCTCTAGCTTCTGGCCTGAATCCCTCAGCTTTTCCATACAGAGCTGGCGGGCCGCTCCTTTCGTTGCGTGAACATAACTTGCGGCCTCGCTCATTTTTCCGTCAGAAATCAGTTTCTCCAGCTCTGACTTTTCAAATTTGTTTTCGTTCAAAAATGAGTCAATCAGGATTTGTAAAAGCTCCTCGTCGTTATCGACAAGCTCAAGGGCTGCTTTTTTGTCATAAATCTGCATAAAAATCCTCTCCGTTTTTATTTGTGATTACAAAGCAGGGAAGGTTTTTGACTTCAACGAGCCTTACCGCTTCCATGCCTAAATCCTCGTAATCTAAAATTTCCTGACCTACAATGTATTCGCTTGCGATAAGAGAGGCAATGCCTCCGGGAGTTCCGAGATAGAATGAGCCGTATTTTTTGCACGAGTCTGTCCAGCCTTTGCTTCTGTTTCCTTTCGCAAGGGTGACCAGGGCTGAGCCGCGGCTCATAAGGCTTTCTGCGTAAACATCCATTCTTCCTGCGGTTGTAGGCCCGAAGCTCCCGATGATTTTTCCTTCTGGTGTTCGGGCAGGGCCCGCGTAGCAAATCGGGTATTTCGTGCAATATTCAGGCAAATCTTCACCTTTGCCGATTAGTTTTTGCCAGCGCGCGTGGGCCGCATCCCTGGCAACCAAAATTTTCCCGGAAAGAATTATTCTCGTTCCAGGCTTTGCCTCTCCAAGGGATTTAAGGACTTCTTTTATGTCGCCGGAACTTGTGACAGATATTTCGCTTTGCTCAATTTCGCAGAATTTTACTGCTTCGGAAAAGCCTTCGAGTTCTTCCGGCTCTGAGACTGTTTTTTCTAAGTAAAGGCCTTCTTTTGTAAGGATTGCTTTTAAATTCCTGTGGGCTGAGCATGAGAGCCCGAAGGAAATCGGGCAGCTGGCTCCGTGTCGCGGAAGACGGATAACCGTTGCGCTCAGGGCGAATTTTTTTCCCCCGAACTGAGAGCCGAAGCCGCTTTCTTCTGCGATTTTCATTGCCTCTTCTTCGAGCTCTTTGTCCCTGAAGCCGTTTTCGTTCGGCTCATAGGTCATTTTTTCGTAAGCCCCCATCGTAGCAAGCTTCAGCGCAAGAAGATTCTGCTCAGGGCTTAAGCCTCCTGCGACTATGGCGATTGTGTACGGCGGGCAGGCGCTCGTTCCGAAATGAAGAAGCTCCTGTTTCATTAAGGCCGTAAATCTTTCTTTTGTGAGGTATGCCTTTGTTCCCTGAATAAAACTCGTTTTGTTTGATGAGCCGCCGCCTTTTGCGCAGAAAATAAAGCTCAGGGAGTCATTGGGAGCGTTTCTTACGAAATCTGGCATTGGGGCAAGGCAGGCCCTTTCTTCAAAAATTGAGATTTGCGCGGGAAGATTATTTTTCGGGTCTTTTTCTTCATAAAAAGAAGTCGGAACTGTAGTTGAGAATCGAAGCTTTTTCTCGTCATAAGATTTTTTTACGCCCTTGGTAAGCTCGTCATAAATGTCGGTGGAAGAGTCAAGTGAAAATTTTCCCTTTTTCCAGCCGAAAATATTAGCGATTCCTGTATCCTGGCAGAGGGGAAAGATTCCTTTTGATGAGACGAGCGCGTTTTTCAGCATGCAGGAAAGGACATATCTGTCGTTGTCGCTTGCGTCTTCTGAAAGGGCTGCTTTTATTATTGAAGTCAGGTGCTCTTTTGTGAAAGTGAAAGAAAGACGGTTGAAAGCTTTTTCTGAAATTTGAGAGAGAGATGTTTCCTTCGGGTAAAAATCAAAATTTGAAAGACTGTTTTGCATAGGGAAAGTATAGCAAAAATCAAAGAAAATCGCTAGAATGAGTTTCATTATGAAAATCAACGGTTCACAGATTGTAATTGAATGTCTCGTCGAGCAGGGCGTAGACACGGTTTTTGGTTATCCTGGTGGTAACATCCTTAACATTTACGACGCTCTTTACAAAAACGCAGACAGAATCAACCATATTCTGACGGCTCACGAACAGGCTGCCGCCCACGCCGCTGACGGTTATGCCCGCACTACGGGAAAAGTCGGTGTCTGTATGGCAACTAGTGGCCCTGGAGCTACGAACCTTGTAACTGGAATCGCCACTGCATATATGGATAGCGTTCCAGTCGTGGCAATCACCTGTAATGTCGGTACTCCGCTTCTCGGAAAGGACACTTTCCAGGAAATCGACATCACTGGAGTTACCCTTCCAATCACCAAGCACAATTTTATCGTAAAAAATGTGGAGGATTTGGCAAAAACCTTCCGTGAAGCCTTTATAATCGCAAAATCAGGCAGGCCGGGGCCTGTTCTCATCGACATTCCAAAGGATGTGACTGCAAAAGAATGTGAATTTACGCCTCTCAAAAAAGGAGACGACGGACTAAAGACACTTGTTTCGGAAAACGCAAATTTTTCAAGGGTAGTGCGTGTCGTTTCTCCTTCTGACGACGAAATCAAAAGAATCGCCGAAATCATAAATAAATCAGAAAAGCCTGTAATCTATGCCGGCGGCGGCGTTAAAATCTCTGGAGCCGAAAAAGAGCTCCTTGAATTTGCCGAAAAAGCCCAGATTCCTGTTTCAGAAAGCCTTATGGGGCGGGATGTTTTCCCGGCAAGTCACCCCCTCTGCACTTGGATGGTGGGTATGCACGGAACAAGGGCAAGCAACATGGCTGTTACTGAAAGTGACCTTGTGATTGCTCTTGGCTCTCGCTTCAGCGACCGCGTAATCGGAGATCCGCGGGTATTTGCTAAAAATGCGACCGTCCTTCACATCGACATTGACCCTGCCGAAATCAACAAGAACATTCACGCCCACGAGCAGCTTGTCGGAGATGTAAAGCAAATCCTCTCCCGGCTCATTCCGCTCATCGAAAAAAGAGAGCATAAGGACTGGCTCAAAAAAGTCGCAGAATGGAAAAAGGAAGTTCCTGCCTGCTATTCAGAAGTCAAAAAAGACTCAATCAATCCAAAATTCATGCTTGAAACCGTACACAAATACGCCGGAGATGATGCCTACATCACGACAGAGGTCGGCCAGCACCAGATGTGGACTGCTCAGTTCTATCCTTTTGGAAAGCCTCGCCGCTTTGTTACTTCTGGCGGCTTGGGAACCATGGGCTTCGGCACCGGGGCCGCAATGGGAATTCAGGTGGGGCAGCCTAATGCCCGCGTCGTTCACATTGCAGGTGACGGCTCTTTCCGCATGAACTGTAACGAGCTTTGCACGATTGCCCGCTACGGCCTTCCAATCGTCATCGTTCTGGTAAATAACGGAACTTTGGGTAATGTCCGCGTCTGGCAAAAGCTTTTTTACGAAAAACGCTACAGCCACACAACCCTTGACTTCGGCCCTGACTGGGCCAAGCTGGCCGCCGCTTACGGAGTAGGCTACTACAAGGCTAAGAATAACGCAGAATTCGACAGAGAATTCAAAAAAGCTTTTGAGAGCCACAAACCCTGTATCGTTGACGCCAGAGTTGACATCGACGAGATGATTCTCCCGATGGCAATCCCCGGAAAGCCAATCGACGACCAGATGATGAGCTGGGACAACTAATCATAATGCCTGATTTATAATGCAAAATGAAATGTCCGATAATCAGAATATGAAGTCAGTTTTTAAGTTTTTTGCAGTATCTGTTTTTTCTCTTGGTTCTTTGGTTTTTGCTCAGAATTCCAGCGCGCTTCGTTTTTATGAAAGCGGTCTCCAAAAGCAAAATTCAGAGGACTATTACGGGGCAAGCGAGGACTTTCAGCAGGCCTTGCAATCTAATCCGTCTTACGGTGACGCCTGGTTTCATCTTGCAGGTGTCACCTATTCGATTGGTGACTATTCCCTTGCCCTCACTTATCTTGAAGAGGCAGACAAATTTGCAAAAAATCGCTCTGACATTTTAAATCTGAAAGGTCTTATCTTAATTTCTCTCGGCCGCCTTGATGATGCGAAGACTGTCTTTAACGATGTCCTGAAAAAATATCCCAATGACATTGACGCTCGCTTTGGCCTTGCCGAGCTTGATTTGTTCACTGGAAGCTTTATCGGAGCCAAAAATCAGTACGAGGATGCCTTAAAACGCCAGAAAGACAACAGAAAGGCTCTTCTTTCACTTGCCCTCATCAGTGAGGAGCTGGGAAATCACGATAATGCACGAAAATACATTGAGCAGGCCCTTCGTTATCACTCTGGCGAAGCGGAGGTTCATTATCTGGCTTCATACCTTGACGCAAAGCAGGGAAAATTTTCAGATGCGGAAAAGCGGGTCAGGGCGGCAGTTCAGATAAATCCGAACTATACAAAGGCTTATGTCCTTTTGTCGTCAATTCTTTATTCCCAGAAAAAATATGATGATGTAATCGATATGTGCGATTATCTTATCTCAAAAAAACGGGAAACAACAGAAGCCTGGTATTTAAAAGGTCTTTCCCAAAACAGAAAGGGCGACTGGAAAAGCGCGGTTGACACTTGGACTACGGCCCTTTCAATAAATCCTTATGATGAGGTTATGCGCTCTGCTCTTGAGCTTCTTCTTGTGAAAAAGCTTCCCGTCGAAGATTATAGCAGGGCCGCTTTTGCGGATTTCCATGTTCAAAAAGCTCGTGATTTTTCAAAATCCTTCTATGGTGAAGTTTCAAGATATGAATATCAGCGTGCCTTGCGTCTTAATCCCTTTGATTTTACTGCTCGAAGTGAGTTTGCCGAGCTTTTGGGAAACACCGGCTTAAACGAAAATTACTTGAATCAGCTTAAATTTATTAAGCAAAACGAGGAGTTAAAGGCTCAGTCTGATTCTGAAAACGCAGAAAA
>FLNY01000144.1_pt1 | contig 123110 bp, 113 predicted proteins | sample 1140381 | NCBI WGS metagenome assembly FLNY01 (sample SAMEA3878172, study PRJEB12797) | bioreactor metagenome | biome: Moose rumen | place: Sweden | collected 2011-10 | reverse complement strand
TTCCCATACACTCAAGCTATCAAACAAAGCTGCTCCTTGAAAGAGCATTCCCATTTTTTCGTGAATATTTTTCTTTGTACCGACAACTTCTTCGCCGTCAATTTTTATTGAGCCCATATCCGGTGTCAATAAACCTTGAATACACTTAATTAAAACCGACTTTCCCGTTCCCGAACCACCGATAACCACAAGCGATTCGCCTTTTTTAACACTTAAATCAACACCATCTAAAACCTTCTTCTTACCAAAGGCTTTATACAGATTCTTTATTTCAATTTTATTTTCGCTCATCGCCACCGCCTTTTATCTCGAGAAAAACATTTCCGTAATAATGTAGTTGAAAATAAGCACCAAAATTGAAGAAGATACAACCGCGTTTGTTGTTGCCTCACCTACACCTTGAGCACCGCCTTTTGAATGATAGCCGTTATAACAACCCATAATCGAAATAATAAAACCGAATACACAGGCTTTTACAAGTCCGGAAACAATATCTAAGGCCTGCAGATTTATCATTGTGGCATTTATATAATTTGCCGGATTAAAATCAAGTTTATACACTCCTACCACATAACCGCCGAAAATTCCGATAATATCACCAAACATCACAAGAAGAGGCATAACGATAATCCCTGCCCAAACACGAGGAGCAATCAAATAGCGGAACGGATTTGCCGATAAAGTAACCAAAGCATCAATCTGTTCGGTAACACGCATCGTGCCGATTTCTGCTGCCATTGCCGCACCGATACGCCCTGCTACCATCAAAGCTGATAACACCGGTGCCAATTCACGGGTAACGGAAATCAAAACCACATTGGCAACCGCACTCTCGGCACCGAATTTTGAAAAACCGGAGTATGTTTGCAGCGCAATCACCATACCTGCAAACATTGTAGTTAAGCCAACCACCGGCAGAGAATAAAATCCCATACTCATAAATTGTCGCCCGAAGAGCTTAATATAATATGGCGGAACAAAGCAATTATATACCGATTTTATTAAAAATTGCGTGAAATTCCCGAGGTTTAATATAAATGAAACCAACGGTTTTCCAAAAGCTTGCAGAAATTCTGAGAATTTTTTCTTTAACATATTTTTTTCCCATATACTAAGTTGAAAATAAGGTTACTCCGTTTGAAGTAAATTATCTCTTAATTTTAATAAAATTTTATGCGGGGCTGAAACCTCAAAAGCATGTATTTTCAAATACAAAAGTTCAAAATCAAAAAAACGCACTTTCAACAAATCAGGCAAACGTTCGATTTTTTCTTTTTCATCAACCAAATCAACCATTAAATCAATTTTGCATCTTGGAATATAATCATACTTTGCGATTCCTACACCACGCACTTCCAAAAGCCCTTTTAAGTTTTCTGAAACCTCTCCATAAAGCTCACCGCTTTCCGGCTTAATCAACACAACATCGTCTGCAACCAACATTGCCCCATAGTCTTCAATCATACGAAATGCCAAATCAGACTTTCCGACACCGCTCTTACCGCAAAGCAAAATACCCTTGCCGCCGATTTGTATTAATGTTGCATGTTTTAAATTCTCATCAGACATTTTTAAATCGCTCTATTTTTTCTTCATCAAAGGTTGCAACAGTAATTTTACGCTTTTCTCCATCGGCAGCAAAGGCTACAAGCCAAGCATCACGAGGCAAAAAGCCACCCATTTTTTCCGGCCATTCAACCAAGCTGACACCGGAATAGAAAGCTTCTTCAACATCAAGCTCAAAAACATCGGTCGGCTTTTCCAAGCGATATAAATCATAATGATAAATATCAAATTCAGGCGTAGCATAAGTTTGAAGAAGCGTAAATGTCGGACTGACAACCTCTTGCGCATCTGACAAAGATTTTATAAAGGCTCTGGCAAAAACCGTTTTTCCCATGCCGAGTGTGCCGTTTAATGCCCACACATCCCCGATTTTGGTTATTTTAGCCAATTTGCGCGCCAGTTCGGCTGTCTGTTCCTCGCTTTCCGAAATAAAAACTTTTTCCATTAAAATGCTCCCAAAATGCTATTAACTGACTTTTCGACCGATTTTCCCACGGAATCACCTACTGTTTCGATAGTAACTTTCGATTCGCGACTCTGTAATTTCTTCCAATCCCATGGTTTATAAAATGTTCCTGCCCAAAGTCCGCGTTTCTTAGTTCCCGCCTGTTGTTCATACGGAACATAAATATCGGTATTTTTAGTGTATGCCACCGCCCAACCGGCATTAACAATAACAGCACCCACATCATAACCTTGAGAAAAGCATACACCTGTTGCACGCCCTTTTTTTTCCGGACTGATAATATGACATCTGACTATTTTGCCTTGCAACCAATCTTGCAACCAATTTCTTGACACTTGCCCGCAATTATATGACTGTCCGAACTTACTGGTACAAGTTTGTTGCATATAAGGCGCCTCAACACCAAACAATTTCACATGTAATCCCTCAATACCGAGCATTGCTCCCGTAACGGCTTCGGCATACCCCTCAACAGCGGGATAATCTTCCGGATTAAATCCGAGCTCACTATTTTTTTTCTTTGAACTGAAAAGTTTGAAAAAGAAACCTTCTTCTTCCTCTCTTTCTTCCTCTTCGGTTTCTACAACTCCGGCTGAGGTATCTTCGCTATTTGATTGCTGAACATTTTCGCTCTCGGTTGCTGTTTCCGTATTCGGCATAGGCTGATTGCCAACATTGTTTCCATTTTTAAACAAACCTAAGCAAAAAACGATATAAAGCATAATTGAACCGAAAAATATAAATCCCGTCAACGCATTAAAACTGGTTCTTATTAACTTTAAAAAGATGAACAGTGACGCCAGAGCAACCATTACCATAAATGCACCAAAACCCTGATACATAGTAATGCTACTTTGGGTAGCGATGCCACCTGCATACATAAAAACTATAAAAGTCGCAATCAAACCAAACTTTTTTGTTATTGACATTTGATGTATTTCTCCGCTTTTATTTCAAATCTTAAACATTATAGCCTGATTATTACACGCGCACGCGCAAAATAAGAAACACTTTTTGTCTTTATCCACATATTTTAGGGCAAAAGTAATGGCACGCCTAAAAAATTTGGATTTGCATCCGGAATTGATTTTTGTATCAATTTCATATTAGGCTTAACCGCTTTAACGTCTTCTTTAGGAGCATTATACATTTCTTTTGTTGCTCCGAGTATATAATTCAAAGTATTCATCGCCTCTTCATCCATATCGGAATTTGCCTTATAAAACCGAGGCAATGTCTCTCCTCTTAGCCCTCTTAATTCAATCATCATCGCCAAGCTGATATTGGCACGTCTGTATGCTTTAATGGTTTTGTCGCAGATATATGCCCAATCATCGAGTCCGAAACCATTTTTTCCTATAATTTTTTGAAACTCTGTTGCCTTATTATTCCATCTGACATTACGAACAGCCGCCGCACACGGATTTGCCATTTGTTTATAAAAATAAAACCCTTCAGCCCCTCCGTTATCTTCTTCCCATTGCGAAATAAGATAATTAGTCGATATAAAATCAGCTCGGTTTTCCAAATTAAATTCCTGCAAATCTACAAATGTATTTGCCAATGCTTTAACATCTGCCCCCGAAAGAGAGGTTTTATCGTCAATAATATAATGTCTGATGCCATCGGTGTTTTTTGGAGCAGGATTTCCGATATAATCCGACAGCGGAGTCATATCGGCAATTTTTTGCAAAAATTTCGGATTTATGGTATAACGCTGAATGGTATGATATTCCGGCTCTGCCATCTGCGGATATTCAACAGAAAATTCTCCCTCTCCGACCATTTCCGGCATAAGATACAGATAAAGCGCCGGCGAAACATATTCTATATCTTCAATATCTTTATATTTTTCGGCAATACGCTCCGGAAACTTATTTTTTGTTTCTTTAATACCCGGCATATCAAGAATTCTTCCGGAAAGTTGCGGCAGCGTATGTAAATATGGTCCGATATACGGATACATCTCTTTAGGCATACTTTTCAGTATTTGATATATCTTATCTTCCGATGCCGTGCTTAAATGGCGTTCATCAAGTGAAAGCGTTTGATACAATTGCCCAAATTCAGAATCAAATTTTTTCGGCATATTCCAACGAAATGAAAAATGACGATCATAAGTTGATGTTTTTTTATTATAATTATCTTTTAACAGCGGAATATTCGGTATAATCTCATCGGTTTCAATTTTATAGCTTTGAGAATCCAAAATCCCGAAAGCGGGCGGACAACTAACTAAAAACAAGAATAAAAAAAACAAGTAGCGCATCATTAAATTTCCCTTAAATTTAAAATAGTCGCAATTATTTAAAAAATATATAAAATTTGCTGGACTTAAAACAATTAATTGTGTAATGTTGTGACATATTTTGTTTTTAGGGGTATTAAAATGATTTGGAATGATGATAGTATTGCTCTTTTGGAAAAACTGTGGAATAACGGCTTAAGCACCACAGAAATAGCGAAAAAAATGAATGTTTCAAAAAATGCCATTGTGGGAAAAGTGCATAGATTGTGCCTCAAAGCGCGCCCTTCTCCGATAAAGAAGAAAAATGATGAAATAAAGGCAAAAATTACTGATGCTGATAAAAAAGCAGAAATTGAGGTTGAAGTTGAAATTGAGTATAGTAAAGATGTAACCGAAGAAAAACCTAAAAAAGTGAAAAGCTCTGCCAAAACAGATGCAAAGCAGACTTCAGCCAAAGCGACTAAAAGCGAAATCGCGACAAATGATAAAAATTCAAATAATGCAGAATCTGCACCGGCAAAGAAAAATATTAAACTGGTTGAATTAGACAGCCACACTTGCCGTTGGCCGATAGGCGATCCGCGCGAAGAAAACTTTTGTTTTTGCGGCAAAAAGGTTCGCGCAGGTCAAACTTATTGTGATGAACATTCTCAAATAGCTTATATTAAAGCCCTTTCAAAATAATATTTCTTATATTTGATGGCGAAAATTAATCAGCCGCAAACTTCATGTCTGCGGCTGATATAAATTCAGTCAGAGTAGTTTTTGATTCTTCGAGAAATCTTTGCCTTTTGCAGCAAATTTGTTACTCCGATTATCTCAAAAAACTCTTTTCTGTCAAGCATTGACCAATAATCATGGAAAAAACCGATATGGTATTCCCAGTCCTCTTTAGCCAATTCGCGCCAAATTTTTTGCGGCGGGTAGCGAACAACTAGCTCTTTATGAAAATCTTTAACGTTTATCTTATTACGATTTTCAATAAAGAATTTTCTGTATTTATGCCAGTCATCGGCAATTAGCTTTCGCCAAAATACATCAAACCCAACAAAAAGCTGTGTTGCACTCCATGCCCATAGCATAATTTCATAAGCAGGCGTGTTCACATTGCTTAAATCCAAATCTTTTGACGGTTCTCCGGTCTTATAATCAAGATTAAAAACAAGACCGAACAGAATAGCTTCGGCATGTTTTTTCAACTTTGGAGAATCAAAAAAACAATATGGAAGTCCGCGTTGCAAAAAATCAAAACAAGCATCACTCATCGGCGCAGGCTTATCTTGAAATGTTGAGTAATGTGTGTAGCGCATAGGCAGGTTCAGCATCGTTCCCAAATAGGGATGATTAACTGCACCGCAAGAAATACGCTGCATTGCCAGCTCAAGCATTGCATCTGCCAGCTCTTTATTTTCCATGCGGATAAACACGATATTTTCCGCTATGATGCTCATAAAATCATCTGAGATTTTATAACCGCGGGCAGAACCGCCTTTTTTTAACACTTCCGGCAAGATAAAATTATTGATAATTTCTTGCCACGACTTTGTTTTCGCCATTTCGGCGATTTTTTCAAGTATTTCCATAAGCACATATTTTAATAATTAAACAATATATTTGTTTATACTTTATTTTGACAAAAACGTCAAGTACTTTATTTATATAGAAAAAACATGCAGATTACTTTTCAGATTTTTTTACCTTATAAAGCAAAATTGCCCAAAAATTTAATCCGCTTATAATCGCAAAAATTGCCACGATCCAAATTCTGTATGTAAAGGGCGCATGTTGAAGCGTGTGTCCTCTGACAATCAGGCTGTATACAATAGGTCCCGTAGATATGATGAAAAATGGCAGAATCTGAAAGTATTTTTCTTTAATAATCTCAAAGGCTTTTTTAACTTTCCATAAAATTGTCGCAACTGAAATTAAAACCGCACAAACAATGCTGATAACTACTTCCCTTCTCATAAAAAGAAATTTTATTGTATTTTTAATGGGCATATACATCGGAAAATTATTTCCATGATTTGTTGATTCTACTCGAGAATTAACTGACTCAATAGCATCTTTTAGCACATTTTCATCCAGTATAAGCGTTCCTAAAACCCATTTCAGCGCCCACATTCCGGCATAACCTAATATCCAGCATAAACCAATCAGAAGCAAGTTTTTAATCATTGTTTTGCCGTTTTCTGCCGGTGCAACATAAAACAAAATCGTGAGCGGCACGCCTAAGGCAACCAACGGATATGTAAAAAAATCGAAAAAGCCGGTGCAAATACCTATCATCATAAAAAATATCGGCCAACCTATATGTTGTTCTATTTGTTTTTTAAATGCCAATAAAAAAATTGAGAAAATTGTTGTAATATAATAAATTATCGAATAAGCCATGCATAGTGGTACTGCAAGCGGATTTATGGCAATATAGCTGACAACAAATCCCAATATCAAACCGTAGGCCTTATTCTTAAGGCAAAAATAAAGCAACAACAAAAACAAAAACGGTTGCAAAAATTTATTAATCAATCTGATATTCTGATAATCTATAAAATATAAAAGCGGTCGCAAAATAATTTGATATCCGTGCCAATAACGCGGATATATTACTCTGTTATTAATTTTATTACGGCATAATGATGGAAAAGGATACGCTCTTTCTTTTATATGTTTTTCTTGGCTTATGCTATAAAAAGGAGAAGCTAAAAAACGCTTTATCCCCGGTTTATCGGGCTGAGAAGAAGAAATCAACAACATAACCGCATCGGTATAATTATCTAGAATACTTTTATAATACCATGGATACATCTTTTCCTGATTAAATATTTCGCATGCATTTTTAATATGAGTATCCGTAGGCTGAGAAGGAATATATTGCACAGCAACACCGGCAAAAACCAGGAATAGTATTAAAAACAAAGGATAAAACTTGCGTAAGAACATATAACTCAGTCCCAACTTATACACGCATATATTCAAAAAACACCGGTTTTCTTCCTTCTCTTATCGCTTTGCGTTGGTATTTTGTTTCAAACCAATCTTTAGGAGGGTTACGCCAATCATCCGAGCATTTTGCCGTCCAGATAAAATCTTTACACTCACGCATTTGTTCCATTGTCCAGCGCTTATACACCTGATGGTCGGTGGCAATTTGCAATATTCCGCCTTTTTTTATAAGTCTGGCAAGTTGTGCCAAATTTTGCGGATTCACAAAACGGCGAGCGGCATGCTTTTTTTTAGGCCAAGGATCGGGGAAAAGCAAGAATACTTTATCAAAACAAGCATCAGGCAACGCCGAAAACAACAATCTGACATCATCATCAAACACTCTGATATTGTCCGCCCTATCCGGTAGAATAGCGGCTTTTTCCGGAAGCACTCCGTCAATTGCATCAGTAATACCGGTGATAAGCGATAATAAATTTGCCACACCGTTTTTATAAACTTCAACGCCTAAAAAACCATTATCAGGCTGTGCTTTTGCTATTGCTGCCAGATGCGCTCCGTCACCAAAACCGATTTCCAAACAATATTTCTTTTTTTCTTCGCCGAAATATTGCGCCAAACTTTTTTCCTTTTCAGCAACAAATAAAATCTCAGGCAAAAAACTTTCCAACAAAAAGTTTTTCGCCTTATGAATAGAGCGCCCTTTCCGGCGGCCGAAAAATTTTGGTTTTTCTTCAATGGAAGGCGTATTATTCATCTGTCTGATTGGCCGAATTATTTTTAGACAATGCCACAATTAAATTAAATAACTCTTTAGCTATTTTACGATTTGGAATCTTATAATAAGCATCAATAAGCTCTAATGTTTCTTTTTTATTCATCGGATCTTCGGTGAATGATTTTTGATTATCTGCCAGAACACTTTCGTCAGAAATATTTAATCTAAGCATACGAGGACTTTGAAGAAATGTTTTTTGTTCCATGTCTCCAAAGAAAAAATCCATCGTAACGTCCAAAACCCGACTGATATCCCAAAGACTACTCGCGCTCACACGATTCAATCCTTTTTCGTATTTTTGAACCTGCTGAAAAGTAATTCCCAGAAAATCAGCTAATTGCTGTTGTGTTAAGTGTAGCACTTTTCTACGCAAACGAATCCTTGACCCAACGTGTACATCAATCGGATTCGGTCCATCTTGCGCAACTGTTCTGCGCACACGTCTTTCTTTTGCCATTTTTACCTCTTTTATAGTCCTTATCTCGTGTAAGAATAAACGTAATTAAAAGTACTTGTCAATTTATTTTACAGTTTATTCAGACGGTTTTTATTGCCACTTAACGGCAATAATCTCGTATGATTTTTTACCGTTCGGGGCTAAATACTCGGCGGTATCGCCTATTTCCTTGCCTATCAATGCTTTTGCCAGCGGAGAAGACAGTGATATTTTATTTTTTTCAATATCTGCTTCATAATCACCGACAATTTGATATTGACTTTCTTCATCAGTATCCACATTGGCAACCAAAACCGTGGCACCGAAACGAACCACATCACCGCTCATTTTGCTTGGATCAATTACCTGAGCGCGACTGATAACAGCCTCAAGCTCTTGTATTCTGCCTTCATTAAAACTTTGTTTTTCTTTGGCAGCGGAATATTCTGCATTTTCCGATAAATCGCCTTTTGCCCTCGCTTCGGCAATTTCTGCAATTATGTTCGGCCGTTCAACCCCTTTACGTTTTTTTAATTCTTGCTCTAATAAATCATAACCGGTTTTTGTCAGCGGAAACTTATCCATTTTTCATCCTTTCCAAAATTTAAAACATCAGAAAAAATCTAGCTGCGAAACATTAATTTCACAGCAAGGCATTTTTGTTATATTGCTATTATAACCAGAAAAAAACAAAAATCAAGCACTTTCTATTGAAAAAAAATAATGTAGTATAACTTAATTTAAAACTTTATTTTTGAACTTTGCTCGTTTAATATACAAGCGTTTCAACCCTACAATCACGGAGTTTTCATTGTTTTTTGGAATTTTAATAGCATTTATGGCTCTTTTGGCTGATCAGGCAAGCAAGTTTTATATTGATACGCAACTTGTGATTGATAAGCCGATTATTGTTTGTGATTTTTTTAATGTTGTAAAAGTTTGGAATACCGGAATAAGTTTTTCTCTTTTCAACGATTACGGCAACGGCGGAAAAATTGCTCTCATTTGCTTTGCTCTGGTGGTTGTGGTATTTTTGTTGCGCTGGATGTATTATGAAGAGAATCGCCTTAAAATTTTCGGACTTGCACTTATAATCGGCGGAGCTCTCGGAAATATTACCGATCGTTTGCGTGCCGGCGCCGTATTAGACTTTTTGGACTTTCACTATAACACATTACACTGGCCTGCCTTTAATTTGGCAGACACGTTTATTTGTGTTGGAGCTTTTTTGCTGATTTGGTATGAACTTTCAGCAAAACGAAATCAAAAATATAGATGAGGTATAAAAATGAAAAAAATTTATTTGTTTTTGGCTTGTACAGCTTTAATTTCTTGTTTAAACGGATGTGGTTGGACTAAAGAAAAATTAGGGCTTACCCGCCATGGTCCGGATGCCACAAAAGTTCAAGTCCGCGATGAGCTTATTTTGCCACCGGAATATTCCGTACGCCCGAAAAACTTAAAACTAGAAGAAGATGAGGATGCTTATCTTGATTAAAAACTTTTTTCTCGCTCTTTTGGTTAGCATATTTGTTTTTATACAAAATGCAGAATCGGCACTTTTTAATATTCACGAATTTACCTTAAATAACGGATTGCACGTTGTTGTAATAGAAAATCATAAAGCACCGATTATAAAACAGATGGTTTGGTATAAAGTTGGTGCGGTTAATGACGGCATCGGGAAAGGCGGACGCGCACACTTTTTGGAACATTTGATGTTTCGCGGAACTGATAAGGTAAAAGACGGTGAATTTAATAATCTAATGGAAAATAACGGAATTTCAAGTAATGCTTTTACCGGCTATGAAGTAACGGCATATCATGAATTTGCGGATATTTCCAAGTTGGAACTGATTATGGCGCTTGAGGCTGACAGAATGCGGGGCTTAAATTTTGATGAAAAAGCCTTCAATACTGAAAAACAGGTAGTAATTCAAGAACGTAATCAAGTAATTGAAAACGACCCTTCGGCGCCGTTTTACGAGCGTTTTGCTCAAATTATTTGGGGCAACAATCCGTTTGGCCGTCCGATTACCGGCTTAAAAGAAGAAATCGAAGCGCTTTCTTATGATGATGTTAAAGAGTTTTATAACCGTTATTATTCTCCGAAAAATGCTATATTGGTGCTTGCGGGCGACATAACTCCTGATGAAGCAAAACCTTTAGTTAAAAAATATTTCGGCAATATTAAGAATCTTTACGTTAAGGCGCGCTTTGAAGAAACTCCTGTTTTAAGAGAAAATTTTTCACAGCGTTTAGAAATGTCTTTGCCTGATATTACCACACCCCGAATTGTTTGGAAATATATACTTCCGCCTTTTTCTAAGTTAAAAGGATTTGTATATGATTATGAAGCCTTGGCACAATATCTGGGGTCCGGAAAAACTTCTGCTCTCTATCGCGATTTGGTGTTGGATAAAAAAATTGCACTCTCGGTTGGTGCTAATTTCAAATTTATTACGCGTTCAAATGCTGAATTTTCGATTTTCTTAAAACCGGCTGACGGAGTTAGTATTACACAAGCACAAGATGCCTTAAAGGAATCTCTGAATAAAGCAATTATTGAACTCAATGAAAAGAAACTTGCATCTATAAAGAAGAAATTGGTTGCCGATTTAGTTTATTTGCGTGATAACCCTTCAGACAGCGCTTATTTAGCCGGATATATCCTGACCACAGGTTTTTCACTTGAGCTTCTGCAAAATAACGAAGAAGACATTAAAAAGATTACGTTAAAAGGAGTGAAAGATGCTTACAGAGAGGTATTTTTCAATTCGGCAAACGCAACCGGTGTTTTATTGCCTCAACCAAAGGAGGATGAAAAATAATGTTTTATCGCCGCAAAAAAAAGGGATTTTTTTATTATCTTAAAAGATTGATATGTCTTTTTATCGCTGTTTATGGTATTTATTTTCTATATCAGCAACATTCGACCTTCAATGCCGAAAAAATTTTAGCCCAATCTGCATTAAAAAATAAAACATTCAGTGCTGTGGTTAAAGAAATAGATGTTGGTAGTCTGAAAGCATATCTGTTGGAAGAACATTCCAACCCGATTGTCAGTATGAATTTTGAATTTGAAAATGCCGGATATGCTCATGATGAAGAAGGAAAATACGGCTTGGCAAATTTAGCCATCGGCTTAATTACCGAGGGTGCCGGTGAATATGATGATAAACAATTACATGATTTGCTGGAAGAAAACGGGATAAGAATTAAATTCTCCGTTTTGAGAGATGGTGTTTCCGGATATATGATTACTCCGAAAGACAATTTAAAAACCGCTCAACATTTATTGAAACAAATCATTTATAGTCCGCGCTTGCCTGAAGAAATTTTGGAAATAAAGAAAACGCAAATGCTGAAAGCTCTTGAGCAACAAAAAGAAAATCCGGGGAGCGAATTGTCATTAGCTTTTTTGGAACATACATTTGCCAACCACCCTTATGCCCGTAATCCGATTGGCAATGCTGAAGATATTGAAAGCATAAAGACAGATGATATTAGAGAATATTTACTTAAATCACTGGCAAAACAAACTTTAACCATCGGTATTGCCGGTGACATTACTCAAGAAGAAAGTATTGCTCTTATGAGAGACGTTTTTGATTCCCTGCCGGAAGAATCTGCACAAATTCCGCTAGAAAAATTGGATTATACCAGCAATGGCGAGGAATTTAAGCTCAACCGCGAAATTCCTCAAGTGATAGCGGCATTTTCAAGCAAGGGTGTGTTTCGCTCCGATAAAGACTTTTATGCTCTTTATATTGCCAATTATATTTTAGGCGGCTCAGGCTTAACTTCAAGACTTAATAAAGTTTTGCGAGAGGATAATGGATTAACATACGGAATAAGCACAACATTTTCAGACAATCAGGCATGTGCACTTATACGCGGAGGCTTTTCCGTTTCTGCCGAAAATTATGAAAAAGCAAAAAAATTATTGCTTGCGGAATGGCAAAACATGGCGCAAAAAGGCATATCGGAAGATGAACTGAATAAAACAAAAAAATCACTTATTGATTCTTATAACTTACGATTTGCCGATATAGACAATATGTCGGCTATGCTTGTTGCCATGCAACGTCACAACTTAGGAATTGATTTTTTGCAAAAGCGTAATGACTATATTAAAAATGTGTCGCTTGATGAGGTAAATAAGGCTGCTGCGCTTTATTTATCTGCCCTACCTAACTTTGTAACCATAGGACCGGAAAGAAAGGAAAATTAATGTTCGGACAAGATAACAATAAAGCTTGGCAAAATGCTTGTGAGGTATTCGAAAAATATAAAGATATTCAAATGCGTGATTTGTTTGCTCAAGATGCTGAACGAGCAAAAAAGTATACTTTCACACTTGAGAATATGCTGATTGATTTTTCAAAAAACCGCATAAATGACGAAATTATGCATACTCTTTTTGCACTTGCGCGTGATTGCAAATTGGAAGATAAAATCCACTCAATGTTCAAAGGAGAGAAAATTAATCGCACCGAGAATCGCGCGGTTTTGCATACGGCTTTGCGCCATCAGGGTGATGAACCGGTAATGATGGGGCAAACCAACGTTATGCCGCAAATTAAAGCCGTTCTGGCAAAAATGCGCAAATTTTCCGAAGATGTGCGCTTGGGCAAATTCTGCGGATACACCGGCAAAAAGCTGACTAATATAGTTAATATCGGCATCGGCGGTTCTGATTTAGGCCCGTTCATGGTAACTCAAGCCCTGAAATCTTATTGGGCAAAAGATATCAAGTGCTATTTTATATCCAATATTGACGGCACAGCTTGTGCAGAAGTGTTAAACCACATTAATCCGGAAGAAACTTTGTTTATTGTGGCTTCAAAAACCTTTACAACAATTGAAACTCTGACAAATGCCAAAACTTGTCGCAAATGGCTGGTTGATTCTTTGGGAGAGCATGCGGTTGCCAATCACTTTATTGCTCTTTCCACCAACCGCGAAGAAGTAGAAAAATTCGGCATTAACCCGAATAATATGTTTGAATTTTGGGATTTTGTCGGTGGCAGATATTCTATGTGGTCAGCTATCGGTATGATTATTTGCATCGCCATCGGTTTTGATAATTTCCAAAAAATGCTTGAGGGTGCTTATGCTATGGATAAGCACTTTGAAAAAACGGATTTGGAGCATAATATTCCTGTGATTATGGCTCTCATCGGCATTTGGTATAATAATTTTTACAACATTCACCGTTATTGCGTGATTCCGTATGATCAATACTTGAAATATCTGCCGAATTATTTGCAACAGCTTGACATGGAGAGCAACGGTAAAACTTATACCTTTGAAAACAAGCCGGCAAATTATGCCACCGGACCGGTTTTGTTCGGCGGTGCCGGAACCGATGTTCAACACTCATTTTTCCAGATGTTGCATCAAGGCACGGAGATTATTCCGGTTGATTTTATTATTCCGGCAATTTCGCACAACGAAATCGGCAATCACCACCGTATTTTAATTTCTAATGTTTTAGCACAAGGAGAGGCCTTAATGAAAGGCTTATCTACCGAGGAAGTTGTCGCAGAACTGCAACAAAAAGGTGTGTCCGAAACCGAAATCAATAAAATTAAAAATTATAAATCATTCAGCGGAAACCGCCCGTCCAATACCATTGTTTTACGCAAAATTGATCCGTACAGTTTGGGAATGCTGGTGGCTCTCTATGAGCATAAAGTTTTTGTTCAAGGGGCGATGTGGGATATCAATTCGTTTGACCAATTCGGGGTTGAGTTGGGTAAAAAAATGGCGCTTAATATTTTACCTGAGCTTGAAGGTGTGTATTCCAAAAATGTGCATGACGGTTCGACATCTGCATTGATTAAACACATTAAAAAAATCAGAAAATAAGGAAAATTGATGGCAATTCGTATTCTTGAACCAAACCTAATCAATCAAATCGCCGCCGGAGAAGTTATCGAGCGTCCGGCTTCGGCGTTAAAGGAATTGGTTGAAAACGCGCTTGATGCCGGAGCAAAAAAAATCGAAGTCAATATTGATGGCGGCGGAAAAAATTATTTGTCCGTGAGTGATGACGGCAAGGGAATAGAGAAAAATGAATTATCTTTGGCGCTTGAACGACATGCAACATCAAAACTTCCCGACAACAATTTGTTTAATATCAGCTTTTTCGGGTTTCGCGGAGAGGCGCTGCCTTCAATCGGAGCAGTTGCAAAATTAAAGATAACTTCTCGCACTATAAACAGTGATGATGCTTGGAAAATTTCCGTTAGCGGCGGAGAAAAAAGCGAAGTAGAACCGGCAGCCGGAAACAAAGGTACAAAAGTTGAAATTTCTGATTTGTTTTATACAACTCCCGCAAGATTAAAATTTTTGAAAAGTGATTCATCCGAAGCCGCACAATGCGCGGAAATGCTTAATCGCATTGCTCTTGCAAACCCTGATATTTCGTTTACTTTATACAGTGAGGGCAAAAAAAAGTTTGCCTACAATGCCAGCCAGAGAGAGCTTTATGATGCCAGATTGGTGCGTATATCTGAAGTTATGGGCAAAGATTTTGCCGCCAATTCGTTGGCAATTTCAGCAGAAAATAATTTTTGCAAAATCAGCGGTTATGTAGGATTACCAACTTATAATAAAGCTAATTCTCTTTCCGAATTTTTGTTTGTTAACAATCGTCCGGTGCGCGATAAATTGATTTTGGGCGCAATCAAGGGTGCATATCAAGATGTTATGCCAGCTGGACGTTATCCTGCCTGTGTTATTTTTATTGAAATAGAGCCGATGTATGTTGATGTAAATGTGCATCCGACCAAAGCCGAAGTGCGTTTTTATGATAACGGTGCCGTGCGCGGATTGATTATCAAAGCTATTCGAAATGCTATTGATTTAGGCGCAAATAAAAGCACTGAAAACAATATGATAGAACATTTATTAAATGATTCGCTTGAGCCACTTGTTGAGCAGAACAATACAGAATATCGTTCCGCTTCTGCTCCTTTTTTAAAAGAAAGAAACAACTCTTTTATCGGCTTTTCCAAAACTCCTTTATATACTGTTTCAAGAGCCTCTAGGCAGCATTCAACAGAATTTATGCCACAATTAAGAAATGACTATTCCGTGCGAGTTGAAAATCAGATGCCTGAGCCGCCAGCCGAACAAATCGGTGAACTTGGTTTGGCAAAAGCGCAATTTCATAACACTTACATAATTTCGCAAACCGAAGACAGCATTGTGATTGTTGATCAGCATGCGGCGCACGAGCGTATTACAATGGAAAAGATGAAACAAAATTTAGCGCAACATAAAAAAGCCCAAACGCAAATTCTTTTGATTCCGGAAGTTGTGGATTTGAGCCAGAGCGAAAAAGAGGCTCTTTTAAATCAGCGCGAAAATCTGGCCTTAACGGGTCTGATTTTGGAAGAATTCGGCACCAGTGCGGTTTTGGTGCGAGAAACCCCTGCTCTTTTGGGCGAAATTGATACCAAAAAGCTGGTAAAAGACTTAGCCGAACAGATTGCCGAATGGGGTGAAGGCTATGCCTTAAGCGATAAATTACATCATCTTTGCGCCACAATTGCCTGCCATGGTTCGGTGCGTGCCGGCAGAGCCTTGAATATTGAAGAAATGAATCATTTATTGCGTGAAATGGAACAAACCGAACATAGCGGACAGTGCAATCATGGTCGCCCGACCTATATAAAAATCAAACTCAAAGATATTGAAAAGCTCTTTGAACGCTCATAGGTTTTTGCCTAGCCGTTCAAGGAATTATCCCATATCATACTTGTTGATAAAAAGCATGCTTTAAGTTAATTAACAAAAAAGACCCGCTAATTCAAAATAGCGGGTCTTTTTTTGCCTATTTATTCATTATCTGTAATACAAAATTATGGCATTATTTTCGCCGACAACCTCTGCCGCCTCAGCCGGAGTATACGAGCGCTTTCCCTTATAACCGACAAACTCACCATCTTTATATACCTTAAAACTACCATCCGGTTGCAGTTCGGATGTCTCTCCAACAGTATTTTCTCCGCTAAGTTCGTCATACTCATCATCACCGCCAACAGTATTTTCTTCAGTCGGCGTAATAGCATTTTTATTTATGCACTTTGAATTAATAGTGTCCCATTCAATATCATTGCCGCTACATGCTGATTGTGTTGTCGGCAAGCGTTGGCATAAACCATTGCCGTTATTAGCGGCGCTGTTAAAGTAATATTTGCTTGTAGCATTACAGCTTGTTGCATCACTTGTGCGTTGACAAGAGCCGTTTTCCCACTTATATATTCCGTCAGTTCTTCCGCCGGTGCATAATGCCGCTTTCTGCTCATCAGTTTTATCGGTTAATTCATCAACGCTTTTGATAGGAATATCAGATATAATGCAACTTTCGGAATTACTGATACAAGCATTACCATCTGAAAGAAACTTACTTAAAGCGCTTTGGCATTTTGTTTTATCACCTTGACAAATAATTTGAGGATTATCACAACCACTAGGCCTCTGTAATTTTGCAAAACATGTATTTTGGAATAGGCTATCACTGATGATAAAACCCTCATCACCCCAACTGTCAGGAATAATCAATTCGTTTAAAGGTGCATAAGAAAAAAGTCTGTCATTGATACTTGTTAGCGAATCTGGAATAGCTAAGCTGGTTACTTTAGTGCTGGCAAACGCACCTAATCCTAAGTTTGTTACTGAATCCGGAATGGTTGCGCTGGTTATTTTTGTGCCATTAAATGCACTACTTCCTATACTTGTTACCGAATCCGGAATAGTTAAGTCAGTTACTCCGGTCATATTATAAAAAGCCCCTGCTCCAATATTTGTTACTGAAGGAGGAATTTCCAATGCTCCAGTCACTCTGACCATACTAGCAAATGCATGATCTCCGATACTTGTTACAGAATCCGGAATAGTTAAACCGGTTACGCCACCCATATCTCTGAAGGCATTATTTCCGATTGTTGTCACAGTAGATGGAATTTCTATAGTTGAGTTCACGAATTTATAATTATTAAACGCATTATCACCTATATTCGTTATACCTTCTGATATATTGATAGATTTGACATAATTCCTATAGTTATACCATGGCACATCACTGGTAGAAGAATAATTGTTCATCGATCCTGTTCCTGAAATATTGAGCGTGTAAGCTCCCAAAGAACCTGGTATATCTGATGTATAAGCGACGCAATTATCGCCGCACTGCCAGCATTGCTTATTATTAGCAATACATATCGTTCCACAAAGTTTTTTACCGCTTTCACACTCTGCCCATGCTTTCTCGGTTATTCCCACTAATAAAAAAGCACTTATCATTAAAACAATTCTATTCATCTTAGTTTCTCCATAATATTATGATACACTTTGCGCCGCTATGCACACGCAAAAACCAAAAGGCCACCTTTTATAAGGCGACCGGGGAGTTCAACAATCATATCGTTAGCGATGACTCCCATATCCTTCAGCACACAGATGTGCTTGCACATCCGATATGGGTTCCCCAATCATTATGGGGAATTTTTAATACAAAAAAAACAGTATCAAAAAGTGATACTGATTTTCAGGTATCACTAACGATAAAGAGCCTCTGACAGCCCCGGACCGAAGTCCTAAAATGGTAAAAAACCATTCTGCTGTCAGTTAAGCATAAGGAACTGAAATTGTCAATCAGAAAGTAGGTAATTAAAAAAGTTTTTCCTAGCACCGAAAAAACAGATAAAAAATTAAAAAAAACTTCAGAAGGTATAAAAAAAGAAGTTCTTGCATTTATTTTTTTGAGGTGATATATGGTGAAAAATAAAAATTTTAAAGTGAAAATAATGCAAAAAATAAGCTCGGCTAAATTGAAAGAAATTTTGAACTCACCTTCCAATGTTGAAAATGTGATGATTGAACGCATTTCAACCGACAGTCGCAATGTTGACAGAAATTCGGTTTTTATTGCGCTTAAAGGCGAAAAATTTGATGCGCACGATTTTGTAAAAGACGTATATCAAAAAGGTTGTCGGCTGATGGTAGTAAATCGGATGATTGATGGAGTCCCTGCGCAAAATCAGCTGATTGTTGATGACACGCTTAAAGCATATGGAAAAATCGGTGCTTATAACCGCAGTTTGTTTAAAGGTATTGTTATCGGCCTGACCGGAAGCTCGGGGAAAACTACCACACGTGAAGAAATTGCTTTTCTGCTTTCTAAGTTCGGTAAAGTTTATTCCACCAGCGGAAATCATAACAATTTTGTCGGTGTGCCGCAAAGTTTGTGCGATTTAGACATGAATGCCGAATATGCGGTTTTGGAAATGGGTATGAGTGCTAAAGATGAAATTTCGGCGCTGACAAATATGGTTAAACCTGATATTGCGATTGTTACGAATGTTTATCCGATGCATATTGAATTTTTTGAAAATTTTGAAGGAATTGCGCACGCTAAAGCTGAAATTTTTGAGGGTTTAAAAATCGGCGGAACGGCTATAATCAATGAGGATACAAATTTTGCCGATATTTTGATAAGTGAAGCGAAAAAACGCGCCAGTAAAATCATTACATTCGGCAAAAATCATCATCCTGAAGCCAAATTTCAGCCTCAAGATGAAGGAGAACACCATTTATATAACGGTTGGTGCGCACTTTCGGTTGTTGAAGCCTTAGGGCTGGACGTAACAAAAGCGGCATCATATATAAAAGATTTCGGCGCACTTGAAGGCCGAGGAAAAAAACATTTTCTTTCTTTTGCAAAAGGCACATATACCCTGATTGATGACAGCTATTCCGGTCAGCCAGAAGCGATGATGATAGCAATTAAATCTTTGAGTGACAGCAAAACAGCGGGCAGAAAAATTGCCGTTTTGGGAAAAATGGGTGAATTAGGCAAAACTTCAAAGGCGCGCCATCAAGATGTCGGAAAGTGTTTGGCTGAAAGCAATATTGATATTGTTATCGGAGTTTGTGAAGAAACAAAAGATATTTTGGCTCAACTGCCGAATAACAAAGAACAATATTATTTTGAAAATAAAGATGGTTTGACTGATTTTTTGCTTGAAAAAATTTTACAAAACGGCGATAGTGTGCTTATAAAAGGCTCACACTATGCCTCAAAGCTTTTTCAGGTTGCCGCTGAGCTGATTAAAAGAGGAGAGTTATAATCATGAAGTGCCCGTTTTGCGGATGCGAAGAAACACAAGTAAAGGATTCGCGCAACACTGACGATAATTCATCAGTGCGCAGACGCCGTGAGTGTCCTGAGTGCGGCTCGCGTTTCACTACATTTGAGCGTGTGCAATTGCGCGAACTCGTTGTGGTTAAGAAAAACGGCGAAAAAACGCTCTTTGATCGTGATAAATTGGAAAAATCAATAACATTGGCAGTGCGCAAGCGTCCGATTTCGGCTGAAAGAGTAGAAAAAATCGTTAATTCATTACAGAGAAAATTTGAAAGCTCAGGCGAAAGCGAAATCACCACCAAAGAAATCGGCGAGAGTGTGATGGAAACCTTATCACATCTTGATAATATTGCGTATATTCGCTTTGCCTCGGTGTATAAAGACTTTCGCTCAATAAAAGATTTGGAAGACTTTGTTGCCACTATTGAAAAATTGGCTAATCATGAAAATATATAAAGGATAATAAGATGGCTAAATATGTTTCGGAAAAAATTAAAATGAAATCAGGCGCAAGATTAGCCGCCGTTCAGGCATGCTATATGATTGCATATGGTCAACTAAGCGTTGATGAAGCAATTGAAGAATTTATTAAAGGCGAAGTCGGGCGCTTTGTGATTGATGACAGTGAAGGCGAAACAAAAGAAAAATTGGTTGAAGTCGGTGCTATTGATACCGAATATTTTGAAAAATTAGTCCGCGGAATTCATAACAAAAAAGAAGATTTGGAAAAATCGCTGAATCTTTATTTGCGCGGTGAATGGGCCTATGAGAAAATGAACGGCACAATGCAGGCTCTCTTGTTGTGTGCAATTTACGAATTGGTTTATACCTCTGAGGTTGATACAAAAGTTTTAATTCAGGAATATGTTGATTTGGCATATGCATTCTTTAATAAAAATGAACCTAAAATGGTGAATGCCGTGCTTGATCAAATTGCAAAAAGCGTGAGGAGTTAAAATGGCGGTTTTAAAGCTTTATGAATATCCGCATCCGATTTTGCGTCAAAAATGTGAAAAAGTCAGCAAAGTTGATGATGAAATGCGCGTATTCTTGAATAATATGCTTGAAACCATGTATGCCGATAAAGGTTGCGGGTTGGCCGCTCCTCAGGTCGGAGTTTCGAAACGTGTGGTTGTGCTTGATTATGCTACTGAAGATGATGAAAAGCGCAAACCTATGTTTTTGGTTAATCCGGAAATTATTTGGAAATCGGAAGAAAAGGTTATGTTCTGTGAAGGGTGCTTGTCCCTGCCCGATCAGCGTGCCGATGTTGAACGCCATGAAAAAGTGCGCGTACATTTTACCGATTATTACGGACAAGAGCAGGAAGTTTTGGCAGATGGTTTGCTGGCAATTATTTTGCAGCACGAAATTGACCATTTAGATGGTATTTTATATATAGACCACTTGAGCCGCTTAAAGCGTGATCGCTTATTAAAAAAACTTGAAAAAAATCGCGAAGAAAAACAAGATAAATAACTAAAAGGAGATAAAAAATGGAAGAAAATGAATTTAATGAAACAAACAGAGATATGCCAACCAGATTCAAAAAGCCTCATCCGCATTTTAAGCCGGAACATAAACCGCTGGCAAAAGGAAAATTCGGACGATTTTCAGTATTTATTTTAGCGCTCGGTATTGCCTTAGGCGGATTTTTTCCGGGATACTATTACTATAAAGCAAAAATAAATTTCAATACCGTTAGTGTTAAAGGATTGGCGGAAAAAGATGTAGTTTCCGATTTAGCGGTTTGGGAAATGAAATTTGTTTCCACCGGAAATGATTTAGGTGCAACCCAAAAGGAAATGGAGCGTCAAGCCGGATTAATCATAAAATTCTTAAAAGAAAAAGGCTTCAGCGATGATGAAATTGACGGAGGTCGTTTGGAAACAAACGATTTAATGGCAAATCCGTGGCGCGGAAACGAAGCAATTAATTCACGCTTTATTTTGTCGCAAACCATTACCGTGCGCTCAGGCAAAGTTGAGTTAGTGGCTCAGTCTTTGGCACAAACAGGCGATTTAATCTCTAAAGGTGTGGTATTTGACAGCCAGAACAGCGGATATCCTGTATCATATATTTTTACAAAATTGAACGAAATTAAGCCGCAAATGCTGGAAGAAGCAACCCAAAATGCCCGTGATGCCGCATTTGAGTTTGCTAAGAGCAGTCATAGCAAAGTGGGCAAAATCCATCAGGCAAATCAAGGTGTTTTCTCGATTTTGCCGCGTGATGATACGGCAAATGCAATCGCTTCACAGCAGATTAATAAAAAAGTTCGCGTTGTTTCAACTGTTGAATACTTTTTAGAATAATCAGTTGCAAATATCTGAGATACTTAACAAGAAATATCTACCTGTTTTTTTACAAAACCGGTAGATATTTTGATTATTAACTATTTTATGGATCTTAGCGGATATACGCAAAAAAATAGTATGTAATCTAGCAAAAAATACTTGAAAAATATAAAATTTTATGTTAGTATAGATTTAGAATCGGTTTGAGTATTGCTAAACATTTTCCGAATGGTTTTTGTTTGAGCATATTTATAAGATTTTTAGTTATAAAATGGAGTAAAAAAATGAAAAAAATATTGGTTTCGATTTTATTTTCTGCGTTATTCTTTGTTACCGGAGGCACTAAGGCTAACTCTCTTAATCCGTTCTCTGGCAATGAAGTTAAAGATGCCGGCAATTTACAAAATCAGAAAGGCATTCAATTTGCTAACTGCTTTACTGATTTATTCAAGGCAAGCAATAACCAAAATAACGGCTTAGAATAAAGATTATTTTATTATAAAAAATTATGTAGCGAGATTGTATGTTGTCCAAAAAAAACAATGTAATTTATACTTGTTTTACATTCGGTTATGATGAATTGTTGCAGCATACATACGTTAATAGTGACTTTGATTACGTCTGTTTCACAGACGATAAAAGGTTAATTTCGAAATCAACTTACGGAATATGGACTGTTAGACCTTTATTTTTTGACCGATTAGATAATCCTCGTAACATTAGATGGCATAAGGTTTTGCCTCACAGATTGTTCCCCGAATACGATATCAGTATTTGGGTTGATTCTAATGTTGACATCTTGTCACCAAAACTTTTCAGCTATATAGATGAGCGTCCATTACGTTTGCCCGCCCATCACGCGCGCTCATGCATTTATGATGAATGCATGAGAGTTCTTGATGTAAAAAAAGACAGCTATGACAATGTTATGAAAATGGCTGAATTATTGGTAGATGAAAATATGCCGAAGAACTATGGCATGAACGAGGCAAACATTATTATCCGCAGACATAAGGATAAAACGGTACAAAAAATTATGAATGATTGGTGGTATATGATAAAAAACTATTCTCGCCGCGATCAATTATCGTTATCATATGTGCTATGGAAAAATCACATAAAACCAGCCGATATCGCATTTGAAAATGCCCGAAATGATATCGAAAACTTCTTATTTAATCAGCATAAGTTTCCCAACAACACTATTATTTAGGATAAATAAATGAAAATAAATTTCATAACTTTCGGAGATAAAGATGGCAAACGCGGATCAACGCGTATAAGAGTGCTGAATTTGATGGCAGCACTTGAAAAAAAAGGCTGGACATGCGCATTTAATGATGAAAATATTGAAGGCTATGATTTGCTATTTTTTCAAAAAACCACTTTACGAGTTAAGGTTAAGGAAATAATAAAACAAGCAAGATTAAGAAAAATTCCGATTATTTTAGATTTAGATGATTATTCAAAGCTTGTTCTATCTCCCTTAAAATATTTTGATATGATAACAGTCAGCACACCATACTTAAAAGCATTGTGCGATCCGTATCACCCGAATGTTGTGGTCATTCCGAATATGCTGGATATGCAGAATATAGATTTTCCGCTAAAGACGGATAATCGCCATAAAAATGTTGTCTGGTACGGATATTCTCAAAACAGCTATATTCTGGAAAAGTGGAATATAGAAGGTGTTAAAAGAATTTCAGACAAAAAAGGCGACATTCCTTATAAGGCTGATAAAATTGATGAGCAGCTGCAACAATTCGATATGGTTGTAATCCCGCAGGAACAAAATGAAAAAACATTGGTAAAAACACATTGCCGTATGTTGAAAGCGCTATATTTAGGGCTTCCTTGTATGGTATCAGATATGCCTGTTTATATTGAATTAGCAAAACAATTAAACTTTCCGGAAAATTTTATTGTAAGCAATCCTGATGAGTGGAATCAAAAAATAAAAGATTTTAAAGCAGGGAAATTAAAGTTTAACTTTAACTTTGAAAAGGCACGAGAAATAATTATACAAAATTATGGTGCCGAAGCCATTGTCAATATTTTCCAAAGAACAATTGAAAAATTTATGCAAGAAAAACACACGCCGTTAGCTGTTGTTCGTGATGAAAAATTGCCGATTTCCGTTATAATGTCAGCCGATGATGATAAAAAACTGATTAAGAGCCTGGAAAGTTTATTAAATCAGACCCTGTTTGACATTGAAATTATCCTCACAGGTAAAAAATTGTCGACTAAACTTACTGACTATATGAAAAAAGACAAACGCATATATTTCAATAAAATTCCGGAAGGAAAATATATATATTTTCTGAACTCGGGAGATTGGATTGAACCGGATTGCTTAAAACACTTATACGCAGCGATGGAAATTTCAAAGGCCGACGTTGTTATGATGGACGATTATATTATTAATAACTCCGTCAAAAACCTTGTTACGGCAAATTTATGCGGAAAACTTATAACCGATATGGGTGAAATGGCTGAATTTTTGGATTATCCTCTCTCTTTTGAAAATTGCATATATCGAAAAAATTTTCTCACCGAAAATGGAATTATGTTGCCCGATTATGCCTCTTTCCCCGATACGGAATTTCTTTATCGGGTATATAAAAATTGTCGCAGTCTGTATGTAATACCTAAGGCATTTTTACACTGTACGCATGATAATATTTCACTTGAAAAAGATATGAATACTTTGCAACCGCTTTTAAAAAATTATCTTAATACAAAGATTGCCATATCCGCACAGGATTGCACTGACAGTATTATACTTATAATAAGAGACAAAGAGCAGATTATCCCCGCTTTCATCACCTTACAATCAATTATTAAAAACCTCCGTAACACCACAGCAATCAAAATATACAGCATAATCAAAGTTCCGGAATCAATCAAATTTCAGTTAACGAATTACCCAAACGTTTATCTTTATGAGTTGCCTTCATACAACGGTTATAAAAGCAACCTTAATATATTGTTTAATGTTTTGCTATCGCAAACAAATGCTAATAAAATTCTGTATATTTCAAACTCGTGTTTGGCTCTGTCAAACTTAGATGAAATATTTGAACTTGATAATGAAAAAATTTTTTCTGCCAGAAAAATGGCAAATGATATGTATATAGATACGAATGTCTTATTGATAAACGTGCAGAAATTCAAAGATAATTTTGAAAACTATCCTCCGATAAAAAAAGAAATTACCAATGCTGTTTGGTATTCAATGATGTATTTTGACACAGAAGATATGCCAATCAATTATAATTACCTGATTTCGGAATTCGCAAATATAACCCCTTATCTTCTGTCCGAAATAAAACTTGTTTGCTATGAAAATAAACTGCCATGGAAAAATCTTTCGGTTCCGTTCGGATTTTTGTGGTGGCAATATGCGCGTAAAAACACTTTCTATGAAAACGTTTTATTTCAGCTTACCACACCAAGAAACAATAATAATTTAAATATGGCGGAAAAAATAGACTTTTTGAAACATGTCAATCAAAATCAAGATAAGGTCTATTCTTTGATGGTTTCATATATTAAAGAAACATTTTTATGGCTCATAACCTTTGGTAATACAGCTGCAGAACATAAAGCCAAACTTATGAAAATAAGTAAAAGCATCCAAGACGAGGTTATGAAATGACACCTAATGTATCTGTTGTCTTAACTGTTTATAACACGGAAAATTATCTGGCGCAGTGCCTTGATTCACTGCTAATACAAACTTTACGTAATATTGAAATTATCTGTATTGATGATGCCTCGCAAGATAGCAGTGTTGCCATAATCCGCAAATATCAAGAAACGGATAACCGCATCAAACTGATTGAACTTGCCCAAAATAAAGGAGCGAATTTTGCCAGAAATAAAGCACTTGGAAAAGCATGCGGAAAATATGTGATTATTCTTGATGCCGATGATTTTTATGAACCTGATTTTTTAGAAGAACTGTATGAACAAGCGCAAGCAACAAAATCAGATATAACTTTTTGCGGATATGATTTATTTGATGATTCCACAAAATCCATCAGAAAAATTACTTGGGATATTGAGCGAAAAATATTACCGAAAGAAAAAACATTTACCATGTCTCCAAAGCTGTTTGATTTATTGCCGAGTTTTGTTTGGAATCAGCTTTATCGCCGACAATTCATAAAAGAAAACAATTTACGTTTTGCCAATATATCTTGTTATACGGATGTTTATTTTAATAAAACCGCCTTACTGAAAGCAAAACGCATCGCTTATGTTGATAAAAAACTGGTATATTATAGGGTTAATAATTCTCACTCAATAAGCCACAACCTGTCTTATTCCGGCGCCATAAAAACGATTTATGCCTTGGCTGAATTTTTGAAAAAAGAAAACTTATATGAAAAATATCATCAGGCTTTTTTCGAAACAAGTTTATTAAAGATGAATCGCAGTATGAATTTGGCAGAGCCGTATCGCGGTTTTTTGCGCTCTTTTTATCAAACTCACCTTATAAATAAATTTTGGCCGGAAACAGTTATTCCTGAAATATGTACAAATTTAAACACTTTTGATAATTGCTCCCAAAAATTTAAAAAAATATTTTTTCATAACAGAAAGGCAATTATACCTGTCGTAACCGCTTGTGATAATAAAAATTTGCCGGCTGTGAATGTTGTTATACAATCTGTTATTGATAACTCTCAACCGGATTATTTTTATGATATTTACATTTTAGCCGATAATTTATCTAAAGAAAAATGTTTTAATCTTTATTTGCTTTCGCGTGAAAATGTGCGGGTTAGCGTAATAGATATGACATACAAAAACAATCGTGATATGGGCTTTAGGCGTTATTGGTTTTATATTCCGAAACTTATTGACGGATATGATAAAGTTCTTTATTTAGATTATAAATCTCTGGTAACCGGTAACTTGGTCGACATTTTTAAATCTGATCTTGGTGATAATCTTGTTGCCGGCATTAAAAAAGTTTTGTCCCCAAAAGAAGTTAAGCGTTTTAAAAAAGATTTTAAAACAGAGCCTAAAACATATATTGATTCATCGGTATTGTTGTTCAATTTACCCTTATGTAAAAATAACGACTTAACGGAAATATTATTAAATAATAACAAGTTATTAAGAACCAAAAAGGCAACAGATACACAAATTCTGAACATTACAGGCAACAACCGTCTCGCGGAAATTATTCCCTCTTTCGGAATTTGTATTTCGCTCAATGATAACTATACCGAAGTTAAAGAGAAACTTGAGTATTCAGCTGTTATAAGTTATGATTTTCTTCCGCAAGAACAACCAGACAACATTTTCTCACAAATATGGTGGCAGGTTGCCAGAAACTCAGCCCAATATGAAATTCTAATCAGAGACGTTTATTAAGTTATTAATTGCTGTTTTTAATATAACTGATAATCATTTGATAAAAGTCTACCGCCTGATCTTCTTCAATCAGCATATTTTCAGCCTTTTCGATAGAAATAGTACCCACTTTAATAAAATGCAGTGTCGAAATTGTGCATTCGTTTTCGGCAATATCAACCACACCGGTATCAATAAAAAAACGCTCAACCACATTATCAGACTCGTCTAAAATTTGCAAAATTCCGGCTTCCAAAATAAGCGAAGTGGGCGCACGGTCTTCAATCACCGTTAAATTCAGCCGTCCGTCCGGCAAAACGGCGCGATAAACTTTTTTATCAAACGCCAGTTTTTCCGGAGTATAAATTTTTAAGCCGATAGTCTTTACCATGTTTAAGCGCTTTCCTTCATCTTTTCAGCCTTAGATATAGCTTCTTCAATCGTACCAACCATATAGAAAGCAGATTCCGGTAAATCATCATATTTGCCGTCTAATATTTCCTTAAAGCCTTTGATGGTATCTTCCAATTTCACAAAAGTTCCTTTTATGCCGGTGAATACTTCGGCAACGTGAAACGGCTGCGATAAAAAGCGCTGAACTTTACGCGCACGAGAAACAACAATGCGATCATCTTCCGAAAGCTCATCCATACCCAAAATAGCGATAATATCCTGCAAGGAATTATATTTTTGCAACAATTCCTGCACACGGCGTGCTGTTTGATAGTGTTCTTCTCCCACAATTTCCGGCGAAAGCGCACGGCTGGTTGAATCAAGCGGATCAACCGCCGGATAGATACCCAGCTCTGAGATTTTACGCGATAAAACCGTTGTAGCATCCAAATGGGCAAACGTGGTTGCCGGCGCCGGATCGGTTAAGTCATCAGCCGGAACATATACTGCTTGCACAGAAGTAATTGACCCGTCTTTGGTGGAGGTAATGCGCTCTTGCATCGCGCCCATATCCGTCCCCAATGTCGGCTGATATCCAACTGCTGACGGAATACGTCCCAATAATGCCGAAACCTCAGAACCTGCTTGCGTAAAACGGAAAATATTATCAATAAACAACAGCACATCTTGGTGTTCTTGATCGCGAAAATATTCGGCCTCGGTCAAACCGGTTAAAGCCACACGAGCACGGGCTCCGGGAGGTTCGTTCATTTGTCCGTAAACCAGCACGGTTTTTGATTTGTCGCCGGTTAAATCAATAACTCCGGATTCAGTCATTTCGTGATACAAATCATTACCCTCACGAGTGCGCTCACCCACGCCGGTAAATACCGAATAACCGCCATGTCCTTTGGCAATATTATTAATCAGTTCCATAATCAGCACGGTTTTACCCACACCAGCACCGCCGAATAAACCAATTTTTCCACCTTTACTATAAGGCTCTAATAAATCAATAACTTTAATTCCGGTAGTTAAAATCTCTTCCGTTGTTGACTGATCAACAAATGATGGAGCCTCGCGGTGAATCGGCTTATACATATCGCTTTTTACCGGCCCGCGTTCATCAACCGGCTCACCGATAACATTGATAATACGTCCTAAAAGTGCCGGCCCGACCGGAACTTTAATCGGCTCTCCGGTGTTTATTGTCTCCATTCCTCGTACCAAACCATCGGTAGAATCAAGCGCAACACAACGCACTACGCATTCACCCAAATGCTGTTCAACCTCTAAAACCAATTTTTTGCCGTGATTATCGCATTCCAACGCAGTCAAAATATCCGGCAAATCAGACTCGGTATTAAACTTAACGTCAACAACCGCGCCCAAAACTTGGTGAATGTGTCCTATTTTTTTATTTTCCACTGTCATTATTTTCAATCCTTTTTGTTAAACCGCTTCGGCACCTGCAATAATTTCAATCAACTCTGTTGTAATTGCCGATTGACGTAAGCTGTTATATTTTAAGGTTAAATCACTAATCATATCTTTGGCATTGCGAGTGGCATTATCCATTGATGTCATGCGCGCACTATGCTCTGAAGCCGCCGAATTAACTAAAATTCGAAAGATATTATCAATAAAGATAATCGGCAAAATCTTCTCCAAAATCGTTAACTTATCGGGCATATATTCATAAAAAGCATCACCCGACATATTAAGTTTTTCATCTGCATCCGGCTCAGAAGATAAATTAATCGGGCAAACCTGCTCGCAAACAAAATTGCGATTAACCACCGTAATAAAATCAGCATAAATAAATTCGCAAATATCAAACTCTTTTGCCTTAAATGCATCAAGAAGATATTGCGCAACCCTTTGAGCTTCTTTCGGATATGAAACGCTTTTATCTGGAGTTTCAAATACCGTAAACTCAATATCATTGTATGTATGGCGCAAAATATCATAAGCTTTTTTGCCCCAACAAACAACCCTGACTTTTTTATTACTCTCTCGCAATTCATTAATGCGAGAAATAGCTTTTTTTGCCGCATTGGTATTGTATGAACCACACAATCCGCGGTCAGACGACATCACCACTAAGGCATAGGTTTTCGGATTTTTAGCCATTTGAGCTAAAGTCGGACGCAAATATTTTATACGTTTTTCCTTTTCCTCAGCCTCAATGTCAAACAACACGCGCTTAGCGGATTTGCGTAAATTATCAGCATAACCTTGGTTTTTATCCACAAGAATTTGCACACGGCGCAATCGCGATGCCGCCACCATCTTCATCGCCGCCGTAATTTTTTGCGTCGATTTAATGGCATCAATGCGCGTGCGTAATTCCTTTAATCCTGCCATTTATGCCGCCTTTTCCTTATTTTTCAAGTACTCGGAAACAAAAGCCTTGAAAAACTCATGCAATTTGTTTTCCAACTCCGGAGAAATAACTTTTTTATCTTTAATTTCTTCCATATATTCCGGATGAATAGTGTGAATCTGCTTCAAGCTTTTAGCTTCAAAGTCCTTAACATCAGAGGTCTTTATTTCCGATAAATATCCTTTTACACCGGCAAAAATCGAAACGATTTCATCTTCGGTTGCCATTGGCGAATGTACCGGCTGTTTCAAAAGTTCGGTTAACTTTGCACCCTTATCCAAAAGCTGTTTCGTTGACTTATCCAAATCTGCTGAAAATTGTGCAAACGCTGCCATTTCGCGATATTGTGCCAAGTCAAGTTTCATTGAGCCGGAAACTTGTTTCATCGCCTTAATTTGCGCCGCCGAACCCACACGCGAAACAGAAATTCCTACATTCACCGCAGGTCTGACACCTTGATAAAACAAGTTTGTTTCCAAGAAAATCTGACCATCGGTAATTGAAATCACGTTTGTCGGAATATAAGCGGAAATATCGCCGGCTTGCGTTTCAATCACCGGCATAGCCGTTAACGAACCAGAACCGTATTTTTCACTCATTTTTGCCGCACGCTCCAAAAGTCGAGAGTGCAAATAGAACACATCACCCGGATAAGCCTCACGTCCTGGCGGACGGCGAATCAACAGCGACATTTGACGATATGCCGCAGCTTGTTTTGACAAGTCATCATAAAAGATTATTGCATGCATTCCGTTATCGCGGAAATATTCGCCCATCGCCGTACCGGAATACGGTGCCAAAAACTGCAGCGGTGCCGCATCGGAAGCGGTTGCCGCCACCACAATCGTATAATCCATCGCCCCGTAATCACGCAAAGTTTTGACTACTTGCGCCACTGATGAACGCTTTTGTCCGATTGCCACATAAATACAAAACAACTTTTCACTGTCATTTTCCGCCTCATCATTGATATGCTTTTGGTTGATAATCGTATCGATGATAATTGAAGTTTTTCCGGTTTGGCGATCACCGATGATCAATTCGCGTTGACCACGTCCGATAGGTATCAGCGAATCGATAACTTTTAAGCCGGTTTGCACCGGTTCATGCACGCTTTTTCTCGGCACTATTCCCGGCGCCTTAACTTCGGCATAGCTTGACATAGCAGCCTTAATCGGTCCCAGTCCGTCAATCGGATTACCCAAAGCATCAACTACACGCCCGAGCATTTCTTTTCCAACCGGCACGCTTACGATTTTATCGGTACGCTTAACCATGTCGCCCTCTTTAATACCGTCATCGGAATCGAACAAAACCACACTCACCGCGTCTTCTTCCAAGTTCAAAGCCATACCCTTAACACCGTTTTCAAACTCAACCATTTCATTGAGCTGAACGTTATCAAGCCCGTAAACGCGGGCAATTCCGTCACCGACTGAAAGCACACGTCCAACCTCGGACATATCGGCTTCAAGATTAAAATCAGCGATTTTTTCTTTTAAAACTGAAGATATTTCACTTGCTTTAACAGACATTTTTAGTCAGTTCCTTTCATCAGTTGTTCTAAATTTTTTAACTTATTTTTGAGCGATAAATCAATTAACATTGTGCCGTTTTTAATGACTAATCCGCCCAATATTTCAGGGTTGAGTTCATACTTAATTTTGATTTCTTTTTTAAATAAATCTGCCAACTTTGTTTGCAAGAGCTTATTTTGGTCTTTACTTAAATCCATAACCGTTTCAACCGTGATTTCTGCAATATTATTCTGTTGATTATAAATACTTATAAAATCAATCAGCACCTGATTTAAAATTTTAAAATGTTTGTTTTCAACCATAATATTCAGCATATTGCCTGTTTGTCGGCACAGATTAAGTTTGTGAGCAATTTCTTCAATAATAACACTCTTATCTTCCGGTTTAACTATCGGACTGCAAAGATATGACAGCTCATCAATCTTCATAAGGTTTACATCTTGCAACAGTTCAACATCATGCAACACAATCTCCAGTTCTTCCGCTGATTGCACACTTTTATACAAAGATATAGCATAAGTTTTTGCCGTTTTAAAATCAGACGCTTTTTTCATTTAAATACCCTGTTTTTCACTGCCTAAAGATATAAACAAATTATCCGTTCATGGCAAGTGCGCCGACAAATAATTAACAGGATTTTTTAACACAACCAACAATTGCAGAAAAATTTCATCTTAATCCATCTGTGTAATTCTTTTTAAAATATCTCATACAAAAAAAGAACGAGAAATATAAAAAAACTCGTTCTTAAAAATTAAAGTTTGACATACCAATATTAAGTTAAGCCTCTAATTTTTCAGCCTATTCCAACCTTTTGCCACAGGTTTTGCCGTTTCAGCCGCTGACGAGCCTTCCGCTTGTTGGGCAGAAGGTTGATTGGTTTCGGCACTCCACTTTTTAAGTGCCGGAGCGGCTTCGGTTTTTCTAACCATTTCTTTTTGATTTTGTGAAACAATCATGCCGTTGCCCACCATTTGTCCGAGCAAAGCCGGCGACACAAATTTTTCACTCAAAGAAGCATATGTTTTCACTATTTCATCAATTATTTCATGAGCCGGTGCCGCATTTAAGGTAATTATGTCAGCTCCATGAAAAAACGTCAATGAATGACACGGAGAAGAATATAAAACATCCGTGCTGTCAATTCCGTTAAAATAACGAAACATTATCTTCGGCACAATATTGCAATTATCGCTGGCAGTTGAAAAAGCCATTCCGTTGCTCATGACCGCCTTTTTGATAATCTCGATTCCTTCTTTAGACAATTCTCCGCATGAACCCGTAATTGCCATATCATTGATTGTATAACCACTATATTCAGCAGACGGATAATCAACGGTATAACAAAAAACTTTTTCTGCCTTTTCAATATTTTTGGCAGCCGATGCCGGTAATCTGCTTGAAATAAATGATGACAGATTTTTATCATTTGTAACAGGTTGCTCTGTTGCCGGTTCAACTAAGGCTGAAGCAGAATTTTCAGAATCAAAATCCAGCCCCATATCATCTAAAAAAGCCTCTTGCGCCGAAGCTGAAAAGCTGTATAACGCACATATAAAAAGCAGTATATATTTTTGCATAAGTCTTCTCCTCATAATTTATAATGACAATAAAATCATAATAGTAAAATTCTCGTAAATTTAAACATAAATCATAATTTTTTAAGAGATATTTTAGATATTGGTTTTATACTTACGGCAAAATTTATTTTCTGGAGAACTTCATGTTTGCAATCTTATATTCTGATTTTTCCGTTCTTTGGCGTGCATTGGCGGCATTTTCGCTCTCTTTGATTTTATCGCTTATCTGTGGTGGTAAATTGATAGAAATTTTGCACAATCATCAAAAAACAGGGCAACCAATTCGAAAAGACGGACCACAATCGCACTTAAAAACCAAAAAAGGCACTCCGACAATGGGCGGCATTTTGATTTTATCTACGGCTATATTTTCAATCTTGCTTTTTGCAAATATTCATTTCCACTTTGTATGGGTTAGTGTTTTAGTTCTCTTAATGTATGGAATTACCGGTTTTGTTGATGATTACTGGAAGGTAAAACGGCAAAATTCCAACGCCATGACGGCGAAGATGAAACTGTTTTTGCAATTTTTCACGGCAACATTGGCTGCTTGTATAATAACGGCAGCAACTCCGCGCGGTGTGCAAACAATTCTTAATTTTCCTTATATTGACTTTTTTATTAATCTTTCATGGCTCTATATTCCGTTTGCCGTAGTTGTTATTTCCGGCACGTCTAATGCCGTCAACTTAAGTGACGGACTTGATGGCTTAGCCTCTGGTTTATTGATTATTGCGTTCACATTTTTCGGAGTTATAGCTTATCATTGCGGCTTACATAATGCCATTAATTTCCACATATTATTTATTCCGAGATGCTCTGAAATTGCTGTTGTTTGTGCAGCATTGGTCGGCTCATGTTTGGGTTTTCTCTATTTCAACAAACCTAAGGCACGCGTTTTTATGGGTGACACCGGCTCACTTGCACTTGGAGCAATTTTAGGAACGATTGCCGTAATGACAAAACAAGAAGTTTTGCTTGCCATTGTCGGAGGCGTTTTTGTGGCTGAAACCGTATCGGTTATGATTCAGGTTTTATACTTCAAAACCACCGGAAAACGCTTCTTTAAAATGGCACCTATTCATCATCATTTTGAGCAACTTGGATGGAGCGAAAAAAAGGTTGTGTTAAGTTTTTGGACAACAGCTTTAATTCTTGCTTGTTTGGGTTCTTTAATCTTTATTTAAACGCGAGGTTCTAAATGGTAAATTTTTCTCGTCAGAGCAATAATGCAATTGTTAAATGGTGGTGGACCGTTGATAAAGTGATTTTGTTTGTATCACTGGCACTATTGGCAATCGGAGTTATTTTAGACATTACGGCAAGCCCGGCTGTGGCAAGAAAAATAGGCTCTGATGACTACTTTTTTATTCGCAAACAAATTATTTATGTTTTATTGTCTATCGGCTGTATTTTATCACTATCCTTTTTTAAGCTTAAAACCGTGCGCCGAATTTCCATTCTTGCTTTTGCCGGCTTAATAGTTTTATTAATAATCACTGATTTATGGGGATTTGAAGTAAAAGGAGCAAAACGTTGGATCAGTTTGCCCGGAATGTCTTTACAACCTTCGGAATTATTAAAACCGATTTTTATTGTGGTTACGGCATGGCTTTTAGATTGCGATAAAAAGTATGATTATTTTCCGGGAACCTATATTGTCGCCGGCTTATATGTAATTATTGCCGGCTTGCTTTTATTGCAACCAGATGTCGGTATGACGGCATTATTTACGGCAATTTTTGTATTGCAACTATTTTTAGCCGGTCTGCCTATTGTTCTGGTCGGCATGCTTGGAATAAGTGCTCTTTTCGGTTTAGTCGGATTATATTTCTTTTATCCGCACTTTAGAGCGCGTGTTGACCAATTTTTGTATGGCGATAATGAAACAAGTTATCAAATAAGTCGTGCTATGGAGGCTTTTAAAAACGGAAACCTTGTCGGCAAAGGACCGGGAGAAGGAACGGTAAAATTACAAATTCCCGATGCCCATACCGACTTTGTTTTTGCCGTTGCCGGTGAAGAATACGGAGTATGGTTATGCCTGATTATTATTGCGCTGTTTGCAATAATCGTGATACATACTTTAAGACTTTCCTTAAAAGAAACGAATCTGTTCGTGATGTATGCAGAAGTTGGTTTAGCCGCCTCTTTAGGTCTGCAAGGAATAGTCAACATGGCATCATCACTGCATTTAATGCCCACAAAAGGCATGACCTTACCTTTTATTTCTTACGGCGGTTCATCTCTTTTGGGAACAGCGCTGGAAGTTGGCATGTTGCTTGCAATAACGCGTAAAAACACCGCATCAGAAGATAAGGATTTGTTTTAATGCTGAATATCTCTTCTCTCCCGAAAATTAACGGTGAATACAAGTTTAATGAGCCGATGAGTCGCCACACTTGGCTTAATACCGGCGGAAATGCCGAAGTAATGTTTTTGCCTCAAGATATAAATGATTTACAACATTTTTTACAAAATATTGATAAGAGTATACCTATTTTTATTATCGGAAGCGGCTCAAATTTATTGGTGCGTGATGGCGGAATTGACGGTGTTGTGATAAAACTTACAAACAAAAACTTTGCTTCTTTGAAGTTTGAAAACGGAATACTTTATTGCGGCGCCGGATTACAAAATTTCAGCTTGAAAAAAGTTTTGATTGAAAACAAAATCGGCGGCTTAGAATTTATTTGCTCGATTCCCGGAACAATCGGCGGACTTGTGCGCTCAAATGCCGGTTGCTTCGGTTCAGAGTTGTCTGACGTGTTGGAAAAAGCGACGATAATGGATTTTAATGGCAATATTACGGAAGTTACGGCAAAAGATTTTAACTTATCATATCGCAACAGCAACTTTCCTGAAAACTGGATAATTTTGGAATTAGCTTTTAAAACCTCTCAAAAATCTGCTGAAGAAATTTTAAAAACAATTAATGAGAATGCCGAATACAGAAAGACACATCAACCGCACAATGTTCGCACTGCCGGATCAACATTTAAAAATCCCGCCAAAATGCCGGCATGGAAATTGATTAAAGCTGTTGGCGGCGACACCTTAAAAATAGGCGGGGCAAGCTTTTCACCATTGCACTGCAATTTTTTGATAAATGACGGTACCGCAAATGCCAAAGATATTGAAACACTTGGAAATACCATAATTGAAAAAGTCAAAATTCAAGAAAACATAACTCTTGAGTGGGAAGTAAAAATCATCGGGAAGAGCCAGTCATGAACACAGAAAATCGTCTATATATTCCGGTATTATGGCCATATCATCTCTTGGGAAACATTTTCCTTCTTTGCTTTATTACTGCCATTGCCTGCACAACAATAACGATTCGACATAATTTGGTCAGCAAGCATATTGATTCGCTCTTAAGTGAAATCTATGCAACAACAGCGGCAAACGGCTGGGGACTGGAAGATATAACCGTTGAAGGACGTGAAAAAACAAAAAAAGAAGATTTGTTGCGTATTATAAATTTAAAAAGAGGCGATAATATTTTAGAAATAGACTTGGCTGATATAAACACAAAAATCAAAACCCTGCCTTGGATAAAAAATACCATCGTAAGCCGCAGCTATTTTCCAAATGTTTTACACATCAGCATTGAAGAAAAAAGAGTTAAATCAATTTGGCAATATAAAAATGAATTTTATCCGATTGACGAAGACGGAAAAATCATTGAAACAGAATATGTTCCGCAAAAAAACTTATTGCTTATTGTGGGTGAAGGCGCTCCTGAAAATATTGGTCGTTTAACAAAAATAATGCAAAGTGATCCGGAATTATTTAACAGAGTAAAAGCCGCAAATTTTATATCCGGAAGACGCTGGGACTTAACCTTTGATGATATTGAAAAAGGTATCATTGTAAAATTGCCGCAGGAAAATATTGAAGATGCTTGGCAAAAACTTGTTAAATTAAACAAAACAAAAGGAATTCTTAAACGTAAATTAACTTTTATTGATTTAAGATTAAAGAATAAAGTAATTGTCAAAATCAGTGAAGATTCCGAAAATCAACGCTGATTGTTTCGGTGTTTAAAATAAAAGATAAGGAAAAGCCCGTGAATCGTTCTACTATCGCCGCTCTTGATATCGGATCTTCAAAAATATGTTGCATTATTGCGCATATTACCCGCGATAAGAAGATTAAAATTATCAGTTATGGTTATAACGCTTCACAAGGCATAAAAAACGGCATAATCACCGATATCAATCAAGCAACAATATCTGTTTGCAACGCGGTTGAGGCTGCAGAACAAATGGCAAATGAAAGAATAGACAGCGTTATTTTGAATGTTTCGGGAGATAAAACTTCAAGCAGCTTGCGTAATGCCTCAATAGCCTTACATAAAAATAAGCCAATAAGTGAACTTGATTTAAACAAAGTTATCGAAAAAGGGTTGCACAAGGTAAATATTGATAACAACGAGTTGATTCACTGCATACCTATCAATTATAAAATTGACGGCGGAGAAGATATTAAAGATCCGATGAATATATACGGCGAAGAACTATCCGTAAATATAATGTTGGGACTATATCCGAGCATTACCTATAAAACACTTTCTTCCGTAGTTGAAGCTTCACGCTTGGATATTGAAAATAAGATTCTCTCTGCTTATGCTTCAGGCATGGCATGTCTGGTTGATGATGAAAAAGAATATGGGGCTACCATTGTTGATATCGGGGGCGGAACAACAAGCATTGCAACTTTTAAGCATGGTCATCCGATTGCGTTTTCTACCCTACCTGTCGGTGGCATTAATATTACCAAAGATATTACGCAAGGTTTAACCACCTCGTTTGCTCATGCAGAAGATTTGAAAATTTTACACGGATGTGCTTTTATGGTCGGCCATGATGAATACGAAACCTTAAATGTTTATCCGGTCGGAGAAGAAGATGACAGCTCCATACGCCAAATCCATCGCTCCGATTTAATTTCGATTATCGCCCCACGAGTGGAAGAAATTTTTGAGCTGGTATCTCGCAAGTTGGCTAATCACGGATTAGCCGGGCAAAAAAATCACCGCGTGGTTCTAACCGGTGGTACAAGTATGTTGCCGGGTATCAGAAACGTTGCCTCATTGATACTAGATAAACAAGTTCGTTTAGGCGGACCGCGCAATATACAAGGACTGCCTGAAGTTATTAATAATCCTATGTTCTCTACTGCTCTCGGATTATTAATGTTTGCAACCGAAGCAAAAGAGCGCCGTCCGAAAAAAATTGTAAATCACCCTGTTGGTGAAAAGGGCAAAATTGCAAAAATTTTTAATTGGCTTAAGCAAAATTCTTAAAATACGAAAATTAGTAACTAAAACTTAATCTATTTATATTATTTTGAATTCAAGCTATGTACAGAATTTAATTTTAGGAGGAATTATATATGTCTATAAAGTTGGGTGTTGCCGACACAACCGTTAGCCACTTAAAGCCACGAATTGCCGTAATCGGTGTCGGTGGCGGCGGCGGAAACGCAGTTAATAATATGATTGCAAAAAATTTGGAAGGTGTTGATTTTGTTGTTGCAAATACAGATGCTCAAGCTTTGGCACATTCCTCCGCAAGCCGCAAAATTCAACTCGGACTCGAAATAACACAAGGTCTCGGAGCCGGTGCTTGCCCTGAAATAGGTAAGCAAGCCGCCGAAGAAGCGCGTGAAGAAATTGCTAAAGAGCTGGAAGGCGTTAATATGGTATTTATTACTGCCGGTATGGGTGGTGGAACCGGTTCGGGTGCCGCTCCCGTTGTGGCTCATATTGCTAAAGAAAAAGGCATTTTAACTGTTGGCGTTGTTACAAAACCATTCAGCTTTGAAGGTCGCAAGCGTATGGAAACTGCTGAAAACTCTTTATCTAATTTTATTAAAGAAGTTGACAGTATTATCGTTATTCCTAACCAAAATCTGTTTAGAATCGCTGATAAAAATACCACTCTTGCCGATGCTTTTATGCTTGCCGATAATGTACTTTATTCCGGTGTGCGTTCCATTACCGACTTGATGATGATGCCTGGACTTATCAATCTTGATTTTGCCGATGTCAGAAACATTATGCAAGACAAGGGTAAAGCAATTATGGGTACCGGTGAAGCAGAAGGCGAAAATCGTGCCGAAGAAGCAGCAAGACAAGCGCTTTCTAATCCGCTTTTAGATGATTGTTCAATGCATGGCGCAAAGGGCGTATTAATCAATATTACCGGAAGTTCTGATATTACCTTAATGGAAATTGACGAAGCTGCCTCTATTATTAAAGAAGAAGTTGATGATAATGCAAACATTATTTTCGGTTCAAGCTATGATGAAAGCTTGTCCGGAAAAATTCGCGTTTCCATTGTAGTAACCGGTATTCAAGATGACAAACTCAAAAAAGAACCGGAACCGCGCATCAAAGAGCCGTCTCTGATTGATCGCAGTTATGACGATTCGTCTTTTGTTCCAACCTTAGAAGTTGCTCCGTTAAATATTGATGAACCGCAAGAAAAAATTTCGCTTGATTTAGATGATGATAAGGTTGATGATGAAGTTTTATCAAATGTTTTATCCGAAGAAAGCCTTTCAGATTCTAATTTGGAAATTGAAGATACAAACAGCGAAGAACTTGAAAATGATTTTGCTTCATTAAATACTTCCGATGAATTACCTGAAGTTCCGCAAGCCTCTGCATTATTTAATGCAATAATGAATAATTCAAACAATAATCAAAACACTGAAACCGAAGAAACAGAGGAAGAATTTGACTTATCTTCATTCACTCCTAAAACAGACAATTTCTTCAAAGGTGAAACATCAATTCAAGATGTTGATATGAATGAAGGAGCTGAACTGTTTGCCACTACGGATAATGATGTGTCTTCATTTAAAGATGCTTTTGAGGCTCCGAGCGCACCAAAAACAGAAGAAGTTTCTAATGCAGAAATCACCAGTAAACCGACCTTGATTGAGCGTGTTATCGGTTTCAGAAACAGAAAGAAAGAAGATGTGGTTGAATTAACACCGGATGCTAAAGTAGATGAACAAAGCAATACCGATAATAATGATAGCCAATCTGATTTTGATAGTGATGATTTGGAAATTCCTTCTTTTTTAAGAAGACGTTCATAAATTTTTATATATGCTAAAAAAGATAAAAGCCGCCAAATATATTGACGGCTTTTATTATAATCTGAAGCAAATATTCTAAATAGTGCTGATTTCAACTTCGTTGTTCGGAAGGTCTTTTACTTTAATACCTTTCTGCGCCAAAATATCGCGAATTTCATCAGATTTTTTCCAATCTTTATTTATGCGAGCATTTTTTCTTTCTTCCAAAAGAGCTGTTATTTCCTCAGAAAAAGGATTATCCTCTGTTGCTTCTTGCGGTTGAGCTAAGTTCAAAGCGAATATTTCATCGGCATTATCCATGAACTTAACTTTCAGTGAAGACGGGAAATCCTTATCTTTTACGACTTTCCATAATAAAGCCAAAGCTTGCGAGGTTTTCAAATCATTTAAGATATAGCTGTTAAACTCATCAACATAAGCATTGAACTTCTTTTCCTGCTCTGCCGAAACATCCTTTCTCTCATCACTTAAAAACTCAGCATATTTAATCTTAAGCTTTTTATATGCACTTGCTGCCGAATCGAGATTTTCATAAGAAAAAATCAACGGTGATCTGTAATGCGAGGTCAAAACAAGATATCTGTAGTGTAAAGGATTATAACCTTTCTCAATTAAAGTATCTAGCGTGATGAAATTGCCTTTTGATTTTGACATTTTTTCATCATTTTTCATTTGCAAAAATTCACCATGAAGCCACATATTGCACCACTTATGCCCGAGATATGCTTCACTTTGGGCAATTTCATTTTCATGATGCACGGCAATATGGTCAACACCGCCGCAGTGAATGTCAAGTTTTTCGCCCAAATGCTTGATTGACATGGTTGAGCACTCGATATGCCACCCCGGATATCCCCTGCCCCAGCGCGAATCCCATTGCAATATCTGGTCTTTGAATTTTGAAACCGTAAACCACAATACAAAATCCGAAGCATTGCGCTTATTGGCATCTTCTTCAACACGCGCCCCATGTTTTAAGTCTTTGCGGTTTTGACCGGACAATCTGCCGTATGCCCCGAATTTTGCCGTATCAAAATAAACATTACCGTTAGAAAAATAGGCATAGCCTTTGTCTTCCAATCTTTCCACGAATTTTATCATATCCTGAATATGGTCGGTGGCACGGCAAACAACATCAGGTCGTGCAATATTCAATGCAGAAGTATGCTTAAAAAATACATCTTCATATTTGCGTGCAATTTCCAAAACACTCTTTTTCTCTTTTTCGGCCGCCAGCAACATTTTATCATCGCCGGAATCGGCATCACTCGTTAAATGCCCGACATCTGTTATATTCATCACATGCTTAATTTTATATCCGGCGCGTATAATAGATTTTTTTAAGATATCTTCAAAAATGTAGGTTCTTAAATTTCCGATATGCGCATAATTATAAACAGTCGGACCACAACAATACATTCTGACCACACCATCATCATTAATCGGTTTCAGTATCTCAATTCTTTGCGTATAAGTGTTGTGTAATTTAATTTCCATTATATTATCCTTCATATTTATAATTAAAGCGTTACACAAATAGCACATGAGCCTAAAATTGTCAACCATGAAACAAAACTTGTGATTGCAAAGTTAAAATAATGCTTGCAATCTTGAAAAATTTTATGTATAAATCTCATCAATCGCAAAAATGGTAAGTTTTGCTTGCTTTTTAAAATAAAGCATGCTAAGCGTATCGGCGAATGAATGTGTAAAATTTAATTTATAAAGAGAAGAAAAATGGCTACACCTAAGAAAAAAGTATCTAAGTCTCGCCGTGATATGCGCCGTTCTCATGACGCATTGGGCGCAAATGCATATCAAGAATGCCCGAACTGCGGCGAATTGAAACGTCCTCATAATGTATGCCCGAAATGCGGACAATATGATGGAAAAGAAATTGTTTCACAGAAAAAAGCAGATTAATCTTTAATCGTTTTATAATATGGAGCAGGTTTTGTCTGATAATAATCTGGTCATATCAGTTGATGCTATGGGGGGGGATAACTCCCCTCGCATTGTTGTTGAAGGAATAGCTAAGGCTCATAAGCGCAATCCCGACATAAAGTTTTTGCTTTTTGGCGATGAAACTAAGGTAAATGAAGAACTTAAGCGCTTTCCGAAAATGAAAAATTATTGCACATTGGTTCATACCAGTGAGCGTGTAAGAAATGAAGATAAACCGTCTCAGGTAATCAGAAACAAAAACACCAGTATGTATATGGCAATTGATGCCGTACGTCAAGGCATGGCAAGTGCCGTTGTTTCTGCCGGCAACACCGGTGCCCTGATGGCGATATCTAAGATGATATTAAAGACAATTCAAAAAATTCACCGTCCGGCAATTTGCACGTTGATTCCACATAAAAAAGGACAATGTGTTATGCTTGATTTAGGTGCAAATACCGAATGCAGTGCCATAAATTTGGCTGAATTTGCCATTATCGGTAATATTTTGGCCAAGCACAGTTTAGGTATTGAATCCCCGAGAGTCGCGCTCATGAATATCGGCGCAGAAGAAATGAAAGGACGTGAAGAAATTCACCAAGCCGCCAAAATTATTCGCGGTTCACACCTTGACTTAAATTTTATCGGTTATATCGAACCGCATCAAATCAGCGAAGGATATGCCGATGTTGTTGTGTCTGACGGATTTTCAGGTAATATTGCTCTTAAAACCATTGAAGGAACGGCACGTTTTGTTACAAGTTTGATGAAAAAATCAATAAAAAATTCTTTGTTGGCAAAACTGGGATTACCATTCTTGTTTCCGGCACTTTTAAGCTTAAAACGCAAAATGGATCCGCGTAAATATAACGGCGCTATGTTTGTCGGCTTAAACGGATTATCCGTAAAGAGCCATGGCGGAACCGATTCGGTTGGTTTTGCTTATGCGATTGATAACGCTGCGAAACTCGTGCGCCAAAATTTTGTGCAAACAATTCGTGATGAAGTGGAAGACATTGATTTAGACGAAATTTCTCAGGATATTTTATATGACGTTTATTAGAAGCGAATTGATAGGTTTAGGACATTATCTCCCGGTTAAAACCTTAACAAATGACGACTTATCACACATGGTTGAAACCAGTGATGAGTGGATTAGAACGCGTACGGGTATTTGTGAGCGCCACATTGTTCAAGATGAGACGACTTCTGTTATTGCCTTTGAGGCAGCAAAAAAAGCTCTGCAAGATGCAAAAATTTCTCCCTCTGATGTAGATTTATTGATTTTAGCAACCGTTACACCTGATAATACAACTCCTTCTTGTGCGGCAAAAGTTGCCGGTAAATTGGGTTTGCGTGCCGGTGTTCCGGCTTTTGATATTGCCGCCGCCTGCTCTGGTTTTGTTTATGCCTTGACTATGGCTGATAATATGATTCGCCTCGGACAAATTAAAACTGCAATAATCATCGGTGCGGAATGCTTATCAAAAATTGTTGACTGGCAAGACAGAAACACTTGCGTATTGTTCGGTGACGGAGCCGGCGCAGCTGTTTTGCGTGCTTGTGAAGGAAACGGAAATAAGTTTGATACCGGAGTATTAAGCACAAAGATATATGCCGACGGCTCACTTTATGAAAATCTTTATACCACCGGCGGAGTTTCCACAACACAAACGGCAGGTTTTGTCAGCATGAACGGAAAAGAAGTTTTCAAACATGCGGTTGTCAGTCTTTCAGAAGCCGCCACCGAAGCTATGAATTTAGCCGGAGTTAATAAAGACGAGGTTGCTTGGCTTGTTCCGCATCAGGCAAATATTCGTATTATTGACAGTGTCGGCGAGCGTTTGGGTTTTGAAAAAGCAAAGGTTATTGTTTCGCTTGACCATCACGGCAACACCTCAGCCGCCTCAATTCCGTTGGCATTATCAGAAAATTGGCAAAGCGGAAAAATCAAAAAAGGGCAGTTAGTGGTCTTAACCGCAATGGGTGCCGGTTTTACTTGGGGCGGAGCTGTCATCAGAATTTAATGGAATGTTTATTGAATTAAAGCCGGCAATTTAGCCGTTTTTTTCATATCTAACATAAAAAAAACAGCCTTCTTAGTAGAAGGCCGTTTTTTATAAAGTTCTTAAATTCAGACTAAATATCCAGATTCTGAACCTTTAAGGCATTCTCTTGAATGAACTCTTTACGCGGTTCAACCACATCGCCCATCAATGTTGAAAATGCCTCATCAGCTTCTTCGATAGAGTCAATTTTCACTTGCAAGAGCGAACGAGCCTCCGGATCAAGCGTAGTTTCCCAAAGTTGTTCAGGATTCATTTCGCCCAATCCTTTATAGCGTTGGATAGAAATACCTTTTTTGCCAGCGGCCGTTACGGCATTCATCAAGCTTACCGGTCCGTCAACGCGCTTTAAGCCCATCGACTTGGTATTGAGTTTTGAAGAATGTTCAAAGTTTTCAACCAAAAAGTCGTGCATATCGTTCAAGACTTTACCTTCCGGACTTTCCAAAATGTTGGCGCCGATAACGTGTTCTTCCTTAACACCGCGCAAAACGCGATAGAATACCACGCTACCCTCACTGTTAATTTCGGCTTTCCAACCGCGATCGTATTCAGCCTCCAAAGAATCCAAACGCTCAGCCATTTTATTAAGTTCAATCTGCAAAGTTGACTTATCTTGTAAAATTGCCGGATTAAACAAACCATGGATAGCCAGCTGCTCAACAATTTTTTCCGGCGCTTTTAAAGTCAGAGCCTTAATCATGGCATTAGCTTTCTTTGTGCTTTCAACAAAGTTAATCAAATCTTCACCGACAAGGCGTTCGCCGTCAGCTTTTTCCAGATAACCTTCTTCACAACCGCCGTGAATTAAGTAATCTTCCATCTCGCGATCATCTTTAATATAAATCACCGAGTTACCGCGTTTTGCCTTATAAAGCGGAGGTTGGGCAATATAAATATAACCGCGTCGAATAAGTTCCGGCATTTGACGATAGAAGAATGTCAACAATAAGGTTCTGATATGCGCACCATCAACATCGGCATCGGTCATGATAATGATTTTATGATAACGGCATTTGTCGGCATCAAAATCATCACGTCCGATTCCCGTACCGAATGCCGTAATCATCATACCGATTTCTGCTGAGGAAAGCATACGGTCAAAACGCGCACGTTCAACATTCAAAATTTTACCTCTGAGTGGCATAATTGCCTGATTTTTGCGATCTCTGCCTTGTTTTGCGGAACCGCCGGCGGAATCACCCTCAACGATGAAAACTTCCGACAAAGCCGGATCTTTTTCCGAACAATCTGCCAATTTTCCCGGCAATGAGGCAATATCCAAAACGCCTTTGCGACGGGTAAGTTCACGCGCCTTACGAGCAGCCTCACGAGCCGAAGCTGCCTCTAAAATCTTGCCGACAATAGTCTTTGCTTCAGTCGGATGCTCGTCAAGCCATTCTTTAAGCTTGTCGCCGACAATACTTTCAACCACCGGACGAACCTCAGAAGAAACGAGTTTATCTTTGGTTTGAGATGAAAACTTCGGATCCGGAGCTTTAACTGACAGCACACAGGTCAAGCCTTCACGCATATCTTCACCGGTGATGATGTCTTTGTCTTTTTTCAAAAGCCCGTTTTCCTGAATATAGTTGTTAATTGTACGTGTTAAAGCACCTCTGAAACCAGCCAAGTGCGTTCCGCCGTCTTTTTGCGGAATATTGTTGGTAAAGCACAGCATTGATTCGTTATAAGCATTGGTCCATTGCAACGCGCACTCAATTTGAATACTGTTATTTTCGCCGGTAATGGAAATAATATTTTCATGCAACGGAGCTTTAGACTTATTTAAGTGAGTAACAAATGCCGACAAACCGCCTTCATAATGGAAGTCGATTTCTTTCGGCTCGGCGCCGCGATTATCAATAAGTTTCAAATATACGCCGGAATTTAAGAATGCCTTTTCTCTGATAGCGCGTTCCAATGTTTCAAAGCTAAACTCTGTTTGCGTGAAAGTTTTCGGCGATGGCAAAAACGTTACTTCCGTACCATGGCGATTCGGCGCGTCAGCAACAACATGAACGTGTTCAACCACATTTCCGTCAGCAAATTCAGCAGCATACTCTTTGTCGTTACGCCAGATTTTGAGCTTCAACCAAGTAGAAAGAGCATTCACAACCGAAACACCAACACCATGCAAACCACCTGAAACTTTATAGGAGTTATTATCAAACTTTCCGCCGGAATGGAGTTCAGTCATAATAACTTCGGCGGCAGAAACACCTTCTTCTTTGTGGGTATCAACCGGCATTCCGCGACCGTTATCACGAATTGTTGCCGAACCATCAGGATTCAAAATCACAAGCGTTTGGTCGCAATATCCGGCGAGTGCTTCATCAATCGCATTATCTAAAACCTCATAAATCATGTGGTGCAAGCCGGAGCCGTCATCAGTATCGCCGATATACATACCCGGACGCTTTCTTACAGCATCAAGACCGCGCAATACCTTAATTGAATCAGCATTATATTCCTGTTCGCTTTGCAAATATTCTTCTTCGGTTAAATCAGTCATTATTTCCTCATAAACAAATCATATTACACAATGAAAAAAGTATAGCGCGGAGGCAAAATTTTACAAAGCATAAAATGCAAGTTATGAACGAAAAAATACAAAAATTTAACCCTGCTTTTCCTAAAAAGAAAAAACAGGGTTGTTTTTAATCATTCTTCTGATACGCATATGCTATCATCAAAAATTTCAGCCAGCCTCCAAATCACATAAGCGGCAACAAACGCACTGACTACAGCAAAATATGTTATCGGTAAGATAAACATACTCATTATGTGTACGTTACCGAAGAACATCAGAATTGCGCAGCCTATAAAACCGATTGTAGCATCAGCATGCGCACAGGCAAGTCTTGTTGCTCTGGATGACCAGCCATCCTTGCTCATAATGTACAGATTATGTCCACACATTAGGAGCATAAAAAAACATACATACAAAACGCTGCCCCAATAAGAACCAAATGCATAAAGTGCTGCATTGGATAACAGCATTGCGGGAATCGCCATATTGGCGATCATAAAATTAATTTTTTTCATTTAAAAAAATTTTAAGTTAATAATTAATTTGTTGCAGTCTATATAACACATTATTTTAATTTTGTCAACATTTATTTACAAACCATTGTTTAAAAGAATAAACTTAAACGTAATGTGCCGGCAAAACCATAGTCTGAATTTTGGTTCAAAGCCGGATTAATATACATTTGAAGATCCGGCGTTAAGGTAGCCCATTTTCCTATGCCCCATGCCCAATAAGCTTCAACAACCTGCTCGGCGCTATGATAAATTTGCGCTCCGACAGCCTCTTCATCAATATGATTATAGGCATATGCAAGACCTATTTGATCAAGCTCGTTTCTATCCAAAGGATTGTTATAAACTGCGCCCAAAGTGTATGATTGATCAATGGTGGCAACGTGTCCGCTAACTCCGCTTAATGAGCCGAAAAGCGCAAATTTTTCGTTTATTGCCTGTTGCAAATTAACCGACCAACCGTTTGTTGTTTGAGGCTGTTCACTCACCGATGGTTGATTATAAACCATAACCGAATATTGCCCCTGCCCTAAGCCTTTAATTGTCGGATTATACGCAATTGAACCGAATGTCGTATAGTGCTTATCATCAAGCGAATTAACGCGCACACTTGTCGCATCAATATCGCTGGCATCTTGCGCACCAAAAGTAAATACCCAATCTTGAGGTGCCATTTGCACATAAGCACCGACACCGGCTGTAGTATAAGTTGCCGTAGCATTTTGCGAAAGCGCATAGTTAATAAAAGTTGCCTGCTGATTTGAATTATATGATCCGCCGTTAAAATTATAAAGCGAATATTGACCTAAACCGAAGGTCAGCCAATTATATTTATTCGGCAACTGATAAGTATAATAGAGTTCGGCAAATTCCTGACTTTTGTTCGGAAAATCGTTTATTGACGTTACAAAACCGGAGTTGTTCGCCAAATCATCGGCATTATGATGCCCGTAATAAACGCTGTCGTAAGCAAAATTAAGTGTTCCCGTACCATAATGATTATTAAACGTTGTCCAACTTATATCAGGATAAAGATATGATTGCACGGCATTATGTTTTCCGCTCGGCGCGGTACGCTGAAGCATTACGGAATAATCAAGCTGATAGCTTATACCATACTCATCTTGCAGTTTTTTCTTAAAAGCCGAATAATCATCACTCAAACGCTGATAAGCATACGGAGCCGCAATTGTTTGACCAGCTAAAAACAATCCGAATGCACTTAATCCTGCTATTTTGCAAATTTTTTTCATGAATTTTCTCCTTAATTTTTTCGTTTATAACAAAACGGATATATTCATGATTTTAAAAAAATAAAGGTATAGTTCTATTTTTATTAGAAAACAGGTGAATCTTTTTCATAAATCAATCTGTTTGCGCTAATGTAAGCGAATAAATTTCTTTCACACCGGCTTTGTGTAAAACTTTTGCACATTCCATCAAAGTTGAACCTGTTGTTTTAACATCATCAATCAGCACAACTTTTTTGCCCTTAAATTTCTCTGTGTTGTTCAGCGCAAAAGCCTTCTTCAAATTATTTCTTCTCTTAGCTCCGATTAATGAAACCTGCGGAACGGTATTCAAAACTCTTTCAAGTGAAAAATAATCAACTTCCACTAAACTCTTTTTGCTTAAATATTTACAAAGCAATGCCGATTGATTATATCTTCTGACATGCAAACGCTTTTTATGTAGCGGAACCGGAATTAAATAATCCGGATTTTCCGCCCAAATATCTTTACCTGCAACAAAAAGCATATTGGCTAAAACTTCAGCTGCAACCGTTTTATCATGAAACTTAAAATCAATTACCAGTTGCTTGGAATCATCATCATAGATAAAAGCCGAGCGTTGCATGACAAAAAGATGTTTTTTCTCTTTAGCACAATTTCCGCAAATTTGTTTTTTAGCAAATTTAATATTTGCACTGTCCGCGAATGGATGTCCGCACAAATAGCAATAAGGTTCGCTGATAAATGTTATTTTCTTAAAGCACTCCGGACATAGACCGTTATGTTCACTTAAAATTTTGCCGCATTTTATGCAACGTGGAGGCAACAATAAATTTATGAAAAAGCTCAAAATACTCATCTCTTCAGATTTAATTTCATAAGTTCGGTATGTATTTGATTTAAACTATCAACTACTATCATTCCGGATTTCTGCAACATTTTTTTCTTATCATCAATCGTAATTCGACCATGAGTTATGATATCACCGGCATAACCCATTGTATGATTATAGGGTAGCGCTTCTCCGACAATCAGTGCTATTATCGGTTTTTTTGTCGGTAATGCCGCATAATATTCTGCTGCAATCTGTTCATACAAACTATCCATCTTACCAAGCATAACAATAACTTTTGTTTCGTCATCATCCATAAATCTACGAAGAATTTCACAATACCCCGTACCGACAACCATATCATCACCCAAACCAACTACCGTTGACTGCCCTAAACCGGAAATATTGGTTTCTATTGCTGCCTCATATGTTAAGGTTGATGAACGCGATACTATTCCGACAATACCTTTTTTATGCAAATTTTCCGGAAATAAACCTAAGTGAGCTTCATTAGGAGTTATTATACCGGGGGTATTAGGACCAATCATTAAAGTTTCTGATCCGTTAAGCATAGATTTAATTTCCAACATATCATGAACCGGCACGCCGTTTGCAATAGAGACAATTAATCCTAATTTGGCTTCAACCGCTTCTCTCACCGCATATTTAAGAGCGCGAGCCGGCACAAACATTAATGAAGCATCAATTTGCATTTCTTTTTTTGCATCGGCAACATTTTTAAACACCGGCAGCCCTAAATATTCTCCACTCTGATAATGAAGCGATGTACCGGCAACAATTTTCGTGCCGTATTCCAGCGACTTTTTTGTATGAAAAGATGCTTGAGTACCGGTTATTCCCTGCACAATAACTTGAGTTTTACTGTTCACCAAAATACTCATTAATTGTTTATCTCCATACGTTTAACTAATTGTTCAATAGCTTCTGTCGTATTATCGGCAAACACGATAGGCAGGCCGGATTGTTCCAAAATAGCCCGCGCTTCTGTTTTTGCCGTTCCTTCCAAACGAGCGACCAAAGGCATGGTTAATCCCAACTCTTGCGTTGCGGCTAAAATACCGTCAGCAACTAAATTACAACGCAAAAAGCCACCCAAAATATTAATCAAAATTCCCTCTACACGCGGATTTGTCATAATCAATTTTATGCCGGCAGCAATTTTATCTTTTTCAACCCCTCCGCGCACATTTAAAAAACAAGCCGTATCATAGCCATATTTTTTTAAGATATCCATGGTTTCCAATGCCAATCCGTCACCGTTAACAATACAACCGACATTACCATTAAATTCACTATATTGAAATCCTTGTCCGGAGGCTTTTAATTCTCTTTCATCTTCTTCATAATCATCACGCAAAAGAGCAATATCCGAATGCCGAAAAAGCGCATTATCATCAAAGCTGATTTTTGCATCAATTGCCACAAACGTTTTTTCTTTTGTAATACCGACCGGATTTATTTCAATCATCTTCGCATCACATTCAACAAATGTTCGCAAAAGTTTTTCCGTAAAATCAACCATGGTTTCATAATAAGAAGAATCCAAATCCAGAAAGTTCAGAATTTCTACAATTTGTGCCTTGTTTATTTTTTCACCGAACTGCAGATTAATGCGCAAAATCTTATTCTTATCCTGTGTTGCAATATTCACAATATCTCGATTCACAACATCGCATATAAGCATAGTAACTGCCGAAATTGCACTATTAATAATAACTCCGGCATAAAATGAACGCTTAATTTTTTTATATACCTCAACATAAACTCTGTTGACCATTTTTCCTTTTGGTCCGGTTTGCTCCGTTACCAAAACATTATTGAGCATCTGTGCCGTCTCGTATGATATATTTGAAATTTTTGTTACCATTCTGACACCGCCTTTATGACCGGCTTCGTGCAACAAAAAATGTCCGCTTTCTCTTGCTCCGGACTGAATTTGAGCCTTAAGTACCCATGGACCGCGGGCAGAAAGTTTAAGTGCCGCCCGCTTTGCCTCTGAAGGAGTATAGGCAATCTGGCCTAAAGGAATTTCTATTCCGTAGTTTTGCAAAATTTTTTTAGCCTGATACTCGTGAATATTCATAATAACCCCGTATTGTTTAGGCGCTTAAAGCATAACTTTTGATTTTTTGCACCATCGACATCATACCGTTGCGCCGACTTGGTGTCAGATTTTCTTCCAATCCCAGTTTAGCAAAAATTTTTTCAACATCAATACTTTTTATTTCTTCTGCACTTTTATCATTATAAATCAGTAAAACGATTGCGATAATGCCTTTGACTAAAATCGCATCACTATCGCCCTTAAAATGAAACTTTCCGTCTTTTACTTCAGGCACCAACCAAACTTGCGACTGACACCCTTGCACTTTCCACTCTTCTGTTTTATATTCTTGCGGAAATGCTTCAAGCTCGCGACCTAAATCTATGACATACTGATATTTTTCTTCCCATGAATCAAAAAACTCGAAATTTTCATAAAGTTCGCTTAAATCCATTTACACCAACTCCATAAGTTCTTTCGCATCATCTGAAAGCCTATCAGGTGTCCATGCCGGCTCCCAAACCAAGCGCACCTCGACCTTTCCTATTCCTTCCATGGCTGATAACGTATCTGCCACTTGTTGCGGAATCACACCGGCTATCGGACAGGTTGGTGCCGTTAATGTCATTTCAATATATAAATCGCCGTTTTCTTTTTGTTCTGTTTTATAAATCAACCCCATATCATAAATATTAATCGGAATTTCCGGATCGGTAATGGTTTTAAGCAAATCAATAATATCAATCATCTTAGCTTTTTTTATGCCGCTTTCAAGCTCATTACCGGCAAAAGCAGAATACTCCGGCACCGGTTCAAAGTTCACATCAAGTGTCTCAATCGGAGCGCTCATTGCTTCTAAAAGCCTGCTTTCGGTTGCTCCTATTTCCATATTATCTTTAATATCTTCCATTGTTAAACCTCTTTACCTTTCAGATAAAGAATTTTTCCGCCTTTTTCAAGGCAACACACAGCATATCAACATCTTCTTTTGCGCTATATAATCCGAATGAAGCGCGTGCCAATGAATTATACCCCATGCGATTAACAATCGGTTGGGCGCAATGATGACCGGTGCGTATAAACACATTTTCCTTATTTAAGACAAACGCCAAATCCGCAGGGTGTATACCCTTATAATCAAAACAAAAAACTCCGCCATTGTTTTTTGAGGTGCCGATTATTTTTAAGCCTGCAAATTCGGAAAATTTTTTTATCGTATATTCCACCAACGCTTTTTCATGCTCGGCAATATTTTTAAAGCCTATTTGTTGCATATATTTTAAGGCTTCTCCCAACCCTATTGCCTGCACTGATGCCGGAGTTCCTGCTTCAAAACGCGCCGGGATATCGGCAAAAGTCGTGCGTTCAAAACTGACACTTTCGACCATATCTCCGCCAAACTGATATGGCGATAAATCGCGCAAAACGCTTTCTTTACCGTAAAGAACCCCTATTCCGGTTGGTCCGTATGTCTTGTGTCCGGAAAAAGCCAAAAAATCACAATCAAAATCGGCGACATCTATTTTTTGGTGCACGGCAAATTGACAAGCATCAACCAAAGTCAGCGCCCCAAACTTTTGCGCTTCGGCAATAAGTTTTTTTACGGGAAAAATCGTCCCTAAAACATTTGACATTGCACTTATTGCCAACATTTTGGTTTTTTCCGATAATTTTGAACGAAAATCATCTTCATCAAAATCGCCCTCATCAGTAACACGGAAAACCACCAGTTTTGCTTTTGTTTTTAAGCAGATTTGTTGCCACGGAACCAAGTTTGCATGATGCTCTGCTTCACTGATTAAAACTTCATCACCTTCTTTCAGGTTATTACCACCCCAAACAGAAGCCACTAAATTAATCGATTCCGTTGCATTTCGAGTAAACACAATTTCTTTAGCGCTTTTGGCATTAATAAATTCGCGCACGATTTCACGAGCATTTTCATATTCTGCCGTAATTTTATCGGCAAAATAATAAGCCCCTCTGTGCGGATTTGCATAACATAGAGAATAAATTTGCATCATTTTAGTCAGCACACACTGCGGTTTTTGTGCCGAAGCGGAAGTATCAAGGTAAGCAAAATTTTTGCCGTTGATTTTTTCATTTAAGAGCGGAAAATCTTTCCTTATTTCATAAACATCATACATCTTATTTTATCCGATTTTTTCAATAATCTTACGAGCGATTTGTTCATAAGCCTGACTAATTTTACCATCCGGATTTTCCGCCACAATCGGTGTTCCGGCATCGCCTGTTTGCCGAACTTCCATATCAAGAGGTATCGAACCCAAAAAAGTTTCACCCAAATTTTCAGCCGTTTCTTTTGCTCCGTTATGCCCGAAAATATGCGTTTCTTCTCCGCAATGAGGACAAATAAAGTAACTCATATTTTCAACAATTCCTAAAATTTTTGCACCGGTCTTTTTAAACATATTAACCCCTTTTATCGCGTCAATCAGAGCAATATCTTGCGGAGTTGAAACAATCACTATTCCGGCAAAATCAATACGTTGCGAAAGTGTAATCTGAATATCACCTGTCCCCGGCGGCATATCAATCACCAAAATATCAGCGTCATCCCAATTTGTTTGGCAGGCAAGTTGCTCAAGAGCACCGGCAGCTTTTACCCCGCGCCAAATAATCGGCGTATCACGCTCAATCATTGAACCGATAGAAACTGAGGAAATTCCATAACTTTTGAAAGGCTCAAAATGCACACCGTCGACAGATGACATCGGCACACCTTCATAGCCAAGCATTGTCGGGACAGACGGACCATAAATATCAGCATCAAGAAGTGCCACCTTTTTCCCCTGATTGGCAAGAGACAGTGCCAAATTAACCGCAGTTGTCGATTTTCCCACTCCGCCTTTGCCCGAAGCAACTCCTATCACATGTTTAACCGCTGGAATATGCCATTTTTCAATAGATTGAGTACTTAAATTTGTATTTTTCTCCGAAACAAAAATCAGGCTGATTTTTTTATCAGGCATAATATTTTGCAATTCGCTTTTCAAAGCTGTGGATTTTTCATCTATTTCCGCCAAATCCTTAAATTCAATTATTAAGCGATTCGCAATATCTTTTATATTTGCGATATTTTTTTTAGGATAATACTTGCCGATAATACCCGTTATTTCAGCATCAATCATCATATTTTCTCCATACATAAGCTGAACTTACGGCAAAAAATTGTTTTTAGCAAGAAAAATTACATATTAATAAGAGACTTGCATATATTTTAATCTGCACCTATAACTTCACGGCGACCTACACGGTCCGGCGGAGTAACAATTCCCTCGTCTTCCATGCGCTCAATCAAAACGGCGGCACGGTTATAGCCTAATCGCAGTTTACGCTGAATGTAACTGGTGGAAGCCTTTTTATCGGCGCGAACAATTGCCACTGCCTGATTATATAAATCATCGTCATCATTGCCACCGGAGCCACCGAAAGCACCTTTATCAAATGCCGGCGTATCCTTAGTATTAAGCTCACCTTCGGTAACTTCGGAAATATAATGAGGCTCTCCTTGTGATTTAATATACTCAACAATTCTTTCAACCTCGGCATCAGCCACAAAGCATCCATGAACACGCACCGGACGCAAACCTGACGGCATATAAAGCATATCACCCATACCCAAAAGCTGTTCGGCGCCCTGCTCACCCAAAATCGTACGACTGTCAATTTTAGTGGTAACGTGGAAACTTATACGGCTCGGGAAGTTAGCTTTAATGATACCGGTAATCACGTCAACAGATGGACGCTGCGTTGACATGATGATATGAATACCGGCAGCACGCGCCATTTGAGCTAAGCGCTGAATTGCCGCTTCAACTTCTTTGCCGGCAACCAGCATCAAATCTGCCATTTCATCAACCACGATAACAATATACGGCATAGGCGATGTATCAATCGTTTGTTCTTCATAAATCGGGCGACCGGTTTCTTTATCAAATCCGACTTGAACGGTTTTTTTCATATCTTTACCGGATTTGCGCATTTCAGCAACTTTTTGGTTATATCCGGCAATATTACGAACATTCAAAAGTGCCATAGAGCGATATCGGTCTTCCATTTCACGAACTGCCCATTTTAAGCCGACAACCGCACGTCCCGGATCGGTTATCACCGGCGTCAATAAATGCGGAATTCCGTTATACATTGAAAATTCAAGCTGCTTCGGGTCAATCATTATAAGTTTACACTCGTCCGGTGTCATTCTGAATAAAAGCGATAAAATCATTGTATTAACACCGACCGATTTACCTGAACCGGTTGTTCCGGCAACAAGCAGGTGCGGCATTTTAGAAATATCGGCATAAACAGGTTGTCCGCCGATATCTTTACCCAAACCGACATTCAAGATATTCTTACTGTTCTTAAATTGCGGATTTTCCAAAAGTTCACGCAACCATACGGTTTCACGTTTTTCATTTGGTAATTCAATACCGATGGTATTGTGTCCGGCAACCACAGCCATACGCACCGAGGCAACCGCCATTGAGCGGGCAATATCATCAGAAAGACCGATAACGCGCGCTGTTCTGGTTCCCGGCGCCGGTTCCAACTCATAAAGCGTAACCACTGGTCCCGGACGAACTTTTACTATTTTTCCGTGAATGCCGAAATCTTGCAAAACAGTTTCCAATTTAGCGGCATTTTCTTTCAATTGTGATTCATCATAAACAACTGCATTATCGTTTTTCGGTGCGGAAAGCAAATTAATATCCGGAAGCACATATTCTGAGTTTTGAGAGCCGGAAATATTATCAAAATTGCTTATTTGCTGAGCTTTTGGCGCATTTGTAACAGTATTCCGAGCCGTTTCTTCTTGTAATAAGTCTTCTTGTTTCGGCAGCTGTTCTTTCAATTCCTTTTTCGCCGTTTTAATTTTTGAGAAAAATCTTTCACCACTTTCGGTATTATATATTTCTTCAGGCGAAATTTTATAAGATTTTTGTTTCACCTCTTGGTTTAGCGTATCACTTTGCTCAACAAACTCAAAAGTCGGATTTATTGTATTTTTTATAGTAGCAGAAACATTAGGAAGATCAATTTGAGGTTCTTTTTCATTATCATTAATTTCTATCTTAGGCTCAACACGCTTCGAATCCGTGCGTTTTCCGAATGGTTGCTGTAATTGACTTTGCAAATAACTCGGGTTTATTTCCTTAAACTCTCTGAAATTGCGAATACGAGCTATTTTTTGGCATATCATTATTATGAACGAGATAATCTTTTTAATAAACCCTACAACACCGGAAAACAAAACACTCCAGCGCTTAAAAGTTATACCGGCTGCCAAATTAAAGGAAATCATACTTAAAAAAAGAATTATTCCTTCCAGCAGCAATGTATTATATGCAAAATTAAATTTGTTTATATATGTATTAAGCGGACGACTGACAACCTTGCTCCAAGCTCCGATTAAGTTATAAGGGCTCAGATATTCGCGACAGGTTATGTCTAAAAAAGCAGCAAAACTTAAAATACCTACAATCCACGCAAAAAATCGTACCTTATATTCCAAAAGTGTTTGATAGCGAAATAATGCAACTCCCCAAAACAAAGGAATAACAAGGAAAATTATTAAAGACAAACCAAATGTGCTTAAAACAACATCAGCACTATATGCCCCAAAGGCTCCCATAAAGTTATGAACTTCGGTTGTTGTTGCTTTATTAAATGATGGGTCCGTTTCATTATAACCCAAAAGACTGAGCCAAATCAAAACCGGAGCGACAATAAAGAAAATTCCGATAATCTTACAGATTAGAATTTGCCACCAACTTTTTGTTTTTTGATTATTTTTTTTCTTATTTTTTGCTTTTTCCGCCATTTTTTTATCCGTTAAAATAGTATTTCTTATTGCGCGAAACATATCACAAAATCTTCAACAAAATGTTAAAAAAGATAAAATAAAGGATTTTTTGTTTGTAAAATATAGCATTTTTTAAATACTATTTTAACATTTTTACCTTATCATGACTTAAAGGTTATATGTTTGGAAGACAACAAATGAAAAAAAATAAATTGATACTTGCAGTGTTTTGCACTGTTTTATTGGGCGGTTGCGAAGGTATTTTGTCTGACTGGCCATTTGCTGAAAATACGGAAACTTATAAATTAAGACCGATGTGCCACAAGGCTGAGCCTTTATATGTTGATTACGGTTACAATAACAGTATAACAGTTCCAACTTGCCAGCTTAACAGTACCGCACTCGTTAATACCGAAGCAGACCTAAGAGATTTGGATTTTGATATTGATACAAATTTTGATTATGTTGAAGGCGATTTTCCGGATGTAGAAAATAATAAACATCTTGATAATCAGGTTGTTATGCAAAATTTAGAAAGCAGAGTACTTGCGTTTTGCCGTGGCTCACAACAAGCTGTTGATACCTGCGTTGAGCGCCTGAGTTGTATCGGATATGTGAGAGTTTCTAATGTACCGAAAGTTCCGGCAAAATATGACTTAGCGCCTAATAAAGGATATCCGGCAAGAAGATGGCGCGAAGGAGAAGTTGTTCCGAGGTGGTAAAATAAAAAATGTTAGCGCGGATAAATACCATAGCCTTTAACGGACTTAAAACTTTTGATGTTGATTTGCAACTTCAAATAGCCTCAGGCATGCCGATGTTCAACATTGTCGGACTACCGGATAAAACGATTGCCGAAAGTAAAGAACGCGTGCGTGCCGCCTTAAACTCACTGGGAGTAGAGCTTCCGGCTAAAAGAATCTTGATTAATCTTGCTCCCGCCGATTTATTAAAAGAAGGGTCACATTTTGATTTGCCGATTGCCATGGCTTTGCTTGCCGGCCTCGGTATTATTCCTTTAGAAGAAGTTTCCAATTATGTGATTGTCGGTGAACTCGGACTTGATGGCTCGATTTTGCCGATTAACGGAGTTTTGCCGGTTGCCATACATGCAAATAGGATTAACAAAGGACTTATTTGCCCTGAAGCGCAGGGTAGCGAGGCTGTGTGGTCCGGTTTGAAAGATATTATTGCCGCTCCGAGTCTGCCGGCATTATTAAACCATTTTAAAGGCGTTCAACAATTACCTTTCCCTGAAGCAAAAAAGGCAAAAAGCCGAACATCTGATTTGGATATGTCTGACGTTAAAGGACAAGAAACAGCAAAACGTGCTTTAGAGGTTGCCGCTGCAGGCGCACATAACATGCTGATGGTCGGCACTCCCGGAGCCGGAAAATCAATGCTGGCAGCGCGTTTAACTACTATTTTGCCACCACTGACGACAGAAGAAGCTTTAGAAACTTGCATGATTCATTCTGTTGCCGGTGCGCTTAAAAACGGTGAAATAAGTTTTGATAGACCATATCGCGATCCGCATCACAATGCCTCAACTCCGGCACTGGTCGGCGGAGGCAGAAAAGGTATTCCGGGCGAAATTTCACTTGCGCACAATGGTGTTTTATTTCTTGATGAGTTGCCGGAATTTAACCGCGCAACTTTGGAAGCGTTGCGCCAACCGATTGAAACCGGCAGTGTAACCATTTCACGCGTTAATTGCCATACACAATATCCGGCAAATTTTCAGCTGATAGCGGCAATGAACCCTTGCCGTTGCGGATATCTGGGACAACATGGACAAGAATGTTCACGCGCGCCGAAATGCGCTGAAGAATATCAATCAAAAATATCCGGACCATTGATGGACAGATTTGATATTCATATTCAGGTTCCTCCTGTCAGCCCGTGGGATATGAGCGAAACACCAAAAGGTGAAACTTCGGAACAAATCCGGCAGAGAGTAATTGTTGCTCGTCAAATTCAACAGGAAAGGTTCAAAAATTTGGGCTTTCCAAATCTGCATACAAATTCACAACTTCGCGGAGATTTATTGGAAGAAGTTGTTGCACTTGATAAAGATTCAAAAGAATTATTAGTCAATTTTGCCGCCAAAATGAAAATGTCGGCAAGAGCATATAACCGAACTTTAAAGTTGGCAAGAACAATTGCTGACTTGCAAAATCAAAAAAATGTGTCTAAAATGCATATCGCCGAAGCGCTTTCATACAGATATGTCGCACCGGCAAAATTGGTATAGGAGATATATAATGAAAAAACCAAACAAACTTATTCTTGCATCTTTCTTGCTTTTAAGCATGGGGTTGGTGGCTGCAAACACCGTTTTTGCCTCCGGTCCGAAAGACGGAAGTCTTTTTGATATGGGAAGTTGCAAAAATTGCAAAAAGAAAAACAATACCAAAGACGGAAGTCTTTTTTATACTGGACCATGCGAAAAATGCAAAAAGGAAAATGCTCGCGTGCCTGGTTCATGCAATCGTTGCGTTACTCAACAGATTATAATTCCGCAAAAATTGCCGGTTAATTATGTGGCATATAATCCGACTATTGTCGATTCTGCTGATGCAAACTGCTGCATGATGGCTCCGATTGCTTTGTCGCATGTTGATTTCAGAATTGCCGGTGAAGGAACTCAGGCTCCTTATACAAGCAAGGTTGGTAATTATCGTTTTCGAATTTTCGGTTGCCGCCGTTATGACAAAGAAGCACACTTAAATGTCGGACGTGTAATGGAAAAGGATATTGCCTTCAATCAAGTATTTGAGCAAAGCGTAAATAATTGCTACAAAGTTTTACCGATGCCGCAAGATTTATGTCTGCAACAATCTACGCAAGAACTTCCTGAATATATTTTAACAGCAGAAATCACTGATTATTATATGGATATCTGCGATGAATATAACTGGGATAAAGCTCAAAAGAATGAAAGCAGAAACGGAACATCTGAAATTAAGGTTGTTTGGCGCTTAATGGATTTGACTAAACGTAATGTTTTATGGAAAGGTCAAACAGAAGGATTCGGTGAACTTATGCAAGGCGAAAAAGACGGAGAAGTAAAGTTGATTGAACGTGCCTTTGCCGATGCTTCAAGCAACTTGCGCGGTTTGCCTGATTTTGAGCAACAGTTGATGAAACGCGTATCAACCGAAGAAATGATGATGCAACGCACGGCTCTTATTGAAGAAGAACGCGCACTAAATCCGGCAAAATGCGGATATGCCGTTGAATATCAATGTGCAAAACAGTGCGAAATCAGCCGTCCGGAATTTACATATGTTCCGAATACCTGCAACAACGGTTGCGGTTGCGGCTGTGGCTGCGGCGGTGTAAGCAGTTGCGGTTGTGTTCAGCCGGCACCGGCTCCGGTGGTTGAAACGGGTGATGTTATCAGCACCTATGAAATAGTTGAAACATGCATAGATGAAGTCGGCAACATTAGAACAGACGGAAATTGCATGGTTGTTGACGATACATGGATTGATACCGGCGATGTTAAGGCTTTAGATGAATTTTGTGTTGTTAAAACCGATCCATGCCAAGCATTAACTCCGGAAACAATGTATCGTTTACGCTCATCAGTCGTACAAATTGAAAGTCCGAACGGACGCAAAGGTGCTGGTTTATTGATTAGCGAAAATTTTGTATTAACATCAGGTGATTTGGTTGATCGCAATAATAACTCATACAAAATTACAACTGTTCGTAATGATGTGTTGAATGCAAAGGCCGTAAGAATTAATCCAAGCAAAAACACTGCTTTGTTAATGCTTGATAAATCAACAAACTACACACCGCTGGCTTTGAATTTAAACTTGCCGGAAGTTGGTAAAAACGGCTTCTTAACCTTAGGTGTTTTAGATGTTAAAGACTTCAAAGATGGCGAAGATTATCTGGAAAACAGCGCTAAAATTGAAGGTTATCGCTATACACCGGAAAAAGGTGCTGAAATTTTAGCCAACACCTTTATTCAAAATGTTACTGTCGGCGGTGCATTGTTCTATAAAGACTGCACCATCAGCGGTATGGCTCATTCCGGCGTTAGAACAAATGACGGCTTGGATGTATATGTTCCTACCGAAACGGCTTTGCGCAGCTTAGGCATCAGCATATGCGGACACGAATATGTTGAGGAAAGCCCTTGGCAGCAAACTGTTTATAAACCTGTTACCGAACAAATTAAACAGGTTCAAAAAGCACCGGAAGAAATGAAGGTCAAAGATCGCAAGTAATTTTGTTTGATATTCATTATAAGAGCAAGGAAATCATCTCGATTTCCTTGCTTTTTTATTAAGCTGAGCACCCTTTTAAAAAAATGGATTTTATTAGTTAGAGGCTTCTGGATATTTGATTTTTAGCTTGAAAATTTCGCTTTTTTATGATACAAATAATATAGAACTGTGGGACTGTCTGATTCGTATAACCGCGTTGTCTTGCGAGCCAACAGATTATTTTAGGGAACTGTCACTGTCCAAATCGTGGTTTGGTTAAATGGTGCCCACCTTGTTACAAGCGGTTCGACATAGAAACTATGCTCTACGGTCAGACGGTCCGACATTTTAAAAGTTAGAATCATAAAACCCCGTACAAAACCATTAAAGGAATTGCACGGGGTTTCTTCTGCTTTAGATAATTTCTGCCGACAGATTTTTTACTGCCATCCTCTTAGAAGGATATGTGGCTTTTATCGCTTCGCAGGCGGCGAGAAATTTTGTTTTAAACTCCTTCTTGCGGCACTGTTGCGACAACACTGTCTTTTTCACTTCGTTTTTCTCACTTTTGCTGTCTAAAACAGTTAAAACAGCATTCATAATTCCATGAGCCTTAAGCTCATCACGAAATTTTGCAGAAATCTCCGCTCTCTCCTCTCGGGAGAATCTTTTTTCGCTCATAATCAATATATTTTTATATTTAGACCTTTTCATGTTACAATAATTTTAATTAGATTGCAAGCCTTTTTTTGACTTCTTATAAATATTTTTGACAAAATATAAGTATTTCAATAACTTTCTAGCATATCTTTTGAATATTTTTGAACACAAATACTCTTAATTATAACTCAAAACCTTGTCTATTAAGCCGTTTTCCTGCACTAATTTTGCCTAGATTTAAGACGGATAGAACATTTTGCACGTTAAAATAAAAAAAATATAAAAAAGTTCTTGCATTTTAAAATTTATGTGATATTAAAAAAAACGTTCGTATAAATAATGCGGGTATAGCTCAGGGGTAGAGCGCAACCTTGCCAAGGTTGATGTCGTGGGTCCGAATCCCATTGCCCGCTCCAATAACAAAAGAGGTCGCCTTTATGGCGGCCTCTTTTGTTATTGAAATGGGAGAAGGAGCCACGACAAGTGGGGCCGACCACAAGCGAGAGGCAGACTTTAGGATGCCGGTGAGCAATAGCGAACGAGCGTAGGGGCGACGAAGTCAATCCCATTGCTTTTCTCCAATTTATAAGCCTTGATTTTCAAGGCTTTTTTGCTTTTAAAGACTGAAAAGTTTAGTGTGCTTCCAAAAAATCAAAAGCATTACAAATCATGCACTTACACTTAATCCGTCGTCAAAATAACGTCTGGAGGCTGAAATGTTTGAAAAGTGTGATGCAAACTGTGATGCAAAACCACCCCATTTGTGGTTGCGCAATAATATTTTTTATTATAGAGTCGAGCTTGAACGTGTGGATAATAAACGTAGATATAAGCGTATATTATTAAATATTTAGAACTGCAGATTAACATAATTTATTAGAGGATATTTACATGGGACGGAATAATAAAATACCTATAGATGAGCAGCCGTTCTATCCTGATCAAGGAGAGAGGTGTTGGCAACATATCATATTTATAGCTACAGTTTCAGGGTTATTACTGTTGTTTTATATCTCAACACATGCAAATGAAGGACAAGCTTTTGTATTCCTACTGTTTTTAATATTGCTAGTATATGTATTATATGTCGGATATTTTATAAAGAAATCTTCAAGATTGTATATAAATGATGCTCACACATATCTGCGTATTAAATCTCCGCTGAAAGATGAAATTATCTATTTGAAAGATATTCAAAGTTATAATTACTTTATGTGTTACAAAAACCCTGTAAAATATCCTTTTTTGTGTTTATGTATACAATTATTTTTGCACAATGGTAAAAAAGTAGAATTTTTTGCCTTCATGAGGGGAGCGCAAATAATTATAGACAATAAATTGTCATCGTTAGGTTTAATCAAAAAATGAAGATATTGTTCCTAAAGTAGTAGTGATTCATATATTTGAAGACTTAAATACAGTAAATTTTGTAAAAGAAAAACGAATGACCATAAAAAGCCAACACTCAGGAAAAAATAATTTTAGAATAAATAGTTAGGGCTGTATTGCCGACTTCAATAACTAAAAAGAAGCCACCAAAAACGGTGGCTTCTTTTTAGTTCGCTTTCGCTTGCTTATTGCGAGCGTCCAGCATCATGAAAAGATACTCATAATTATCTTTTCTCTCTTTCAAAATGGCACTGAGATTAATTTCCATAATTGAAGATTTTTAATAACTCTCCGGTTCACCTCGGAGCAAATTTGTTAAAACTGCAAGGGGAACTCTACAGATAAGTAGACAAGCAGTTTATAATTTATAATAATATATCATTAATATATCAATTAAATTTAAGTATCGCCAGTATATCATAGAAAAATATTTTGTCAATAGTCTTAGTAAAAAAATTAAAATTAGAATTTTGCAACTGAAGTTAATATACCAATTCCGGCAAAAATACTGCTATCACGGCGAAAATGTGATGCACATGTAACAAAAATGTCATCTTTTGTCCATTGACTTTTGAACAGATAAGTGGTAATCTGTCTATTAAGGTAGGTGATATTATGACTGATGATATTACAGAACAAAAAAACGAACAAACACAAGAAGCAGATAATACCAAAGAACAGGAAACTGTTGAAAATTCCGGTAATGATATTCAAGAAAAAATTAAAATATCGGATTTGATGGAAAATCATGGTGTTACTGTTGAAGATTTTCAAGCGGTATATGAAAAAAATCCTGAAATTATCTATGCCTTAGGTGGAGGTGAAACTTGTAAAAAACTGGCAAATTCTGCTGATAGGGTTGTTACAAAGCGTAGAAGAGGCATACCTTTAACAGGACACTGCCTTCCAGGTGTAAGAAACATATATAGTCAGGCAAGCATAGATTCTCTTTCATGCGATATTGCCAGGGAAGCTATGATTAAATCCCGTATGCCATACCAGAAAACTAATGGCGGAGGAAACGGATACATTGCACTTGAAGCCAGTGGTGATTATCTTACCATCAAAATTGAAAATAAAGCTTATAATAAGCCAAAAAATAGTCCTGAAAATAAAGAAATGAACGATATTGTGAAAGACGTAAACCCTGGAATAACTGTTACAGTAGATTCTATTTCAGATAGAATGGTTCGTGCTAAAACAGGTAATAATGTTGGTGGAACATACGGACATATTGCCGTTAAACGTAATGATGGCTGCTGGGGATGCGACTTTAAACAAGAAACCATTAATTTTGCAAGATATGGAGAATATGCGCGCATTTGCATTCCTAAAGATGCCGAAATAAGTTCTGAATACGCAAATATGCTGATTGAAGAGGCAAATGAGCGCTCCCACGACTCCCATATTCGGTATTCTACTGAGAATCTAAATTTTAAAATTCCGGATATTAAAGATATGATTCCGGCAGAAGTGATGATAAATTGGAGAAATAATGCCTTAAATTCTGATGCAAAGCTTCAGCAAATACTTCAATTAAAAGATATCTCAAGCAACGAAACAAAAACTAATCCACAACAAGAGCAGATGACTCCTGAAGCCAAAAATACAGCAAAACCAGAACCGCAACCGGAAAAGGTAACGAAAGTAAAAAAACAAAAAGAAAAACCTGCTGAAGAAAAAAACACATCTAAACAGCCACCAACCTCGCAAATCATACCATCAATAATGCGGTTTATTAAAACAAGATAATTGTTAAGCAAAGCTGTCTGTTAGAAAAAATACTGAAGAGTTTAAAATTTCGGTTCTTTTGTAAAATTCAAATCAATACGGAAGTACTTTTTATAGCCTTTTGCAACTGCTTACTCAAATATTCTAAATCTTCTTTTGAGCGCTTGCTGTTTTGCAAAAAACTTTGCAACTCTGCTATAATTTCATCGTGATATTTTTGCTCGTTATCGGCTATTTCCAGCAGATAATAAACGGCAGCACGAAATATTTCTGTTTTTTCGGCATTTAACTGCTTCATAATCTCTTTATATGGGGGTGTAATAGTGCTTTTTCCCTCTTGCTTGAGGCTGTTAACATAATCTTTTTGCAACATCAATGCACGATGTTTGGAAATATTTTCCATTTCCGAGCTTTCCGCATTTTGCGCCACCAAAACCAAGAGCTTTTTCAAAAAAGATTTTTTTGCCATTTATTCCTCGCTACAATGCTTATTAAAAATCAACTAATTTCAATTCCGCGCAGCGTTGCTTCAAAATCATTATGTTGCGGAGAGCATATATATGCCCCGACCTGAGGTTTTGGTTTTTCATTAAGCAGATAGAATTTGCGCAACTGCACAAAATTTTCGCCATCAAGCGAATAAGAGGCAATATAACAATCTTTTCTCCTTTTAATTCTATACCACACACGATGAATTTTATTTTCAAGCGGAATTGTCGCTAAATCAGAAAAGCCGGCTGAGGTAAGACTGGTTGCAAGCATCGGAACTGTTTGGTCATCATACATAAGCGTTGCCTTAAACCAATTTTCATCATCAGAGCGAAGCATAATACCACACTGATCAAATTGCTTTGCCACATCAAATTCCCAGTTAATTTCGCAGCAAAAATCCCCCTCGCCTTCACAAAAAAAGAAATGTCCGTCGTTTTTTAGAAAATCGTAGCGCGCACAATTCCAAAAATCAGTGCGCTGCTTTGCTTTAACCAGCATTCCGAAATCTGTAAATCGCACATTTTCAGCCTCATTAATCCAGTCAAACTTTTTCAAATCTTCCAAAAACATTAAAACTTCCTTACAACATAGTCCGGCAATTCTTTTGCCAGATTCTCCAATTTTTCGGATTTCTCTTTCGGCAACACAATTTGCAGATTTATAATCTCATCACCGGTGGTTGATTTGTTTTTTATACCTTTACCGCGTAGTCTGAGTTTTTCTCCGCTTGAAGAATAAGGTGGAATTTTTACTGCCACATTTCCGCTGATGGTCGGCACGGTAACTTTTGCGCCCTCGATAGCCTCTTTTAAGCTGATTGGTAAATCCAGCAAAATATTTGCTTCTTCTCTTTTAAAAAACGAATGTTCGGCAACACTTACATTTATCAAGGCATCACCATTTGCGCCACCGTTATATCCGCTTTGTCCCATACCTTTAAGTCTTAATGTTTGCCCGTTTTGAGTGCCTGCCGGAATTTTAATGTTCAAATTTTTACCGCTTAAATTGAGCGTTTTTTCCGCTCCGTTTGCCGCATCTAAAAAATCAACCTTTAAATTATATGAAACATCTGCTCCTTTTTGCATTCTCGGAGCATTTGAAAATCCCGCACCGGAAGTTCTTCCTCCAGTAAACTGAGAAAAAATATCTTCGCCGAAAATAGAGGAAAAATCAAAGCCTTGCGCACCATTAAATCCACCGCTTTTAAACCCTCTGCCAAACGGATTAGCACCGCCAAAATCGTATGACGCATAGTCATTCGGATTAAACCCGGCACCAAAACCGGTCGGTTTTCCATCAGCATCTATTTCGTTATTATCGTATTTTTTGCGCTTTTCTTCACTACCCAAAATATCATAAGCGGCTGAAACTTCCTTAAATTTTTCCGCAGCGCTTTTGTCGTTTTTATTTAAATCCGGATGATATTTACGCGCCAACTTTCGGTATGCAGACTTAATCTCCGCAGTTGTCGCTGTTTTTTTAATTCCCAACACCTCGTATAAATCTTTGTTCATTTTTCAGACTCCTAAAGGTTTATATAGGTAGAAATTTAGCGTTCTGCAACACATGCACAATCAAAAGTCGCTCTTCTTTTGTGATTTTTATACATATAAATATCGCGCAATTTTGCTATATGTTCAGGATTAATGTTCTGACAATAAGCAATCGCCAGACTTGCCACCTCATCAATACGCACATCGCTATATTCATATATAACGTGATTTTCATCACCGCCTTTAACGATGATATGCTCTCGATAATTTATATTTTGGCTGTTTATCTGATTATCGTCTTTTTTTGCCGATTGACACGAAACACAAGCCATCAGCACCAATATTAAAGATAGATATTTTCTCATTTTACCTCGCTTAACAACCATCAACCGATTTTATATTATGGTTTTATCGTATCATAAGTGGGTTAAGTAATTCTTAATTTGCCAAAGAATTATAAATTCTATTGCCGGAATCGTTTAATATATTCATAATTTCCTGATCTTTGCCTCTTCTGCCTGCTTTATTATCCAGTTTATTTAAGCCATTATGCAATTTAGTATTAAACTCACGATTATTTTGCAAGTTTGCAACATACGGCTTTAAGGTTTCATCTTGAAGCTTATAGTCCACAATATATTTGAGCATCAATAAATTGCGCGCTCTTTTATCATTTTGCGAGATTCCCATAAAACCGCTCATGTTTTTTATTTTTTCTTCCATTTGCGCTGATTCTGCACTATCTTTATATCTGGTTGATGTTTCGTCTGCTCTTGTTTCTGTTCTTGTCGCTGTTCTTATAGTGTTGGCGTTTGATGCTTTTATGGCATTGACTGCACCGGTATATTTACTTTGAGAAAAACAAGGTTCGGCAAATAAAAGAATTGCAAAAAGTAAAATTATGCGCATAAGATATCCTTTCTGTTTTAAAAAACAATGAATTTGTGTTACTGTGGTAATATATTAGCGAAATGTTTAAATTAAATAAAGAGTTTTTTGTATGAAAAAAAAATTTTGGTCTTTAATGGATAATCGCCGCGGCAGTGTCGGGCAAGCATTAGGAATCATCAATGCCTTAAATGAGGATTTGTTTGAAATAGAAGAGAAAAATTTAGAATATACTAAATTTGCCGGATTGCCGAATTGGATTCGCTGTCGCTCGCTTTTGGGCTTAACAAAACAAAGTGCGGAACAAATAAATCCTCCTTTCCCTGATTATGTTTTATCAATCAGCCGGAGAACAGTGCCCGTTGCCCGCTATATCAAAAAACATTCACCGAAGACAAAACTCATTCAACTTATGCACCCCGGAAAAACCGGATTAAAGGATTTTGATTTGGTAATTGTGCCTGAGCATGATAAAAATAAAACCCAAAGCAACAATATTCATTATATAATCGGCTGCCCGCATCGTATCACTCCGGAGTTTTTAAAAAAAGAATACGAGAAATGGAACGCTTCTTTTTCAAATCTGCCTAAACCATTGACTGCCGTCATTATCGGCGGTGCAATTAAAAACAAGCCGTTTTCGGCTGAAAATGCCTTAGCGCTCGGTCAAGCATTAAAAACTTTGAAAGAAAATATCGGCGGTTCGCTTTTAATAACCACTTCCAGACGCACAGGCGAAAAGGCGCAAAAAATCATTATGGAGCAGATAAAAGATATTCCTCAATACACTTTTTTATGGGGAGACAAAAGCGAAAATCCGTACGGCGGATATTTAGCTTGTGCCGATAATTTGGTGGTTACGGGAGATTCTGTTTCAATGTGTTGCGAGGCAAGCGGAACCGACAAACCTTTATGGATTTTTACCGGCAAAAACTGGCTTACAAAAAAACATTTGCGCTTTATAAGCTCTCTATATGAAGCGAAATGCGCAATATCTCTCGAAGATGAAAAAGCATTTTCGTTTGTTCCGCAAAAAAGCTTAAATGCCGCAAAAGAAATTGCCGAATTAATTGAAAAATTATAAAAATGGATAAAGAATTTAAAATAGAAAGCCCTTTTGCTCCTTCCGGCGATCAACCGCAGGCAATTAAAGAATTGTGCGAAGGTATTGAGCGCGGCGAAAAAAATCAGGTTCTGCTCGGAGTTACCGGTTCGGGTAAAACTTTTACCATGGCAAAAATTATTGAACAATGCAAGCGACCTGCTTTGATTATGGAGCCTAACAAAATTTTAGCCGCTCAGCTTTATGCCGAAATGAAAGAGTTTTTCCCGCACAATTGCGTGGAATATTTCGTTTCCTACTACGATTATTACCAGCCGGAAGCCTATATTCCGAAAACCGATACCTATATCGAAAAAGATTCTGCCATCAACGAGCAGATTGATCGCATGCGCCATGGTGCAACGCGTAATGTTTTAGAAGAAAAAGATGTTATTATCGTTGCATCGGTTTCGTGTATTTATGGTTTGGGAAGCACCGAGTCATATTCTTCAATGGTGTTTAAGCTTAAGGTCGGCGATGAGGCGGATATTCAGGAAATTAACCGACAGCTTACGGCGCTGTTGTATGAACGTTGCACCATCAATTTTGTGCGTTCAACCTTCCGTGTCAACGGCGACACTCTGGATATTTTTCCGGCGCACTACGAAGACAGAGCTTGGCGAGTTTGCTTTTTCGGCGATGAAATTGAAGAAATTTATGAGTTTGATGTTTTAACCGGTAAAAAAACACGGCAGTTAGAAGAAATAATCGTTTATCCGGCAAATCACTATGTTACGCCTCGTCCGGCATTATCGCAGGCGATGACACACATCAAAGAAGATTTGGCACTTCGTTTAAGCGAATTTAAGAGCCAAAATAAACTTTTAGAGGCTCAGCGCTTGGAGCAACGAACGAATTTTGATTTAGAGATGATGGATACAACAGGACACTGCAAGGGAATTGAAAATTATTCTCGTTATTTGACAGGTAGAAAACCGGGTGAACCGCCTCCGACTTTGTTTGAATATTTTCCGAAAAACGCACTGCTGTTCATTGATGAAAGCCATATCGCCGTTCCGCAAATCGGAGCGATGTATCGCGGCGACTTTAACCGCAAATCTACGCTTTCGGACTACGGCTTCCGTTTGCCTTCGTGCTTGGATAATCGTCCGCTGAAATTTGAAGAATGGGATAAAATGCGCCCGCAAACGATTTTCGTTTCCGCCACTCCGGGGGATTGGGAACTTGAGCAAAGCAAAGGTGTGTTTTCCGAACAGGTAATTCGTCCAACCGGTTTAACAGACCCTTTATGCATTGTGCGTCCGGTTGAAAATCAGGTTGATGACTTAATGGAAGAATGTCGCCTAACTGCCAAAAAAGGCGAACGGGTTTTGGTAACAACTTTAACAAAAAAAATGGCGGAGAATTTGACTGAATATCTGCATGATAACGGAGTTAAAGTTCGTTATATGCACTCGGACATTGATACGCTTGAGCGCATAGAAATTATCCGTGATTTGCGCTTAGGCGTTTTTGATGTTTTGGTCGGAATTAACTTGTTGCGTGAGGGGTTAGATATTCCTGAATGCTCTCTCGTGGCTATTTTGGACGCCGACAAAGAAGGATTTTTGCGCTCCACCCGTTCGCTGATACAAACAATCGGACGTGCGGCACGTAATGCTCAAGGCAGGGTAATTCTTTATGCCGATAAAATCACCGATTCAATTAAAACTGCATTGGATGAAACCAATCGCCGGCGCAAAAAACAGCAAGAATATAATTTGGCTAACGGCATCACTCCGCAAACCATAAAAAAGAGTATTTCCTCAACCTTAAAAGCCATGACCGAAACCGATTTTGTGAAAGATGATTCGGAAAATCTTGAGCAAATCAAAAATATTGATAAGCAAATTAAAGAATACACTAAACTAATGAAAGAGGCTGCTCAAAACCTTGAGTTTGAGCAAGCCATGAAATATCGTGATAAGTTAAAAGAATTAGAAGCTTTAAGGCTTAGAAACGGATAAACTATTTTGTTTTGGCGTGTATCACATCATATTCTTTTAAATTTGCAGCAATACGATTTTTTCTTTGCTGTGCCTGATAAGATTTATCGGAAGATTCTTTTTTATATTCTTCAACAACTTTTGATAAATTGGTATTATAAACAAGCTTTACTCGAATTCTATTATCAACCTCTTTTTCGTTAGGTTCCTTAAAACCAAAAACTTCTTTGGCGGCAGCAATTTCTTCGGCAACAAAATATTTTGCCGCCTCAATTTGTTCTGTGGTAACACTTTCTTTTGAGTGATAATTTTCTAATTTTTCATAAGGGATACTTGCCTGTTGTTCTCCTTTGTTATCAAGCTTAGGAGAAATACTTTTTTTGGACTTTGTCTTTTCATTTAAGCGCTTGACGACTTGTTCATATTCTTCCTTATTTATTGCAATTGCATCAGTCATATTTTTTCTCCTTACGAACTTGAATATAATATATAATACCCCAGAACAAGAATTTTGTCAACATGTTTATATGAAAGAAATAATAATAAATTCGTAATCTTTTTATATTAGTATTCTAAAAGGTTAAATAAAAAATCTTACTTGAGCGAACATTGAAAGGCATAACAGTCTGATGAAAATTCTCTTAAACACCTTCTTTTTACTGATATTATCCGGCTGTCAGAGTATTCAGCCTCCGCAAGACTTTACTTATAAAGAAATGCAAACTTCGCAATTTAAGCTGGCATCATGGCAAAAAATATCTGATATAAATGCCGAGTATCATATTTATATTGAAGGTGACGGCTACGCTTTTAATGCTTGGGGAAAACCTTCGCATAATCCGACACCGCACGGCGAACTCATGAGAAAAATAAGTTTTTCCGATAAAAGCCCCAATGTTATTTATTTGGCACGACCTTGCCAATTTGTTACGGATGATAAATGTAAAGCAGAATATTGGACAGACTTGCGGTTTTCTCCGGAAGTGATTGAAGCAGAATATGAGGCAATCAAAAGCATAAGTAACGGTAAAAAAATTACGCTGATAGGTTTTTCCGGAGGCGCTCAAATTGCCGGATTAGTTGCCGTTAAATATCCGGAAATAAATGTAAGAAAAATTATTACAATTGCCGGAAACCTAGATCATCAGGCATGGACTGATTATCACCATATTCCAAGCCTTACCGGCTCACTTAATCTGGCTGATTATAAAGATAAATTTTCTTTAATTCAGCAAATTCATTATGTGGGAGAAAATGACGAGATTGTTCCGCCTTTCTTAACGCAACAATTCTTACCTCAAGCAAAGATTATTTCTGTTAAAAACGCAACACATAACAAAGGTTGGGAAAAAATATATCCGCTGTCGTTTGACTGACACAAAAGTTAAACCAAGCACTTCTAACAAAGATTTGCCTAACCGAATTGTGCTTAAAGCTTAAAAATAGAAAAACTAACCTTCAGCATCTTCTTTTTTGGCTTTATCACCATCATAAACAACCAACTGATTAAACGGAATTTCAATGCCGTTTTCCGCAAATTTTTTGAAAATGGTAAACCGAACTTCGCTCGGTGAAGTCCACGATTCCCACAAATTGCGGATATAATAGCGCAACTCAAAATCCAAACTGCTGGATCCGAAATCCGTAAACAAAACATACGGTGCCGGATTTTTTAATATGTCTTTATGCTCTTTAACACTATCAAGCAAGATTTGCTTAACTTTTTCAGGATCTGAATTGTATGATACTCCTACTTTTATGGTTTGGCGTGACATATTATCATCATGCGTCAAATTGGTTACAGAGCTTGAAAGTAATGTTGCATTAGGCACAATAACACTTGTTCTTTTAAAGGTTTCCATCTCGGTTGAGCGAATATTAATTTGCTTAATTTTGCCCTCTTCACCATTCATAATAACCCAATCACCAACCCTAAACGGACGCTCTAACAAAATGATAATACCGGCAACCAAGTTCTTAATTACATCTTGTAAACCGAAACCGATACCAACCGAAAGAGCACCGGCGATAAATGCAAGATTTGTCAGATTTATGCCCATAGCCACAATCGCCAGCAAAATCGAAATTATAAATCCGATAAAGCTTACACCGGAAATGAGCGAATGCTTAATACCATCGTCCATATCGACCGAGGCTAAAACGTTGTTCGCCAATTTATTTTTCAGTATTCGAACAACCGTCAATGAACCGAAAAATACAACTATGCCCAATGCAATTGCAATAAGTGAAATTTGAATACCGCCAATCTTAAAGCCGAATAAAAGCTTTTTAACCGCCAATAACATGAAATCACCCGGCAATCCCCACAAATTTAAAAGGGTAAAAATAAGAACCAATACCAAAACCGGATTTATCGCCACCTTAAGCCAGAAATTTATTTTAGTGACTGCTCTTTTAGAGTTTCTGTATTTTTTCATAAACGGCAAATGAAAAATGATTTTATATGTAATATCAATTATTGAACGGCGCAAAACTTCAAAGATTCCGCACAAAATCAAAGATAGCACAATATGACGTAAAATAAATAACGAAAGTTCCGGATAGCCGATGAGCGATGCTGCAAATGTAAGCGAGCAAAATAAATACGAAGCCATCAGTATTTTAAATTTTCCGTCAGCTAAGTCATCTTCAATTTGCTCAGGCGTTTCCGTCTGTTCCGGTTGCTCTGTTTTATATGTATCAAAGCAAATTTTCGCAAACCACATCAGGAAGAAAGCTGTTACGGCGCAGGAGATAATCATCAAAAAGTGCTGCGTTTCAATCGAATATTCCGCATTTTTAGCAATATATACCTGAATCAAAGCCACCGCATTACACAAAATGTAAAGAAAAATCATTTTAGTAAAACGCGCAGCTTTTTCATTTGTTACATTAAGCAACCGCCATTGTGGAAATTGCGGAGCGAATGTAACGCGCGAGGCAGTGGATTCAACGATTACCATCAAACTCCACCATGCAGTCGTCATTAAAACCGTATCTAAAAAACTGCCTTCAAAAATTTTTGTGCTTGTCATCCAAATTATGCAACCGATAATCAAGAACATAAAAATCAATCCACGGGCAATCGCCACGGCAACGGCTGCAACAAGTTTACGGTTAAAGGTCGGCTCAACAATCTCTGCTTTATATCCCCAATTGCGCAAAATAAAACGGCGAAGCATAATTGCCATAATCAGCGCAATCATCAAAATAAAAATCATTGAAATAATGCTAAAAAGAGCATACGAGCGTTGCTCAGCCGGAATATTTTCATACCAATCAAGCGGTGATTTTACCACATCCCAAAAGAAAATAACATAGGCCTTTATACCATTGAAAAACACCATCGGATTAATAAAGGCAGATTGTCTTGTAATTAAGTCACCATAAATTTTTTGATTGCGCAAATTCAAAATTTTAACGGTTAAATCCTCTATCTGGATAATAAGCAAATCAGCCTCTTTAATAACTTTATTCTGTGCTGCTAAATTTTGCGAAATTTCTTCACGCTGTTTAGTTATTGCTTCATCTTCAACTTCTTGCGGATCAACATTTAAGGCTTCAAGTTGTTTTTGTAAATATCTGGCATCTCGCGCAATATTATCACGTTTTTTCACTAAAAACGAATCTATTTTACTAAGTTGCGAAACATAGTGGTCGATATCTTCCTTAGAAACTTCATCCTGCAATGCTTCTAATATACTATCGACTTCTGCTTTTGCTTCTTCATATGTTAACTCTTCTTCGACTATGCTTGTTGCAATTGATTCATTATCAACAGGAGCATTATCCAAATCATTAGCCGCACAATTTGCATTTGAAAAACTAATAAAAAATGCACACACTAAAAAAAGAAAATATTTCGCAAATTTTGACATCTGACTAACCCTTAAATCATATTTTTTAATAATGTAAATGCGTTTTGAGCAACTCCGGCACGCAAATCATCTGCAACACACCAAAAACTGAAACCGTTTTCAACCGAGACATCTTGGCGCAACCTGCTCACATAAACATCGTTTTCTCCTTGCACATCATTAACCGAAACATAGCCGCAATCAACATGTTTATCAAAAACAACCACACCCTCGGTATCACGCATCATACCACGAATTTCATCAACGTCTACTTCATCAGCACATTCAACATTAACAAACTCACCTATTCCCATAAATGAAGGAACAAATGCGCAATTGGCATGAACTTTTACATCAGAACCAAGCATTTTTTTGATTTCAACATTGAGAGCCCACTCGAATTTTGTTTCATCACCGATAAATTCCCCTACCTGTGGCAAAACATTAAAAGCGATTTGTTTTTTAAATACTTTTTCATCATCAACCAGCGGTTCATTCATAAAAATTTTTCGTGTTTGCGTGAAAAGCTCGTCCATAGCCTCGCGCCCATAAACCGATGCCGGCATATATGTATTAATAACCATTCTGGTTATTTTATGTGCAGTTGCCACTTTTTGCAGTGCTTTTAAGATTTGTGCAACCTGCGGAGACGGAAGCGCAATAATGCCCTTTTTCGCCTCATTTATTTTTTCGGAATTCAATCCGTTTAAGATCAGCGGAACATCTGAATCAAGTGCATATGCACCGCTGCAGTCAATAACTTTCACATTTTTTGCGGTTGCCCGCTGAATATAGTGCTTACCGACTTCTTCAGAAGTAGCAAAAACAGCGACCTTAACACAAGAAAAATCAAAATCTTCCAGATTAAACACATCCATGTCAAAATCTTCACCATAAGAAACCTGAGTTCCCAGCGGACTATTGACATCAACCGCCATAACATCTTCCGGCTTAAATCCGTTTTCTTCCAAAATATTCAGCACTTCGCGTCCCAAACTGTTAGTAACGCCGACAATCGCAACTTTATTCATCTTTTTTTCTCTTCCATAACAAAAATTTTTACCTATAATAACAAAAAAAAATTAAAAGAAAATACTTTTTTTTCTATAATGCAAAATGTTGCTCAACCATAAAATTTTAGCATAAAAAAACAGCGTGTCCTTTTATAAAGACACGCTGTAAAATAGATTCCTCTCGGTAGTTTATTTATTCAATCTAATTTTGCCGATAGTCGAACCTCCCTTGTTGATATAAAGGATGTTGTTCGAAACGCTATAAGAAACAGCATCTGAATTAACGGTGTTATGACCGTCATTCCAACTATTACGCGTTGCTGTTACGTAGTCGAGTGTGCGCTTTGCAGTGCCGTTCTCGTCCTTCCATATCATACAACGTGCTCCGGAATTATCCTCAGCAATAGAGTTAACCCATTTACCATCGGTATAAACGAGGCTGTTAATGGCATCGCTTGTATTTGAGGTAAATAATGATTTCGCTGCATTAAGATCAATGCTATTAGCACCTCTTGCTATCTTAATAGGCAAAGTTCCCTTCTCAAAGTGAGCAGAAAGAACATAAACCCAAGAAGAGCGATTTTCATTCGGAGTTGCTGTTGTTACAGCATACTTAAACTTGCCGTATCCAGGTACATCAGATTCCCAAGGCTTTTCAACGGTTATGGTACCATTCAGGGTATTTGCGAAATTCTTTCCACCGAAATTGATATCGATGTTATCGCTATAGCCGTAAACAGTTGCAAAATCGTCTTCAGAAGTCTTAGAAACATTCTGACCTGCCTCATTGGCATCAAAGTTTAAGCTGGCAAAAGTATAAGTCTCACCATCGCGGCTGAACGTTATACTGTTAGGCACAGAAGCTCTCAAGGCATTTTCCTGATTACTTCCTGCCAATGTGGCAAACGTATTGACCTTTCTGACCTCGCGGACATTAGACCAATCACCGTCCTTCTCATTATTTGAGCTCTCGAGACTGACGTTTGCAGCACCGGTAGTGCTGTTGGCATTTTCCTCCTTACTTGCCCAATTAGTCAATTTTTGAATTGACAGAGCAAAGAAGTGATTAACGCTTTCTGTCTTCTCATATCCGTTGCTATACTTTGTAACCCAAGTTAAACTTGCCGTTACACCGGTTTCATTAACATCAAGCTTCTGATCACGAATTTCATGACCGTTAACAGAATACTCAACAATAATCTTACCCGGAGCTACGCTGGAAACCATATTGCTACCATAAGTAACATTCAGCTTGTCAGTATAGTCATAAGTTTCAACGTTTGCGCTCTCAGTTAACTTCGTATAGTTCTGTCCTGCCTCTTCAGCAGCAAAACTAATTTCGCCAAAATCATGTGAAACTCCGTTTTTGGAGAACACAATCTTATTAGGAACGATAGAAGTCCATGAGTTGGTCTGCTTTGAGTTTGCCAATGTCACTATCGTGGTGATGGTTCTGTTCTCGCGAACATACTTCCAATCACCTTCGGATAAACTCTCCGAAGAATTCAAACTAACGTTGGCCGGACCTGTACTAACAGCCAAGAAAATAGTGCTTTCCTTGCTGTTCCAATTGCTCGTACAAACAAGCGACTTTGGGAAAGACTTTGCATAGTGCTCAATCTTATCATCGCCGTTGGTTGTGGTCACAAAATCAAGTTCTGCCCTAACGTTATCATCATTCACGGTCAAAGTAGCGTTCTTAATGCTATATTCAACAACCTTCTTAACAATCACCTTACCGGGTGCTGTAGAAGTTTTGGTATTGTTACCATAAGTAACTGAAATACCGCCTTGATAGCCATAAGTGCTTTCTGTGTCCGTTTCAGAGATTATACCACCAAGAGCCGAATTATGTTCAGAGGCAACATAAGTTATCTCATCAAACTTGTATGTATAACCGTCTCTTTCATAAACAAAACTGTTCGGATCAATTGATTTCCAAATGTTTGTCTGAGTAGAAGAGGTTAAAGCAACCGAAGTAGTAAGATTTCTGGTTTGATTAACATATTTCCAGTATCCGCTTTCCACCTCGCTTGTTGAAATAAGATTAACATCTGCCGCACCTGTCACAATATTAATGTAATCAGAGTATCCGCTCCAATCTGACATTGCAACAAGGCTTCTGTCTGCTAAGATATGGTCTTCAATCGAAGTCTCAGAACCATCACTCCAAAGTTCAACAAAAGTGAGGCTCGCCTCAACCTTGTTGTCACTGACAGTAAGCTTTGCATTGCGAACATCGTGATCGATAATAGTCTTACCCTTCTTAACAATGATTGTTCCGTTACCACCGATGATATCTACATGATTTCCGTAGCTTTGCATAACACTTACATAATAAGCGTATGTATCTTCAGTAGCTGTTGAACTTCTCAAATTAGAAGCAGAAGAGTTCTTAGAGGCTGAAAAATCAATTTCTCCGAAATCAGCAGTTATACCATTTCTGGTAAATCTGATATGGTTCGGATCCTTGCTTGTCCACATATTCTTCTGTGTAGAAGTTGATAATGTGGCGGTTGTAGATAAGTTTCTGGTCTGCATAACACAGCTCCATTCACCATCAACAACATTTTCAGTAGCACTAAGATTAACAACAACAGAACCGGTGTTCTCATTGCCATTCTCCTCATATGAAGACCATGCAGGTCCCTCTGTACGAAGTCTCGGGAATGAATGTCTGACATAGTCTGTGCTTTCGGTACCATCCTTAAACATTGTTACATGATCAACCGAAGCAATAACAGAATCAGATGCAACCTCAATATTCTTATTTCGGTTTTCATAACCCTTGATTTCTTTGCCGGTAACCTTTATTAAGCCCGGAGCCGTCATACCTACCACATTTTCAGGACCATATTTAATGGAAATGCTGTCTGAATATGCATATTCATCAGTCTTTACCATATCAATTTTATGTCCTTTTTCTGTGGCAACATACTCTATAGTTCCAAACTCATGAGAAATACCATCGCGGGTATAAACAATTTTGTTTGCAACTACCTCACGCCATTTATTGGTTTGAGTATTAGAAGACAAGTGAGCTTCGGTAGTAATGTCGCGGGTCTCTAAAACCCAACTCCAATAACTATCCTGCTTCAATGCTGAAGCAATCAGTTCAACCTGAGCAGCATCAGTAAGCACTGTTGAATATTGCTCGGTAACCATCCAATCACTTAATGTCTTGCGAGTTCGAGCAAACGAACGTTTGTCCTTATATTCTTTCACATCGCCGTTGATAAAAGTTTCCTTATATATGAGAGAAGCCTCAACATAGTCATCAGAAACTTTCAGCTCGGCATCCGTAATTTCTCTTTTGATAACAATGTTCTTCTGAACATAAAGTGTTACCTCTTCAGAAACATTCTGGACATGATTAAGAATAGTAAAGTCAACACTGTTTGCTAAAAGTGCCGCATCATAGCCTTCTTTAGAACTCTCAGCCAGCATCTTTACAAATGTACCGGCTTCGTTGGCTGTCACCTCCGGATAATAAGATTCGCTTCTTACTTCTCCGTCATCATAAACAACACGCTGCATTTCTACAGTGTAGTCGGTTAAGATTTTGTCGTTGTCATCTGAGTTCAAAATGGTTGCACCATAATGATCAACAGACTTTTCATAATATGTGACAAATTCCATTGAAGACTTAACCTCACTCTCTCCTTCGCCATATTCCCAGCCGTTTGACGCACTAAAAATATAGTTAAACGTCTTCACAATTTTATCGTAAGGATCAAGTCCTTTAATACGATATTTTGCCGGAATTGATTTAGCGATACGGATGGTATCACCATTATTAATACGGACTTTTTCAAAATTCCACGTATACGTAGAATCGTCTACCCATACCAACTTTTCGTTTTCAACGAACAGAGAATCTGACTTCTCTTTTTCGTCTACGCTAGCTATAGGATAAAATCACTGTTGCATCTTTAACCGGCACAAAATCAATCATCATTCGTGCGATTAACTTAACCACCGGTACAGGTTCAGCTCAAATTGAAGTTACCTTAACAACAAATGCGACATTAAAAGCGGCTTATACTTTATCTGATGATATTCTGAGCCATATTACCAGCGCAACAGGTGTTGATTATGAAGTCAACACTGTTGATTATGACAGCAACACCGGTAAATTGATATTTAACAAAGTTGCAGATACTTTATTGGTAGCAAACGCAACTTCCGGCACTCGCTCATTTGGTGATACGGAGTTGGCAACTGTAAGTTCTGTTTATAAACCAACAGCAGACTTAACAGGCACAGCTGCCGGTAATTTCACAATCAACGGCACAAAGAGCGGCACCGGTTCTACGGCTGAGCGCGCAACAATTGATTTGGATTCGCATAAGGGCTTTGACCTTGCCAACGCAACAACGCTTAATATTAACAATACAAAAATTACCAATGGCGCTGATGGTGTTGCTATTGCAGTTTCAAAAGCAGACGCGAATGTAAATCTTAATGGCGCATATATTGATGGCAAAATCACATCTACTGCGGCGTATGACTTAACGACTGCAGGCGAAACGGTTCTTAATGGTGATGTAACGGCTGGCACGTTAACAGCTTCCGGAACTTTGACCAATAACGGTGCTTTGAATGTTGGCGGCGGTTCAAATGCCGGCACAATCAGCGGTACGGGAAGTTTAACCAACAATGGTGAGTTTACCAATACCGGCACGATTTCGCAAGCGGTTACCCATAACGGCACCGGTACCAATGCCTTTACCAATAACGGCACGATTTCGGGTGCAGTTGATAACAATGGTGAGTTTACCAACAACAGCACGATTTCCGGTTCTGTTGATAATAGCGGAACGTTTACCAACAACAGCACGCTTTCAAGTACACTTACAAACAGCGGAACGTTTACAAACGGTAGTTCCGGAACGATTTCGGGTGCGGTAACCAATACGGGAACACTTAATACGAGTGCATCCGGCATTCAAGGCGGTGTGACAAACAACGGCACCGGCAAAGTAGAGTTAACCGGCGGCACATTAGCAACAAACATCAGCGGAACCGGAGCAACCGAGATTAAAGCCGGCACAGGTACGGTAAGTATTGGAACAGGTTCGATTGCTAATAATGTAACGATAACTTCGGGAACATTAGCATCATCTGCTGATAAGATAAGCGGTACGATAACCAACAATGCAACGTTTAATATGTCTGGTAATTTAACAAAAGACATTGCCGGCACGGGAACAACTGTTTTGCAGTCAGATACATCAGCTGTTGCGGCTGACAGAACGATTGAGGGTACGTTGAATGCCAACGGCAAGACAATCGTAATGAAGGACAGCGCGTATGAAACCTTAACGGTCGGCAGTTTGAACGGTGATGGTAATATAACACTTGATGTGAATGCTCAGACAAATGATGCCGATAAGATTCATATCAACAATAGCGGTTCAAGTTCTACTTTAACAGTTACGGACATCAATTTCACAAAACCGACTGTTGCTGAAACCGAAGATTCTAAAGTATATACTAAACAGATATTGACCAATAATACAGCAGGTGCAAGTTTAGTATTGGGCGGAACCTTAGGAAATCCTGTAGAAACAGAATTAAACAGAGATGGCACAGATTATTTGGATACAAATTCCATAGACTGGGATGCAAATTACGGCGGCTGGACCCAAAGCGGAACTCAAATTGAGCAGTATTCAATTATAGGCTCGTCAGGAACGTTGCAAGACACGCTTAAATATGAGTTAACCAAAGTTTGGAATGCTAAAAATTATTCTGCCGGCAAGATAGAAAATCTGTCTGCGATGAATGCATATAACGATGCGAACAGAAGCGTTAATTTTGCAGGTATATTTGCTGGAGCTGAAGCCGGCACATATACGGTTGCAAGCAATTTAGGCACATCAGCGGCAGGAACGTATACATTAATAGGTGTAAAAGGCGGTTCTGCAGGCACGACGAATACAACTGTTGATCTGAATAATCACAGCGGTTTTGTATTGGCAAATGCAACAAATCTAGTGTTAGAAAATATCGATTTGAAAGATAGTAAAACTTCAAATGCGACATTGATTACCGTAAGTAATAACGATGCAGATATAAGTCTGAATAATGCAAATATTCAGGGTGCAATAACAAAAACCGGAGATGTAACGTATGATATCACTGCAACAGGTGATAACAGCTTGCAGAATGTAACCGGAGCAAGAGTTGCAAACGGTGGTAATTTAAGTTTGAGCGGCACAAATGGTTTAGTTAATATAACAGGTTCCGGCTCAACAACAATAACCGGCGGAGCAACAACTTCGGGAGCAATTACGCAAAATTCTGTAGCCATCAGCGGAGGTAAACTTGTTGCAACAAATGGTGTAACAACGACCAACGGGATTACGAATACGGTTGCAAACGGTTTAGAAGTAACCGGTGGCACGATTAACAGTAATATCAGCGGCACAGGCGGTTCTACTAAGATAAATACAACCGGCACAGTAAGTTTAGCTGACGGCAAACAAATCAGTCAGGCAGTAAACTTAGCAGGAGGCACATTTAATAGCTCGGCAGATGGTATTAAAGGTGGTGTAGCAGTCACAGCCGGCGAAGTAGAGTTAACCGGCGGAACATTAACCACAAACATAACCGGCAATGGTGCAACCGAGATTAAAGCCGGCACAGGTACGGTAAGTATTGGAGCAGGTTCGATTGGTAATAATGTAACGATAACATCGGGAACATTGGCATCAACGGCTGACAAGATAAGCGGTACGATTACGAACAATGCGACGTTTAACATGTCGGGTGATTTAACGAAAAACATTGCCGGAAGCGGAACAACTGTTTTGCAGTCAGATACATCAGCTGTTGCGGCTGACAGAACGATTGACGGCACGTTGAATGCCAACGGCAAGACAATCGGCATGAAGGACAGCGCATTTGAAACTCTGACGGTGAATAATTTAACCGGAGGCAATTCCAATATAACGATTAACGCAAAAGCGGCTACTCAAGAAAGCGATAAAATCGCGATTACGAGCGGAACGGACAATAACTCTGCGCTGACGATAACGGGATTGACTTTAGATACGAGTGGGTTGGATGAAGGTGTTGATTATACCAAGACCATGAGTGTGGTCAGCGCCACGACAAGCGGCACGACTAGCGGTGTAACCGTTGAGTTCGCAGACGGTGTCGCTACGCCGTATAATCAAACAGGAATTGATATATCAAAATTAGTTGGCACGGACAGTGTGGGCGACAAAGATGTCGTTTGGAATGAGACTTTCGGTAATTGGGAACAGGCGCGTAAGAAGAATACATCACTGACGATAAGCGGAACTGATATGGTTTATACGGTCACCAATTATACGGTCGGCGATAAAGTATATACCTCAAATTCAGAGGGTTTGAAAGAACTCAACGTATTTAATGCCGGAACAGAGACCAAGACGTTTAATGCCGCTTCGACCGGTACAACACATACCGTTATTGAAGATTTAGGCAACACAGTCGGCAAATTAAGCATTGATGGTAAGGGCGGAACGCTTGATTTCGGAGGAACACATAAAGCCTTTGAAAAAATTGACACCGGTGCGGAAGTTAACTTAAATAATGTTAAGCTGACAAATGCAAACGGAGATATTGCTAATGTTGTCGGCGGTAAGTTAACGGCTACAAATTCTGAAATTGATGGAACATTAACCAGCGCCGGAACAGTGTCCTTGACTAATAGTTCGGTCAGCGGTAATGTTACAAACAGTGGAACTTTGAACCTGAGCAATTCAACAATTGATGGAATTATTATCGGTTCAGGAGATGATGCAACGCTTAATGTTAACTCTGATTGGGATATGGATACCACCGTTACCGGTCATCAGGTTAATGTGAATGGTGTTAAATTGACGGTCGGAGCAGGTAATTTGGTCGGCTCTGACAGTTTAACCGCAAAAGACGGCTCGGAAATCGATATTGCCGCCAACAAAGTTAGTTTGGATAAAGCCGAGTTCAAGAGTGGCTCTAAGCTCAGCTTAAAGGTTGATTCGCTGAATAATTTCGGTGCCATCAATGCCAATAATATCACGGTTGAAAATGGTGCAAATTTAAGCGCAACTTTAGCACAAGGCATTGTTAAAATCGGTCAAAAAGAAACCTTACAATTGTTAAAGGCAAATAACAGTAACTTTAATAACTTTGCCGACAGTTTTGATAATAATATGTACCACTTTGAAAAAGCAGATAAGAGCGGCTTATATAACATAAGTCAAGTAAAAACAGCGGAAGAAGTTGCCGAAGAAACCGGCGCATCTTCGACCATAGTTCAGGCAGCCGGAGCATGGGTTGACGGCGATGAATTTGCCGAAGGCTCAACTGCTAAAGAAGTTGCCGATGCTTTGGCTGATTTAGCTCAAAACGATGCTCAAGAGTTTAATAATGCCTTGTCGGTGGTTGCTCCGCAAGATGCTCCGGTGGTTGAAACCGGTGTAACCGATGTTTCCGACAAGTTGTTATTAACCGTTGAAAACCATTTAACAAATAACGATATCGGCGGACTTTCTTCCGGTGATGCGTTGCAAGACGTTAGCATTTGGGCAAAGGGATATTACGGAAAATCAAAACTTTCCGACAGCGGAAACATCAGAGGATTTGATGCCAAAAACAAAGGTGTTATCGCCGGTGTTGATAAAAAGCTGAACAATGCCGTTAAGCTTGGTTTCGGTTTCCAATATAATGACAGCGATATTGACGCCTTCCGCCGTGATGTTGAAGTTGATACGGTAACCGGCTTTATTTACGGTGAATATCGCCCGAGCAACTGGTATGTTAACGGTGTTGCCAGCTATGGCAGATCAGATTATAAAGAGAAAAAATTTACTCTCGGATTTAAGATTGATGATAAATATAATGCCGACACATACAGCTTGCAAGCCATCACCGGCTATGATTTCAAGTATGTTTCACCGGAAATCGGCGCGAGATATTATCACATCAAACGTCATAGTTATGATGACAGCATCGGGCAAAAGGTTTCGGGAAGCAATATGGACTTATTGCGCGGTGTGTTAGGTTTGCGCGCATCGCATGAGTTCGGCATGTTTAAGCCGGAAGTTTATGTCGGCATAACATATGATATCGTAAACGACAAGGACGGTGCGATTGTAAGCCTGCCGAACGGCTCAAGCTATGCAGTTGACGGTAAACGTTTGAACCGCTTCGGAACGGAAGTTAATACGAACCTGACCGCCAACTTGACGGATCATGCTTCCGTAACTGTGGGCTATGAAGGCAAATTCCGCAAAGATTATAAAGACAACACAGGTCTAATCATTGCAAAATATGCGTTCTGATTGTTGAACAAACAAAAATCCCCTTTGGAAAAAATCTTCCAAGGGGGATTTTTTCTTTTTTTAGTATATTCTTCTCCCATCGTGTATTTCCTTTTTTTGTATTTAACTCTTAGAAATACACGATTCTTTTTTTATTCGCTACTGTTCGTTTTCTGTTTTTAATTTACAGAGAAAGATGGTAAAATAAATTATGTATTGACAATCGTAAAAGATGTTATATACTTCGTGGCAGTTTTAATTTTATGAGGTTATGTTTAAACAAACTTATGAGTCCCGCGTATAGCTATATTATAAATCTTTTTTTAGTTCTGTTTTTAGTTTTTTGTAATGCTTTTTTTGTAGTTTCCGAGTTTGCGGTAGTTAAAATCCGCCGCACAAAGTTGGAAGAATTGGCGCACTTAGGTAACAAGCGCGCTAAAATTGCTTTGGAAATTAATGAGCATCTCAATACATATTTAAGCGCTACTCAGCTGGGTATTACGCTTGCATCACTAGGCTTAGGTTGGCTCGGTGAACCGGCTGTATCACGCCTTTTAGAAGATTTATTTGCCGACTTCTTCGGCTCAAATGAGGTTTTATTACATTCGATAAGTTTCGGTATTGCTTTTACGTTTATTACGCTTTTGCACGTTGTTTTGGGTGAACTGGTGCCAAAATCAATGGCAATTCAAAATACCGAAAAATATGCGCTTTTTGTGGCTATTCCGCTCTATACATTCAATAAAATCTGCACTCCGATTATTTGGTGTTTTGATCACGTTTCGCTTTGGATTTTAAAATGCATGAAAATTCAACAGGCTGATGAAAACGAAGATGCTCACTCGGAAGAAGAAATCAAGCTTATTATCGATGCTTCGCAAAAGGGCGGTGTTATTGATGATACGGAAAGTGAAATCATTCAAAATGCCATCACCTTTTCGGAAATTTATGCCCACGAAATTATGATTCCGCGTCAGGATATGAAATGCATTTATCAAGATGACAGCTTTGAAGAAATTATGGATTTTGTTAAACAGCATAAGCACACTCGTTTCCCGATTTGCGGCGAGGATAAAGATCAGATTATCGGCATGATCCATATTCGTGATATTTTGGAAAATGCCAATTCTCCGCACAAGGATATTGTTAAGCGTTTGGTGCGCAAAATTTTGTTTGTGCCGGAAAATAAATCAATTTCCGAAGTTTTACATGAAATGATGAAAAAACGCATTCATCTGGCGATTGTGGTTGATGAATACGGCGGAACTGCCGGACTTTTAACCATGGAAGACATTTTTGAAGAATTAGTCGGCGATATCAGAGATGAACACGATGATATTACTGAAGAGCCGGTTAAAAAAATAGATGCCGATAATTTCGAATTTGACGGAATTTATCTGCTTGAAGATGCCTATGAAACTTTGGAATTGCCATTCCAAGAGCATGAGGAAAGCACTATCGGCGGTTATGTCTTCAACCTTTTGGGACAAGAGCCGAAAGTCGGCGATAAAACAGAAGACCGCTATTGCCTTTATGAGGTCAGCAAGGTTGACAATATGCGTATAACCAGAGTTAAGGTAAAAATTAAACCTATCACGCTGGAGCAAACAGCCGAATAAAAATTTTATATTAGAACATTATACCGCTCGGCGTTCAAAACTCCGAGCGGTTTCTTTTTGACACACTTTTTTCTTTGACATTTTGATAATTTTTTGTTAGCTTTTTTCAAGAGCATAAAAGGTGCTCGGAGGTGTCAAAACCTCATAAAAGACTACTTAATAAATACTTCTGACTATATGGTCGGAAGGTATGTGAATAGGAATAAATCTAATAGCATACACTATTTGTCTTTTAATAGTTTCGAACTTCCGACCACTTCGTTTGAAGTGGTTTTTGTTTTAATCATAACAAAGGAAGCAGAAATGTCGTTACCAAAATATGAAGATATAAAACCTAAAAATTTGCACGAATTCTCCACCCTTTATAAAAGAGCCGATAAAATTTTAAGAAAATTAAAAGCCCAGCTTGAAAATGCCCATAATCGCCCGCTCAATAAAAACAAACTCAAGCACATTTTTAATCTTCATTTCAAAATAAAACACATGGCAGAAAATTATAAATACCTGCAAGAAAAATTGAACGAAAATAACCCGCAATAATTTAAGAAATATATTATTTTTACAACATCGTAATTTTGTTTCAATAATTTGATGTTTTTGCTTGATTTATATTTTTTTTTATGTAGTATGCGCCTTATATCAGAGGTAAAACTCTATGCGGGTGTGGTGAAATTGGTAGACACGCCAGACTTAGGATCTGGTGCCGCAAGGTTTAAGAGTTCGAGTCTCTTCACCCGCACCAAATAAAAATTTTAACACAACATTTGTTAGAGATGAAAATGAAAATAAAAGAAGAAAAATCAAAAGGTTTAGTTAAAAAATATACTATTACCATCGCAGCTGCCGATTTTGCAGCAAACGTTGATAAAAAACTTGCCAGCGTGGCTAAAAACATTAAACTCCCTGGTTTTAGAGCCGGTCACGCTCCGCAATCCATGATCAAACAAAAATATCGTCCTTCTGTTTTGGGCGAAGTGCTTGATGACATGATTAAAGATGCGGTTAATGAAGCTATAGCGCAAAATAATCTTCGTCCGGCAACAACTCCTGATATTAATCTTGATAAGTTTGAGGACGGAAAAGATGTTGTTTTCACTATGGAAGCAGAAGTTTTACCGGAGATTAAGCTTGGTGATTTTTCGAAGATTTCTCTTAATAAATATACAGCAGAAGTTCCGGCTGAAGAAGTTGAAAAAGCCGTTAAATACATGGCAGATTCTCGCCGTGATAGTGTTAAAGTTGAAAAAGACCGTGCTGTTAAAAAGGGTGACATTGCCGTAATTGATTTTGTCGGCTCAATAGATGGTGTTGAATTTCAAGGCGGAAAAGGTAATGCCTATCCTTTAGAAATCGGCTCAGGCTCGTTTATCCCGGGTTATGAAGAGCAACTTATCGGTCACAAATCAGGTGAAACCGTTGATGTTAAAACATCTTTCCCTAAAGATTATCACGCCAAAGATTTGGCCGGCAAAGAAGCCTTGTTTATTACCACCATTAAGGAAATTCGTGAAATCAAGGCAACTGAAGTTAATGATGAATTTGCAAAATCAATGGGAGCTAAAGACCTGGCTGATTTGAAGGCGCAAATTTCCGCTCGTATAGCCGAAGATTATAACAGCGCTTCTCGCATTAAATTAAAGCGCGATTTGTTAGATGTTTTTGATAAAGAATACAAATTCGATATTCCGCAAAAACTGATTGACGCCGAATATGCAATGATTGAAAAGCAATATCAAGATGCCAAGGCAAAGAATCAACTTGATGAAGATGAGAAAAATCGTGATGAAAAAGATGTTTTGGCTGAATATAAAGAAATTGCTCTGCGTCGCGTTAAGCTCGGTTTATTGCTTTCAGAAATCGGAAATTCGGAAAAAATCACACTTTCTGCCGATGATATCAACAAAGCCATTATGAATGAAGCCAGAAGATATCCGGGACAGGAAAAAATGGTTATGGATTATTACTTAAAAAATAAACAGGCCGTTGAAGCAATTAAAGCTCCTGCTTATGAGGAAAAAATTGTTGATTTCGTTTTGAGTAAAGCAAAACTAACCGATAAAATCGTTTCAGTTGAAGAACTTTATGATTTTAGTGATGCCGGTGCCTCGAAAAGTACTAAAAAATCAACCAAAACAAAAAAATCGGCATAAATTCTGAAATAATTAAAATCCCCTTCAAATCAAACATTTGAAGGGGATTTTGCTGTTATTACTTTAGATTTTTTTGAGCACCTCATTAAGCAGAATAACACCATATCCGCTTGCTCCTTTAGGATACATATCGTTTGTGCCTTTACTTAAATCCATTCCGGCAATATCAATATGCGCCCATTTGGTATTTTTTTCAACAAAGCGCTGCAAAAAACAAGCTGCTGTTGCCGAACCGGCACTTCGACCTCCGGTATTTGTCATGTCAGCAACCGAAGAGTCCATTTGTTTATCATATTCCTTATCCACTGGCATTTGCCATACACGTTCTCCGCAAATTTCACCGGCTTTTTTGATTGAATTGCTGAATTTTTCATTATTGGAAAACAATCCGGCAAAAGTATTGCCTAATGCCACAACAATTGCGCCGGTAAGTGTTGCCATATCAATAACATATTCAGGAGAATAATTTTTCTGAATATAAGTCAGGCAGTCAGCCAAAACAAGACGTCCTTCGGCATCGGTATTAGCAATCTCTACCGTTTGTCCGGACATTGAACGAATAATATCACCCGGCCGTGTGGCTGAGCCGGAAGGCATATTTTCAACCAATCCGACAACCGCAACCACATTTTGCTTAATTTTTTGCAAAGCCAAAGCTTTCATGGTTGCCACCATAACAGCAGATCCTGCCATATCTTGCTTCATATCTCCCATATTTGCCGCCGGCTTTAAGGAAATTCCGCCGGAATCAAAGGTTACACCTTTTCCTACAAGTCCAATCTTAAAATCAGACTCATCCGAATTGCCGCGCCATTTTAATATGGCAATGCGCGGAGGATTTACGGAACCCTGCCCGACTGCTAAAGCTAAATTAAATTCCCTCTCCTTCATCTGTTTTTCATCTAAAATTTCCACTTCCAATCCCAGATATTCCAAGCGTCTGATATCGGCACTCAAAATTTCAGGTGTCATATTATTTGCCGGCTCATTGATTAAGTCACGAGCATAACGCACACAATTTGCAACTGCGGAAAAATCTTTATAATTGCTGAAATCTTTTATTCCGACAAACTCAATTTCTTCCAGTTTCGGGAAAAAAGACTCCTCTTTTTTGGTAAAATATTTATCAAAGCGATAAGAAGCCAATTCCAGTCCGAACGCAAAATCAAAATATGCATCATCATTAAAACCTAAAAACTGTGCCTTCAGTGTACGACAATCTTTTAATTTTTTATAACACTCTGCGCCAAATTGCTGCCATTTCAAATTCGACATTTTGTTATCCACAACCGCAGCAAAAATATTATACTCACCCAAACTATATTTTTTGATTTTATCTTTTGGTGTTTGTTTTTTGATTGCACTCACCAAAAACTTTTCAGAATCAATAAGTTTATCAGCAATTTCAGCGGATTTTGCCGCAATAATCAATTTATTGCATTTTGTTTTAATATTTTTTCCTGATAGAAATTCAACCATTTTCTTCTCCTTAAACTAAGATGTTTTTAATTTAATGTAATTTTACTAAAAAAAAGTATAGACTTTTGATATTTTTTATTGTATCTTTAGACAAAATTGTTTAGTGGAGTGATTCAATGAGAGCAAAAGGTAGTAAATTTGCCAGAAAACATGCCTTTAATGAAGATGAAAAAATAAAAAAATTATCTCCGTTATCGCCTGAATTTGAGGATTTTTTTAACAATCACTATAGCTTTACAAAGCGATTTTTAAAGTTGTCTTATAATGAGCAGATTAAGCTTATTTCAGAGCTGTATAATATTTCCGGAATATCAGATGATTCCTATGCCGATTTATCTGCTTTTTATATTCAGAAAATTCATGAGCTGACTGATTCCGATTATGAAGAAGGTGTATATGAACCTGTTGCTATTGATGAAAAAAGATTAATACGCATGGATTGTCACGGAAGCATAAATTGCCGAAGAATTGATCAATTAAGTGATTTATATCGCTATTTTAACTCTCATCACGGTTCAAAGAAATATTTGTTGCGTGAATATGATTTGGAAACATCTCCGAATTGGAAGGTTATGGCACAATTTGAAAGCTTTCGTTCCATTGCACCAAAGATAAAACACGCCCTTTATAAAATGCAAATCAATCCTGATGCACTGAAAATTATGACGATTAATGATTTTTGTGATGTTATTTATAAAAAATTTTCTGATGGCTCTGAAAAAGCACATTTTATTCCGGGGCAGGCATCTATTAAAAGCCGTTACATTAAGCAATTTATGAAGGAATGCGGAGATTCTTTTTCTCGCACACTTTTAGAAAAAGGACTTGATGAGCGTTGCATAAAAGCCCTTTGCAATCAAATGAAGCGCTTCGGATCGTGCAATTTAGATACACTGGTTATTACAGAAACGCATTATACCGAACGTACCCTGAAAAATTTAAAAAAAGCCGGTTTTGATACGAAAAATTTAACCGTCGGTATGCCGATTCCGGAAGATTTCATCAATTATTTAATTGATAATAAAAAAGAGCAGTTGATTTTAGCTCGCAACAATGATGGCTCTTTACCGGATAAATATTCATTACCTCGTTTGGAACTTCACCATAATCATGCCGTAAAGTTTGCAGATGCGGGATATCTGGCATCCTCAAATTATCCTGATCGTTTTGTTTTGGTTGAAGCAAAAATGCATCGAGGATATTACCATTTATTTGATAGTTTAATTAAACAGAACGATATGCAAAATTATTTTTCACGATTAGATATTTCAAATCGATATACGCGCATGCGTATAGGTTTTGCAACCAGCGATGCTTTGTATGGAGATTTTGAAAATAACCAAGCCTTTTATAAAAGAGCTGCCGAAGACAAAAAATACAGAGTTAATTATTTTGAATGTCAGGAAGAATATGCTAAAAACGTTGAAGATATTGTGGAAAAATACAATATAGAAATAATGAATTATGGTTCAAAAAGAACTCAAGATTTAGCGCAAAACATAAAGACATTTAAAAAATTTACTCCAAGTGCAAAAATAAAGCACTATAGAAAAAATGGTAAAAAAACTGAAAGATAAGGCATGAAAAAATTTCTAAATTCATTAAAAGGCAGAAAATTGTTCAAGGGCGAAAAGTTGGATTCCGAATCCTTGATTGTTGCTCAAAAGTTATTAGTAAACATGCATCTTGATTTTTTGCCGCACTCATATGTTGAATTTTTAAAAAAATATAACGGCCTAAAAACCGATGGTGTTTATCTGTTTGGTGCAACAGTTGATGATGACTTGGATATTATTGATCAAAATGAGCAGATGAGAAGACCGAAAAATTGCATTTTACTCGGTTATAACGATTTTGATATTTTAGTGTTTAATTTTAAGAAACACCTGTATCAAATTATTGATCGCGAAGATTTTACGGTTATTGATGAATATAAAGAAAGCGAAGCAGAATATGCTTTGTCACAAATTTTCAGTGTATAAAAAATGAGTAATATTTATAAAAACACCCCTCAAAACATTAAAAAGGCTGCTGAAACCATTAAATCCGGCGGACTGGTGGCTTTTCCGACTGAAACCGTCTATGGTTTGGGGGCAAATGTTTATGATGCCAAGGCTGTTGCCAATATTTTTGCCGCTAAAGAGCGCCCTCATTTTGATCCGCTGATTTCACATATTGCCGAGGTCGATTTTTTGCGCGAATACGCTAAAACAGATGAAAGAGTTTTTGCTCTTGCTAAACGCTTTTGGCCCGGACCGTTGACTTTTGTTTTGAATCGAATGGAAGAAAATCCAAGTATTGATCTTGCCTGCTCCGGCTTAAGAACATTAACCGTAAGAATGCCTAAGCACCCGATTGCTCTTGAATTAATAAGAGAAAGCGGCGTTCCGATTGTGGCTCCTTCGGCAAACAAATATCAATCAATCAGTCCGACATGCGCTGAAGATGTGGCTGAGGGTTTGGGAAATAATGTTGATATGATTTTAGACGGAGGATCGTGTACTGTCGGTGTGGAATCTACCATTATAGATTTAACCGGAAAAGAAATCGTAATGTTGCGCGCCGGCGGAACATCTAAAGAGGATTTGGAAGATTTTTTGGGAGAAAAAATTGCCCTTTCAAGTGGAAATCCGGATATGCCTTCGGCACCGGGACAATTGTTGCGCCACTATGCCCCGAAAAACATTCTACGCATTAATGTAAAAGCGCCGAATGATGATGAATTTTTCATCGGATTTGGTGATATTGACAGTGAACTGAATTTAAGCAAAAGCGGAAATTTAAGTGAAGCCGCAGCAAATTTGTTTGCCTTTTTGCGCTATGCCGACAAACAGGCAAAATTCGGCAAAATTGCCGTTGCCCCAATTCCTTCAAGCGGGCTCGGCCTTGCTATTAATGATCGTTTAAAACGTGCCTCTTATAAATAATAAGCCCCTGTTGAAAGTTGATTAAACAAAAAATACGACAAAATCGTATTTTTTAATTGACTTCTACTTGATACCCTGGTATATTGAATGCGTATTAACAATTATTAATATAAGACCCTCCGAAAAGGCGGAGTAAATATTGTTATGGGAAAAGAAATTGCCTCAGTAAAAGGAATTGCAGAGAGAGTTGTCAACCTAAAAGGTAACCGACAATTTCTATTAACACTCGGAGTTCGTGAAACCTCAATCAATGGTAAAGCCCACCAACTCGGTGAAAGAATCACTTTCAGGCTTGATTATTCGGAGATTAAGACAATTTCCAATCTGGAGACGCTTCTTTCTATTTCTGTCGGTGATTGGGTTTTCGTCACTTCCGAAAAAGGTCCTAAAGGGACATGGTCATTGATTGATATTAATTATGAACCATCTCTCGGACGTGATGCCAATGATTGGCTCAATGATGTTGCTTATGGTATTCTGAAGCACTAATTTTAATTCCACTGAATTGCTAAGATTCAGTGGAATTTCATTTTCTTAAAAAATATTCTTGCATAAAATAACTATTTTTCAGCAAAATAACGGCAAATTTTTATTATTCGCCGTTTTTTTGCCACTGATTACATCAGTCAGCAATTCCCTTGCCTTTTGAAGCTTTAGCCTTGCTTAAATTAGCTTCTCTTGTTTTTATTTTTTTAACAATTTCAGGAACATCAATAGCTTTACCATAGCTGGAATAATAATCTATATGTTTAACATCACTATCCAATACTCTTTTTCTTTGTTGCTCAAAAATGTTATTAAAATATTCCGTTCCTACATACATACTAGCAGTTTCTTCCGAATGATTAATGAGCTTTTCTTTCAAATTTGAAGAAGCATCTCTGATAGTCAAATCTTTTTCCTGTGCAATAATTGCGCCTATTCTATTTTTAATTTTACCATACTCAGGTTCACTATCTGTATAATACAAGCCTCTAGGAATTTCAATTCCTTCTTTACTTAATTCTTCGAGAGTAAGAGCAAATGCAACAGCCTCTTTCGCATGATAGCGCAGATACTTTGTTGTATCATCGTGTTTCTCTTCTCTTTCAAAATATCCGGGATCACCCATTTTCATTTTCCATCTCCTTTTTAATACCCAATCTATACCGGATTATCACATATTTTTTAATATTTGTCAATATTTGGTTTTGTGATTATATTAAGCAAATTTAAAAATCTGTTGCAAATTCAAAAATTTCAGCTATAAGAAGGAACAAAATTAAAAATAAAGAGGAAAAAATGCCTGAAAATACCATAAATCCGCGCAAAACTTTTGCTATTATTTCTCACCCTGATGCCGGTAAAACCACATTAACCGAAAAGTTGTTGCTATTCGGAGGTGCAATTGCTCAAGCAGGTGCCGTTAAGGCGAGAGGAGAAAACCGCAAAGCGCATTCCGACTGGATGAAAGTTGAGCAAGAGCGCGGAATTTCGGTTGCTTCCTCTGTGATGAATTTTGAGTATCAAAACATAACGTTCAACCTGTTGGATACTCCGGGACACGAAGACTTTTCCGAAGATACTTATCGTGTTTTGACAGCGGTTGATTCAGCAGTAATGGTTTTGGATTCCGCTAAAGGTATTGAAACACAGACCAAAAAACTTTTTGAGGTTTGCCGGCTTCGCAATATTCCTATCATCACGTTTATCAACAAACTTGACCGTGAGGGCTTGGATCCGTTTGAACTTCTTGATGACATTGAAAAAACTCTTGCGCTTGATGTTACTCCGGCAAGCTGGCCTATCGGAAGCGGAAAAGATTTTTTGGGCTGTTATGATCTTATTAATGATCAACTTATTTTAATGAATAAAATCGGCGATAAGTCGCAAATTAACGATACGATTGAAACCTGCAAAGGGCTTGATGACCCGAAACTTGATGCACTTCTTCCGGCGCACGCTGTGCAAAAGCTGCGTGAAGATGTTGAAATGGTGCGTGAACTTTGTCCACCGTTTGATTTGGAACTTTATCTTGCCGGTGCGCTCACTCCGGTATTTTTCGGCAGTGCCGTCAATAATTTTGGTGTGCGTGAAGTCTTAAACGGATTGCATAAATTCGCACCATTACCTCGTCCGCAAAAAGCCGTTGAGCGCGAAGTTGTTGCCGATGAGAAAAAAGTTACGGGCTTTATTTTCAAAATTCAGGCAAACATGGACCCGAAGCACCGTGACCGTATTGCCTTCATGCGTATTTGCTCCGGACACTTTAAACGCGGTATGAGCTTATTACAGGTACGTACAGGAAAAGAAATTAAGGTGCCGACTCCTGTGATGTTTTTAGCCCAGGAACGCGAGTTGGCGGAAGATGCTTATGCCGGCGATATTATCGGTATTCCGAACCACGGACAGCTAAGAATCGGCGATACTTTAACCGAGGGCGAAAAACTGCATTACACCGGAATTCCTAGTTTTGCACCGGAATTATTGAAATCTGTACGCCCGAAAGACCCGCTTAAATCAAAACATTTGGCAAATGCCCTACAACAGATTGCCGAAGAAGGCGGAGCCAGTATTTTCCGTCCTGTTATCGGAGCCGAATATATTGTCGGAGTGGTTGGTGCCCTGCAGTTTGAAGTTATGGCTGACCGAATCCGTACCGAATTTAATATTGAAGTTATTTTTGAAAACACGCAATATTACACGGCGCGCTGGATAAGCTCTGATGATAAAACCGAGTTAGAGCGCTTTTATAATGCAAACAAGATGAATATTGCCGAAGATTATGACGGCGAAAAAGTCTTTTTAGCACGCAACGCTTGGCATATCGGCAAAATCGGCGAGGACTTTCCACATATTGTTTTGCACAAAACCCGTGAACAAGTGCTTTAAACGCTTTATTTTCATGTTTTTTAATCATATAATACCTTATAAAATAATTTTTTAAGGATTATCCGATGCGTTACGCTGCCTCAATTATAAAAGCTATATGCCTTTTTTTGCTTAGTGCTTTATTTATTTTATTCTTAATCTATGCCATAAATTTTGGTGAAGATGGCGATCAATTTGATTTTGTAATGAGCAACCTCTTAATTTCAGCAATGATTCTAGTGCTGATTATATCCGGCTTATCCGCATTGATTTTTGATTTCTATGAGAGAAACAAATGGCAAAATGAAAAACTTTTTAATGAGCTTAGTGAAAAAATTGCGAAACTTGAAGAAATAGAACCGAAAATTAACGCTTTAATGACGGAAAATATTGAAAAAACAGAAGATATCTTTAATAACTTGTCACAAAAAATTGAGGAAAATTCGGCACAAACGCAGGAATTTATGACGCAATTTGCCAATCTTTCAGTGCAAGTTTTTGCAAAAGATAAGCAAGAACACGATATGCAACATTCCGAGACTTTTGTATCGTCTGAAAAAACAAACGCGCGTGATGACTATTTCAGCCACTATACAAATGAGCCCTCTCCTATATTAGATAATGATAACACTCCCGACAATTTTTTAGAGCCGGAAAACGCAACTGAAGTATCCGAAGAACAAGATGATATTGTTGTTCTGCAATCAGATGATAAAATCCAAGAAAATTCATCAATCATCAATTCTCCTCTGATTCCTGAAAATGAAATTGAAGCAGAAAATATAAAATCCGTTGACGATTTGCTGCAAGATAAAATAATCGATAAAAACCAGCCTGATGAAAATCCGGAAGATAAACTCTCAGAAATATTTAATTCCGAACTGGCTGACACTCTGGCTGACTTAGAAATTATGCAAGATGATGAAGAAACTACCAAAACTCAAGACATTGACTTATCGTCTTATTTTGAGAATGCGGAAAAAGTAAAACTTTAATACTTTTTAAGAATACCTATTCACAAAATAGTTAAAATCTTATATATTCTCTTGAAAATTTAGGACTAAAGTTTATATTTGATATATACTTTAGTTCTAGTTTTTAAGTGTAACTATATGCAAAAAACCGATAATTCACAAACAGATGAAAAACCTCTATATCTCGGACACAGAGCAAGATTGCGCGCGGCATTTTTTGCTGATGAGGGTATGAGTATGCCGGATTATGAATTGTTGGAGTTATTGCTTACTTTCTCAATTCCTCGCCGTGATGTTAAGCCTCTTGCCAAACAGCTGATTGCCAAATTCGGAGACTTAAATAAAGTAGTTACGGCACCGGTTGATGAATTATTGACCTTCAAGGGAATTAGCAAAAATACCGCAATCTTAATAAAAATGGTAGAGATGTGCCAACAAAATTTAGGAAGTTCACATTTATCCTCGCCTGATGATAAAAATCTTTCTTTATGGAGTAATTTTATAAGTTATTGCACTAAAAAAATAATTACTCTTTCGGCAAACGAATTACTTGTTTTCTTTTTTGATGACAGTCTCTTGTTACTTGGGGAAGAACACTTTACTATCAGAAATTCCGAAACTGATATAAATTTGCAGAATTTGATTTATAAAATTATTTTTCTGAATGCAACACAGATTGTTTTGGCTCACAGAGACATTAGCGAAAATAAGAAACCGAATAAAAACGATATATTGATTACAGAAAAAATATGCCAAGCTGTTTTGCCGCTTGAAGTAAAGGTTATCGACCATCTGATTTTTTCGGAAAATAATTTTCTAAGCATGGCAAAAGCGGGAATTATGCCTTCATATCAAATCAGCAAAATTTTAAAACATAAATAAAAAACCCTCAAATCAAACTGAGATGAGGGCTTTTCATTCAACGAAAAAAAATTATTTTTTCAACTGAGCGGCAACTTCGGCAGCAAAATCTTCTTCTTTTTTCTGCAATCCGTCACCCAATTTAAAGAAAGCATAGTCAGTCAGCTTAATTTCAGCGCCTGCATCTTTAGCAGCATCAGCAATAACTGCCTTAACCTTTTTATCCGGATCCATAATATAAGCTTGTTCTTCCAAAACAACTTCTTCATAGAATTTGCGAATACGGCCTTCAACCATTTTTTCAATGATGTTTGCCGGTTTGCCGGAAGCAGCAGCCTGCTCGGCAAAAATGCTTTTTTCATGAGCAACAGCCTCTGCCGGAACACCCTCAATATTTAAGGCAACCGGAGCCGAAGCGGCAATATGCATGGCAATATGCTTACCTAAATCAGCTAATTTTGCCTTATCGGCAGATGATTCCAAAGCAACCAAAACTCCGATTTTTCCTAAACCTTCTTTAGCGGCATTGTGAATATATGAGCAAACCAAACCATTATTTACGCTGATAACTTTTGCACGACGTAAATTCATATTTTCGCCGATTTTTGCAATCATATCTGTCAAGCGCTCGCCAAAAGTTTTTCCGCATTTCGGACAATTGCACGCTTTCATTTTATCTATATCGCCGTCATTTTTCAAGGCAACGATAGCAGCATCTGCAACATAATCCTGGAAAATATCATTTTTCGCAACAAAGTCTGTTTCAGAGTTAACTTCAACAACTGCACCTTTATTGCCCTCGATTGCAACAGCAACCAAACCTTCAGCGGCAATGCGACCTGATTTTTTCGCAGCTGAAGCCAAACCTTTTTTTCTGAGCCAATCAACAGCTTTTTCCATATCTGCACCGGCTTCAACCAAAGCTTTTTTACAATCAAGCATACCGGCGCCTGTGGTTTCTCTCAATTCTTTTACCATAGCGGCTGTAATTTCTGCCATTTTTCAAATTCCTTATTCTTTTTATAGTGAAAACTCTTCAATAGCGAGGGCGGCATAAACCGCCCTGCCCTTATTTTATAAAAACCTATTCTGCGCTTGCAGTTTCGGCTTTAGCCTTGCGTGGAGCGCGTTTTTTCGGAGCCGGCTTTTCGGCGGCTGCTTCTACATCAGAAACTTCCAAACCTTTAGCAGCTATTTCAGCCTGCATGCCGTCCAAAATTGCACCTGACATCAATTCACAATAGAATTGAATTGCACGGATAGCATCATCATTACCCGGAACCGGAAACTCAACTTCATTCGGGTTAGCATTTGTATCAATAATGCCGACAACAGGAATACCGAGTTTCTTAGCTTCTTTAATGGCTAATGATTCTTTCGGGGTATCAATCACGAATAACATATCCGGTTGACCGCCCATATTTTTGATTCCATCCAATGTAATTGCCAATTTCTCACGTTCTTTTTTCAAATTAAGGATTTCTTTTTTGGTATAACCTTCATAAGAACCCTTTTCTTCCATTTCGTTAAGCTTATTCAAGCGGGTAATTGACTTATAAACCGTTTTCCAGTTTGTAAGCATACCGCCGAGCCAACGATAATTAACGTAGTATTGACCGCATCTTTCAGCGTTTTCCTTAACAATATCCTGAGCTTGACGCTTTGTTGCAACGAACAAAACTTTTCCACCGTTTGCCGCAATTTCACGAGCAGCATTTAAGGCGCTGTATAGCATCGGATAAGTTTTTTGCAAATCAATGATGTGAACATTGTCTTTTTTTCCGTATATAAACGGAGCCATTTGCGGATTCCAACGACGAGCGTGGTGTCCGAAGTGTACGCCGGCTTCAACCATCTGGCGCAAAGTAAATGTAGGTAAAGTCATATTTATATATCCTTTTTTCCGGTTAATCCTCCGCAGACGTCTGGCTTTTTAAGGCACCGGAGCGAAAGTTATTCCTTCCGCCTGTCTGCGTGTGTGTTAATTAAAACCGCACCAAAGCGATTTCGTTTGCATTTATTACCACACTTTCAGCAAAAATCAAGTATTTTTTTGCCGGTATACGAAAAAAAATTGATATCAGAAACGAACTTATTTTTTTCAGCTCTTAAAGCCCAAAATCCTCATTATTTGTTTCTATGGTTTGGTCTTCTATCGTATCAACAAGTTTTTGCAACTCGTCAGCCATTTCTTTAACCGCGTCTGCATTTTCTTTTGCGGCTTCTTCACCTTCCGTCTTAGGTTGCACAAGCTTCATAAATGCCTCTTTTTCATCTTCGGACAAAATATTCTTTTCATCTGATGATTTTCCTTTTGATAATTCATCAATAGTTTTAACGGCTTTAACAATATTTTTCATGTTTTCAACTTTAGATGCTAAAGATTTATCATCTTTGCCGTTTTTATCTTTTTCTTTACTATCCTTATCTGAAGTTTTCGAATTTTCATCAACACTTTCTTCAGCGCCCTCATCTTTCTTAGGTCCGAACCCGATTTTAGCCATCTGTGTTTGAACGCTTTCAATTGTTTCTTGCGGAATCATACTCTTGATAGGCTCAACAAATGTTTCTGAAACATTGAATATTTGTGATGAGGCAAACACACCCTGCTTTGCATTATCAGGAATTATTGAAGATATCATCATCACAAGCAAAATAACAACCAATGCGCCACGCAACATTCCAAATGCTAAACCGAAAATTCTGTCCAGCGGACTGAGTTTGCTTTGGCGAATGCTTGTTGCAATTTTATCAACAGCCAATACCCAAAAAATGCAAACCACCAATAAAACCAACATTCCCGACACACTTTTCGAGAGCAATTCCGAAGATATGTATTGTTGCATAATAGGGTTTACCACCGGAGTTAAAAAATAAACTGCCAGACCGGCAACAATCCAACCCAAAACAGATAAAAGTTCTTTGGTGAAACCTCTGGCAATTCCGACTAATGCGGAAATTCCGACAATAATCAAGAAAAAAACATCTAAGTTATTTAATTGTTCCATTTTAATGCTCCTAATTAAACCAATTAATCAGCCTTTGAACATTGCCGATTTCATAACAATTAAGTTCGTAATTTTTTGCCCCTTTGTCTTTTTTATCCTTACCGAATGTCGGTGGTATAATTGCGCTGGCAAAGCCCAATTTTTTTGCTTCTTTCAAGCGCAGATTCGGCTGCGTCACCATGCGTATTTCTCCCGATAATCCGATTTCACCGAACACCGCCATATCTGCCGGCAGCGGTTTATTGGTCAATGACGATATAACAGCCATCGCCACCGCTAAATCGGCAGCCGGCTCGCTGATTTTTAAGCCACCGGCAATATTTAAATAAACATCATGAGTTGAAAAGTTCATACCGCATCGAGCTTCCAACACCGCCAAAACCATTGACAAGCGATTAGAATCCCAACCGACAACTGCACGCTTTGGGGTGGAGTAACCGCTTTGACTGACCAACGCCTGAATCTCCACTAAGAGCGGACGAGAGCCCTCAACTCCGGCAAATACGCAAGAGCCGGAAATATTTCCCTGTCGTTCAGCCAAAAACAAAGCTGAAGGATTTTCAACTTCAACCAAGCCCTTGTCCTGCATTTCAAACACGCCGATTTCATCGGTTGCTCCATAGCGATTTTTCACCGCGCGCAAAATACGGAAATGATGCCCTCTTTCACCCTCAAAATAAAGCACTGTATCAACCATGTGCTCCAAAACGCGCGGTCCGGCAATTTCTCCTTGTTTGGTAACATGCCCGACCAAAAACAGCACAAATCCTTTGCGTTTTGCCAGCTTTATCAACTCATAAGCACAAGCTCTCACCTGCCCGACACTGCCGGGTGTTGATTCAACCGTATCAAGATACATTGTTTGAATCGAATCAATAATCACCACTGCCGCATCTGAATTTTCAAGCGTTGCCACAATATTGCGTACATTTGTAGCACTTGCTAAATTTACGGGACTATCCGCCAAGCCTAGCCTGCTTGCGCGAATTCTTACCTGATCAATCGCCTCTTCGCCGGAAATATAGTAGCAAGGATATTGTTCAGGCTTTATTGCCAATCCGGCACAAACCTGCAATAAGAGTGTTGACTTTCCGATACCAGGATCACCGCCGACCAAAACCACCGAGCCCGGAACAAGTCCTCCGCCCGACACGCGGTCAATTTCTTTGATACCGGTTTTTAAGCGTGCATAAGTTTCCATATCGCCCTTAAGCGGCACAAACTCTATTTGTTTTGCATGAGTATTTCCGCCGATTTTAGAAAATCCTTCCGCCTGGCTGACTTCTTCAACAATCGTGTTCCACTCACCGCATGAATCGCACTTTCCCTGCCACTTCGGATAACTTGCTCCGCAGCTCTGACAAATGAAAATATTTGTGTTCTTCTTTGCCATTTTTATGCTTCCACTTTTATCGGACCTTGAGATTGTCCGTTAATAAATTGTCTCAAATACGGATTATCAGACTGTTCCATTTCTTTAACCGTGCCGCTCCAAATAATTTTACCGTTATAGAGCATAGCTATTCTGTCGGCGATTTTGCGCGCCGAAGCCATATCGTGTGTAATGGTTAAGGTTGTCGCTCCCAAACCTTTAGCCGATTCAATAATCAAGTCATTAATCACATCTGCCATAATCGGATCCAACCCTGTGGTCGGTTCATCAAAAAATATTATTTCCGGATTACTGATAATTGCCCGCGCTAACCCTACACGTTTTTGCATACCGCCTGAAAGCTCGGAAGGCGATAAATCTGCCACATCAGGAGCAAGACCTACTTGACGCAAAACTCTGATAGCCTCCGGTTTTGCATTTTTACGCGACACATGTTTATTTTCTAAAAGCGTAAAAGCCACATTCATTGGCACGAAGTTTAACAGTAAAAACGCTGTCTTTTGCATTAACTTCCTTGAATGTGAGGTCAACTTCATAGACTGCATTATACTTGTCCGTCGTTTCGGAGCCGCGAGTAGTAAGTGGCAGGTATTTTACCGAAAGTGCCGAACGAATCAGCGAATCGGTTCCGTACAGATAATTTCTACCCCTGTACTGAGTACGCAAGGCAGAAATATTTACCGGCACGGTAACAATCTGTCCGCCTGGCAAATACCACTGCAGTGTGGTATTATCCGATGCTTGGTTGCCAATCCATTCCTTTCCGTCATAATCAACGGAATCCGGAGCAAGATGGCTTTTATCAACCAGCGAATCATAAACCACCACGCTGCTCTTAGCAAGCTGAATGGTTGCTTCCATCGCCGGAGTTGCCTCAAGCTCGGCCTCCAACCGTTCATTTTCGGTAAACAGCAACTTTGCCGCCATGTTATCGACAACTTTAGTGTCGCGGTTATCAATACCGTGCTCCAAAGATTTGTTCCAACCGAAAAGATCATTCACTGCCTCCTTAAACTCATCAGAGCAGGACGTAAAACTAACACTTGCGCAGATTATGCCTAGCATAACGATACGCCAAAGATTTTTTTCTTTTGCCATACTTTTTTTTATTTAATTGTTAATATTTATTAATTCGGAAAATATATTGAATCAAAAAATCATCAACAACCGAAAAGGATTCCAAAAAAATTCACATACCCAAAAGGATATGGAATCTAGCCTTTCCAAATAATAACGCTGATAATTTTTTTGACATAATTCATTTTTTATGTACAAACATTACCACTATTTTTGGAAAATTTCAAGCTTTTTTTTATAATATTCTTTGAAATTTTAATCAGTTATCAATTATTAGCTTTTTTCTTTGCCCATGCCGGTAATTTAGCCGACGAATCTTCCACATCTTCTTTTTTATCTTCAAGATTTTCAGCCTTATTTTCAACCAAGCTTTCCAAGGATTCCGCCCTGTTTTCCAGCGGAGCAATTGCCTCACCGGCTTTTCTGCCGCCGTCTTCAGACTTTGCTTGTGCTTTTTTGCTACTGTATGCGCGTTGAGACAAATTATACATATTTTCGAGTGTTTCCAACTTTTCACGATTCAAATACTGCAAACAATGGTTTTTGGTTATATTTGCGCGTTGCGGAAAATTTTTATAGGCAAACGCGCTTAAGGAGCATAAACGATTGCGATATGCCACCCAACTGTCAAACATATCACGATAATTTCCGCTTCCGATATCCGCGCCGTTATTCCATGCCGAAGTATATTGTGAGGCATAAAACTTTTTATACAAATCTTTAATTTTTGCAGAAGAACGCTGAAATTCATTCACTAAGCACTGGTCCGTGCTTTTTTTATCTTTAATACACTTTGCATATTCTTCATCATGTTCTTCGCTGATAAAATCATCACGTTCATCAGCTCGCCCCAACAGCATGTCATTAATACACTGGAAGTGGTCTTTATGGTGCTTCACATAATACAAATTGCAAGATATTTCATCATCTTTCCACGCGCCGTTATAACGAGAAGAAACCTTTGAAAGCGAGCATAACCGGGCACGATAAGCATTCCACGAAGAATATAAATCCCTTAGCATCTGTTGATTTTCTTCACGACTTGCATTCCACTGATTTAACTTAGGATTAGCCAAAATCTCACGATAAAGATTTTTAACATCATTAATATCACGACGAGTTTCTTCACTCATGCAACGATTCCAATCTCCTATCATCGCCGTGCAACGATCAAACTCACTGTCATCATCATAAAAAGGCATTTTTGCCTCAGCGACCAAAACAAAATTTAAGCACAATAAAATTGCAACAATCCCGATTTTCATGCATTTCACCTAAAAAATAACCACATCTAATCAACAATTAGCGCCTAAAAATAAAAAAATCAACTTAAAAATATTTCGGCTGAATTATATTTTTAAGATGATACCTATAATAGCGGAAATTACAATATATATAAACACATTTTTGCGATAAAAACTCATCGCCGCCAGAAGCGCAACCAAAAGTCCGGCGGTCTTATAGTCAAATACGGCGGTTTTTGCCACATCTAAGCCGGCAAATAAAATAAGCGCCATAACGGCAGGACGAATTCCAGCTAAAATATCTGTAACATATTGATTTTTTGACCACTTATCTAAAACTTTCTGCACGAAATAAATCACAACAATTGCCGGCGCAATCAGGCTTAAGGTTGCCACCAGAGCGCCTGCTATTCCGGCGGTTTGAAAACCGGCATATGTTGCCATATTTACCCCAATCGGTCCGGGAGTTGATTGAGAAATTGCAATCATATCAGTCAATTCTTCCGTGGTAAACCAATGATAAGTTTCTGCTAAATCAAATAAAAACGGAATAGTTACCAAACCTCCGCCAACTGCAAACAGTCCGATTTTAAAAAATTCAAAAGCAAGCAAAAAATAAATCATTTTTCACCTCTTTTAAAATTCGGAATAAGCGCACCGGCTGCCGCCAAAACAACAATAGCGACAGCAGAAAAATGGCAAAACCAAAGAAGAAGCGAAGCAATCATAAATACCAAATAATCGCGCTTATTTTTCACGCCTTTGCGCCACAAATCAACCACCGTCATAATAATCAGCGCCACAACACTGACGCGGATTCCGCCGAACGCCCATTGCAAATATTGATTATCCATATATTGTTTCAAAAGTGCCGCCACCAGCATTATGATAATGAGTGAAGGAGTAATAACTGCAAGCGTTGCACTCAGCATACCGGTAATTCCGCGCAATTTATAGCCGATAAACGATGAGGCATTAACCGCAATTATCCCCGGCGTGCACTGCCCGATGGAATAATAATTAAGCAGTTCTTCTTCGCTTATCCAACGGCGCTTTTCCACCACTTCCGCTTTCAAAATCGGCAACATTGCGTATCCGCCGCCAAAAGTAAACAATCCCATTTTGCAAAAAAGGACAAATAGCCCCCATAAGCTGATTTTTTTCATATATTTTTTGCCTTTGATATTAAATCTTTAACAACCTCGCCTGCCATCAACAACCCGACAACCGGTGGCACAAACGATATACTGCCGGCAGTTTGGCGCTTGCATGTCTGTTCTTCGGTATTTGCCGGCTTAAGCGGAGTTTCCGGTGAATATACAACCTTCAAGTGCAAAATACCGCGCGCTTTAAGTTCCTTTCTCATCACTTTTGCCAGCGGACAAACCTTAGTTTTACTGATATCCGCAACCTCAAACAAAGCCGGATTAAGCTTGTTGCCGGCGCCCATCGCCGAAATAATCGGAGTATTGCAACGATATGCTTCCTCAACAAGCGCAATTTTTCCGCTCACGGTGTCGATTGCATCAAGCACATAATCATATTGCTTAAAATCAAACTGTGCAGCAGTTTCCGGAAGATAAAAACACTTGTGAATATTGATTTTCACCTCAGGATTTATATCTAATGCCCGCGCTTTCATAACATCAACTTTTTCTTTTCCTAAAGTTGAATGCAGAGCAATAATTTGGCGATTTAAATTAGTCAAGCTGACCACATCGCTGTCAATAAAATCAAGTTCTCCGATGCCGGCACGCACCAAGGCTTCGGCCGCATATCCGCCGACACCGCCGATTCCGAAAACCGCCACCTTCGCCTTTTTTAAGATTTCAAGTGCTTCCGCACCAAGCAACATTTCTTCACGATTAAATTGATTTATCATTGTGATTTCCGTTTGTTTTGCGGATTATTGGCACGTTCCAATGCCCTGAAAATTGCCGGACGCATAAATTTTCCGCGCCAAATACCGTATTTATGTTCCCTTGCCTCGTTTTCAAGTTCGGCAAGTTTCTTGTTTTTGTAGCTGATTGCATGACCTGAAGCAACCATTTCGCGATTTAGACTCAAAGTAGAAACAAAACATTCACAAAGCTTTCGCTTGTAGCGATCGCGTTTTTTTAAGCATTTGCAATAAACCTTGTTACCTTTAATCAAATCCTGCAAATATGATAGGGATTTTTTACCGCAATCATATTCTGACGCATTTTCATCAAAACACGTTTGATATAATTCGGGCGCATCAATTCCTTGAAGACGGATTCTCTCTTCGCCATGAACAAGCGAATCTCCGTCAACGGCTTTATACTCTGCCTCGCAAGTATAACACAGCCCGAAAACAAGCAGCAATAACAACCAATATCTCATTTTTTTCCTCTTTTAACAACACTGCATATTAGTCTTTAAAAAAATATAAAGCAATATTATTTTTGTTTACTTTTCTTTCATATTATTTTGGTATTGTGACTTAAAATTGTGCTAAACTTATTCGTAAGGTGTTATAATGTTAAAAAAATTAGGAATAATCACAACGCTGTGCTTTAGCGCCATCGGTTGCAACAGCACGGTAGACATTTCTGAAACGATTCCTCCGGCTGAAAATCAAGCTAATGTAGGTGCGTATAATCAATCGGCACCTGATGTCAGCTTAAAGAAAACTCCTGATGCTATAATTGTTTGCCGCAACAAACAATGCGCTCCGTCAAAGCTTTCAACCTCTAAAGAATATATTTATAATACTTTACTGCATATGTTTGACAGTAACGCTCGCAAAAAGGCTCTCGTATGCCAGGCAGATGCCAACACGCACTCTTGCACGGAAGAATATGTTTCTTTACCGATTACTGTTGGAATTACACCGGCATATATGTATATTGATGATGTAAAAATAGCCGATGTATCTTTAAGTCCGAAAAACACCGCTGCGCTTGACTTAATTTTGAACTGGGGCGTTTCATACAATGGTCAAACACCGACATGCCGACCGAGTAAAACTCTGCTTTATGTTAAAAACATAAATAATGCCGTTATGGAAGATAACGGTTATGAGTGCAAAATGACAACAATCGGCAACAGCACGGTTAAAACCTTATTTGCCATTGATTACATTGATTTAGATTACTCATATATCGGCGGATTTTATTCCATCGGTGTATCCGGACCGGCATACGGTGGCGGCTCGGGGTATATGGTAATACGCTTGCCTGAAGATATTTCTGTTGATGCACGAAGTTTTCAACAAATACAAAATAAATCGGAAGCTCCTGTCGCACAACCGATACAAGCTCCTGTTGCACAACCGATACAAGCTCCTGTCGCACAACCGATAAATGTATCTTCCGTTGCTCCGGACAATACATCTGCCGTTGCAAACAAAGAAACAAAAGAACCGGCTCCGAATGTTGATACAATCATACGCTATAATAATGCAGCCCAAGAATATGACAACAAAAAAGCCAAATTAGAAAAAGAAGAACAAAGAAACCAACAATGGGAAACAAATGCCTTAAATTATCAAGGTGTAAAAGTTTTGCCTATTCAGCATAAAAAAAGCGCACCGAAAGAGGAGCCTGTTGATAAAAATCTCTTAAACGAGTATCAAAAAAACAATAAATAGAGCATAAAAAAGAGAAAGGCGTAAGAATTTATCGCCTTTTTTAAAGTTTATTATAACCGGTAAAAACCCCTTGTTTTTTACAAAAAAGAGTTTAATATCTTTAATGTTTGATTTGAGTGCGTTTGAATTTTAATACAATATTTAAGGAGGGTATATATGACACAAGCATTGTCAGATGAGCAATTTGAAGAAAAAGTTACAAACTCGAAAGGTTTGGTTTTGGTTGATTTCTGGGCAGAATGGTGCGGTCCGTGCCGTCAACTCGGTCCTATTTTAGAAGAAATTGATGAAGAAAATGCAGACTTAACCGTATATAAAATGAATGTTGACGATGCTCCAGATACACCCGGTCAGTTTGCAATTCGTAGCATTCCTACCATGTTTTTATTCAAAGACGGCGAGCAGGTTGATGTTAAAGTAGGATTAAGCACACATTCTGATATTCAGGCATGGATAAACTCGCATAAATAATATATGTGCAATAAATTTACTACAACGGATTTTCGTTTTTAATGAACAAAATCCGTTTTTTTTTAATATAATGGAAAATAGTGCTTGATTTTTGTCAAATTTTATGTATTATAATCTAACTATGCGAACTTTATGGAGTTTTTGAAATGGCTGCAACAAAAAACAATGATGAACATTTTTACTTTGCCCCTTTTGGCGGTATGCCTGATGGAAAAGATGACGGAATCGGCGCTAACTGTTCGATTATAACCCACCAGATCGGTGATAAAACCACCCGTATTATGATGGACTTCGGTGTAAAACTTCCAAACAATGAAATGAAAGAAAAATTTCAGGATATTAATGCTATTATGCCTGATTTTACTTTGTTCTTTGATACTAAGGATTCTAAAGCAAAATATCCGGTTGATGCCATTTTTTTAACCCATGCCCATGCCGACCATATTGATGGTTTGGTACCGGTATTCATAAACGCGAAACAAAATGGAATTAAATTGCCTCCAATCTATGGAAGTCGCAACACACTACTGACACTGCTTGATAATTTAAAAGAGAAATTCATTCTCACTAATGATTATTCTTTCTCTGAAATAAAGCCTTTTAAAGAGATTAGCGTAGGTCTTTTAAGTGTTATCCCTGTTCCGGTGCCGCATACACCGGCAGAATCTTACGGCTTTTTAGTTCATAAAGATCGTAAAAATGCACTTTTTAATCCCGGCGATCATCGCTCAATTGATTCTCATACAAGTTTTGGTGGCAATAATGGAATATTATCAGGTGTTTTGCGTAAAATAGAAGTAACCGGTATGCTCATGGATTCAACATCTACAGGCATCAAGCGTGACCCGAAAACTGAAATCACCCTGCAAACCGCACTCGATTCTTTGCAGCAAATCTTTGATGAAAATAAGGGAAAACAAATTTTCACCCCCATAATTTCACGAGCCACTGAAAATTTATTGCCATTTTTATTAAAAGCGAAAGAAAACAATAAAACCGTATTTTTTGACGGCTTTCGCCTGCGTCAGGCCTTTCGTCGTTGGCAAGAATTAAACAGTTTTTATTATCGCGATTCAAACGGTCAGCTTGCCGAATGTCGCAATAGAAAAGAACTGAAAAAACTGCGTGAAAAAGGAATTGAGTTGTATTGCGCCGAAGACTTTCGTAATAACGTTTTTGATTTTGATAATGTGATGCGTGCAAATGCTGAAAATTACTTAAAAAAAATATCTAAAGGTCATCGTCTAATTGTTATGAGCGGTGCATTCGCTGAAAAAACAGATACTGATCGCTCCGGTGCCGTGCGCTTAGCGGAAGCTGATCACCAATTCTTTAAGTTGGATAAGGAAACGGTGGTAATTCATTCTCAGCGCGCCATTACAGGACTAAATCACGAAGGCGTGATTGATTTGGTTAATATGGAAGCTCGTCAGGGCGCCAAAATTTATGCAAATTCATTTGGAGTTTATTTAGGCGATTTTGTAACTTACATGCCGTTACAACCATCGGGGCATGATAATGCAGACAGCGCTTATGAATTTATGAATTTTATAATGGAAAACGCAAAAAATGCAAAAGATTTTAATAAGAATAATCCGTTTGTGGTTTTAGGCATTCATGGTGGAAAAAATTATCGCGAAACCACAGCCGCTATTGCAGAAAAAAGCAATAGCATGAAAGGATATGTGCCGTCAAATTATGGAATTTATGAGTATAAATCCGGCTCTGTTACCGAGATTTCAAATACACCTCTTGAAAATCAACGTTATTTTGCAATTACCGGTGTACCGAAAAGCGGACAACTTGTCTTAGTACCGATTAACGGTTATAATGAAAAAAACGGAGAAGAAGATATAATTCTGCCGCTTGAAATTCGTACCGGAGATGCCATACGCTCTCGCAGTGATGCTATACGAGAAAAAGCTTTGACTGATGAAGAACGTTTCGAACTTCGTCAATCAAACAAAGAACGTAAAGCTCAAAAAAATCGCGAAACATTTAAATCAAAACATGGAAGTGTGCGTAAGGCTAAAAAACAAAAAAATAAAGAAGACTATAACAAAAATAAGCAAAACAAAAAAAATGCCGGCAAAATCAGACAATATACCGGTAGATATTAAATTGTAATTATAAAAAAATTTAAGGTTGGTACAGAACAATTCACCAACCTTAATTATTTTTAATACTTTAAAGGCATATTAAATAACGGCCATAAGCAGCAACAACCCCAAGCCCACCGGCGCAACATAGCGCAGTGTAATCAAAAAGTAACGCGTAAACGCATCAGAAACCTTTGCGCTGCGCCTTATATTATGAATAATCGGCTTCATTGCTTTATAACCGACAAACAAAGCCATCGTCAGTGAAACAATTGTTGCCGTGTATGTTGACACCAACCAATCAAATAAAGAAAACAAATCACGCCCGAATATTTTTATATTCAATACACCGGAAAAAGAGGCTGTAACAAGCGTAAAACCGCATAAAACCAAAAGCGTAACCATCAGCACGGAAGCAAAGCGCCCTTTTTTTGTTTTAGCCATTACCAGATTTACCATCATTTCAAAGAGAGAGATGGTTGAAGTTACGGTTGCCAACATCAAAAGCAGATAAAAAGCCAATGCCCAAATATATCCGCCTGAAAGATTTTGGAAAACAAGCGGCAAACTGATAAAGGTTAACCCCGGACCGGACGATACCGGAAGTCCGGCAGAGAAAATTGCCGGAATTATTATGAATACACTCAACAAAGCGGCGCATGTGTCAAAAAATTCTATATGACGAACCGCCTGAAACAAATTGTCTTTAGCAGAAAAATATGACCCATATACCAACAATATACCAAAACCCAAAGAAAGAGAAATGAAGGCCTGTCCCAAAGCTGCCGTAAACGTGTCAAACAACAGCGTTATATCATAGCCTTCATCAGTAAATCCCAAATACTTATAGTCTATCGTATATAAAAATTCCAAACCTTTTTCAGCCCCTTCTAAAGTTGCAGAGCGCATACCTAAAATGATAAAAATACAAAACAACAAAGGCATTAAACAAACACTTGTTTTTTCAACACCTTTACGCACTCCGCCGATAATAATTATTGAAGTAATCAATAGAAATATTAAGCCGTTGCTGAACTGAGTAGAAAAGCTTTTGGTTAATGTATCAAATTCCGCATACAGATTTTCTTGTTTTATAAGCATTAAATCTCCGCTGATTGATTCAAGAAAATAATACAATACCCAGCTTGCTACCAAAAAATAAAAGGATAAACACATTAATGTGCCGATAACCGCAAACCAGCCACCAAAAAATGACCATATTTTAGAATACTTCAGCCCCAAATTTTCGCCTATAACCTTATACGCGTCAACACAGTTGCTTTTGGCGGTCCGCCCGATTGAAATTTCGGCAACCATAAGCGGATTACAAATAAAGAGCAAAATCAGTAAATAAACCAAAATAAAGCTCAATCCGCCGTATTGTCCGCATAAATACGGAAAGCGCCAGATATTTCCCAAGCCGATTGCCGAACCGGCTGCCGCCAAAATAAATCCCCATTTTGAAGTAAAACTTTCTTTTTTCATAGTTTAAAGTCCTTAAAAATTATTCCATAACCAATCTTTTATCTCAATATTATCAATTTTTTGTAAAACTTCATTTAAATATGCTCCAATCAGTATTTTTTTTGCTTCTTCAAGCCTTATTCCGCGCGATTGCATATAAAACAACTGCTCGGCATCCAAATCCCCGCTGGTTGCACCATGTGAACATTTAACATCATCAGCAAAAATCTCTAATTCAGGCTTGCAGTCAACGCTTGCTTCATCACTTAATAATAAGGCTCTATGTAACTGATTTCCTGAAGTTTTGACCGCATCTTTCGCTATATGTATCTGCCCCTGAAAAACACCTTTTGCCGCACCGTCAAGCACACCTTTAACCAATTGATTCGAAGTTGTATGTTCCGCTAAATGACGAATATTGGTCGTTATGTCGCTGACGCCGCTGTTTTCAAGCTTGTAGACACCATTAACTATGGCTTCGGCGCCTTTTTCTATTAAGCGCACAAAGCTTTCCGTGCGGGCAAAAGAGCATTCTCTGTGCTCTAAAAATGCCTCATATTTTCCGTTTTGCCTAACCGATACGGCATTCAAGGCGACATGATATGCCGACAGGCTTTCCGCTTGTTTTTTATAGTGTTTCAGGTTTGCCTCTGTGCCAACAAAGATTTCATTAACAATATTATTGAAATATTGTCCACCCTCGCCTTCATAATCTTCCAAAACCACAGCTTCAGCCCCGTTTTCAAGCGCAATAATATTGTGAATATTGCAAAACAAATTGTTTTTTCCGTGCGAGTGATAATGCAAATAAATCGGCTTTTTAAGCGCGGTTTTGCGCTCAATTAAAATAAGCACGCCTTCTTGCAAAAAGGCATTATTCAGCGCGGCAAAGGGAAAATTCTGCGCCTCAAAATTTTTTGATAAATGAGTCTTTGCCTCACCATCATAAAGCGCCTCAACTAATGGTTTTACAATAATTCCCGCACCAAAGTCAAAATGCTCGGTCGTTAATTTTCCGTCACAAAACTTTATTTCATAATAATCAGATTTTTCATGCTCGTGGCAGTGGCAATCGCCCTCACATTCGTGAGGTGTTGTATCAATTTCAGCACTTTTAATAACTTCCGGCTTAAAATATGAATATTTCCAAGCTTCTGTTTTGGCATTTGGAAATCCCTGTTTTTCAAAGGCGCGTAGATTTTTTTCCCTAAAGCCGGCAAGCCATGGAATATCCTCGCCCCAAAGTTCAATATTTTTGCTGAAAAATTCCATTTTTAAGCCTTCAAAAATTCACCATACCCATTTTTTTCAACCTGTTCCGCCAACTCAAAACCGCCGGTCTTAACAATTTGTCCGTCAATATAAATATGCACAAAATCAGGCTTTATTAACTGCAATAAATTCAAGTGATGAGTGATAATAAGCAGCGAATTTTGCTGATTATGCAAGAGGTTAATCCCCTCAGCAACCATTTTTAAGGCATCTACATCAAGCCCCGAATCCGCCTCATCAAGAATCGCCAATTTTGGCTCTAAAAGACTCATTTGCAGAGTTTCAAGCCGTTTTTTTTCACCGCCGGAAAAACCTACATTCAACTCGCGTTTGAGCATTTCCGAAGAAATATTCAGCGCTTTTGCCTTTTCTTTCAACAAACGCAAGAATCCTGCCGCATCAAGCTCTTTTTCACCGCGATATTTGCGCACGGCATTTACTGCATGTTTCAAAAAATTATTTGTTGCAACTCCCGGAATTTCTACCGGATATTGCAAACATAAAAATAACCCCTCTCCTGCACGCTCCTCCGGTTTTAAGGATAATAAGTTTTTCTCATTAAAACAAACACTTCCACTCATGACTTCATAATTAGGCTTACCTGTCAATATATGCGAAAGAGTCGATTTCCCGGCACCGTTCGGTCCCATAATTGCGTGAACTTCACCGGCATTTAGCTTAAGCGAAAGATTTTTGATAATCTCTTTTTGCGCTACTCCGGCGGTCAGATTTTTTATTTCTAGCAATGCACTCATAAATTTTCCTTTTCCCAATTTTCCAAGCGATCGGCAATTTTTTGCATTTTATCAGCCTTGTAATCGGCAACTTTTTGCTCAATATCATAGCAACATTTCAGTTGTCCGAGCATAATTTCCACATCAGCGGTTTCTTCGATAATTTCGGCGATATTATCTTTTTTGCGATTGATATTTTTCAAAATTTCTTTGGTTAATTCTGCCATTTCTTCGATAACCTGCATCATCTGCGGCTCTTTGCCCCAGTCTTTCAATGCACGTTTATAAAGTTCATTTTCAGTCATCATCTTTTAAAATTCCCATTTTCGTCATCCTGAGGCATAGCCGAAGGATCCAGTTTAAAATAAGTTTTCATATAAATCGCTCCATTCTTTGTTTTCTTTTTCTATCAACAAAATCTTTTTATTTCTTTTCCATCCTTTTAAAACTTTTTCTCTTTTTATTGCCTCTATTATATCCTCAAAAACCTCATAATAAACGAGAATTTTTACATCATATTTTTTAGTAAAACCCTCTATCTTACCTTGTTTATGCTCATATACCCGCCTAATCAAATTAGAAGTTACACCAATGTATAAAGTACCATTTTTCTTACTGGCTAAAATATAAACAAATGATCGTTTTTCCATTTAATTTTCCTCTTTGTTGGATTCTTCCACTTCACTAACGTTCAGTGTCAGAATGACGGCAACAAAAGTCATCCTACGCTTCCCTCCAAACTTATATTGATTAACTTTGTTGCTTCAATCGCAAATTCCATCGGCAGATGTTGCATAACTTCTTTACAAAACCCGTTCACAATCAGACCGATTGCTTCCTCCTCCTTTAATCCGCGTTGAAGGCAATAAAACAACTGCTCTTCACTGATTTTAGAGGTAGTCGCTTCGTGTTCCAAAACAGCCGTTTTATTGGCATTTTCCACATACGGAACAGTGTGCGAACCGCAAGTTGAACCAATCAATAAACTATCACATTGTGAATAATTGCGGGCATTATCGGCACTTTGCGCCACCTTAACCAGCCCTCGATATGTTTGATTCGAAAAACCGGCAGAAATTCCTTTGGAAATGATTTTAGATCTGGTATTTTTCCCTAAATGAATCATCTTCGTACCGGTATCGGCTTGCTGATAATTATTGGTCAGCGCCACCGAATAAAATTCTCCGGAAGAATTATCGCCCGCTAAAACACATGACGGATATTTCCAGGTTACGGCCGAACCGGTTTCAACTTGTGTCCACGAAATTTTAGCGTTTTGCCCTTTGCATAGCGCACGTTTAGTTACAAAATTATACACTCCGCCTTTACCGTCTTTATCGCCCGGATACCAATTCTGTACGGTAGAATACTTTACTTCTGCATTGTTCATCACCACAATTTCCACAATCGCCGCGTGGAGTTGATTTTCATCACGTTGCGGTGCCGTACAACCTTCCAGATACGAAACATACGAATCATCTTCCGCCACAATCAGCGTGCGCTCGAACTGTCCTGTGTTTTTAGCATTTATGCGAAAATATGTTGATAGTTCCAGCGGACAAGTTACGCCTTTGGGAATATATACAAACGAACCATCAGTAAACACCGCCGAATTAAGGCAGGCAAAAAAATTATCCGTATACGGCACAACAGAACCTAAATATTTTTGCACTAACTCCGGATGATTTTGCACCGCTTCGGAAATCGAGCAGAAAATCACTCCTTTTTCAGCCAATTTTGCCCGATATGTGGTGGCAACGGAAACACTGTCAAACACAGCATCCACCGCCACACCGGCAAGAACTTCCTGTTCTTTTAGCGGGATACCGAGTTTATTATATGTATCCAGAAGTTTAGAATCCACTTCATCAAGGCTTTTCGGTTTAACCTTTTGCACCGGCGCGCTGTAATATTGCAGGCTTTGATAATTTATCTTATCATAAGTCAGCTTTGCCCAAGTCGGCTCAACCATCGTAAGCCAATGACGATAGGCTTTCAAGCGCCGTTCGAGCAGCCATTCAGGCTCATTTTTTTTTGCTGAAATCAGGCGGATTATATCTTCATTTAAGCCGCACGGAACGCTCTCTGATGCAATATCCGTAACAAATCCGTACTTATAATTATCACCGCTTTCGTCAGCTATATGAGGTAAATCAGCCATTTTCAGCCCTTATATTCCTAATTTTTCGAAATAATAACTGATTATAATAAAAAAGCAATAGCCGTATAACAAAAAAGTTCATAATTTTTATAGCCTTTCAGCTCATAAACAGCAAAAATTAATGATTTTATGCACTTTTATCATTTTTGTAACATATTGAAAAAACTAACTTTTCGGAAGAATGGCCAAATTATTTATCTTTAATTTAAAATAATACTTGTCAAATTAACAAAAATTGTGATAACTAGTGAGTCACAGACACATTGTCTGAAGAATTTGTTTTAATTTTATTTGAGGTTTTATAATGACTACTGATACCGCAGAACGCGTTAAAAAAATTGTTGCTAAGCACTTAGGTGTAGATGAAGCTAAAGTTGTTGAAACTGCAAGTTTCATTGATGATTTAGGCGCCGACAGCTTAGATACAGTTGAGTTAGTTATGGCTTTTGAAGAAGAATTCGGTTGCGAAATTCCTGATAAAGCTGCTGAAAAAATTCTTACGGTTAAAGACGCTATTGACTATCTGTCTAAGAATGCCTAAGCCTTTTTTGGCTGTGTAAATCAATAAAAAGCTCGCTTCAGGTATTTCCGGCGAGTTTTTTTATCTTAAACGATGAATGAGGTTTTATAAATGAGAAGAGTTGTTGTTACCGGTATGGGTATTGTTTCGCCGTTTGGTCGCGGTGTTGAATATAACTGGCAGTGTCTGATGAATGGTAAATCCGGTATTCGCAAAATAGAAAATATTGATTTGAAAGACATTCCTGTAAGCATTGCCGGTCAAGTTCCGTTTGGCGAAGGAGAAAACGAGTTTAACCCTGATACGGTTATGGCTCCTAAGGATCAGAAAAAGGCCGATAAATTTATTTTATATGGTGTGGCTGCTGCCAATGATGCCTTAAAAGATGCAAACTATGAACCGAAAGATTTAAGCGATGAAGAACAGTGTCGCGCCGGTGTTATGATGGGTTCCGGTATCGGAGGATTAAATAATATCTACGAAAATTCTGTTTCTTTCAATGAAGTTGGAATCAAGCGTATCTCGCCATTTTTCATTCCGTCTTGCTTAATCAACTTAATTTCAGGCACAGTTTCGATTGACCACGGATTGCGCGGTCCGAATCACGCCTGCGTAACCGCATGCTCAACCGGCACACATGCCATCGGTGATGCCGCTCGCATAATTGCCATGGGTGATGCAGATGTAATGGTTGCCGGTGGTGCCGAATCGGCAGTTAATGTTTTGGGATTAGCCGGTTTTGCCCGCATGAAAGCAATTACGGCAGAATTTAATGATGAACCGGAAAAAGCCTCACGTCCGTGGGATAAAAGACGCAGCGGATTCGTTATGGGCGAAGGTGCCGGCGCTCTCGTATTGGAAGAATTGGAGCATGCCAAAGCCCGCGGTGCACATATTTATGCCGAACTCGTCGGCTATGGCATGAGCGGTGATGCTCATCATATTACTGCACCTTGTCCTGATGGAGACGGCGCATATCGTGCAATGAAAATGGCTACCGAACACGCAAAAGAACATGGTGTTGAATTAAAAGACATTAATTATGTTAATGCGCATGGAACGTCTACTCCGCTCGGAGATGTTGGTGAAGCTCAAGCTGTTCGCCGCTTGTTTGGCGAAAATTTAAGCACAATGTCTATGTCATCAACCAAATCGGCAACCGGTCACCTTTTGGGCGCTGCCGGTGCAATCGAGGCTGTTTATACGGTTAAGGCTGTGGTTGAACAAACTTGTCCGCCGACCTTAAATTTGGAAGATCCTGATGATGAAGTTAAGGATTTAGACTTAGTGCCGTTAAAACCGAAGAAAAAACCGATTAAAGCGGCAATGTCAAACTCTTTTGGTTTCGGTGGCACAAACTCCTCGCTGATTTTCAAAAAATTTGAAGAATAAGGTTTTAATAAGATGAAAAAACTGCTGTTATTATTTGTGCTTGCGATTTTAACGGCAGTTTTTTTGTGCTTTAAAATCGATAAAATAATTTCAACTCCGCAAAACATTTCTGATGAAATTGTATTTCAAATAAACAAGGGCGATTCTTTACAAAAAATTGCCGATGAACTGGCTCAAAAAGGTTTGGTCAGTAATGCACAATATTTTTTGTGGTATGCGAAATTTCATAAAATTTATCCTAATATTAAAGCCGGTGAATATATGATTGACCATGATGTTAATTTTGCCGATGTTGCTGAGGTTTTGCAAAGCGGAAAATTTTATTGGCGCAAAGTCACAATCCCCGAAGGATTAACCTCCGCACAAATCAAGGAAATTTTGCTGAATAACGAATTTTTGGTTGGTGATGTTACCGATTTTAATGAGGGTGAAATTTTGCCGGAAACATATACTTTTATGAAAGGCGAAACCAGAGAAAATATCATTAGACAAGCTAAAAATGCGCTTAATGATACTCTCAATGAAATTTGGGCGCAAAGAGCAGATAATTTACCGCTGAAATCTCCGCAAGAATTGTTAATTTTGGCTTCAATTATTGAAAAAGAAACCGGATTGCCTGAAGAACGAGATAAAGTTGCCTCTGTATTTATCAATCGCTTGAAAATAGGTATGCGCTTACAAACCGACCCGACAGTCATTTATGCCATCACTCAAGGAAAATCCGAACTTGGTCGCCCTTTATATAAAAAAGATTTAAGTTTTGACAGCCCATATAATACCTATCTTTATGCAGGTTTGCCACCGACTCCGATTTGTGCCGCCGGAAAAGATGCTATTTATGCGGCAGCGCACCCGTTAAACACAAATTATTTATATTTTGTTGCCTCGGGAACCGGCGGACACAACTTCGCCAACTCACTAGCTGAACACAACCAAAATGTGCAAAATTGGCGAAAAATAAAATAAGAAAAATATTATTTATTTAATTTTAACCGGTTCACGGCTATATTATAAAAAATACTTCGGCGAGGATAAGATGAAAAAGTTTGTTTTGAGTTTGAGTATATTTTCAGTTTTAAGCCTAAACGCTTGTGCAGAAGATAAAACGACAAACACTCAAGAGTTTATTAATCCGATTTTTTACCAACCGCTAAGACCTTTGGGACGAACATCAACCCTGACATATATTACTCCGACATCTATCGAAAGTCGAGCCCAATCAGATGATAAGGTTGTAGCTATGACCGGAAAATGTAACCTTCTTGAAAACAAGCAAATGTTTGTAAAATTAATCTGCAATATTGAGTGGAATATACCTGAAAAATTAAGTTTTCCAACGTCTTATAAAAATAAAATTTACACTTATGAATTGAAAGAAATGTTTTTGGAAAATTGTCTTATTGTTGAAGCCAAGGATTATAGCATAAATGAGGAGGAAGTTTTAGCGGTATCTCATTACTGCATCACTCCTCCCCGAAAAAACTCAAAATCTGATTGACTGCGCCAATTTTTCTGCCCAATCATTACGCTCTTTTTGAATATCACGACGATGCACGTTTTCAATAATACCTTTTACATCGTGAGTTTTAACTGCGTGATATAAATTTGGCCAATTTTTCTGATTAAACTCTCGAATATTGTATTTCATATCTAATAAAATTTCTTTTAATTCCATCGGAAAATCATCGAAATCCGAAAATTCTTTACGTAAAAATGCCAAATCGTCTTTTATGTGAATTTCCGATAATCGGCGAGCTTCTTTTTCAGATATGCGTAAGTTTGTGATTTTTTCAAAATATTCAGCTTTAAATTTATTTTCTTTTCCACCCAACTCTTTACTAAATTCCTGTAGCCGATCAAACCCTTCTTTCTTTTGCAAGATGGTAGCCGGTACTTTGTTAATAGTTAACTTTAACGTTTTGAAGTCATTCCAGTTATTAACATTTATCCCGCCAGCAATAGTAATATTGCATTTAGAATCAAGATATGGATAATACTTTATATCCTCAAATCGTTTAATGTTTTTCCATATTTGTTCAAACAATTGTTCGTCGGATATAATATTTTTTTCCTCCTCATTTTCAAGGCTCTTGAGGAAGGCTTTGGTTATATCGGCTTGTGTAATGATAATAATCAATTTATCTTCATCATTACCGATTTTCAGTCCTCTCAAATCAACGTGCAAAATCTTATGTTTCTTCGGGCTGTAGCTTATCGCCGAACAACGGCAATTATAATCTTCGCCCGGATGTCCGGTATTTGGGGCAATGTGCCAATTAAAGGCATAACCTTCGTGTTCTGCGTGAGAAGAACGAACTTTGTCATCACCAACCGTCCGCCAAATATAATATTCATCAGGATTTTTGTTCACATCATAAGCCAAAACCTCTTTTAATAACGGATTTATGGTATTTTCCGTTTCAACATCGATTTCTCTTCGCTTATTGCCCTCATTATAGCGCAAATCAAGATAATACCAAGCGCTTTGATTTTCTTTTAGCTCTTCGCGCTTTATCGCTCTAAAACCGTGCAATCTCTGATACAACTCGTCCGATACCTTACTCATACTCTCTCCTTTCTTAGAAATTTATCATAAGAATAAGAAATATATTATAAATAATAAGAAAAGTAAAAAGAAGAATAAGAAGAATATTATTTATTTAATTTTAACCGGTTCACGGCTATATTATAAAAAATACTTCGGTGAGGAAAAAATGAAAAAGTTTGTTTTGAGTTTGAGTTTGTTTTTTGTTCTATGCTTGAATGCTCAAGCAGAAGTTTATCACGGTATTGATATTGATGCTATATATAAAAGCAGTGATTGGAACAATAAGGAAGAAATTAAAGAACTGATTGATGATTATACCTTATTGTTGCAATATCAAAAAGAATTGGATAATTGCCAGATTGAATCACCTTATATTTTGAGTTGTTATGATAATGTTGCAGAAAAAATCATAAATAACCTATATATTCAGTCCGAATATAATATAAAGGATTATAAAAACCTTAAAAACGCATTATCTGAAGCCTATGGATTAAAAAACTGTCGTAATAAATATAATTGGCCTGTCGGAAGCATCTGTGAAATTGATACACTGAGTGATATGAAAAATATATTAAAAATGTATATTCAAGATTTATTAGACTTCAGTAAAGAAAAGATGTTTGCTTATTCATCTGTTTTGGAAAAATATGAATAGAGAGGCTGATATAATTCAGCCTCTTCAAATTAGATTTATTTAGCCAAGTGCGCTCTGTTTGCTCTATTTATCCAACCATTCAGATTGCTACGCTGAGAGATATCTTTTTTAGCAATTGCATTATAATAATCTTTCATTTCTTGTTTGTACGCATCCATGAATTTTTTATAATCTTCTTCTGTAAACTTTGAAAATTTATTGATGGTGGAAAATCCTATAATAGTTCCTTTAGGTGGTAGGGCTAAAACTTTATGAACGGTTCGTATTGCATTTAACGGACTTGAGGTCATACCGTAATCAACCACAAATCCTCTGATAGAGTATGGTAATTTATCTAAACCATTCCACTTGTAAAAATCTCTATAAATTATGGCATTGGCGCGTTCTCTGGTTAAATTTTCAATATCTTCATCCGGATAGGCTTTATGCGAAATTCCAAATTTAGTCTTACCACCTCTGTCACCGGTTCTGTCTGAATAACCACCTTCATTTGGTATAATGTATTCATTTAATATTTTCTGAAAATTTTCATCTGCAAGCATTTGATCAATAAACTCTTTAGTAAAACCATCGCCGTACAAGGAATAATTGATTATTTCCTCATTTTCAAGGCTCTTGGCGAAGGCTTTGGTTATATCGGCTTGCGTAATTATGATAATCAATTTATCTTCATCATTGCCGATTTTCAGTCCTCTCAAATCAACGTGCAAAATCTTATGTTTCTTCGGGCTGTAGCTTATCGCCGAACAACGGCAATTATAATCTTCGCCCGGATGTCCGGTATTTGGGGCAATGTGCCAATTAAAGGCATAACCATCGTGTTCTGCGTGAGAAGAACGAACTTTGTCATCACCAACCGTCCGCCAAATATAATATTCATCAGGATTTTTGTTCACATCATAAGCCAAAACCTCTTTTAATAACGGATTTATGGTATTTTCCGTTTCAACATCGATTTCTCTTCGCTTATCGCCCTCGTTATAGCGTAAATCAAGATAATACCAAGCGCTTTGATTTTCTTTTATTTCTTCGCGCTTTATCGCTCTAAAGCCGTGCAATCTCTGATACAACTCGTCCGATACCTTACTCATACTCTCTCCTTTCTTAGAAACTTATTATAACGATAAGAAATATATTATAAATAATAAGAAAAGTCAAGCAAAAATAAGAAAAATATTATTTATTTAATTTTAACCGGTTCACGGCTATATTAT
>FLNY01003703.1_pt1 | contig 125222 bp, 101 predicted proteins | sample 1140381 | NCBI WGS metagenome assembly FLNY01 (sample SAMEA3878172, study PRJEB12797) | bioreactor metagenome | biome: Moose rumen | place: Sweden | collected 2011-10 | reverse complement strand
TGGAGACGGATGAGAATCCGTCTTATTTGTTATAAGGTGTTGGTGATTCCAGATGGCGCGTATAGATTATTAATAGGTGATGTCTTTCATCAGATAGTTTGTGACATAGTCTGAGACACCGTCTTCGAGAGTTGTGAAAGGCTTGTAGTAGCCGGCCTTGCGGAGTTTCTCCATATTTGCCTCAGTAAAATACTGATACTTGTCGCGGATGTCTAATGGAGTGTCTATGAATTTGATATTCACCGCTTTACACATTGCTTTAAAGGTGTTTGTCGCCAAGTCATAGAATGAGCGCGCATGTCCTGTCCCAAGATTATAGAGTCCACTCTCAGGTCGTTTCTCGATAAGGAACAGTATAACTGAAGCGATATCCTTCACATAGATAAAGTCTCTAAGTTGCTGACCGTCAGCGAAATCAGGACGATGAGAGCGAAACAGCTTCACCTCGCCGCTATCCTGAATCTGGTGGAAAGAATGCAGAATCACTGAAGCCATGCGACCTTTATGATACTCATTAGGCCCATAAACATTGAAGAATTTCAGTCCCGCCCAGAACGGAGGGCATTGCTTTTGTCTAAGAATCCATTTGTCGATTTCATTCTTTGAGCGGCCGTAGGGATTAAGCGGCTGCAGTCGCTCCACAATATCGTGACTGTCGTTGTAGCCCAACTCACCGCCTCCGTAAGTGGCTGCTGATGAGGCATATACGAGTGGTATCCGGTATTCGGTGCAAAGAGTCCACAGCTGCTCGGTATAGCTCACGTTAAGTTCCACAAACACGTTCCAATCGAATTCTGTAGTATCGGTACGGGCACCGAGATGCACTATAAAATCGACCTTATCATGATTGATTTTCAGCCAGTTATGAAGTTCCTTCCTATCTAAAAGAAGCTGATATTGTTTGTTTATGTAGTTTCTCTCTTTTTGTTTTTTTGAGAAGTCATCAACGAGGATGAGATCTTGTCTGCCTTGTTCATTGAGGCTTCCTGCCACCACGCTGGCTATGAAGCCGGCCGCACCTGTAATTACTATCATGACTTACAAATTTTCTTCTGTTCTTGATTTCAAATAATTTCTCCATTTTTCGAGCACCGTGAGCATGTCTGCCGGCAGCTCCGAGTCAAAACACATCTCTTTGCCCGTTGTGGGATGCACAAAACCAAGCAGTTTGGCATGCAAGCAGTGTCGAGGCACCTCGTTGAAGCAGTTGTCAACAAACTGCCGGTATTTTGAGAAGGTGGTGCCTTTCAAAATCCTGTCGCCGCCATACAGTGCATCGTTGAACAACGGATGTCCTATATGCTGCATATGCGCTCGAATCTGATGTGTTCGTCCCGTCTCAAGGCGGCATTCCACCAAAGTGACATAGTTGAATCGTTCAAGCACCTTGTAATGTGTGACGGCCTCCTTCCCTTGGCTTCCGTCGGGATAGACGGCCATCGCCACCCTGTCGCGCATCGAGCGACCGATATTGCCTTCAATGGTGCCTTCATCGTCAGCGAAATCGCCCCACACAAGAGCCTGATAACGCCGTGTTATCGAATGCTCAAAAAACTGAGCTGCCAGCACCGTCTGAGCGGTCTCGTTTTTCGCCACGATCATCAATCCGGTGGTATCTTTGTCGATACGATGCACAAGATAGCCGAAGCCGTTATCCACTCGTGAGCCGTTCTCCTTGAAATGATATGCCAATGCGTTGAGCAGAGTGCCGTCGAAATTGCCATGTCCGGGATGCACCACCAAGCCAGCATGCTTGTTCACCACGATAACGTCGTCGTCTTCATAAACCACATCAAGCTCAATGTTTTCCGGTGTTATGACGATTTCTCGTGGAGGATAAGCAAGAACCACTGTGACCACATCTAACGGCTTGACCTTGTAATTCGACTTCACCGGCTTGTCGTTCACGAGGATACTACCTGCCTTTGCCGCGTTTTGGACACGGTTGCGCGACACATTCTCCAAACGGTTTTGCAGGAACTTATCAACACGCACCAAGGCTTGACCTTTATCAGCCACTATCCTGAAATGCTCGAAAAGCTCAGTGTTTTCCTCGGTGCCGTCACCTATCACGCCTACAAAATCTTCTGACATATCTTATAACTATTTACAAATCATCAATTTAGAGCTGATATACGAGCCATCGTCCTTTACTGCGCGCAACACATAAACGCCATTTTGTAACTCATTGACATTCAATGTGTTATTATATGAATAACGTTTCACGAGCCGACCTGTCACATCAAAAATAACTATCTCCTTATAAAGATTCTCATTGGCATTTTCAATTGTTATGATGTCACGAGCCGGATTGGGATACACCTCAATACTGCTATCGTTTTGATTATCAGGGGATATTACCAAATCAGGATTTGTGCCCATCACCGGACGAATCATTATGGAGCCTGGGAACGAGCTGTTTCGCCAGCCATCGCCTGTTTCATAAAAATTATATTGTCGATTGTCGGTCGAAGCATCAAACCCTATGTTTATCGATTTTGAATATTGCTGGCGCAGACCCACGTAAAACACGCTATTCACTTTGACAATACGGTCAAAATCATAGGTATGGAAGGCATACATCACCGTGTCATCCCAAACAGGCCTTTGGTTTTTCAGAGTGTAGATTTCCTCTCCCGGCTTGCCGTTATTGTCTTTCCACACCACAATGTCGAAGAAATTATAATTGGCGTTATTGAAAGTGCGGTTGAACAGCATGCTGACGCCTTGTATCGTGTCGAGTTGCGTAACTTTGAACTGCACTGCCATATAGGTGTCGCTTGGCACGAGACCATAACCTTTTTCCGGCGTACCGTCATCGTAGGCGAAATAATTTCCAAACTCTTGCCTGCTTATCACCGAATCGCCTCTCACCTCGCCGACATGCTCGTCAATAACCTCAATATACTGACGAATCGTGAAAGAGGTCGTGTCAACAGACAAGTTATACGGATAGATGAAATCGTTCATCCACACAGTGTTTATCGTCACGCCCATATTGTGATACTGATTGATAATCATAGGATTATCTACAAAATGATATTGCCAAGGCGAGTTGTTGTCATCTACGAAACACGAATACCTGACATTATGGGCATTCACATCTAAATTTGTGAGATAAACGTCGTAAACATTATCTATTTCGTTAATCGGATTAGCTTTATAATGTTTATAAGGCATTGATTGATAACGGTTTAAGAATGTAGGCGGGTTGTTTGTGAAACTAACCAGCGGATATGAGTCATGGTCGGCATGCCGGTTCATATCAAGATAAACCATATCGACATTCCATTGGTCCATATTGCTTCTGTCGTTGGGATACATTGTTGTCGGCAACGTTCCGTAATTGAAGAAAAGGATGCGGAAATCTTCTTTGAAGTAACAGGTGTCGGTTATCGGAATCATCACTTTATGGAATACCGAGTCACATTCGAAGCCCTCCGTTGCCCAAACATGTCGCCATTCGGTTTTTCTCAGTGTGACATAATTGTTTAGCACCGTATCGAACACAAGTTCGTCGTAGCCATAGCCGAATTGCAGCACGAGAGAGTCGTCACGTTCAGGGCTGTCGCCAAAACCACCCGGTTGGAAATAAAAGCTGAAATAAACCGAGTCGGCAGGTGTAAGTCTATGATTTCCAATGCTGTCGAGTCGTATCTTCACAGACATCAAAGTGTCGCCGATGAAAGGATTGCTGTTGCCTCTTGAATACACCTTGCCATATCTGTCGAGGATGTCAAGTGTGGCAGCCCTATAATTTACAGGCATATAAGGGAATCCGGAGCCGGCAGATGTGTTTCCCGACTGCCATTTTGACGCGTCCGGGCGCATATCCATATTGGTGAAATCGTCGAAAAACGGCAGCACAGCCACTGTTTCCTCGCGTGACTTCGGCATATTTGCGTCAGGAAGTGCGCCGTTGAAGCCGGTCAGATACTCTTGCGCGATGCCGTTCATCATGCTGAAAACGGCAAGTATAGTCATCAAAACAATTCTCTTATTCATCATAGAAAAAGCTTGTATCTATTTCATAATCATAATCCAAGAAATCAAAATCGTCGAACATGACGCTATCGTTGATTTCATTTTTCGTTGTCCAATCCAGAAACATCATCTCCATGTCGTTTACGCGTTGAACGGAGTCATAGGAGAATTTTCTATTTTTCAATATATAGTTAAAACTGTCGATTAGGTATTGTATTGTATCGGGGTCAAGTTTTCTGCGTCGCCACGCCTCTGTCATAGAGTCACGGCGGAATTTCTCATAATTATACCAGACGAAATCGAAGTTTTTGATTGATTTATACCACACGTTAATGGTTGAGCCGAGATACACCTTCGTTTCCGGTGAATAATCCGGTTCCATTCGGCTAACATAAAGATTATCAGCATCATCATTATCAACAAATATCTCCGTTCCAATGTTTAACGACGCATTGTTGATAAGATTTTTCACTTCATTCTGCCTCACGCCTATCAAGTCGGGGATATTAGTGGTTTTATTGCCATTGCCGAGGCCCACCACCAGAGTTATCGGCGTGCCTTTTATCACTTCCTCCTTAGGTTCGATGACGTCATTTTTAATTTTCTGGTCAACGACGGCGTTTCTTGCGAAATAATCGACAAATTCAAGTTTGTCAACTCTCAATCCGATAAGATTCAGACGCACTATAGCCTGTCGCAGCGACAGATTGCGTAGGTTGGGCATCTCGACGACCTCAGGAGCTATAGAGGTGCGTGTGATATAGAGGTTCCTGCCTTTCTTCACCTTTGCTCCCTTACCAGGATTCTGTTGATATACAGCACCTTCCGGGAAATTTTTAATGTAAACGCTGTCAAGCAGAATGAAAGTAAAATCGTCTTGATATTGCTCCACCATCTCGTCATAATTCATCCCGATCATGTCGGGCACGAGGAATTCATCACCGTGTCGCGTGAATTTATCGAGGAAGCCAAAGGTGTACTCAAAAGCTCCGACAACCATTAACACCATGATTATCAGGCTGATATAGAACCATTTGTCTTTTAAAAAACGAAACACCTTCATTTTTTTATTTTTTCGTTAACGATAACGCCTTTTTTTTGTAATTTTGAACTCGCAAAGATAACGAAAATAATTGAATTTAAGTTTATTTGACATGAAAAAAATAGCAATAGTCTGTGGTGGATACTCAGGAGAGTACGAGATATCAATCAGCAGCGCGAAAGTTGTGAAGAAGCACTTGGATCCTTCAAGATACGAGTCATACGTCATTGTGGTTCAAAGAGAGAGGTGGTATCATCTTGATGATGACGGCACTCAGACCGATGTTGACAAGAACGATTTCTCGATAAAAGTTAGAGGCAAGAAGGTGGTTTTCGACGCTGTCTTCAACGCCATTCATGGTGTTCCGGGCGAGGACGGACAGCTTCTCGGCTACTTAGATATGCTTGGTATTCCTTACACTTCGTCAAGTTTCACCACCTCGGCGCTGACGTTTCACAAGCATTTCTGCAAGCAGATAGCGGCCGAGGCCGGTGCCAACGTCTCCCCTTCCATCGTCATTAATAAAGGTGAGAGCTATGACGGCAAAGAAATCATCAAGACATTAGGCTTGCCGCTGTTTGTGAAGCCCACACGCAACGGCTCGTCGGTTGGGGTGAGCAAAGTCAGCATAGAGGAGGACTTCGACAAGGCTGTGGAGGACGCTTTCAATGCCGGCGACCAGGTGATGTGCGAAAAGTTTGTGAAAGGACGCGAGTTGGCGTGCACCGTGATGGAGGTCAAAGGCAAGACAATGGTGTTCCCAATCACCGAAATAGTGAGTAAAAACGAGTTCTTCGATTACGAGGCAAAATACACCTCCGGGAAATCCGACGAGATAACGCCGGCTGATTTGGATGAGGTTTCAGAGATAGAGGTCAAGGCGACGTCGGCTATGCTTTACGACAAGTTAGAGTGCAAAGGCTTCGCGCGTTTCGACTATATTTTGACACCTAAACAATTGGTTTTCATTGAGGTAAACATAGTGCCAGGCATGTCGGAGGCATCAATAATGCCAAAACAAGCAGCCTGCATGGGCATAAGCCTTGACAAGCTGTTTGGTTTGGCATTGGAGAATATTCTTGATTAGACTGTCAAGATGTCTTTCTGTTTCAATTCGTAGAGGTCATCGACTTTCTTCACGAATTTATCCGTCAGCTTCTGGATTTCCTCTTGGAGCTGTTTCACTTCGTCTTCTGAGACGCCTTCTTTTTCAAGCTTTTTAGCTTCGTCATTGGAGTTACGGCGGATGTTGCGGATGCCCACCTTGGCGTCTTCAGCGGCTGTCTTGGCACGTTTGGCGAGGTCTTTACGACGCTCTTCCGTCAACGGCGGCACCAATATTCTCAAGAAATCGCCTTCGTTTTTAGGGTTAAAGCCAAGGTTAGCTGCCTGAATAGCCTTGTCGATAGCACCGATGGAGCTTTTGTCGAACGGCATCACGATAATCTGACGCGGGTCCGGGGTTCCGATGTTAGCTGTCTGCTCAATAGGGACAAGCGTTCCGTAATATTCCACTTTCACGCCTTGCAGCATCATCGGGCTGGCCTTGCCTGCTCTTATTTTCTGAAACTCCGACTCAAGATGTTTGATGGCACCTTCCATCGACTCAGTCGTTTCGTCCAAAATAAATTGAGATTCTTCTGTCATATACCTTTAATTTTTCGGCACAAAAATACAAAATTTTCTTATATAAGCGACTATTTTGTCACAATTGTGCCTATTTTCTCACCATTGAGCACTTTTGTGAGGTTGCCTTTGGTGTTCATGTCGAACACGAGCATCGGCATATTGTTTTCCTTGCACATGGTGAATGCCGTGAGGTCCATCACCTTGAGATTCTTCTGGTACGCCTCATCGTAAGTTATTGATTCATATTTCGTTGCCGTCGGGTCTTTTTCCGGGTCGGCTGTATAGATGCCATCGACGCGGGTGCCTTTGAGGATGATGTCGGCCTTGATTTCAACGGCTCTCAAGGCAGAGCCTGTGTCCGTTGTGAAGAACGGGTTGCCTGTGCCGCCACCGATGATGACGACGTTGCCTTCCTCAAGCAGCTTGATAGCCTTCGACGAGCTCATAGAGTCGGCGATACGGTCGATGTAAAGTCCTGACAACAAAGCGGCTTTCACGCCTTTTGCCTGCAATGTCGATTGTATTGCCATGCTGTTGATGACGGTGGCGAGCATTCCCATGTAGTCGCCTTGGATGCGGTCCATGCCCTTGCTGACGCCTTGCAGCCCGCGGAAGATGTTTCCTCCGCCTACTACGATGGCGATCTGCGCGCCTGCCCTGACGGCCGCCGCAATCTCTTCAGCATAGTCATTAAGTCTCTCAGGGTCAATGCCATACTGTTGATTACCCATTAAGGCCTCGCCGCTAAGCTTAAGTAATACTCTTTTGTACTTCATATAACAATTATTTATTTATTATAATTCAATTATTAAAACCAGAATCCGACATTAATAAATCCGACCATTGACGAGCTGATGTTAGAACCCATGAAACTAACCTCAAGAGGGCCAAGGATGGTGTCGATGCCGAGTGACAGGCCGACGCCTGCCACAAAACTGCCGGAATCGAACCATTCATCGTAGATATCACTCATAAAACCATAGTCAAATTGCAGAGTGGAATACAGTGATTTGTAGAAATTCCACTGCCATGCAATTTTATTGACGGCAATCTGATCAACAATCCTGTTAGTAAACTCCATACCCGTGAACGTCAATATGTTATCGAAATATTTCATTTTTGACTGACCGCCTACGAAGAACTGATAAAACAGCGGTATCTGTGCCGTTCCGATTTTCATGCCGCCCTCAAGCTCAAATTTTAGGGCGCTTTTCGAGCCAATCGGCAGTATCCTCAGCAAATCTACATACGTTATGAATGAGCCATGAATACTTTTTGCCTTTAATCCCGACATCGTCACGTCCTCAGCCACACCGTTGAAAAGCACCATCTTGCCCAACATATTGACTCTCCATCCGCGTCGAGCGAAACTTGCGGCGTCATGATTTTCAGCGAAATAGTTGATATATAGGTAGGCATAAAGATTGTAGTCGCCGTCGAGACTGTTGGTACCCACAAAATCTTTCATGTGCACGAGGTCGGCAGCGGCTCCTAATCTCAGCATATTGTTCAAATCCGGGATAATATTGAGATATATGCCGAGTTTATTATCTTGAATACTATAAGAATTTGTAATGCTATTATTTGTATATTGATTTATATTCAACGAATAGATGCTGAAATCTGTTTCTATCTTGATTTTTTTACGTTGCTGTGTGTTGAATTTTACTTTCAGATATGGGTTTTCGGCAATGTTGAGGTCAACGCTCAAATTGGATAGTTTGATTTTGTTCGTCACATTTTTCATAGTGAAATTGACGAGTGCGCCGATGCCGTAGTTGTTGTCGTAATGAATGGCGACAGACGCCGACATGTCGGCTATTTCCTCAATATGGAGCTTGAAAACATCACCTTTATGTGTTTTCTCCATTTCATACCAGATGTTCTCATAATATCCCGACGCCCTTAGCTTCAAGATGACGTTTTCGATGTCATCGATTGCGATTTTAGCGGGCAGTTCCTTACAAAACATCTCGGCGAGGACTGTTTTGTGATTATCCGTCACGCCTTCCACCTCTATTTTTGTAATATAAACAGTATCAACAGGTTGCACATGCGGACGAGTAATTGTGTAAGGCTTAATTGCATACAACGAATCAGCTAATTTCTTGAATTCCGGATAGAACTTGTCGGCGGCGTCTTGTCCGAATTGTATTATTGAGTCGAAATCGTTGAACGACATCATGTCACGTCCGTGAAGATTCGGTTTTATGTATATTCCGCAATGTTTGCGTGCATACAAGCTCTCATCCAATGACGAGAGGTTCATGAGGCTCACTAAAAGTTCTATTGAGTTGTCGATTTGCGATGCCGGTATCGACTCGTCTTCAAGGTCTATGCCTATTATGATGTCAACGCCACGTTCTTTCATGTTTCTCACCGGGAAATTGTTGATCATGCCGCCATCGACAAGAAGCTTGCCGTCGAGAGGGACAGGCTTGAAAAGGAAAGGTATTGACATGCTGGCTCTCACCGAGCGTGCCAGGTTGCCTCGTGTCATCTCATATTGTCGGGCGTTCTCCACATCGGTGGCGATGCAGTAAAACGGCACAGGAAGAGTGCTGTAATCTGTGACATTTTCGGCCGGAAGCATGAGCCGCGACAAAAGCAAGTTGACATAGACTCCATCAACCAACGACGGCTTCACCTTTATCTTGCCATCGGAAATCGGGAAAGTGACAAGATATTTCCTTGTGTCAATTTTTTTCTCGACAGGCAGTAAAGTCGCCGGCATCTTATCGTAAATCACTGAGTTCCAATCTTGTTTACGCACAAGCTCTTCCATGACGTCAGGGTCATAGCCCACGGCGTAAAGAGAGCCTATAATTGAGCCGATGCTGGTTCCCCCGATATAATCGACCGGCACTCCGGCCTCATCGATGGCCTTCAGTATCCTGATTTGCGCGAAGCCCTTGGCACCGCCTCCACAAAGCACCACTCCCACTTTCGGACGCTGCGTCGCCTGAGGCGGATCGTCTTGGGCGTTGAGGGACAACGCCATAATCAAAAGTGCCGTTATGATGCAAATCCTTTTCACTGTAAAAGATGTTTTCAGGCGGCAGCGTGGCCGTCTCCACTATGAGCTAAAACAACGTTTTATTCCAGTTTCCCATGACAATTCTTATATTTCTTGCCGCTTCCGCACGGGCAGGGGTCGTTTCTTCCGACTTTCTTCTCGACGCGTATTGGCTGTGTCACTTGGTTTTCTTGGGTGTTGCTGTGTGCTTGCGACAGCAGGTCGGTACGCTGTTCCTTCAGCTTGCTCCTGTCGATTGCCTTGGCTCGATGCTCGCGGATGTTGCCCTGTTGCTGCACCGGGAGGTCTGACTTCATAAGGAACGAGATGACTTCACGGTTAATCTTCAGAATCATCTCCTTGAAGAGGTTAAACGACTCGAGTTTGTAAATCAGCAGCGGGTCTTTCTGTTCGTACTGTGCGTTCTGCACCGACTGTTTGAGGTCGTCGAGCTCGCGCAGATGCTCTTTCCATGCGTCGTCGATAAGTCCTAAAGTAACGCTCTTCTCTAACGAAAGTGAGATTTCACGAGCACCGTTTTGCACTGCTTTCTCGATGTTAACCACCACGTTCATGCCTTTCTTGCCGTCGGTGAACGGGATGAGGATGTTCTTGTAACCCGGCTGTTTCTCGTAAATATCCTTGATGAGAGGCAATGTCTTTTCGCCCACCACCTGGTTTTTCTTGTTATACGATTCCAAGGCTTTTTCAAAGAGCATATCAGCGAGGTCATCCACTTTACCGTGTCTGAATTTCTCTTCGTCGAACGGCAGTTCTATACCCATATTTGAAAGCACTTCCATCTTAAGTCCTTCATAATCATCGAGTTCTTGATTTTTCTCGATAAGCGACTCGCCGAGGTCATACATCATGTTATTGATGTCGATTTGCAGGCGTTCTCCGAACAGTGCATGACGGCGTTTTTGGTATATCGCCTCACGTTGCGAGTTCATAACGTCGTCATATTCAAGAAGATGTTTACGTACGCCGAAGTGGTTCTCTTCTACTTTCTTCTGAGCCTTCTCGATTTGTTTGGTTATCATAGGGGCCTGTATCACCTCGCCTTCTTTCATGCCGAGACGGTCCATCAGCGGGGCTATGCGCTCCGAGCCGAACATACGCATGAGGTCATCTTCTAACGAGACAAAGAACTGTGAGCTTCCCGGGTCGCCCTGACGTCCTGCACGGCCACGCAGCTGACGGTCCACACGCCGTGACTCATGACGTTCGGTACCGATGATGGCGAGACCGCCTGCGCCTTTGACACCGGGGCCTAATTTGATATCGGTACCACGACCCGCCATGTTGGTGGCGATAGTCACGGTGCCGGCCTGTCCGGCGTCTTTCACTATCTGAGCCTCCTTGAAGTGCAACTTGGCGTTCAACACATTGTGCCTGATGTTCTTACGTGTGAGCATACGGCTCAACAGCTCCGAAATCTCCACCGAAGTAGTACCCACAAGCACAGGTCTTCCCTCATGGACGAGTTCTTCAATCTGTTGGATGACAGCATTATATTTCTCACGTTTTGTCTTGTAAATCAGGTCTTCCCTATCGTCACGCGCTATAGGTTTGTTGGTCGGGATGACCACCACGTCGAGTTTGTAGATATCCCAGAACTCACCGGCCTCCGTCTCAGCGGTACCTGTCATACCCGCGAGTTTGTGGTACATCCTGAAGTAGTTCTGCAAGGTAATGGTGGCGTATGTCTGTGTCGCCGCCTCCACGTCAACGTTTTCCTTTGCCTCCACCGCCTGATGCAAGCCATCTGACCAGCGGCGGCCTTCCATGATACGGCCTGTCTGCTCATCAACGATTTTAACTTTGTTGTCGATGATGACGTAATCGACATCTTTCTCAAACAGGGTATAGGCTTTCAGCAATTGCTGCACGGTATGCAGACGCTCCGACCTCTCGGAGAACACTCGCAGCAGCTCGCCTTTCTTAAGCACTTTCTCGTCTTCACTAAGTCCCGATTTCTCTAATTCGGCGATCTCCGAGCCAACGTCAGGGATGATGAAGAAAGCGGGGTCATTGTAAGCTTTTGCGAGTTGTTCGGTGCCTTTATCTGTCAAAACGACGGTGTTCAGCTTCTCATCGATGACGAAATACAGCTCATCGTCGATGATGTGCATGTTTTTGCTCTGTTCCTGCATGTAAAAGCCTTCGGTCTTGAGCAGCAGCGACTTCATTCCTTCTTCAGAGAGGAATTTTATGAGAGCGGTATTCTTCGGCAGTCCGTGGAACGCACGGAAAAGCTGGTCAGCACCATGTGATTTCTCCTCTTCCGTAGCGTTGGGATTTGTCAAAATCCTCTTCGCTTCGGCGAGACATTGGGTCACGAGACGTTTCTGCGCCTCGTAGAGGTTCACGACGTCGGGTTTGAGCTGCACGAACTCCTGGTCGTCGCCGCGTGGCGTGGGACCGCTGATAATCAAAGGGGTACGTGCGTCGTCAATCAACACGGAGTCAACCTCGTCAACGATGGCGTAATGATGTTTGCGTTGCACGAGTTCTTCAGGGTTGCCTGTCATGTTGTCACGAAGGTAGTCGAAGCCGAATTCGTTGTTGGTTCCGTAGGTGATGTCGGCGTTGTATGCGGCGCGTCTCTCTTGTGAGTTAGGTTCATGTTTGTCGATGCAGTCGCACGTCAAGCCGAGGAAGTTATATAATGTCCCCATCCACTCAGAGTCACGTTTTGCCAAGTAATCGTTGACGGTCACGACATGCACTCCGCGTCCGGCCAAGGCGTTGAGGTAAACAGGCAGTGTGGCCACGAGGGTCTTACCCTCACCGGTAGCCATCTCCGCTATCTTACCTTGGTGCAGCACGATACCGCCAATTATCTGCACGTCGTAGTGCACCATATCCCATGTCACAGTGTTGCCGCCGGCAACCCAGCTATTGTTGTAAAGCACCTTGTCGCCTTCGATGTTGATATGCTCGTATTTCGCGGCAAGCTCACGGTCCAGCTCTGTCGCCGTCGCCTCCACTATCTCGTTGTCCTTGAATCGCTTAGCTGTCTCTTTCATCACGGCAAAAGCCTCAGGCAAGATGTCGTTCAAAGCCTCCTCAATCTTCTCAAGCACTTGTTTTTCAAGCTTGTCAATCTGGTCATAGATGTCGTTCTTCTTTTCCAAGTCCATCTCCGGATTGTTCTCAACATCAGCTTTCAGTTGCGCGATTTTAGCCTCCTCATCGGCGATATGGTTGCGGATATATTCCTTGAATTCCACCGTTTTGTGACGCAGACTGTCGATGTCCAAATCCTTGATGGTCTCGTACGCGGCGAGTGTTTTCTGCAAAAGCGGCTGCAACGCCCTGTTGTCGCGAGTCGATTTATTTCCAAAAATATTAGATAAAAATCCCATTTCTTATGTTATTTATTCATAAATAAAACTATCAAACTGTCTCTATCAAAAATTATGCAAAAATACTAATTTTTTATAAATATTTACTAATTCTTCTCACGTGATAATCCAAATAACGGTCGGGTGAAGGTGCCGGTGCCATACCTATGCGGCCTTTCCGCTTCAAAATGACGTATGCCGGACAGGTCTTGACATGATATTTCTCAAGCAACAAAATATCATCGCCAAGATTCAAAAGTTGCCATCTAAACTCTTGTTTATCAAATAGTTGAACATATTCATCAAATGACTCCTTAGTAGCGATTGTGACCACTGTGATGGTGTCGTACCACTGTCGTTGAAGGTCGTTTAATGTCGTAAATTCATGCTCCATCAATGACGAATAGCCGTCAACGAATTGCAGAAGCACCATATCATCTTGATAATCAGACAGTTGAATCACGGCCCCTGTTTTATCTTTCAATATGAAATCCGGAGCCTTGGTGTCGTATGACAACTCTTTCAACTGTTTTGCCAGATTCTTTGCGACGAGCTTATTTTCCTGGTATTGTGAGGCATCCTCAATAGTTTTAAGCTCCTTGAAGACACTGTTTTTGTCTTTGGCATTGGCATAAAACTCTTTTTTCAGATTCTGCATCTTTATCAGTTCGGCGAGCTGTGCGTTACGTGACAAAAAGTCATTTTGCATGACATTGCCCTTGAACACCTCGGAAAAAACGTCCATATACGCCGCCTGATTATACAGAACATCTTGATTGTCAAAGTATTCACTGACCACCCGCTTGTTGTTTATCGTCATCAGGACAGAGGCCTTACGATATTTGACGTAATCGTTTATGTATTTTGACTCAAGCAATCCTATTTTCTTAACCATTTGATTATCAAGGGTATCGAGAAGACTTGTTTGTCGGCCGCGATAAATCCGATTAAAGTTATCATAAAGGAAATCATCGATAAACGATTGAGCTGCAACAAATTGCGAGTAAAAGCCGTCATCTTCTATGGAATTTATCTTTATAACGGGCTGTTCTTTCTCAAAATATGAGCCGTCGTTATTTTCAGGAATGATGATTTCAAAGTCATATTTTCCTTCAGGTTTCAGCAGCACGTCAACGCGTTCGAGATTAATTGCTATCTGGGCCGGAGTGATGACGTTTATGTTTGTCTCAAGAGCAAATTGTCCATTGCTATCTGATTGTGTCTCTACGACTTGCGTCTGTTCGCACGTAAACATCTCATCGTATGTCAGCAGGCGCACCAAGGCGTCAGGCACATTGGTTTTCCCCACTATCGACACGTTTTGTCCAAGCACTAAAATCGGGCAGAGAAGCGACAACAACAGGCAGGAAACGCTTTTATTTCTCATAAAATCCTGCTTTTTCGGGGATGAAACCTTTCAAATCGGCGCCATGTTTTATGAGGTCGCGCACCACTGTCGATGACACGCAGCGCAGGTTGGGGTCGGCGAGGAAAAACACCGTCTCGATTTCAGGAGCGAGTTTTTTGTTTGCCTCCGCTATGACGCTCTCATATTGCAAATCGGCGGTGTCGCGCAGCCCCCTGATGATGAAGCCGGCGTTCATTTTCTTGCATAAATCAACAGTAAGTCCTTGATAACTAATGACTTTCACTTTCGGATATTCAGCAAATGTGTTTTCTATCCACCCGATACGTTTTTCAAGTGAGAAGACCTGGTTTTTATCAATATTCGCTCCGATGGCGACGATTATCTCATCGAAGAGAGGCAAGGCTTTGAGCACAATATCCTCGTGTCCGCGTGTTATGGGGTCGAAAGAGCCGGCAAAAATTCCAGTTTTCATACTTTAAAATTACACCTTATTAATAACTTGCAAATATAGTAAAAATTTTGAATTATTCTCAATAATTCTTTAGCCATCATTCTCAGGTTGCCGTCTTTCTTCGAAAGATTAAGACTCTCAAGTTGATGACTAAAGAGTTGATATGACAGAAACGACATCTCTCAATGACGCGAAGGTGTTTTCTTGAAAATCTTTAACATGTTCTTTATCAACGAGATACACCTTGCTGATTCCTTCTTCTGTTTGGGGAATGTTTTTCATTATTGAGTTTGTCTTCATCAAGAACCAGCTTGTCTTTTTTATAGTCCATTGGTTATCAAGCAGATAGCAATGCCATGTCGAGGGTAGTTCTTCAATAATCTCAAGGTCGGTGATGCCTGTCTCCTCCTCCACTTCGCGCAGAGCCGCCATTTCGGGGGTTTCACCTTTTTCGATATGACCTTTCGGCAAGTCGGCCATACCATGTCGTTCTATCGCAACAAATTGATTATCAATGACTACCACACCACCAGCGGCAGGGGCCTGACGAAAAATCATCTTTATGGCGCAAGCTAATTTCTCGCCATCGGCATCATTCAAATCAAGGTTTATGGCGTTGGCGTCCTCAAGCCAGGCTCTTATTTTCGCGGCCAAATCGTCGCAAACGCTAACACATTTATTATCAACAGATAAAAAGTCCTCGCAAAAATTATTTGCCGTCAAGGTCCGATTGTTACAAAAAAGTCTGTACATTTGCAGAAAATTTGTTAAGATATGAACGAAAAAGACACCGCTTTATTGTTAGCTAATTTTCTTTTGCAAATTAAAGCAATAAAATTGAATCCTGCAAATCCTTTTACATGGGCGAGCGGATTAAAGTCACCGATTTATTGTGACAACCGCATAACGCTGTCATTTCCGGAGATCAGGACGTTCATCAGGGAGTCGTTCTCGAAGATGTGTATCGAGCGTTTCGGCAAGCCCGATTTGATTGCAGGTGTCGCCACCGGCGGCATCCCGCAAGGTGCTTTGGTCGCCCAGGAGCTTGGTCTTCCTTTCTGCTATGTGCGCTCGGAGGCGAAGTCGCATGGCTTGAACAACCAAGTTGAAGGCATTGTGCCTCAAGGAGCTTCGGTGGTGGTGATTGAAGACCTCGTCTCCACCGGGAAGTCGAGTCTCGCGGCGGTGGAGGCACTGCGTGAGAAAGGCGCACATGTGAAAGGCATGATGGCAATATTCACATATCAACTTGACGCGGCAGCCGAGGCATTCAAAAAAGCTGACTGCGACCTCGTGACCATCAGCAATTACGAGGCTTTGATACAAAAAGCCGTTGAGGAGAACTACGTCAGCGACGACCAGATGCTCTCGCTCATGGAATGGAGAAAGAACCCGCAGAAATGGTCTGACGACCATTTAGTTTAAAGTTTAAAGAATTATGTTGATTCAGTCAGAATATGTTGATAACAGCAAGAGCGAGCGGGATTTCTTCATGCTCGTCAGCGACATGCGCAACATACCGGCATTGTTACCCGAACAGGTTGTCAACGTCAAAGCCGATGAAGACAACCTCTCGTTCACGGTGCAAGGTATGGGAAGCATCGCTTTGAATGTAAGTCAAAGAATATCATACAGTTTGGTGCAGTTAGTGCCTGTCGGGAAGACACCTTTCCAATTCACTTTAAGCATCAAGATAGCGGGATTGGGCAATCAATGCCGCGTGATGTATGAGATTGACGCCGACCTCAACCCTCTCATGGCGATGATGGCTAAACGTCCGCTTCAGAATCTTGTCGATATGATGGCGGAAAAAACTGTAACTCTTTGACGTCACACACTATAGCGGCTCCTTCCTTGTCTTGAAGAAGGAGTCGTCCGTATTTATCAAAACCATTGATGATCATTTCTTTAACTTGATTTTGATAAAAATATTCCGCCCATTGACGGTAACGATACAACTTCTTGATATACTTATTGTTGACTTCATCGCGCTTGTCTTCATAACGAAGAGCGTCAACGGCATTTTTTATATTGACAACTAATTGGTTAAGAATATTATCGAGGTCATGTCCCTCGCCTGTTATCATCTTCAAGGAAATAGGATTCGGTATATCTTCAGAAAATCTTATCTGATTGACATTCAATCCAATACCAATGATTGAGACACCCATCATGCGAGCATTGATGGTGTTTTGGATAAGCATGCCGGCGAGTTTTTTGTCACCATAATAAATATCATTAGGCCATTTTATGAAAAAATTGTCGGAATCAATGAAATTTTGGAGGGTTTCAACCATTGCCACCGCCACTGCCTGAGATATTTTAAACTGATTTTCCGCTTCCAAATAATTGACGTTCAATGCCATACTAAAAAGAAGATTCTTTCCCGCCTCGCTTTCCCACCGATTTTTGTCCATTCCCCGACCTGCCGTCTGATGAGCCGCGACGACAACCATATCGGAAATGTCAGTTCCTTCTGCCATTTTGTCATACAGATAAACATTAGTGGAATTAATTTCTTCAAAACGTAAAATTTTCATCGTCATCTTCTGAAATGTCAGTCTTTTGTAAAGAAAGGGCAAAAATATACATTTTTTATCAAATACATATCAAAAGCATCAAATTTTATGATTATCTTTGCAGAAATTTTTGTTTACATGAGAGTAAGACACGAACAAGACAATACAGAAGAAGTCCTCGCGACCATCGTTGAGACGATGTTGGAGGCCAAGGCGCAAGGTGTTACATCATTGGATTTGAGAGAGTTGCATTCGGCTGTGACCGATTATTTCGTCATCTGCCACGCCCAGTCAAAGACACAGGTCAACGCCATAGCCGAAAAGATTATAGACAATGTGCGCAACAAGCTCCATGTGCATGTATATCATGAGGAGGGTTTTGAAAATTCGGAATGGATTTTGTTGGATTATATCGATGTGGTAGTCCATGTCTTTCTCCAGGAGAAGCGTGATTTCTACAGATTGGAGGAGTTATGGGCCGATGCGGAGAGAAAAGTTTATGAGGATTAATTAAAATTGTTATGGCAGACAATCAGAATTCATTTCAGAATTTCAAAGGGAACCAAGGCAACAAGCCCAAAAAGAGAATCGGTTTTTATTGGGTTTACGTCATACTGATTGCGTTTTTCATCGGGACGATAGTGTTTGGCGGCAGTTCCGGCGTGAGGGAGACCACCATGACCGAGCTGACCAAGATGCTCAAGGACGGTGACATTGAGAAAATAGAGCTTGTGAACGGCAAGACGGCTGAGATTTACCTCAACGATCAAGGCATGAAGAAATATTTCCCCAACGAGACATACCAAGCATTCGGGAAGAAACCCAACTTCATGTTAAACACAACAGAATCAAGACTTTACGCCAAAGTTGACGAGGCTCAGGAAGGTCTCTCCAACCCTGTGGAGGTAATTCCGGTGGAGCGGCACAACTGGACAGGAGAAATCATCAGCTGGATATTGCCTTTGTTGTTAATCTTAGGTTTCTGGGTTCTGATTATGCGCAGGATGGGCAACGGTGCAGGCATGGGCGGCGGACAGATTTTCAACATCGGGAAATCGAAGGCGCAGCTGTACGACCAGGAGAAGGACAACAAGACGACGTTCAAAGACGTGGCAGGTCTCGAAGAGGCGAAGGAAGAGGTGATGGAAATCGTTGATTTTCTGAAGAATCCAAACCGATACACACGTTTAGGCGGCAAGATTCCAAAGGGAGTGTTGCTCGTTGGTCCTCCAGGCACCGGCAAGACCTTGCTCGCGAAGTCGGTGGCAGGCGAGGCCAACGTGCCGTTCTTCAGCATCTCAGGCTCCGACTTCGTGGAGATGTTCGTAGGTGTGGGTGCCTCGCGTGTGCGTGACCTCTTCAGCCAGGCGAAGTCCAAGTCGCCATGTATAATATTCATTGACGAAATCGACGCCATCGGTCGCGCGAGAGGCAAGAACATCGTCAGCGGGGGCAATGACGAGCGTGAGAGCACTCTGAATCAGCTGCTCACCGAGATGGACGGCTTCGGCACCAATTCCGGTGTCATCGTTTTGGCCGCCACCAACCGCGCCGACATACTCGACAAGGCTTTGATGCGTGCAGGACGTTTCGACCGTCAGATTTACGTTGAGCTACCCGACTTGAACGGCCGGCGTGACATTTTCGGGGTACACATGCGCGGGTTGAAGCTTGGCTCCGATGTTGATAAGGAGTTTTTGGCCAAACAAACGCCGGGGTTCTCCGGTGCCGACATCGCCAACGTGTGCAACGAAGCGGCGTTGATAGCGGCGCGTCGCAACAAGGAAAACATTGACAAACAAGACTTTTTAGATGCCATCGACCGTATAGTTGGCGGCTTGGAGAAGAAAAACTCGGTCATCACGCCATCCGAGAAAAAGGTGATAGCATATCATGAGGCGGGACATGCCACCACGAGCTGGATGCTCGAACACGCTCACCCGTTGGTGAAGGTTACCATCGTCCCGAGAGGCAAGGCACTCGGCGCGGCCTGGTACCTGCCTGATGAGAGGCAGATAACCACCAAAGAGCAGATGTACCATGAGATGATTGCCACACTCGGTGGCCGCGCCGCAGAACAAATCATATTCGGACACATCTCCACAGGGGCGTTGAACGACCTCGAAAAAGTGTCGAAGCAAGCTCACGCCATGGTGATGTACTATGGTCTCGATGAGAAAATAGGCAACGTAAGTTATTATGACTCAACAGGTCAGCAAGAATATTCCTTCCAAAAGCCGTTCAGCGAGAAGACCGCCGAGACCATCGACGCGGAGGTGAGCAAGCTCATAGAGAGTGCCTATCAGGAGGCTCTGCGCATCCTCAACGAGCATAAGGAAGGTCTCACCAAGCTCGCCGAGAAACTCATCGACAAAGAGGTGATTTTCACCGACGACCTCGTCAACATCTTTGGTGAACGTCCGTGGAAACACGAGGAGCGCTCTTTCTCCAGACGCAAGGACGACAAGCCTGAGGCGACACAAGAACAACCTGGCAATCAATATCCTGAAAACACCACGATAGCATAACCATGAAAGTATTCCCGTTCGGCAATCTCAGTGAACGCACCAACAAGGAGCAGATTCTCGCCAAGGTGCGCGAGGCTGTGATGGCGAAAGACGAGAATATGTTTTCCGACGTGAACATGCAAGCCGACACATGGACGCCGTTCAAGGAAGAAGACGGTGCCGACTTCACCTTCGTGGAGCGTTTCAAAGACAACGGAGGCATCTTCATTTATTTCGAGAGCCGAGCCGACTTCTTAGCGGCGATGCGACAATTCGTGGTTGAGAACCAATGGGACCCGCTGTGTAGCACAAGTCCAAAAATCGAAGAGGTGTTCAAAGGCTCCGACATCAAGTTATGCCACGACTACAGCATAAAACGCAAGAAAACAGTGAGCATCACCGACTGCGAGTGCCTGATAGCGCATACCGGGAGCGTCGTGGTTACTGACAAATGCGCAGGGTCGCGGGCGGCATATTCCGATGCCGACATTTTGCTGGTTTACGCCTCGCCGAGTCAGATTGTGGCAAGCATGAAAGACGCTCTGCATCTCATAAAGAAAAATCACTGTTCCGACAAACCTGCCGAAACAGTGATAATCAGTGGGGTAAGCCGAAGCACTGAAATAGACAATCAGTTAGTCATCGGTGCCCAAGGCATCAAGCAGATAGCGTTGTTTTTGGTTGAGGAAGAATGAAAATCAGATAATATTGATTGATGCTCATTTCTTCACAAAACGTTTAGTCTGCACCAAGCCTTCACTTGCCACTTTAATGACGTAAACGCCTTCCGGAAGCCCACTCACATTCACTTCAAACGATGTAGTGTTGACCGGAGATCCTCCGACCATCTCGCCTGTGACGTTGTAGATGTCATATCTTTCGACCATATCTCGGCTTTCAACGATAAGCTTGTCGCTTGAGGGATTAGGATAAACGCTGAGTGAGACAGCTGTGTTTTCAATTACATCGTCATATTGTCTATAAAGCATAACGTCGTCGATATTCATCATGAATTGGTTACTACAATTGAAGTGTACTATAGCCACGTAGATATCTTGTCCCTGATAGTCTCTGAGGTCAACGTTATAAGCGTGCCAGTTGCCTGCTGTCTTAGCCGACAGCTCTGCTTCCCACACTATGGTGAAGTCATCGGGGTTGGTGCCGCTTTCTGTTGACACCGCCACGCCGAAATGCTCTGCCGGATGTGACTGGTCTTGTGCCTGTGCGATGAAAGAAATCTTCTCGCAATCGAGTTTATAAGGTGTTACAAGATAATTTTCCGGGAACAATACTGTTTGTGTGAGGTCATCGAATGATGCCGACGTCACGCAATATGGGTTTTCCGTGTTGCCCCAGTTGCGACGCAGCTCCCAGCAGTATCCGTCGTTGTCGGCGTCGATGGTGTTCCAGCGCATGATGCCGTCGTTGAAGTCAAATGAAATGTCTCCTTCAGGCGGTGTAGGCACCACAGGCTCGTACTCGCCCAAGGCATATATTCCGATAAGGTTAGGGCTTTGATCGACATCGCCGAAGAAATATACGGAGCCATCGCATTCGCCTATGTAGGCACCGCCTGCGCTACCCGCGACAGAATAACCGGGTGTGGAGCCGAAATCGAAGATATAGTCGGGCTCCATGCTGTCGGCCTCGATTAAATAGTCGAAGACATGAGCTGTGAAGCCTTGTACAGCGAAGATAAAGATATGTGCCACTCCATCCTCATCGGTGAAATAGCCTGTTCCTTTCACGGTATGGCCTCCCAGCGGGTGTGTTGATGCCGACTTGAGCACCACGCCATTGCGGTTCACAAGGTGCATGTCGAGATAAAGGTTAGGCTGGCTGCCGGTGTTGTTGCCGTTGACCCAAAAGGCATCATACACAGGGTCGTAAGTGCAGCAACGAAGCTCCGGATAGCTTGTCTGTATTGAGCCTATCAGAGTTTTATTGCGTAAATCAAAGCACCAGATGTTGCCTGTGCTACCATCGCAACCATATACGTATTGTCCGTCGTAAGTCATGTCGTGTACATAATTGGATTCATTGATGCCTGGGATGTCGAACTCCTCAAGGAGATTGCCGTTCAAATCATATTTGTAAAACATGGAAAGCACTGTCGATGACTTGCCCCATGCGGCGGTATAGATATACTCGCCGTCATAAACCACACCATGTTGACGGCCTGTTGATGTTGTGAACGATGTGACAAAGTCCCACATGTCCTTGGATTCTTGTGCGTTCATGGCAAATGGAGCGAGAAGCACAATGATTAAAGTGAAAAACAATGATTTCTTCATAGATTTATATGCTGAAAAATTTTTATTTTCCCATTGATTTTATCTGTTGTTCGAGTACTGCTATCTTAGCCTCGGCATCGGATTTTTTCTTGCGTTCCTTATCGACGACTGCGGCCGGCGCGCCGTTGACGAATTTCTCGTTGGAGAGCTTCGCCTCGACAGACTTCAGGAAACCTTGAGCGTATTTCAGCTCTTCCTCAAGTTTCTTAAGCTCGGCCTCAGTGTCAACGGAGTCGGTGACAGGAATGAAATATTCCTTCGAGCGCACAATGAATCCGAAAGCGTCATGCGGCTTCTCAGCTGTATAAGTTATTGATTTTACGTTGGTTAACTTCTCAATAACACAATCAAAGTCTTTCTTTGCGCCATCATTGCCTATAACGATTAGATCAATAGCCTCTTTGAAAGATATGTTCTTCTCGGCACGAATCTTACGGATGTTGTTGATGACTTCCATAGTGAAATCGAAAAGCTCAAGCACCTGATTGTCAACATCTTTCTGTTTCGGCTGTTGAGCTATGATGATGTCGTCGCCTTCTTTTCTTTCATCGAGGTTATGATAAATCTCCTCAGTGATAAACGGCATGAACGGATGCAGGAGCTTCATGAGGTTCTCGAAGAAAGTTACTGTGGCTCTGTAAGTCACGCCATCGACAGGCTGTCCCATCGAGGCTTTCACCATCTCGAGATACCACGAGCAGAAGTCGTCCCAAGTGAGCTTGTAGATACCCATCAAGGCATCGGAGAGACGGTATTTCTCGAAGTTGTCGTTCATCTCGGCCAGCACCTGGTTATAACGCGCGTCGAACCATTTCACTGCCATTTTTGCGGTGTCGGGCTGAGGTGCATTTTCATCGACATTCCATCCTTTCACGAGGCGGAGGGCGTTCCAAATCTTGTTGCAGAAGTTACGTCCCTGCTCACAAAGTGCCACGTCAAACAGGATGTCGTTTCCTGCCGGAGCCGAGAGCAACATACCCATACGCACGCCGTCGGCACCGTAGGTCTCGATAAGTTCTATCGGGTCGGGCGAGTTACCGAGAGATTTCGACATCTTACGTCCGAGTTTGTCGCGTACGATACCGGTGAAATACACTTTATGGAATGGCACCTTTCCTTCGTACTCCTCGCCTGCCATAATCATTCTGGCGACCCAGAAGAAGATGATGTCGGGAGCCGTGATGAGGTCGTTTGTCGGGTAGTAATATTTAAACTCTGCGTTGTTGGGGTCGAGGATGCCGTTGAACAGTGAGAGAGGCCAGAGCCAAGAGCTGAACCATGTGTCGAGGCAGTCGCCGTCACGACGCAAATCGTTGAGTGTCAGGTTGTTATTACCTGTCTTTTCTTTTGCAAGAGCGAGAGCTTCCTCGTCGGATTCAGCCACCACGTAGCCGCCTTCCGGCAGATAATATGCCGGAATCTGATGTCCCCACCACAGCTGGCGGCTGATGCACCAATCCTTGATGTTTTCGAGCCAATGGCGGTAGAGGTTGACATATTTCGCTGGATAAAACTGGATTTCGCCAGTCTCGACAGGCTTGAGGGCTATCTTGGCGAGGTGTTCCATCTTGAGGAACCACTGCATGGAGAGCTTCGGCTCAATCGGGACGTTGGTACGCTCCGAATACCCCACCTTATTATTATAGTCTTCAACTTTCTCGAGCAAGTCAGATTCCTTGAGGTCGATGACAATCTGTTTGCGGACGGCTTCACGGTCCATTCCCACATACATGCCTGCCGCCTCGCTGATGGTGGCATCATCGTTGAATATATTGATACTCTGGAGATTATGTTTCTCGCCGAGCATATAGTCGTTCACATCATGTGCCGGAGTCACCTTCAGACAGCCGGTTCCGAACTCAATGTCAACGTATTCGTCTTCTATGACCGGAATCACGCGATTCACCAACGGGACGATTACTTTTTTGCCTTTCAGGTGTTGGTTTTTCGGGTCGTTAGGGTTGATACACATTGCCGTGTCGCCCATGATGGTCTCAGGACGTGTCGTCGCCACCACTGCATAGCCGTCTTCGCTTTCTATTTTATATCTAAGGTAATAAAGCTTGCTATGTTCCTCTTTATAAACGACTTCCTCGTCGCTGAGTGCCGTGAGGGCTTTCGGGTCCCAGTTGACCATACGCACGCCTCGGTAGATGAGGCCTTTTTTATAAAGGTCGCAGAACACGTGGATGACGCTTTTTGAGCGTATCTCGTCCATGGTGAACGAGGTACGTTGCCAGTCGCAGGAGGCACCGAGTTTGCGGAGCTGTTTCAGTATGATGCCGCCGTGTTCGTGTGTCCAGTCCCAAGCGTGTTTCAGGAACTCCTCGCGTCCGATATCGGTCTTCTTGATACCCTGCTGAGCCAGCTTGTTCACCACTTTTGCCTCAGTAGCGATGGATGCATGGTCGGTGCCAGGCACCCAGCAAGCGTTCTTGCCCTGCATACGTGCACGACGTACCAGCACATCCTGGATGGTGTTGTTCAGCATGTGCCCCATGTGAAGCACTCCTGTGACATTCGGCGGCGGGATCACTATGGTATAAGGCTCACGCTCATCAGGTGTCGAATGAAAATAATTCTTCTCAATCCAGTGTTCGTACCATTTCTCTTCGGTGGTTTGCGGACTGTATTTACTTGACAATTCCATATTTTTCATTTTAAAGCGCAAAATTACGATTTTTCTTGTTTATGTTAAAAAATTTTTATTATTTTTGTACGATTTTTTGAATGAAAACGAGAAATAAATCTATGTATAATTAAAATTCAGTTTTATGACAGCATTATCTATTTTAAACTTATGGAACACCAATCGCACTTTAGTGATTTTGATTGGCATCCTCATCGTTGTCATCCCGTTTCTGATTTATTATCTGAATCAGGCGAAGAAATATCACCCTAAGGGATTGATAGCGGCTGCGTTGAGCAACATGGGCGAGCGTTTCGGCTACTACATCATGAACGCCATCCTGCTGTTGTTCTTGGTTTCAAAATTCGGTTTGCCGGACAAGACCGCGAGTATGATTTACTCGGTGTTTTATTTCGGAATTTACGTCTTGAGCTTGGTAGGCGGTATCATTGCCGACCGCACCCAGAACTATCCGAGGACCATCCAATGGGGCTTGATTATCATGGCTGCGGGTTATGTAGGATTAGCCATTCCGTTGTTCAGCAAAGACGCTAACGGCATCATCATGGACAGCGGCGGTGCTTGGTGGGGCATCTTGATCTTCACATGTTTCGCATTGCTTTGCATCGCCTTCGGTAACGGTCTGTTCAAAGGCAACCTGCAGGCTCTCGTCGGTAAATTGTACGACAAGTTTGAGGCCGATGCCGCCGAGAAAGGCCCTGAGGCTCTCGCCGAGGCGAAAGACCGTCGTGACAGCGGTTTCCAGATTTTCTACGTATTCATCAACATCGGCGGTGTGATTGCCCCGTTCGTGGCTCCAATGCTCCGCAACTGGTGGTTGAAGGCTCATGACTTCGTTTACAATGCCGACATGCCGGCACTCTGCCATCAATATCTCGCTAACGGCGAACAGACCCAGAAGTTCACCGAGACGATGGCACACTCGTTAGTTGAGGGCGCGGCCACACCTACCGACCTCGTGACATTCAGCTCGAGCTATATCGATGTGTTCAACACCGGTGTTCACTATGCATTCATCGCCTCAGTGGTGGCAATGATTATTTCACTCGTGGTGTTCCTCTGCACAAAGAATAAATTCCCGCAGCCTGCGAAGAAAGAGAAAGTGGCTGTCGTGGAATACACTCCTGAGGAGAAACAGGCTATGGCGAAGGAAATCAAACAGCGTTTGTACGCTTTGTTCGCAGTTCTCGGCATCGCCATCTTCTTCTGGCTCTCGTTCCACCAGAACAGCCAGTCGCTGACGGTGTTTGCCCGTGACTTCATCATCACCGATTTCTTCCCACCTGAGATTTGGCAGGCTCTTAACCCATTGTATGTCATCATTTTGACACCTATAGTGATGCTCGTCTTCGCTGCCTTGGCAAGAAAAGGCAAGGGAGTCTCTACACCACGCAAGATTGCCTACGGTATGGGCATCGCAGGCTTGGCCTACCTCTTCCTGATGGTGCTTTCCATCTCCTGCCACTATCCTTCAGGCGAAGAGTTCCGTGCCATGAACGAGACACAGATGGCTGCCGCAGGTCTTTCAAAATCAGGACCTTGGGTGCTTATCGTGACATATTTCTTCCTCACGGTCGCAGAGTTGTTCATCTCGCCTCTCGGACTGTCATTCGTATCGAAGGTGGCACCGCGTCACATGGTGGGATTGTGCCAGGGCTTGTGGCTCGGCGCAACAGCCATCGGCAACCTCTTCATCTTCGTAGGACCTCTCATGTACAACGCTTGGGACATCTGGATCTGCTGGGGCGTGTTCCTCGCAATCTGCGTAGTCTCAATGTCAGTGATGTTCGGCATGGTGAAATGGCTCGAACGCGTCACCGCATAATAAACGTTTGACCTTGAAAATGTTGGGACGCATGGTACGTGCGTCCCAACATTAAATAATTTGAAATTATGAAAAATTTGTCAAAAGAAGAATTTGAGATCTACTGCCTGTTCATCGCGGCAGATGCGGATTTCAATATCACAAAACAAGAACTTATCGCGATGGGTGCGCACACTGACCCGGAGCTGTTTGTGAAGGTTTACAACGGCTTCGAGGCCGACAGCGACATGGAGAGAATCGAGACAATACAAGAATGCAAGAAATTGTATATCAAAGACGAACTCGACCGTCAGAACCTGTTCGATAAGATGAAGAAGGTGTTTTTCGCTGACGGAAAGTTCGTGGCGGCCGAACAAAGTGTGTTCACGATGCTGAGGAAACTGATTTAAAAAGACTTAGGGGCATTGATGGCTTTTATGGCTTTAATGCGTTTAAGGTTGCCGCTTTTCATTAATATTTTTTCCGAAATTTAGGACAATAGATTAAAAATACGGCCGGCTTCTTGTTCCAGTCGCATTTTATTGATTTCCAATCAGATATAGATTTACTCACAATTTTCTCGTCGTCCATGGTGATGTTGGATGCCACGCATAGCATGGTGTTCGGATGGCAGTTTCTCACTATGTCGTCAATCATCGCGTTGTTTCGGAACGGTGTCTCGATGAATATCTCTGTCTCGTCGTTGGCAAGCGACTGACGTTCAAGGGCTTTTATTTTCTGTGTGCGCTCAGGATTTTTTATGGGCAGGTATCCTTGGAAGCTGAATGTCTGTCCGTTGAATCCCGATGCCATAAGAGCGAGGATCATCGCATTAGGACCTGTGAGCGGCACCACCTGTATTCCTGTCTGATGGGCAAGCTCCACCACAAGGGCACCAGGGTCGGCGACACAAGGAGTGCCGGCCTCCGACATCAGACCGACGTCGTTGCCGTTAAGAGCTTCACCGAGGTATGTCATCAAATCGGGATTCTGCGGGTTGTGTTTGTCGAGTTCCACGAAAGTAAGCTCGTCGATAGGACAAGGCATATGCATCTTGCTGAGCATACGGCGCGCGGTGCGAGTGTTCTCTACGACGAAAAACCTCAAAGTCCGCACGACTTCGAGTGTGCCTTCAGGTATCACATGCTCTGCGGTAGTGGCCCCCAAAAGAGCCGGCAGAAGATATAGTTTTCCGAATTGCTGATTCATGGCTATTGCAATGCGCGTTCAATATTATCGGCTACTGCCTTGAACTGTTTGTCGGTATCCAAAAGGTTGGCGACGGTCTTAAGCGCATGAATAACAGTGGCATGGTCCTTGCCTCCGCATTGTTCCCCTATGGAGGTAAGCGGTGCCTTGGTGTATTTTTTAGAGAAATACATCGATAGTTGTCGCGCCTGCACTATGTTGCGCTTCCTTGACTTCGTAAAGAAATCGGCTTGTGAGGTACCCATCTCCTCGCACACCGTGTTTATAATATATGATATTGTTATCTCACGGTTAGCGTTGTTGACGAATCGCTCCACCATTTGTTTGGCGAGGCTTATGGTTATAGACTTTTTGTTGAGTGACGACTGTGCGATGAGCGAAATCAGGAATCCTTCCATCTCACGGACGTTGGTCTTGATGTTTTCCGCGATATAGTCAACCACTTCTTCAGGAAGCTCCACGCCCTCGTTATATGCCTTGCGTTTCAATATGTTACGGCGTGTCTCCACGTCTGGAAGCGACATCTCTGCCGAGAGTCCCCATTTGAAACGCGATATCAGTCGTTGCTCCATGTCTTTTATCTCCGCCGGCGGCTTGTCGGATGTGAACACCAGCTGCTTGCCGGTCTGCTGCAAATGGTTGAAGATATGGAACAGCGTGTCTTGAGTCTTCGGTTTGCCCGAAAGGAACTGTATGTCATCGATAATGAGTACGTCTATCATCTGATAGAAATGCACGAAGTCGTCGCGGCTGCTCTTCGAGCTGTTGTTGCGGCATGATGCCTGAAACTGCATCAGGAACTGTTCCGCGTTGACGTACAGGACGGTCAATTCAGGATGATATTTCTTGGTCTCAAGTCCGATAGCCTGGCAGATATGCGTCTTTCCCATGCCTGTCGGGCTGAACACGAACATCGGGTTAAAGGAGGTGCGGCCAGGGTTTTTCGCCACAGCGAGACCTGCCTCGTAAGCCACACGGTTGCACTCGCCAACGACGAAATTCTCCATGCAGTAGTTCTCGTTGAGGTTCGACTCGATGTTGATTTTCTTGATGCCGGGCAGCACAAAGGGGTTGGGAATCACCGTCTCAGGCCTGTCGAAGTCTATCTGAATCTGTTTCGGCGGATTCTTGGTGTTGGTGCGGTCAACCGACGGCTGTTTCACCACCACCGGGCGGTTGGAGTCGTTATCCATCATGATGCTGTATTCAAGTTTTCCTTCCGGACCGAGCACCTTGCGGATGGTGGCTTTTATGACTTTTATGAAATGTGTCTCAAGATATTCGTAAAAGAAATCGGAAGGCACCTGGATGGTAAGCAGACCGTTCCTGTAATCGACAGGTCTTATCGGCTCGAACCAAGTCGAGTAAGACCCGGCAGGAACGTTCTCACGAATCATCGCGAGACATTCATTCCATATTTCATACAAATCTCTGTTCACTTTTCTCTAATTCTATAAAAATCAATTGATTATGACGCTCGTCTTTTGTTCAAAACGATGTTACAAATATCAACATAAAAAAGTGAATAAAAATATTTTTTTTATATTGATTTTTAATTTTTTTTGTTTTATATTACGAGGCTAAAGCCAAAATGGGGGTAAAAATCGTTGGAATATGTAGATTTTTAAACGGTTTTCAGGTATTTTACAGTCACTCCGAAAATGCGCCTCAATTTTTCGGTAATTCTGTCGGAATCGCTTTGTCTGACTGATATTTCGAGATAGCAGCTCATTTCAAATTTTGGGTTCTGTTGCTCGATATTTTCGTCTTTAAGTATGCGCATCACCTCGTTGAGGAGCGGGTAGTCGAACTCGATGGAATATATCTCATCGATGGTTTTTTCAACAACGACGCAGTTGTCGAGAGCCTCGCGCGCCGATGTCTTGTATGCGTTGATAAGTCCAGGCACGCCCAGCAGCTGTCCGCCGAAGTAACGGGTCACGACCACGCAGACGTTGGTCACGTCTTTCGAAAGTATCTGATTCATAATAGGTTTGCCGGCGGTTCCTGAAGGCTCGCCATCGTCGCTCGAGCGAAAACAGGCCTTGTCAGGACCAATCATAAAGGCGTAACAATGATGTTTGGCGTCGAAATATTTTTTTCTTATTTCAGCGACACGCTCCTTCACCTCCGCCTCCGAATGCACAGGAAACGCCTCGGCGATGAACTTGGAGCCTTTCTCCTTGTAAAGCCCCTCGCCTTTCGTGGTCACTATTTTATATGAATCCTCAAATAACAATGTTAAATTTTTTGCAAAGATAATGATTTTAGTTAAAAGATGAAAGATAAAAGATAAAAGAGTTTTACAAATGTGCTGTGCATTCTTTTAACTTTTAACCTTACTCCTTTAACTATTTTTGTATTTTTGCAACATGAAAATGTCATCAAATTCGGTTCGGGATTGTCGCAGGCATTATGCGGGCGAGTTGGAGAAAATTTACGGCTCCAATGAAGCTAACGCATTGATAATGATTTTATTAGAGCATTACTTCAATATCAACAGAGTGAAAATGGCGATGAATCCCGATTTGAGATTAAGCGAGTCGGAGCTGCTGACGCTGCATTTCGCCGTGAAGGAACTGCTGAAAAACAAGCCTGTGCAATATGTCATCGGGGAGGCAGAATTTTGCAACATGAAGTTTTTTGTGGATGAAAATGTGTTGATTCCGAGGCCGGAAACCGAAGAATTAGTTAATCAGTTGGTCAGTTGGTCGGTTAGTCAGTTTGGAGTTAACCCACACCCGTCATTTCGACCGAAGCGAAGCGAAGTGGAGAAATCTCCGGCAAATATTTCCATCCTTGACATCGGCACCGGAAGCGGCTGCATCGCCGTCAGTGTTGCCAAGTTGTTGAAAAACAGCGCGGTGACTGCCGTTGACATTTCCGAAAAGGCGTTGGAGGTGGCAAAGAAGAATGCCCAAGCGAATGGTGTTGATGTCAGATTTATTTTGGATGACATTTTGAATCCCCAAAATTCCGAATTGATTGAAAATCAGTATGATATCATCGTGAGCAACCCGCCATACGTTTGCGAGAGCGAGAAAAGTGTGATGCGCGCCAACGTGCTTGAGCACGAGCCAGCGACGGCACTTTTCGTTTCGGACAACGACCCGTTGATTTTCTACAGAAAAATATTGGAATTTGCACAGAAAGCGTTGAGACCGAATGGCGAGGTTTGGTTTGAAATCAATGAAAGATTCGGGAAAGAGATGAAAACTTTATGCCTTGAAAAAGGCTTCCAAAACGTTGAAATAATCAAGGATTTCAGAGGAAGAGAACGGTTTGTCAGAGTGCAATCTTGACAGTCACATTTTTCAGTCCAAAAGCGTCAATTATTCGGGAAAAGCCAGATTCGTACAAATTTTCGATTGAATCGAAAATTTGTACAAAAAAAACTTAGAAAATCGACTGTCGCGCCGGATTATCAAAGAATCATTTCAAATGCAACATCAAGACGAAAAATATTTACAGAATCCAGCATGCTTTTTTCAAATTCAACAGTATTGACATTTGTGTCTTTTGATATGAATCGATTATAAACCGAATAACACAAACGGTATAAAAAATAAGATATCTGTGTCGTAATCAAATTTTAATCATTATTCCTATAATATAACTGCACTAAACTTCATTGTATAGTTATTTCACAATGTAAATATAGACTTTATGATGTTTGGCAAGATGTTTTTCAAAATTAATAAAAAAAGACGCCATAAATGACGTCTCAACATCTATTATCCCATCACTTCGATGTAAAAGCTGAACGGCCGGAATCCGTCGTTGCAGCTTATCATGGCACTCATCGGGTTCTTCATCCAGCCGTCGTAGAAATTGCCTTCGCCTTTCGACAGGGTCTCCACGAACTCCCGCATGGAATCCCATGCCGACGGGCACAGTCCCTCGGGGCATTTACCATCGATAGAGATCCACTGCTGACCTTCTTTTATGTCGCACGTATGTTCGATGGGATTCTCATATTTCGCCATCAGGTCATAATAAACCGTCTGCCTGACAGCGGTGATTTTTACTTTGTTCATATTAAAATACAATGTTTATACGTGTAGAGACGCACGACTGTGCGTCTCTACAGCATTCTGTCTTCCGACTTCTGACTTCTGTCTTCTGAAAGAAGTTACACCATCAAAGCACCGACTAAGCCCAAAATCGCGTAAAATTCAGGAAGAGCGGCGTAAATCAGGGTGTTGGTGAACACATCGTGTCCCTGGCTGATGCCTACGATGCCGTTGGCGCAGACCTGTCCCTGACGGATGGCTGAAATCATACAGACGAGGCCCACGCAGAGACCCACGCCAAAGATGATGAGACCTTGCTCGGGGCTGGCTTTCATCTTGCTAAGTAGCATGAAGAATGCCACGAATCCGTAGATGCCCTGCGTTGCAGGCAAAGCCGACAACACCATGAAGTTTCCTGATGCCTCAGGACGTTTCTTGAGACCTCCCTCGGCGGCGTTGCCAGCCGTTGAGGTGCCGATTGAGCTTCCGATACCTGCAAGGGCTAATACCAAGCCCAAGCCGAGATAACCTAAGATTGTTGCTAACATAGTTTTATGATTTAAAATTTATAATTTAACATTTAACATTCAAGATTCTATTGTGTTTGAGATTTCTCCACTCCGCTTCGCTCCGGTCGAAATGACAAAGGGGAATATTCGCTCAGGTCTCCGCTTCGCTCCACTCCGATTGAAAATGACGGCATTGTCATGTTTTAACTTTTTAGCGGGTTATACTTTCTTCCAGACCCTTCATATCCTGAGTTTTTGAAAAACTCAAGGAAATTGAGTCGCAGCGGATGCACAAAAGCGCCTAAAACACACATCGCGACGTTCAGGGTGTGACCCACGACCACGATGAGAATGAAGGCTATCCAACCTGCACCGCCATCGCCGAGAGCCTGCAATCCGATGGCGTTGAACGCCTCGCCGAGCTTGGCACCTGCCAGTCCCAAAGCATACAGACGGAGGTAACTCAGCACGTCGCCGAGCAATCCCGTGGCGGTGTTGTAAGTATCCCACAAGCCGGAGCCGATGTTAATCAACGGGTTACGATGTATGTCGTTGAGGAAGAAGATTCCCAACGCCGACAGCACCCCTATCACTATGATAACCCATTTCGTCACGGTGGAGTCGAGCACACCGATGAGCGCGAGACCTCCCACTATGACGCCGCCCACAATGAGCAGCGTCCAGCCCCATGTGCCTAAAGAATTGGCGAAGCCGTTGACTTTCGTGGTCTGATACGTCTTCACCACCATCGCAAGACAGATGTGTACGATACCAACTATTATGGCTAAAACCATTGTGCCGTCGAAACCCGCTATCTGCGAAGGCAACATACATTTTTTCACTGCATCGGGAAGCCAGCTCCAAGTCAGCATATCTACCGAGAAGAACGTGTGGAACAACAATCCTATCACCGTGGTGGCGATGCCGAGCGTCACAACCAATGGCGAGATGTCGGGCATCATCTTCTTCAAACCGAAACCTAACAGCATGAGTATCAATCCGTAACCGGCATCACCCATACAGAAGGCGAAAAACAGCATGAAGAAGATGGAAATCCACACCGTAGGGTCGAACTCGTTGTATTTCGGGCGACCGTACATATCGGTCAACACCTCGAACATCGAGACGAACTTATTGTTTTTCAACTTGATAGGCGGGTTATCATCGACCTTTGCTTTGTCAACGAGGTAAAGGACTTCCTCTTTGTCAAGCATCTCTTTGAGTGCCGTTTCGTTTTCCGTCGGGGCGAAACCCTCGAAGACGGTGATATAGTCGTCAGCGGCTTTAGTCCCAGAGACATTTGCCAAATGCAAATCAAGTTTCGAGAGCGTCTTGTCAAGTTCTTTCCGGATGTCTTTCTCATGACATTTCAGCTCTGACAGATGCTTCTCGTTTTTTTTCATCTCAAATCCTAACTCATTGATTTTCTTCTCTATAGAAGTAAAATCACCGTCAGGAGCCGGCATCTCCTTCAATGGGAAGGCATAGTCGTCGGAGTCGGAGACCACCACGAAATAGGTATAGCCGTCAACCGTCGAAATCTCGCTCAGCGCGTAATCCGACTGCCAGGCGGGGTCAAGCAGCGATGCCTTGGTCTTGTAGAAATGCAGTTTCAGACCGTGTTCCTTGAGTTTTTCGACAGTTTTCATGTCGAACTGTCCCCAAGGCAGGCGTTCTTCGAGTTCCTTATTAAGTTGCGACATCTGTTCTTTTGCCGCATCGATCTCGCGTACTGTCTCGATGACGTTTTCCGCAAGGTCGCCGTAAGTCTTGTCGGCAAACTCGGCAGCCGTCACATTTTTTAGCAACGACAAGGCTTTACGGTATGAGCCGGCCTTTGACGACAGTTTCTCCGACTTCTCATCCACGGCCTTGGTGGAACGAGTGATATCGACCACGCCCACGCCCTGCAGTTTCTGGAGAAACGCCTCGTTGTCGCCGCTCAGCAGGATGAAATTATATTTAGTCATTTCAGTTACCATGCTCTGCCTCCTCTTCTTCAACGATGTGTTTGTTTTTCACGATTTTCTGCGAAGCCTTGGAGAGGTTCTCCTCGTCTTCCATGTATCGTTTTATCTTACGTATGGCTTCGTTATAGCCAGGAATCTGCACCTTTTCGTAAAGGTTGACTTTCTGTGTGGTCTTCTTCCGCTGGTAGTCTAAGATGTGGCTCACCTCGGTATAGACCTCCGACTCGATGCCGAGCTGTGCAAGGTTTTTCAGTATCTGCACGCCGTCGGCATACCACATCGGCTTAGTGAAGAGGTTGATATCCTTCACTTCGTAAAGCACCTCCTCCAAGGCCGGCACGGGCACGCCCGCAATCTTGACGGTCTTCAGCTTGACATCGGTCACCGAAATCAGTCCCGGCTCAAATTCATTCCAAAGCCGTGCCATGTACTCATACGACTTGAGCTCGGCCTCTAACTGTGCGACAAGCCTCTCCGAATGCTGCTTGGCTTTCTTCACCTCAAGACGCAGCGCGCTCTCCTTGCTCTTCAGCGTGGGCAGGGCACGGGTACGCGTCTTAAGCTGTTTGTTAAGCTCGTTCAGCGAGGTCTTGTTATATTGAAATTTGATGGCCATTTTATTCAGTTGTTCAGTTATTCAGTTATTCAGTTGTTCAGTTGTAGGGCTGTCACACTGTGGCAGCCGTACCAGTTGTTCAGTTGTAGGGCTATCACACTGTGGCAGCCGTACCAGTTGTTCAGTTGTAGGGCTGTCACACTGTGGCAGCCGTACCAGTTGTTCAGTTGTCAATTTTCCTTGGCTTTCCAGTATTTCTGAATCAATGACTCTTTCAAGCCAGTCTCGGCCTTGGTGAAATACTTGCCGAACAGTTCCCAGGCCGTGTCAAGCATTTCCTCAATGGAGATGTTGACGTCGATGGCTAAGAGTCTGGTAGCATATTCCTTGGCGTAGTCGAGGCAACGCAGGTCGTAGTCGCTCAGGTCAAAGCCGTTTTCCAGCTTAGTCTTGGCGTTGGCGGCGTCGGCATAGAGGCGCACCGAGGTGTTCATCACCGCGCTGTGGTCCTCGCGGGTCTTCTTGTTTTGCACCAACTGTTTCAGTCGCGACAGCGAGCGGAACGGGTCAACGATGACCTTGCCGGAATCAGGGTCAGCACGGAGGAACAGCTGTCCTTCGGTGATGTAGCCTGTGTTGTCCGGGATGGCGTGTGTGATATCGCCGTCGTTCAATGTCGTCACCGCGATGATGGTGATGGAGCCGCCGTCGGGCAGCTGCACCGCCTTCTCATAAATCTTTGCCAAGTCGGAATAGAGCGAGCCGGGCATGGAGTCCTTGGAAGGAATCTGGTCCATGCGGTTCGAGACGATGCTCAGAGCGTCGGCATAAAGCGTCATGTCTGTGAGCAGCACCAAAACCTTTTCGTTCTTGTCAACGGCAAAATACTCCGCTGCCGTCAGTGCCATGTCGGGAATCAGCAGACGCTCGACAGGTGGCTGGTCGGTAGTGTTGACGAAGCTGATGATTTTATGCAGTGCGCCGGCACTCTCGAACTCATTTTTAAAGAAGAGATAGTCGTCGTTTGTCAGGCCCATGCCGCCGAGGATAATCTTATCGACATCGGCGCGGAGAGCCACCATGCTCATCACCTGGTTGTAAGGCTGGTCGGGGTCGGCGAAGAACGGGATCTTCTGTCCTGATACCAAGGTGTTGTTCAGGTCGATGCCCGCGATGCCTGTAGGGATGAGCTGTGAGGGCTGGCGACGCTTGAACGGGTTCACGGAAGGGCCGCCAATCTGGCGTTTCTCGCCTTCCACTGCCGGACCGCCGTCAATGGGCTCGCCGTAGGCGTTAAAGAAACGTCCGGCGAGGTCTTCGCTCACATTCAGTGATGGCGGTTCGCCGAAGAAGGTCACCTCGGCGTTGGTCGGGATGTCCTCGGTGCCGCCGAACACCTGCAAAGTGACGTTCTTATCCTTGATTTTCACGACCTGTGCCAGACGACCTGCCACGAGAGCCAGCTCGTCGTTTGCAACACCTTGAGCCTCAAGTGTCACCGTCGCCTTGGTGATGGCGGTAAGCTTAGTATATATGCGTTGAAAGGCTTTCTCACTCATGTTTAAGTTCCTCCTTTAACTGTCCAAGATATTTTTCAAATTGCTCTGATTTGTATTCCGAATAGTTCATCTGACGGCAGATGTTTATCAAGCCCTTGAAATACGTCGTACATTGCTCGAAGTTGTCGAACTTGAAGCTGCGGTCGCATATCTCGAGAACCAAATCGAGCATAAACTTCTGTCTGTCCAAAGGCGTTGAGCCGTCGATGTCGTCGAAAGCGTCTTGCTGAAGTATCACGAAATCAACGAGTTCCGACTTCCAATACTGTTCATGATATGACATTGGCACGCCGTCGTCGCCCAAGATGTTGATTTGCTCATAGGCGTCTTTACCTTTACGGATAATATATTTCGTCTTTGTGACCTTATCGACCCATCCTTTTTCGATTTTATTGTCGAGATATTCAATAATCTCAGGGTATTCGAGATATTTCGAATATGAATCGACGGGGTCAACGGCGGGATAACGTTTCTTGTCGGCGCGGTTCTGCGACAGTCCGTAGAAGCAACGTGCCGCCTTCTTCGTCGATTCGGTAACAGGCTCTTTGAGGTTACCGCCGGCGGGCGACACCGTTCCGATGAAGGTGATTGAGCCCGTGGCACCGTTGTTCAGCCTGACGAAGCCGGCGCGGGCATAGAAGTTGGAGATGATTGCAGAGAGGTCAACGGGGAATCCGTCCTGACCCGGCAGTTCTTCCAGGCGGTTACTCATCTCACGCAAGGCCTGCGCCCAACGCGAGGTGGAGTCGGCTAAAAGCAGCACCTTCATACCCATGGCGCGATAGTATTCGCCGAGTGTCATGGCGGTATAGACCGAAGCCTCACGCGCCGCGACGGGCATGTTCGACGTGTTGCAGATGATGATGGTACGCTCCATCAGGCTGCGCCCCGTGTGTTTGTCCTTCAGCTCGGGGAACTCAGTGAAAATCTCCACGACCTCATTAGCGCGCTCGCCGCAGGCCGCCATGATGATGATGTCGGCGTCGGCTTGCTCAGCGAGTGCATGCTGAAGCACCGTCTTGCCGCAGCCGAAAGGTCCCGGGATGAAGCCCGTGCCGCCCTCCGCGATGGGGTTGAGCGTGTCGATGCAGCGCACACCCGTCTCCATCACCTTGAAGGGACGCGGCTTCTCGACGTAGCCGCCAACAGCGACTTTCACAGGCCATTTCTGCATCATCGTGACGTTGACTTCCTCGCCGTCAGCATTAGTTAAAACTGCGATGGTGTCTGTGATTTTGTATTGTCCGGCTTCGGCCATCGATTTCACAGTGTAAGTGCCTCCAAAGGCAAACGGCACCATGATTTTGTGGGGCAGCCAGCCTTCCTTGACTTCGCCAAGCCAGTCGGCGGCAATGACTTGTTGTCCCGCCTTGGCGATGGGTGTGAAGTCCCATAACTTGTTCTCGTCCAACGGCTTGGTGTATTCACCTCTTTGCAAAAACACGCCTTCCATGGTGGCAAGATTATTCTGCAAGCCGTCGAAATTACTCGAGAGGAGACCAGGTCCGAGGGTAGCCTCAAGCATATAGCCTTGGAACTCCACCGGACATCCGATTGTCAGTCCTCGTGTGCTTTCATACACCTGCACCGAGGCTTTGTTCCCGTTCACCTTGATGACCTCCGCCATCAGCTTGACGCCCGCCAAGTCGATGTAGCAGATTTCATTCTGTGCCACAGGGCCGTCCACCTCGACAGTGACGAGGTTTGCAATGATTCCTGTAACTTTTCCTGTTGTTTTCATATCGTTTGATTTCAAATTTCATATAATAGCTCTAACAGAATCGATCTATTTATTCTCTCATTAAAACCATTCTTTTAGTATCAACAACTTTATTATCTATCAATAAAGTATATAAATACAAGCCATCATCCATATCATCTCCATTAATATTGACACTGCCCTGTCCTCTTTGCAATATCGTATAGGTTTTTATAAAAGACCCGTTCAAATCATTAAGAATAAGAATTACATTTTGGGCATCTTCTGGAATCTCAAAACTAATTTCAGTAACAGATTCAAAAGGATTAGGCACGTTGCCAAAAAGTTTTGCATTTCCATTAGAGTTTTCAGACTTAGGGTAAACCTGAGGGGATACACCTTCTCTATAAATAGTCAAGTTCAATTCATCAATTTGCTTTTTCAATTCAAGCATGTCCAACTGATATGAACTAACTAGCTTACTTAAAGATTCTATCTCATATTGTTGCTCTTTTATCGATTCAATTAGCAAAGCTGTCAAATCTGAATAGGAAATAGCCTTAGTCCCGTTGGGTATAGTTTTAACAATACCAGGAAACACTTGCTCAACTTCTTGTGCAATCAATCCTAATCTTCTTTCTTCACAATTTCCATCTTCAACATAACCCTTCGTCTTAGTACCTTTTTTTTCTTCTTTAAAATTATATTCATAACCCTTCAGTTGCATAAGTTTATTTAGAGGCGATTCTATCCTACATATATTTTCTTTCAGCGTACTGTCCGAACCCAAATAGCCCCCTCTCTCACACCACAAATAGCCAGAAGCATGCACGAAGAATCTATCGCGTCCTCCATAGTATAAATTATAAGCACACGAATTATAGGTCGGTACATATACCCTTAATCCAGGTGCCCAATCATTAGTATTCGCCGTAATACTTACCATTCCATGACTATTAATATTAAATTGTGCATAAAGGGACGAATACACATGTATGATAATTATTACAATAAAAAACGATTTCAACTTCATTTTTATCAATATTTAATTTAAATCTACAACCAATAATTAAACTTCATTTTATTCTACTTGTTTTACTTTATCACCGTTCACAACATGAATTACTCCTCCTCCTATGCCACCATTCCTTAGGTACAAATGCACCTTATTATTGCTAATAAACTCTCCAGCAGAATAATGAGATGAAAAACCAGAAAGTTTTCCATTCTCATTAACTTTCAGAACAACCGTATTATCTTCTGTATATTGAATGAGTATCCCATCCGGATCATCGCCTAAACCAATTACACCATCAAAACAAATGGTGTCATAGGCAAAGTACCCAATACTATCAGTGTTAACTTCACTGATTTCAACAATAAAGCTCCAATTTCCTGTATATTTACTTCTATAATCAAACATTTCTCTATTACAACTATAAAAAAAACAGGGAAAAGCCAACATTATCATTATTTTCATGCTGTATCTCATAGCTTTTAAAAGTTTAATTAATAACAAGCATCAACATCTACGAAAAAAGAAGATCCTATTGGAACCGTAAAACCACCTTCAATCTGAACGCTATGAGTAGCCCGTAAATAAATATTACTATTATTCGGAACAGAGTTTGAGCAACCAGCACCGCCAATCTGAATGTCTCGTTTGACACGATAATCAATCGAATTAAAATCAAAAACACATTCGGATATACTATTATTACAATCTTTTTTCAACTCATAAACTTTTACAAAGTCAATATACATCTTTGATGGTAACGTCGTTGATGCATTTGGCAGAGCTTGTGGGGTTATTGCAATATTCAGGATAATCCTAACAGGATCTACGATTCCATGATTGTTTGATATTCTAATAGGTTGTTCGTCAACATACCATACTATTTTACTAGGAGACCAAGCAACTGCGTAATTATGATAGGCATTTGCATAATTACCCATATTATGTTCTTGATAATTATTTGGTTCATTATTATAATCTGTATGGATGTTGGTTGTAACTATGTTTGAAGGCAATGTGCCAAGCATCTCGAAAATATCAATTTCGGCAGCATTTACGCCTGAAACCCCACTACCAATGAATGTCCAAAAAGCAGGCCATAAACCATAGCCATAAGGAACCTTGATTCTTGATTGAATCAATCCATACTGAACATTCTTGGAAGACAATGTCTCCACCCAACCCGATGTATATGAATACCATTCATTGTTACATGCCCAAGAATTTATATTTGTGCAATGATACGATTCCTCAGTTATACTCAACACTAGATTTCCATCCGAGATATAAACATTATTTGGTCGATTTGTATACACCTGAGGCTCACCATAATGATCAAAATTATTACGAACTGCCCATGTTGATAAATCAAGATAATTAAAATGATCTTCCCATAATAGTTCCCAATGAGGATCATTTAATACTGTCTGCCCTAAACAGACTATCATTTGAACGCTTATTAAGAAAAATAATAGAGGCCTTTTCATTTTACAATGATGTTTTTTTAAAACAATTGAGAAATTTGAATATCAAGAATTATGCATTATTTTCCCTCCTCCGCTCAAGTCCAAATGTTCATTCGTCCCGCGAATCTCCTTCACCAACTTGCGGAACATCTCCTCACCCTTTTCCTTATCCAGCTCAGCCCAGCGTTGCACGGTCTTGGCCTTCACTAAGAAGGCGAGGATGGCGTTCATGTTAAAATAATCCATGCGGGCGATGTCGCTTGCCTTCTCCCACTTCAGCTCATCCATCTTCTGCTCGCGCCTCACGAAGTCGCTGTCCTCCAGTATCGCCTTTATCTGGCTCTCCTCCTCGAAGTCGGCTTCAGGCATATCGACAAAGTAGGCGTCGCCTTGTTTGCCGAGACGTTTCGCGAGATATGCCACCTTCATGTTACGCAGCCTGCCGTCGAAGTCGAAGTACTCCCGTATGAAACGGCTCTCGCTTGCGGCGGCTTTGGCATAGAAATCCGCGCCAAGGGTGTCCTCGTCGAAGCCTTCCTCAAGAAGTGCGACCAGTTTCCGGTCGTCCTCCGAGAGAAGCTCGACTATCTGCTCCCTGACAGCCGGGTAGTCGAAAGGCGTGCCTTCGTAACTCACCGCTATCTCCGGCAGACTCGCGACGATATAGACGTAGTTCTCCATCAGCCGAACAGAATTTTCTTTGTCGCGGGACGCAGATAATTGGAAATCAGCTGGATGAACTCGTCGTCGGTGAACTGCAGCACGTAGCCACCGTCCTTAGGCGCGACCTTGAAGCCGCCGCCGAGCTTCTTATTGAAGCTCACGGTGACATTGGACTTAAACATTTTGCTGATCTCGTTTTTCACGAAAGGCTCCACCTCAGCCTTCATCGTCTCAGGCAGGATGAGGTCCAATGCCACCGGCGAGGCGTTCTCCGGATTAAACGCCTTCACTATGACTTTGATCAGCTCCTTCACGAAATCCGCCGACGACATCGAGACCTTGACGCCTTGCTCGGCGGCGTTCATAACCACCATCTTCTCAATCTCCTGCTTGGTGACGGCGATGCTCTGTGTGGCGGCCATCTTCACGTCGGCGTTGACCTTCGTCTTAAGCTCTTCGGCTTCCTTATTCGCTTGATTTACAATGTGTTCCGCCTCAGCTTTAGCGTCATTGATGATTCTCTCAGCCTCTTTCTTGGCGTTCTCCACTATCTCCACGGCGTCGTGATTAGCTTTCTCGACACCTTGCTCGTAGATTTTCTTTGTCAGAATATCAAGTTTGTTTTCGTTATCCATAATCGTATGTTGTTAAATTATGCGTCAATGTTTGCGTATGTGGCGTTTTGCTCTATGAATTCGCGGCGTGGGCCCACCTCGTCGCCCATCAGCATCGAGAAGATGTAGTCGGCTTCTGCTCCGTTCTCGATATGAATCTTACGCAACGTCCTGAACTCAGGGTTCATCGTCGTCATCCACAACTGTTCAGGGTTCATCTCACCGAGACCTTTGTAACGTTGCACGTGGGCGTCGCCGCCCATTTCTTCGAGCAACGAGATTCGTTGTTCCTCCGTCCAGCAATATTTCTCTTTCTTGCCTTTCTTGACGAGATAAAGCGGCGGCGTGGCGATATAGACATAGCCTTTTTCTATAAGTTCGGGCATATATCTGTAGAAGAACGTCAGAATAAGTGTCGAGATGTGGCTCCCATCGACATCGGCATCTGTCATGATGATGATTTTATGGTAACGCAGCTTCTCGATATTCAACGCCTTGCTGTCTTCCTCTGTGCCTATCGTCACTCCGAGGGCGGTGTAGATGTTCCTAATCTCCTCACTCTCGAAGGCGCGGTGTTGCATGGCTTTCTCGACGTTCAGGATCTTACCTCTCAGAGGCAGTATAGCCTGGAACTTACGGTCGCGGCCTTGTTTTGCTGAGCCGCCTGCCGAGTCACCCTCCACGAGATAAAGCTCGGTGAGTTCAGGGTCACGTTCCGAGCAGTCGGCGAGTTTTCCGGGGAGTCCGCCTCCCGACAACGCTCCTTTTCTTTGAACCAGCTCACGTGCCTTACGTGCGGCATGACGCGCCTGTGCCGCCAAGACGACCTTATCGACAATCATCTTCGCTTCTTTCGGGTGCTCTTCGAGATAATTCGAGAGATGCTCACTCACTATTTTATCCACGATACCCATCACCTCGTTGTTGCCCAGCTTGGTCTTGGTCTGACCCTCGAACTGAGGCTCTGGCACCTTCACCGATATGATAGCTGTCAGGCCCTCGCGGAAGTCGTCGCCGTTGATTTCAAACTTCAGCTTCGCGAACATGCCTTCCTTGTCGGCGTATGCCTTCAAGGTACGTGTCAGGCCACGGCGAAAGCCCGCGAGATGTGTGCCGCCCTCGTGGGTGTTGATGTTATTTACGTATGAATGCAGGTTCTCCGAATAAGAGGTATTGTATTCCAGAGCTATCTCCACCGGCACGTTGTCCGTCTCACCTTGTATGGCGATAGGCTCCGGAGTGAGTTTCTCACGATTCTCGTCAAGATAGTTGATGAAGTCGATGAGACCGTTAGCTGAATGGAACTCGTCGCTCTTGCCTTCCAGACCTGTCTCAGGGTCTATACGTTTGTCGGTCAAAGTGATTCTTATGCCTTTGTTAAGATATGCCAACTCGCGCATACGGGCGGCGAGGATGTCGTAGCTGTATTCGTTAGTGATGAAGATGCTGTCGTCGGGCGTGAATGTGATACGTGTGCCGTGGTCATGAGCCTCGCCCACCGTTTTCACTGGATAGAGCGGTTTGCCGTATTCATATTCCTGCATGAAGATCTTGCCTTCGCGGTGCACCTCGGCTGTCAGGTGTTTCGACAATGCGTTGACACAGCTCACGCCCACGCCGTGCAGACCGCCCGACACCTTGTATGAGCCTTTGTCGAACTTGCCGCCGGCATGAAGCACCGTGAGGACGACTTCAAGAGCCGAGCGTTTCTCCTTCTCGTGCATGCCCGTCGGGATGCCACGTCCGTTATCGACAACGGAGATTGAGTTGCCTGGTAAAATCTCAATGTCAATGTTATCACAAAAACCGGCCATCGCCTCATCGATGGAGTTGTCAACCACCTCATAAACCAAGTGGTGCAGACCTCTCACGTTGACATCGCCGATGTACATGGCGGGACGTTTGCGCACCGCCTCCAAACCTTCAAGAACCTGAATGTTGTTGGCACCGTAGTTGCTCTCAGCATTCTGGATTTTTTCTTCTTCTGTCATTTTCCTTTTCGTATTTCTTTCTTAATTGTCATTTCAAAAATAAACTTCGCAAAGTTACTAATTTTCTTTGAATTAACAATGAAAAAAATGACAGATTTTTAGCTTTTTTTTCTTATTTTTTTGCCTTTTTTCCGAAAAAATCAAAAACGGTATTTTATTCCTGCGAAAACCTCGAATCCTATGCTCGGATAGTTGTAGTAAAGCTGGTATTTCTGATGGAAAAGGTTGTGTATCTCGACGAAAGCCGCCAAGTCGTCCTTTATCTGATAATCCGCGCCAAGCTGCACATCGCACGCAGGCTTCAGTTCCTCAGCCTCGCCATCAAGATTCTTGGCCCAACGTTTGCCCAAAACCGTCATCGAGGCGTTGAACCGCCACGTCTCGTCAAGACGGTAATCGCCGCGCAATGTCATGGTGAACGAAGGCTTGTACCAGGGCTTGGAGTAATTCAACGTAGCCGTCGCGGGCATCGTATATCGATTAATCGACAGCTCTGCCGCCATGTCGAGGTTTTCCAAGGCTTTCCAATGGATGTCGGCGAGGACGTTCACTACATTATAATTGTTGAACAGCAGATTGAACGCCTGTAGATGAAAAACGGTGGCGTCATCATCGAATATAACATAACAATCATCGTCAGGGATATAGAAAACGCTGTTTTTAACATTGCGGTAACGCACTCCGAGATGTGCATCCAAGTGATTGGTTATCTTTGCCTTGACGCCGCCTTGGAAGTCGATTTTCGTCTTCTCGTATCCAAACTCGCCCACGTTGGTGACCTCTGACACCACGAAAGGATTTTCCGTCACGACATCCGCGAAAGTGTTGATTTTCGAGCTTCCGCCGAACTTGGCGTAAAACTCAAGCATGTTGTCGAGCACAAACAGACTTCCTCTCACATCGGGGTAAAAACCCACATTGTCGCCGGTTTTGAAATCGAAACGCAGACCGGCGTGTATGTGGTAGAAATCGCCGCTGAAGATGAAATGCGGGCTTACCGACACGAGGAGCTGCGCTTGGTAGATGTTATTGTAATTCATCTCGAAATCGGAGGCTATGGTCTGCAAGTTATTGATGCCGTTGCCATTCAGCCAATTGTCGGAATACGCCACGCATCCAGCCGCGTTGAGCTGGTGTTCGACGGTGCCGCCGGAAATCCACGTGGCGCGGTAATCGCCGCCTATCTCGGTATAGAAATCGCGGTAGCTTGAGCCGTTGGAAAGCCATTTGGCCCCCATATTTAACGTATGGATGTTGCGTCCGTTGGGGTTCTCGATGTCGTCGTAGGCGCGCAGATGGTACATGTCGTATCGGTAGTCGCCGAAAGCATGCAGCTGCCCGCTACGTAACTTGTTGACAGTCATCACGTTGACATCGTTATTCATGAACGACGACTTCTTGTACTCCTGGTTGTTGAGCCACGACGAATAATGTCTCACCCCAACGCCTATGCTCATCGCCTTCGACAGCTCGGAGTAATGATGATACAAGAAGAGCGGCGACAAGTTGGAGCCTATGCCCGCCTTCAGGAAGTTCTCCTTGTCATCGGCGATATAATCCTCTTTGTACGTCACGGCACTCATCATCTCGACATCCACGTTGTATATGTAGTTGAAATCCTTCGTCTCCGCCTTGTAATCAGGTATATAGAACTTGTTTTCCGGTGTCTCTGGTGTTTTCTGCAAACGTTCCGAGCGTTTTATCTGCGGTCGGTATGAGCCTTCCACCGTCACCTGCTCGTTATGCGACTGCGCGTTTGCCATCAAGCCCGCGATAATAAGCAATACATTGATTATCAGTGCTTTATATTTCATTCCGTTTCCTCCTCATTATTAAGTTCGTCATTTTCAATTGCGGTCAGTTTTTGCTGTGCGAGGTCTTTCGGCTCGCCGCCGGGGTAGTTTTCAATGATGCTCCGCAATGTAGCTTTAGCTTGGAAGACATTGTCTTTGGCGACATACACATCGCTCAGCGTGATGAACGACATCGCCACATAATAGCTGTAGTTGCTGAAGTTGTCTGATATGTCGAACACCTTCTTCTCCGTCTCATCGAGTTTGCCCATCTTATAGTTAGCCAGCACCACGTGATAAGCCGCCTCCGCCCCTGTCTCGGTTCTGTCTTTGTTGGCGTAGGCCTCCAGCCATGTCACCGCCTCCACGAGGTTGTTTTTCCTGTAGAGCGACATTCCGACGACATAATTGAGATGGTTCCTTGAGCTTTGTGAGAGCCCTTGCATTCCCGACAGCTCCTCGCCTCTCGCTATGGCGTCGTCATAGTCATCGAGTCTATATCCGCATTCCATCGCGCCTTCGAGAGCCTGTGCCTTCATCGTCTGGTTCTCCGTGATGTCGAGCAGTCGCTCATAACAGCCCTTGGCTTTTCGCAGGTCACCGGCGGCTTTTTCCATGCCGGCGAGCTTCAGCAGGGCGTTGTCGGTGTAGTCGTTGTCAGGTTGCGCGATGATATATTCGAGATAAGGCTTCGTCTCGCTGTCGCGGCCGAGTTTCTCCAACGACGTCATACCGTAGTAATTGACTTTCAAGAGATAAGCCCCTTGAGGGAATCTCTCCGCATATTGTTGTGCGGCTTTCAGGGCGTTTTCATATTGGCCTTGACGGAAGAAGTTCTCTGCGGTGGCGAACGACACCGAGTCTTGCTCCGTCACGCTCGTCGCTATGCCTTTCTCCTCAGTGTATCTGTAGAACTCGGTGGTGTTGTTTTCCTCCATATAGATGCTCCTCATGATGTTGAGCGCCTCGCGTGCCTCCGCGGTGTTCGGGTAGTTATCGACCACTTTCTTGAGGTTCGTCAGCGCGTTGTCGTATTGGTTTCCATTGTAATAGAGCATCCCTATCTTCATCTGACCTTGTCGGGCGTAAGCCGAGCGGGGACGTTCCCTCACTATCTTGTCAAACGAGGCTATCGCGGCGCGCTCGTCGCCACTGCTAAGATGTGCCATGCCTGTCTCGTAAATGGCTCTGTCGTAGAACGATGACTTGGCGTGGTTGCTTGTGAGACTCTCAAGGCATCTCACCTTGGCGTTCATGTCACCCATTGCACCGTAGCCCATGCCCTGCTGGAAGAGGGCATAGTCGGCGTTGGCGTCACCGAGCTTCATGGCGTTGCTGTACGCCACGATAGCCTTGTTGTAGCTGCGTTCCATGAAATAACAGTCGCCGATGCGCATCCAGGCGTCCGACTCAAAGTCCTTGTCGTCCTTCGCCATGTTGAAGAAATAGTTGAAATTCTTGATGGCGTTGTTGAATCCGCCTTTCATATAGGCGATGTATCCGAGGTTGTAATATGCCATCGGCAGCATCTCCGACTGTCCCGATCCGCCGATTTTCAGGAAGGCGTTGTAATAGTTCTCGGCGTTGCCGTATTCTTTCTTCTGATAATAGCTGTCGGCGAGCCAGTAATATGCCTCCGCCCTCATCTTGGCGTCGCCCTGTTTGTTGTTGATGGTCTTGTTGAGATATGTCACCGCCTTGTCGTAATCCATGGCGTTATAGCTCTCGATGCCGATGTTGTATGTCAGCTGAGCGTAGATCTTCTGCATCTCGGCGTCCATGTCGGGGAGACTTTCTATCGACTTGATAGCCTTGTCATAGTCTTTGCCGTTGAGATACAGATGTATTATCATAGTGCGGGCCTCGTCTTTTCTCGCCGAATCGGGATGTCTCGCGATAAAATCCTCGAGTAGTGACACCGCCTCGTTGAATGGGTCAACGCCGCTGATGAAGCTCAGTTTCGCGTAGTTGAACAGCGCGTCCTCGCTCATCTCATGGTTGAAATCGCTCTTATATGCCGTCAGGTAAGCGTTGCGCGCGAATTTCTCCTGTCCCGTCTTCATATAGCATTGCGCGAGATAATATGAGGCGTACTGCGCCAGCTCGTCGTTGTTGATTTTTTTCGTTACGTTCTGAAAATTAGCGACAGCGTCTTCAAAATCAAGCTGTTTCATCTTGCAGAATCCTATATGGAACTCCACCTCACGAGGGAAGGTCTTGCGTGTGTTCTCGCTCGCGATGTCGTAATAGCGCAGTGCCTTGGCATAATCTTTCTGTTGGTACCACGACTCCGCCGTCACCAATGCCAGCTCCACTTTCCGCTGACCTTTCACGTTGTCGAGCACCACATCCGCATCGGTGGTGACGGAGGTGTATTTCCCTTCAATATAGTCGATTTGTGTCAGATACAGCGGTGTCACGTCTTTATATTTAGGCGAATCGGCTATCTTGTCAAGATGGTATCTCGCCTCTTCATATTTTCCATCTATATATTGGATATGGGCGTAGTAGTAACGCGCGTCGTCTTTATACGGGCTTTCCATCACGGCGGACTTATAGAAGAACGGTGCCGCCTTCTCGATGTCGTTGGTCTGATAATAAGCGAGTCCTCTCTTGAAATAATACTCGGCTCTGTCGTTGTCCGGCAGGCTTTCGTCGTCAACGGACTCATATTTCCTCAGCGCGTCGCGGTATTTCTTGTTTTTGAAAAGCATGTCGGCGTACAGCAGGTCGGCCTTCGCCGCGAATATGCTCGTCGGGTTCTCCTGCGAGAAAAACATGAGCTGCTGTTCTCCCGAACCAAGATATGACGAGCATGCCGCCTCATAAAACGCCGCCTCCACCATCTTTTGCGGGCTTTGTCCCGCCGACGCCGTCAGATATCGGTGAAACAGTTCGGCAGCGGCGCCGTAATTCTTGTTATCGAACAACATCTTCGCATCGGCGAACAACGACTCCGGCTCTAAGTCGCCGATTCTGTTCTGTGCTGACAATGAGGCAGTTACAACAAACATCAATGATATTAATACAGTTATTTTTCTTATTTTGGGCATAAGACAAAATTTTTTGCGAATTTACAAAAAGAAAACGAAAAAAATGCTGTTTTATTATAAAAATTTTGCCTTTAGGCTACGGAGAGTCCAAAGGCAAAAGAAAGGCATAAGCGGGATTCTGTAATCCGCATGTGCGGACGATTGTCATTTCTCTAATCCTGACGTCGCCGTCAGGCTTCAGCGACCTACCCTCCCGGCTCGGGCGAGCGACCCTTCGGTGGGACGGATTCCCAACTGTCCCACGATGCCGGTGTATTTGGTCTTGCAGCCCATAAGGTTTACCTCCGTGACATGTCGCCATGCCAAGGCGTGAGCTCTTGCCTCGCGTTTTCACCCTTACCCTTCGACACGCTCAGGGCGGTAGTTTTCTGTGGCACTTGCTGTCGTTGTCTCCAACGCCTTCCCGTTAGGAAGTATGGTGCTCTGTGCTGTCCCGACTTTCCTCACGCAGACCATTTCGTCTGCCCGCGACAATCGCCTTTCATCCTGCAAAGATACAATATTTTTTAATACAATGACAAACTTCACACTTCAAACTTCAAACTTCACACTGTTGAAAGGGTTTTCCCCTCCCTGCGTGCTCCTGTCATTCCGAGCGGCTGCACAGTGAGGAATCTCTGACTTGAACAAATGGGAGGGCGGCTTTAAGGGCAGTAGCGGCGGCAGCTTTAAGGGCAACAGCGGCGACTTTAAGGGCAGCAGCGGCAGCCTTAAAGCCGTTAAAGCCGTTAAGGGCATTAATGCCCTTAAGGTAGCCGCTATTAAAGGTTTTAATGGCGTTAAGGGCAGCAGCGCAGTGAGGAATCTCTGACTTGAACAATTGGGAGGGCGACTTTAAGGGCAGCAGCGGCGGCAGCTTTAAGGGCAGCAGCGGCGGCTTTAAGGGCAGTAGCGGCGGCTTTAAGGGCATCAGCGGCAGCCTTAAAGCCGTTAAAGCCGTTAAGGGCATTAATGCCCTTAAGGCAGCCGCTATTAAGGGCGTTAAGGCATTAGCGCAGTGAGGAATCTCTGACTGAGCTACAAAAAAAAGCCGCCTCTACCGAGGCGGCTCCCACTTCTAAGAAGTGGTAACAAAAAAATCAAAAAACGTTTTATCTAATTTTACGCCCGACCGCCCGCCCCGCCGCATCACCCGACAAAAAGCGCAGCTGAGAGCTGGCTGACGGGAAGGAAAAATTACTCAAACCTGACCAGACGCACCGAGCGACCGTTAGTCTTATTGCCCTCGAGGTCGGTCATGCTCACGCGGCTCGAATTGAAGCCCAAGTAGAACGCGTTGCTATCATCGCGCACCGTACAAGACCAGTAGCGGCTGACCGTAGCGGCATTGCTCACCGAGTAACCATTCGAGGTGCCAGCCATCGGCAAGAACACGCAGCCTTTACTCTCCAAAGTAGCCCATTGGTCGGAAGTGATGGTGTTGCCAGTGAATGCACTAGTAGTAGTGTTATAGTAGCTCAACGTGTAGTAGCTGTCGCTCCAATTGTCAGGAAGGAGTATCAGACCGTTTATCCCGTTAACCACAGCCTTCGCATAGAAGTGACCCGAGGCACTCACACTCGTCCCACCACGTGCGATGCCGTCCAAACCAAGAACGTATCGCCACTGAGCATAAGTCAAAGTCTTGTAGGTGCTGCCTCCGATAGTGAACGACACCGGATTGTCGCTTGAGGACGCTATCTCACTCCATGTGAAGTAGTAACGGGGATAACCAGAACTGATTGTCGGCACATCGGTGTGCACGTCATACTGGTTGGCGTCGAAACCATACACGCCGTCACTGACCGCAACCAAATTGCCCTGCGCAAATTTGACAGTAGTCCCGGAAGCGACGGTGTATGCAGCGTCAATGTCACTCGTTACAGCCATCGTGATGCTCAACCCGGTGTTGAGATACGCGTTCTCAGTGATGGCAGGGACACTCGCCAAACTACATGTGTAACCACTTATCGTAACAGTAGGATTTTCAACGGCGTCCTGCGGAAGGAGTATGGCCCAACGCTCGGTGTTCGACACCTTATGCAATGTGATGTCGCCATCACCGCTCTTGCTGAAGCTGTAAGGCTCGCCCGTAGTGGCTCCATTGTTGGCGGCAAAGTCAACCGTCACAGTGTTTTTCATCCCCGAGACGGTGATGTCGGCATCAATGTCGGTGGTGGTGAACTTCACTATCGCGCACTTGTTATACAATGTGGCACTGTATGATGTCGTGCCTGAACTGTAGTTCACCGTCGAATGTCCGTACGATATCACAGGATACTTGCTCGTCTGGTCGGTGATGTTCACGCTCGTGGGCTCTGATGTCGTCCCCTTGTTCCCCATGAAGTAGAAGTGGAGATAGTCGTCATCGTCGGCAGCCGTGGGAGTGATGGTACCAGTGAAGTTTGTTCCGTCATACGTCAGGTATCCGCAGTATGCACCATTGTTGCCCACATAGAGGATGTCGCCGTCTTCCCATGTCACGGTGGCGTAGTCGTTTGCGCCGCCGTTGGTTGGGTCAACCGCCACCCTCGAGCCGTTGTCAACGCTCAAGGTGATATGGACACCATTGGTCACAGCACCGGTGACGGTGTCAACATCCTTCCTGCACTGCGTGAAGCACAGCGTCACCGCCAAGGCGAGAAGCGCAGCCGCCCCCTTCAAGTGTGACTTGTTCTGTTTCCTTGAACGGCGGCGTGCCAAGGCGTAGCCCGCACCCGCCGCACCGAGGACGAGCAGCCCGCTCCCGAGAGGAGCCTCGCTCTGTCCGATTCCGTTGTTTACAATAGCCCATGTGACGCCCACGTCGTCACGGGTCCCGTTGAAACTGTCATCGACGCGCAGCAGATCATCGCGCTGCGCCGACGCACTCATTGGCGACAGCATTCCCAATGCCATCGCCACCGAAAGCACTGAAGCTTTCAGTAGTGTCGTTTTTTTCATTTTTTTGTGAATTTTTTTAATTGATTTATTTATTTGGTTGATCTCTGTTAGGTTTCGGGCTTCACAAGAAGGCACAACGACACCGGCACCGGCGGGCGTCATGCCCCCGATGTCATCATGTCTTTCTTCGTAAAATTCAGCTAACTGATTGAGCGTCAGCGGGTTAGGCAACGGGGGGGGGTAAATCTCATGCCGCAAAATGAATCTCCGTTCATTTTGAAGCCGTTGTCACCATATGTCCGCATGCTCATGTTCATTTTTTCAGCGCGCAAAGATACGAAATATTTCCTTACCCCCCCCATAAAATTTTATATTTTTTTTAAATTTATTCAAAAATTCCACGCAAATGAATTATTTTTTGTATCTTTGCTCCCGATTTCGAATCAAAAACACAAAAGTATCGTAAAATTTGTTAACACAAGATGATAATGCTTTGGTGCGAGAGGATTCTTATTGTTTAATGAATTTGAATGACGATGGTTAGACAGAGCAAAAACAAAGTGAAACTCAACAAAAAATACAAGGTCGTTGGTCGCATCCCGATGGCGGCACTCAGGAAAATACGTGAATTGATGGAGTTGCCTGACAATGTCCAAATTATCAGAGCGAATTTGACAAACACAGTCAAGCATAATCTTGGACATATTGAAGGAATTGAAAAACAATTACACCAACTTGGACTGACTAAAGAAGACTATGTTTTGTTTGTGGCTCGTAAATTCAACGAAGTCCATTGTGGTAATCGTCCATTGTCGTTGCTACTTGTCGTGACCCATACGGAAGATTTTGACCATGCTGCCGCCGTACATCTTCATTACAACAAAAACGAAAAGTTTTGGATGGTAACCTCGGTTCATGCGATGAGACACAAGGATTTGAAACGCATCCCTTTGATTTGGCGGAAATGAAAAAGGAGGCCGAAACCTCCTTTATTTCGTAGTCGCCCCTGCTACGAGGTCGCTTGCACGGCCTGTCTGTTAGCTACCCGACACACAGTTTCGCAAGATGTGAGGGCCTGGGCGAAATCAGACACTGCAAAGATACAATATTTTTCCCTATCCCCTCTCAGAAAAATTTTATTTTTTTAAATTTTTTTCCGAGACGCGATAAATCACATCTTTACTCTCTACTCTTAACTAAAAAACTGGCTCTACACTCTACACTCTAAACTCTAAACTCTAAACTAAAAAAGATTTCTCGACTCCACTCCGTTGCGGTCGAAATGACAGGCGGTCACTGCACTTCCCAGTCCTCGATGGTCCAGGTGTCGATGTCGAAGTTGACACCAACCTTCACGAGCTTGCGCGGGTCGGTGGCGAACTGGGCGGCGTAGTCCTTGGCCTCAATCTGCCGCAGGGCTTTCTCCGCGGTGCTCTTCACCTTGAACTCGAAGAGGTAGATGGTGTCGGGAGCCTGCACAATCATGTCAACACGACCGGTGCTGCAGCGTACCTGCGTCTGCACATAGACGTTGAGCATCGAGAGGATGAGGTAGAAGGTATATTCGTAGAACCCCTCCTTGGTGGCGGCTTCGGCGAGCTTCTGCTTGAAGCCCTCGACATACGGCACTCCGGCCAAGAAGGCCTTCAGCTCGCGCAACGCCTGGTCAACGTCGCCCTTGCGCAGTGCTATCCACATCTTCCGGGCGCCACCCTGTCTCACGTCGTTATCCTCCAATCCGGAATAATAAGGCAGCAGGCCTTCGACAAGACCGTTCCGCACCTCGGCATTAGGGATGCCAAGAGTGTAGTCCTCCATCTCACGGTCATAGCCCTTGATGGTGAGGTAGCCCGCCTGGTAAAGCAATGGCAAGGCGCTGGTCAAAGTCTCGGTCGCGCGATAGAATGCCGATGCCGACGCCGTGATATTGTCCAATTGGGTTATGTCGGTATCAAAACGCCTCATCTGATGCAACAAGAACGTCGGCGTACCGCTCTCGAACCAGAAGTTCTTCAATTGCCTTTGGTCGAAGCAGTTGAAAAGGCTGTAGGGGTTGTACACCTCCTCGGAGTCCTCAGAGAAATGGTAGCCGTCGTACCGTTTCTTCAGCATCTGATGCATCTCCTCATGCGAGCATTCGTATTCCTCGGCCAGCATGTCGATATCGTCTTTCAGCACCGTTGTCAGCTCGGTCTCCGTGATGCCGCAGATGGCGGAGTATTGCGGAACCATCGAGACATTTTTGATGTTGTTCAGCGTGGAGAAGATGCTCAGCTGGCTGAACTTCGTGATGCCGGTGAGGAAGCAGAAGCGTATCATCGCCTCGCAGGCCTTCAGCGGTTGGTAGAACTCCTGCATCACCTTGCGCATGGCATCGAGGTTCTCGCGCTCGTGCATCACCTCCAACAGCGGCGCGTCGTACTCGTCGATAAGCACCACCACCTGGCTGCCATGTTGTTCGTACTGTGCGTTAATCATCCCCATCAATGCTCCTCCCGGCGTCTGTGCGTCGCCTATGCCGTCGATTCTCAGCGAGCGGAGCATGAACATTATCTTGTCGCGCAACTCCTTAGGGCTTTCCTGTCCCTTGCAGGTGCTCATGTCCACATGGATGACCGGATACTGCCGCCATTCCCGCTCCAACTCCATGATTTTCAGCCCCTCGAACAGGTCGCGACGCCCCTCGAAATACGACTTCAGGGTCGTCGTGAGCAGCGACTTGCCGAAACGGCGGGGCCGGCTGAGGAAGGTGTATTTTACTGAATTGGCTAATTGCCACACCAAATCAGTCTTGTCAACATAGACATAACCGCCCTTCCGTATCTCTGAAAAGGTCTGTATCCCTATCGGGTATCTGCGACGCTGAGTGTTCATATCCGTATATTTTTCAAATTGCAAATATACAATTAAAATTCGGATTAAGCATCATTATCTCACAAAAAAATGACATAATAGGCCAAAAAATTTTAACATTTGGGAAAATACCGTTTCAAAACCTAATAATGTTTTTTGCATTTCAAAAAAAGGACGCGCAATGGCACGTCCCTACTCTCTACTCTATACTCTAAACTAAAAAACTGACTCTAAACTCTAAACTCTAAACTCTCAACTCCACCATCTCCCCTGCCTCCGGAATCACCACATCCTTAAACCCGTTGTTTTTCCTCAGATACTTTGCGTATCTCTCCTGCACTCCAGCCTCGCCGTGAACGACAAACACCTTCTTCACCTTGTCTGGATTCTGGCATCTGAGGTACTCCGCCATCTCTTGGTAGTCGCCGTGTCCGCTGAAGGCGTCGATGCTGCGCACCTCGGCGTTCACCTTATGCGGCATGCCGAAGATGGAGATATCCTTCTCACCCGACAGTATGCGGGCGCCGAGTGTCGTAGGGGCGCAATAGCCCACGGCAAGCACCGTGTTCTTCGGGTTGTCGATGTTGTTGGCTATATGATGTTTCACCCTGCCGGCTTCCATCATGCCCGACGCCGAGATGATGATGCACGGCTCCTTTGAGTTGTTCAACGCCTTGCTCTTGGCGACATCCGTTATATAATGCAGGCTGTTGAAGCCGAACGGGTCGTCATCGTAACGCAACACCTCCGCCACGTCTTTGTTGAAATCGCCGAGATGCATCTTGAAGATGGAGGTGGCATTGGTGGCCAGCGGACTATCGACATACACAGGGATGCGCGGCAAATCACCGCTGTTGTAGGCGTTGTTGAGGATATACACTATCTCCTGTGTCCTGCCGATGGCGAATGACGGGATGATGAGCTTGCCTTTCTTCTCCACGCAGGTATGCCTGATTATGTCGAGAAGCTCTTTCTCAGCCCCTGTCTTGTCCTGATGCAGCCTGTCACCGTAGGTGCTTTCCGTGATGAGGTAGTCGCACTGCTCGAATGGCGCCGGTGGTCGCAGCAGATAGTTGGAGGCGCGCCCGATGTCGCCGGTATAGCCCACCTTGATAACCTTGCCGTTCTCGTCAATCATGATGGTGGCGCAGGCACTGCCGAGCATGTGGCCGGTGTTGTAAAACTTCACGCTGACGTTGTTGTCGAGGTAAAACCTGCGATTAGGCTCAGTGGTGATGAACAGTTCCATGCAGTCACGGGCGTCTTTCTCAGTATATATAGGCTCCACCGGCTTCAGTCCCTGACGCGAGCGTTTCTTGTTAAACCAATGAGTATCATTCTCTTGTATGAAACCACTGTCAGGAAGCATTATAGAACACAGCTCGCGTGTCGCCGTGGTGCATATCACAGAGCCTCGGAAACCCAACTTGTAGAAATATGGTATCAGGCCCGAATGGTCGATGTGAGCATGCGTCAAAATGATGCTGTCAATCTCCTTCGGGTCAACCATGATGTTGCGGTTCATGGCATCAGTCTCCAGACCCTTGCCTTGAAACATTCCGCAGTCAAGCAAGAGCTTCTTGCCTTTGTCGGTGACGATAAGATGCTTACTGCCTGTCACCTCGCGCGCTGCGCCTATAAACTTGATTCTCATTATCTTAACACGTTTATTAGTCTGACAAAACTACCGTTGTCTGTCATGATATTTACTAAATACATTCCATTCACAAATATGCTCATGTCTATTATAACATCATCATTATCAACATGTTGCATCAACACGACCTGGCCTGTCATATTCACCACCGACACCTGTCTCATGGCATCGGCTTGGATATTCACCTTACCGGATGTCGGGTTGGGATAAATCGACACATTATCTGCATTCTCTTCGTTAACTGACGTATAATCAATTACTTCCACCTTAGTCAGGAGATAATCCGACTGGCATTCGTTCTGATAGAAAGCGATTATCCTGTAATAATACAGACCGGGTGTCTCCACCTCGTCATTACATTCATAATGAGCGATGGAAGGCGTGTTGACGATACGCTTAACCAATTCATAATCAATGTCATCCACGCTTCTATAAATCTCGAATCTGTCGAGGGTGAACTCATATTCGGCTCTATCCCACGACAAATGTGCGCCAAATTCGCCTTCATCATAATAATTCTCGCCCACGAAATTCTCCGGTTGCGGGCAAGTCACAGGCAGCGGCTCTGTCACAATCACCGTGACTGCCGCCGATGCGGTGGTGGTGCCATCGTAAACAGTCACCGTATATGTCATTGCTCCTACCTCTGTCGGCGTCGCCGTCGTTGTGGCCGCCGTTGGGTCGGCTATGGTCTCTGCCGGTGTCCATTCGTATGTGTAGGACTCTTCGCCTCCGGTGGCTTCGGCCGTCAAAGTGACTGATTCTCCGAGTGTTACGGTGTCGGAGTCGGCTGTGGCGACCACCAACAATGGTATCGGTGCCGAGCCGTCGGTTATCGCTATATTGGTGAAGTACGTCTTCTTGTTGTACCCAAACACCGTGAGGGTGGCGAAGCCTGTCGTGTCAACTGCCTCGAAGTTGATTGTGGCGCCGTCGCCGTCAATCATCTCGGAGCCTAATATCTCGCCGTTGAATGTCAGTGTCGCCAAGGCGCCGTCTCCGTTGGTGGTGCTCACGGTGAAGCTGGTGGCTGAAGGGCTTAACGTTGTTGCCGCCGTCACGCCCATATCCGCCGGCACCGCGTTGCGCAGCGTCAACGTCGGGTCACCAAACAAAATCCATGTGTTATATGTGCCTTTCACCGCATTTTGGTTCGGACCTTGGTCAAGAACCTTCATGTTGCCGTTGATGGAGACGCCGCCCATGGTGCGCCGGATGTTGTCGTTGTACGACTCCACTAAGATGTCAACCATCTCATCTTGTCCATACATGGGAGGCACCCACGGCTGTGAGATATATGAGAACATGCCGCCTATGGCGCCGGTCGGGTTGCCGTTGCTGTTGTTGGTGGCGCGCATCCAGGCCTCGGCGAAACAGGGACTGCTGTTGTCGTATTTCCCGTTGAGGCAAGCCACCGAGATGACGTAAGGCAGCTTGTAATCGTTGGTCAAGGCGTTGACATGCGAGTTGCTGTAGTTGAAGACGCCCCAGCCTGTCACATAGCCGTGGTTGCAGTAGTTTATGATGCTCACACCTCCGTTGATATGTGCGCTCACGGCACTTGCGTTGGATGCCGTGGTACCGGTAACATTTTGATAATCACGATAAACGTCAGTGTAGTTGTATCCCAACAAATCTGTTCTGATATTGTCAATATGTTGATAATCATCTTCATTGAAATGACCACTTGAACCCGCCGAAGTCGAGACGCCCTGTCCGACGGTCAGCCATGTGGCGTTTTCGTCCAAATCACGCTCATAATTAAGCACTTTGTTCACATGGTTTGTCACCTGCGCCTCCGTCTCACAGCAGAAACGTCCCACTATGACTTCGTTGTAATAGTCGTTGCCCGCGAGCTGTCCGTATTGGACGTCGCCGTAACCCGAATATCCGTTGGAGCCTGCGCCTGCCGAGATATAGACTCCCGGAATCTGCTCCACATCGCCAACGAGAAGTATGTCGGTCATGTCGGGATGCTCCGCGTAATAATTCTGGATGTATGATCGTATCGCCGGCGCGTTGTTACCTGTGACAGTGGTCCCGACCATTGTGGTGGGGCGTCCTATCTGTCTCTTCCACGCCACAAAAGGCTCCATGGCCGTCATGAAGTCGTCGTGACAAATGATGAGCAACTCGCCGTCGTCGGCAATGGAAACGTATTTCGACATCGACTCGTTGTAATTGATATACCGGTTCTCGTAAATCTTCCTGAACTCAGGGTCCAAGACGAAGGCATCCCTGCGTTTTTCAATGACATTTCTGCTGTCAATGCCCACATTTTTCATTTTTATGACAAGATGGCTGTAAACCCTCAGGGTCTTCGTCACCGGATTATATAAATAAGGTGTGACAACCATGTTCTGACCTCTCACATCACGATGGATATACGGCTCATGGAGCTTCACAACCCGTGAAGGATAAAAGGCATCTTGTTGATACATAGTGCCATACGTATATGGCACGTCTTCCGGAGCCACGCTTCTCGGGAAATCGCCTTTCGAGGGAGCCACCTCTATGTTCTGATAGTCAACATATTGAGCGTCAACGAGTTCGACATCCATCAGAGCGTTATCGCCAATCACCGTGGGAATCACCATACTCGACACGTCGGGCTCGCCTGCCTGCGCCATAAGCATCATTTTCTTATTGGTGACCACAACGGCATCGCCATTGGGAGTCGTCACCGGATGGGAAATAAATCCATCGACATTAATTTCGACGACAATTTCCTTCTCTGTTGATGAAACAAGATTCCCATCCCAGCCCTGTGCAAAAGCCAAGTGACTGATAATCAATCCGATTGTTAAAAATAGATGTTTTTTCATGGTGATAAATTTTTGCAAATATAATAAAAAAGGACGCCGATAGCGACGTCCTTCGTAATTTTTTTAATCAAATTCATTTGATAACGACTTTCTGAATCTCGGTGTTGCCGTTTGCGACCACCTTCAGGAAGTAAACTCCGTTGAGTTCGCTCACGTCAACGGCGGTCTTTCCGTTAGCGTTGCCGCTCATCACCACCTGGCCGATGCTGTTAACTATCTGATATTCATAGTTATTGACATTGGTCACGATATTCATCACGCCGTTTGCCGGATTTGGATATACGCTCACCGACATCTCGCTTATTTCCTCGACTCCGTCGAAATCGACCTGGACAAAAACCGTCACCGGTGCCGACATAGAGCCATTGGCATTGACAGCATACACCGAATATTTGTATGTGCCGCTCTCTTCAAGGGCATCGACATATTCTGTTTCGGTTACTGTCGCAAGTGTAGCGTCGTTGCGTTTCACCAAGTATGATTCCGCGTCGGCTGAGCCTTCCCATGTCAGCATCACGTCATGGCCTTCGACGGTGGCCTCAAGTCCTGTCGCCGGGTCGATGAATGTGATGACACTGGTTGGCGGGAAGAGGATGTCGTCAATCATGGCGCAGTCTCCGCCGTTGTTCACCGAGCCGTCCTTGGTGTAGCTCCATTTGAATGTGTGCTGACCCGCTGTCACGGCCTGTGTGAACTGTGTCCATGACACCTCGCCTGACCATGTGCCCTTCTCTTGGTTGTCCATGTAGAAGTGCAGCTTGTCATAGTTGGTTTCTGACGACACATAATACATAAATGTAAGCTCACCGGCTGCGAGCACGTTCACTGTAAGTGTGATGTTATAGTCTGAGTTTGCCATGCCTGCGTTGGCTGACTTCGCGCATTTCGTGCCTTTCACGCCTCCATCGACGATGGTCCAGGCGTTAGGTGTGCTGAAGGTCCAGTCGCTGCCGAATGTGCCTGACTCGAAGTCTTCCATGATGGCGCCATAGCTCAGCACGAAGATATTCTGAACCACGAAGAGTCCTGATGTCATCTCGTATGCCACCTCGAATGTGGTGCCCGGCTCAACGCTTTCAGCGACGGTGTAGCCGGCGTTCAGCGTGATGGTCTCGCCACCCTCGATAACGTCGTCAAACGCTATTGTCTCAGGGTCGAATACGAGGTCTGGTGAGCAGCTTATCAAGGTGAACTCGCCGCCATACAACGGGGCTGAGCCTGAGTTCAGGAACGTCAGAGCCACATCGGTGTCGGTAGTCACCATGTTGTTGAAGGCGAGCACAGGAGCGTGCAGGTCAATGATAATCTTACCAACCCACACATCTGTGCCGTCTGTGACATTGACGTCAAGTTGTGCCTTTGTCCCGTCAGGTACGTTGGCCGACACCTCAAACTGGAATCCTTCTATCGTCAACACCTCGTCAGGGTTGATGGCGTCGAAGGCTACTTCAGCCGCTGTGATGTTGATGTATTCATTTTCTGTTGAGATTGTCGCCACTACATTGTTGGCGATATCCACGCCCACGTTCTTGAAGTCAATCGACAGGTCGATGGTCTCGCCATAGTTAGCCTGAGGAGCGCTCATCTCGTAACCGTTCACCGTGACGTATGCGCCTTCTGCCGGCAGGACATCGATTTCACCCACGTATGTCGCTCTGTTGAAGCCCATCACCACCAAAGTGGCGCCACCCACATTCGACAAGGCCGGGAATGTCATCGTGCAATGACCGTTGATGAGCCTCTGCGATGCGAGCACCTCGCCGTCCATCGACAATGTGGCGATAGCGTAATCGGCATCGGCATATACTTCGAGTTCTGTCATCCCGAGCATCAGCACCGACGGTGTCGCCGTCACGCTCATGTCGGTCGGGTTGGCTGTACGAACCATCAATGACGGGTCGCCGAAGAGCACCCATGTGTCATGGCATTCAGTGTCGTTACTCTTATCGATGACGTCCATGTTGCCGTTCAACGAGGCGCCTGCCAAAGTGTGGTTAAACTGGTCAACGTTACGCCATTCGCACAAGACGTTAACCATCTCGTCTTGTCCGTACATCGGTGGGATCCAGGGCTGTGACATCCATGAGAACATGCCTCCGATAGCACCTGTAGGTGTGCCGTTGGAGTTGTTGGTGGCACGCATCCAAGCCTCAGCGAAGCATTCGCCGCCTGCGCCGCCGTAGTCGAACTTACCGTTCAGGCAGGCCACCGACCAGACGATAGGCCACATATTGTCGTTTGTCAAAGCGTTGACGTTGCTGGTGCTGTAGTTGGCGACGCCCCAGCTTGTCTCTGAACCGTGGTTGCAGTAGTTGATGATGCTGATACCTTGGTTTGTCGTCGCGCTGATTGTCGATGTGCTTGCGTCACCGCCGCTGCCGCCGTGATGCTCCGTGACCACAGAATAGGTGTAGTGCAACAGTGTGTCGCGGATAAGGTCGATGTGACGATAGTCGTCTTCACCGAAGTGACCGCTGCCTGCGCCGTAGTATCCGATACCCATGCCTTTGTCGCACCATGTCACATTCGGCTGCAAATCGCGCTCATAATAAAGCACCTTGTTGACCTGTGATGTCACATGGGCGTTGGTCTGCACTGAGAAACGGCCGATGAACACCTCCGGATAGTGGTCGGTACCCTCGACTTGGCCGAACCAGTTGTCGGAACGCTCTGAGCCGAGGCTATGTGGTGTGATGTGTTCATAGTCACCGACGAACAACACATAAACGAGGTTATGGTTGGGGTCGTTGTACATGTTTGAGATATAGCTCTTGATACCTGTGTCGCTGTTTCCGCCAGCCGTTGTCACGCTCACCATCGTGGTAGGACGGCCTGACTGGTTTTTCCATTCCACCAAAGGCTCCATGCTTGTCATGAACTGGTCGGCGCAGATGATGAGCATCTCGCCGTTGTCCTCGATGAAAGGATATTTTCCGGCAGCCTCGGCGAAGTTGATGAAACGACGCTCATAAGATGCCTTGAACTCCGGAGAGGTCTTGACAGTGTTGCTCTTACGCGCGAGTTTCGGGTTCTCGCCGTTGTCGCTCACCTTTGTCATGGCTATTGTCATGTTTGTGTAAACACGCAATGTCTTGGTCACAGGGTTGTATGCGAACGGACGCACCACTATGTTCTGGCCGCGGAAGTCCCTGATGATGTAAGGGGCGTCGAGCGACACCTGAGCCGCCGGCCAAAATGCGTCTTGCTGATACATCTCACCGTAGGTGTAAGGGACATCCTCAGGATTGATTTGACGGCTGAAGTTGCCTTTGGAAGGAGCCACCTCGACATTCTCATAGTCAACGTATGTCGAGTTGACAACGGTAACTTTCATTTCCGCCATGTCACCAATCATAACCGGGATGACATCGTATGAGAGTTGCGGCGCACCGGCCTCAAGCTCGTATGCCATGTCTTTCACGCTGACTACGACCTGCTTGCCTTCAGGGGTTGTCACGTTCTGTGTGTAAAAACCTGCGAGGTTAACCTCGATAATCGTCTCATTCTCAGTGGATGAGATTAAGGTCTTTTTCATCGGCGACGGAGTCTCACTCGAGATTCCATGCCATTCCTGCGCGAATCCCATAAACGAGAACAGCAGGAACAAAGCTGATAGTAATAATGATTTTCTCATAATTTTTTTATAAAATGGTTTGATAATATTTTACACCTTACTCTATTAATAGCCTGCAAAGATATAAAAAAAAAGGATGCCGTAAACCGACATCCTTAATTTTTTTTAAAAAATAATTTACTTGACAGTAACTTTTCTTACCACGACATCGCCGTTGGCAGTGATTCTCAAGAAGTAAACTCCGTTGAGTTCGCTCACGTCAACGCTTGTCTTTCCGTTGGCGTTGCCGCTCATCACCACCTGGCCGATGCTGTTGATAACCTGATACTCATAGCTGCCGGCGTTGGTCACGATGTTCATCACGCCGTTTGCCGGATTTGGATATACGCTCACCATGACATTCTGATTTTCAATGACATCTGTGAAGTCAACTGTCACGAAGCATGTGACAGGGGCTGACATCGAGCCGTTGTCATTGACGGCATACACAGAATATTTGTATGTGCCGTTCTCTTCAAGGTAATCGGCGAACTCCGTCTCGGTGACTGTTGCGAGTTCCTCGTTGTCGCGTTTCACCAAGTATGCTGTAGCATCGGCTGAGCCTTCCCATGTCAGAGCCACGTCATGGCCTTCGACGTTAGCCTCAAGTCCTGTCACCGGGTCGATGAATGTGATGACATTGGTTGGCGGGAAGAGGATGTCGTCGATTTTAGCGCAGTCATCACCACTGTTCACCGAGCTGTCTTTGGTGTAGCTCCATTTGAATGTGTGATAACCCACTGTCACGGCCTGTGTGAACTGTGTCCATGCGATGTTGCCTGACCATACGCCCATCTCTTGGTTGTCCATGTAGAAATGGAGCTTGTCGTAGTTGCTTTCTGATGACACATAATACATAAATGTAAGCTCACCTGCTGCGAGCACGTTCACTGACAGTTGCATGAAGCCTTCTGAACTTGCCACGCCTGCGTTAGCTGATTGTGCGCATTTCGTGCCTTTCACGCCGCCGTCGGTAATCGTCCAAGGGTACTGTGTGCTTAAGGTCCAGTCGCTGCCGAATGTGCCTGACTCGAAGTCTTCCATGATAGCGCCATAGCTCAGCACGAAGACATCCTGAACCACGAAGAGTCCTGATGTCATCTCGTAGGCCACCTCGAATGTGGTGCCCGGCTCAACGCTTTCATCGACTGTATAGCTGGCAGTCATCGTGATTGTCTCGCCACCTTCGATAATGTCGTCAAACGTTATTGTCTCAGGGTCGAACACGAGGTCTGGTGAGCAGCTTATCAAGGTGAACTCGCCGCCATACAACGGTGCCGAGCCTGAGTTCAGGAATGTCAGGGTCACCTCGGTATCTGTCTTCTCCATATTGTTGAATGCGAGCACCGGAGCGTGCAGCTCTACCTTGAATTTTCCTTCCCATACCTCATTGCCGTCGGTCACCACAAGGATGAACTGTGCTTTGGTCTTGTCTGGGACATTATTCGACACCGCGAATTGGAATCCTTCCATTGTAGCTGTCTGGTCCGGTGCCAAGCTTGTCACCTCGCCGTCAGCCAAGATAATCTCGATATATTCGCTTTCTGTTGTGAGTGTGGCTGTGATATTGCTGGCCTCCATTGTGCCAACATTCTTCACGGTGATGTCCATGTCGATTGTCTCGCCATAGTCGGCTTGAGGGACGTTCAGCGCGTATGAGTCGATTGCCACGTAAGCGCCGTCCAATGAGGCGGCCGGAACGATGGCGGTATAAGGCTGACGCTGCGGGTGTGTCACCACGATTTTCACGTCGCCGCCTGATGTGATAGGCTCAAACAGCTGGATGTCAGCCACGCCTTCCTCGCCTATTTCACCAGCGCCATATAGCACGCCGTCTTTTGTGATACCGACGTATGAACCCGGATCAGCCTCAATGGTATATGTATCCATGCCTATTGGCATAGTCGGCATGTGTGAGACGCTGTTCTCGGCGGGATTGGTGTGATATGGGCAGATAGAACCGTCGCCAAGCACGTGGTATGACTCCCAATAGTACTGGTCGGAAACGCTGCCCTGGTAGCCGTTGGCGTGTGAGTAAGCCACCGCCACATCACCGATAAACACCACTGCCGACAAGCTGTTGAAGTCGTCTCTGAACTGTGCGTCATAAACGCCCATTGATGACTCCTCGTATGTAGGCATCTGGTTGAATGTGTTGGTAGCACCTACTCCGAAGTAGTAATCTTCATACCAATAGGAGCTCGGGCATGAACCGATGTAAGCGAAAGCGCCTTTGTTTGCTGTTGTCACGAATGTCTCGCCCAAGCATTTTCCTGAGATGCCCCAGTCAGCGGCTTGGCAGCAGTTACCCATAGCCCAGAAGTATTTGTCTTGGTTGGTCAGTGAGTTGACGTTGCTGTTGGTGAAGCTCGGGTCAGCCCAGCTGGTGTTGCTGCCGTGAGCGGTGTAGTTCACGAAACCGACGCCGGTGCTCAAGCTCGCGTATGTGTTGTTGTACGGCTGGGTGAGGAACAGGTTCACATCTTGGAAACCATGCGCTGCATTGTAATAGTAGTAGTTGGCATATTCAATGGTAGGTTTGCCTGCTCTCGGATTCCATGAGCTGTCCCATCCTGCGATAAGAAGAACGTTGCTCAGATATGACGGGTCGGGCATGGTATATTGCTCATATTGCAGCGATTTTGCGATCATGATGTCCATCTCAGCCACTGTCTCAGCTGTGAAACGGCTGTGGAACATGTCTCCGTAGTAGTCGTTTGAGCCGCCTGCCACAGCATAGTAATAAAGGTCGGTCACGCAGCTTGTCGCGCTACCTGTCTGTGACGCAGGCACTTGGTTGCTGTCACCGAAGATGATGACGAATGAAGGTGTTCCTCCGTTGGCGACACCATCATTGTACTTGTTGATGATGAATGACTTGATGGCAGAGGCTGTCGTTCCTATCTCATCGGTGTAGTTGACGTCGAGGATGAAGCCTTTTTCGGTCTTCCATGTGAGCCATGGCTGCATCGATGTCTCAAACATACGGTTGGCGATGACCAGGACTCTCACCGGTGTTGCCCAGAGGTCTGGGTGGTCGTCATAGATGTCGCGGATGGCTTTCTCGTTGAATAACGAGGCGTAAACCGTTCTGAAGTAAGGGCTGTAGGTGTTGACCAATGTCTTCTCTGTGAGAGCGAGGTCGGCATCCTCAAATGTCACTTCCACTTCAATGTCGTTGTAAACGCGTACGGTGTTAGCGGAGGCATCGTATCTTAAAGCATTGATTTGCAATGCTCCAATCTGCACACCGCGCATCGTGCCCATCACTGTCACCTCAGCGAGAGGACGCTCGTCATAACCCTTTGCCCCATAAGCATTCTCATTGTACTTGAATTCCACTTCCTTCTCACTCTTGCTCTGAGATGGCTGTTGTGGATAGATTCTTTCAATGCCGTAGTCGGTGAGGTTATACTCGTTCACTGTGTAGTTTTTCACTGTCACGACGGGTTTGGCACCGAATGGGACAGCGATAAGCTCACGTGTCACAGGCACCTGAGGCTCGCCGATTTCGCCGGCCGGCACAGAGTTGCCCATTGTAATTACCGAAAAAACGCCTTTTTCTGTGTTGACGTTCACACTCTCAATGCTTTCGTATGAGAATGATGCTGAGAAACCGCTCATGGTCACATGTTGTGCCTCAGGAGTTTTGTTCCCTCTTGAACCAAGGTCGATATGACCCTGAGCAAATGCTTGGAAGCCGAACATGATGACTACCAATGCCATTGCGAGTTTTTTAAGTTCAAATTTTTTCATTTTTGTAAAATTAAGTTATTTAATTATGTTATCTTTCAAAGACAGAGCTTCGCTTTTTTTACAAGCTACAAAAATACATATTTTTTCAAAAAGTGTTCCTTTTTTTTGACAAAATTTTCAAAAAAAACGTCATTGACCTAATAAGATATCGTATTCTTTTTTGGAATTCAACAACTTAACAGCGCGCTCTATCATCTTGTCCTCTTTCATCACCACTTGATAGAATTTGTCGATGTTCCAGATGTTCTGCGCTATTATCGCTTTGATTCTCAATTTAATCCAGTTTTTCGAGCGTTCAAACTGCTCGTCATTCCATTTGATGTCTTTTTTTTCAGCCACCTGCTTGAAATCTTCCAACATCGTGTCGTCAATATCGAATTTTTTGTTAAATTTCTCAAAAGTCTGATAATCATGGTTTATTTTCTCTCTGTTTGCCAAAACGTAATCGATGCAATAGGCGTTGAACACGTTTTTTCTCACCAAATCGGTGAACAGTTTGGTTGAGTATGTGGTGTCAACGGGCATGAAGATATCCGGCATGATGCCTCCGCCGCCATATACCGTCCTATTGTTGCGCAGGGTGTAATATTTAAGAGAATCAGCGAGTTTGATGCTGTCGGCGTGGTAATATTCGCCATGTTCGAGGCGTTTTGTCATCTCCTTGAAATAGTCTTCCGAGCCTTTGTCGTAGGAGCGTTGTATGCACCTGCCTGTCGGGGTGTAATAACGTGCTGTGGTGAGACGTATCTGGGCACCGTCAGGCAGGTTGAACGGCCTCTGTACCAGACCCTTGCCGAAAGAACGGCGGCCAATGAGCACGCCACGGTCCCAGTCTTGTATCGCTCCCGACACTATCTCGCTTGCCGATGCGCTGCCTTCGTCAATCAGAACCACTAACCTGCCCTCCCTGAAACTGCCGTTGTGGTCGGTGGCGAAAATCTGCTTAGGACTCCTCAGTCCTTCAGTAAACACCACCGTTTTATCACTGCCAAGGAACTCGTTGCCCAGACCGAAGGCGGTTTGCAGATACCCTCCCGAGTTGCCTCTCAGGTCGAAAACAAGCGACTGCATGCCTTGTAACTTCAATGCCTCAAGAGCGTTTTCAAACTCATCTACCGACTGCTGCGCGAACTTGTCAAGCTTGATATATCCGATTTTTTTGTCAACCATGAAATAGGTGTTTATGCTATTCAATGGTATCTTATCTCTAACGACTTCAAAATCAATAAGTTCCTTGTCATCGCCTCGTTTGATGCCGAGCACCACCTTGGTGCCTTTTTGTCCACGCAGATGTTTCGTGACATATTCGTTGTTGACTTTTTTTCCGAAAGCGTCTTCCCCGTCGATGGTCACTATCCTGTCGCCCGCCATGATGCCCACCTTCTCCGACGGTCCGCCCGGCACCGCAGATACGACAAGAATGGTGTCTCTCAAAATCTGAAACGTCACGCCTATGCCCTCGAAGCTGCCCACAAGCTCCTCGTTGGCTTTCTGGACATCCTTGGCGGCGATGTAAGCACTATGAGGGTCAAGGGATTTCAGCATCGCGATGATGGCCTCCTCCGTCAGCTTGGGCATATCGGTGCTGTCAACATAAAAATTGTCAATCAGATACATCGTGGTGGCGAGCTTCTGCGTGGTCTCCGACTGCTTCACCTTGTTTTGTGCAAAACACAACTGGCTGATTGCCAATAATATAATTAGAGATAACCTTTTCATTGTCTGATTTTTATTTTTCAACATGATGCGATGAATCGCGTTTATACAACATTGTCATTTATAAATTCCAACAATCAACTTCTGACGATTTCAAACGAATTATCCTCATTAATCCTTATTATCGTTGACGCCTTAGGTTTGACGATAACGTCATGATACAGGCTCACCACATAGTCGGCGGTGGTTTTCATCTGTTCTGAAATGTCAACAAAATTTGCCGGTGCCGGCTGTCCGCTCAGGTTTGCCGACGTCGAGGTAATCGGATGTCCGAGGCGCCTTATCACCTCTTGGCAGAACTCATTGGTAGTGACGCGGATGCATACGCTGCCGTCGGATGAGAGGTTTTTTGCGAGTCCTTTTGACTCTTTATATATGATACTCAAAGGATTACGTGATGATTTTATCAGGTCGGCGGTCACAGGCGAAGGATTTTTCACGTAATCTTTCAGGCGTTCGATGGAGTCAACCAAGATTATCAGCCCCTTGCCCGCCGGACGTTTTTTTATCTTGAAAATCTTGTCGATGGCCTTGGCGTTGGTAGCATCGCAACCTAATCCCCAGATGGTGTCAGTGGGATACACCAAGATCTTGCCTTCTCGTAGCAGTTTCACACACAATTCAACTTCTTGCTCAAAAGTATTCATATTCTATCTATAAGTTCTTGAATATCAATATAATATGCACAATTAAAATGATTTTTCGGACATTGTTTATATCCATGCAGTCCACAAGGACGGCATTCTAAATCGCGGTGTTCCTCTACAACCACCGAATTTTCCGACAGCGGACCGAAGCCGAAATCAGCCACTGTGGAGCAGTATATAGCCGTTGTTGGCGCGTTTTGCGATGACGCGAGGTGCATGGGAGAGGAGTCGTTCACGTAGTTCATCACGGCATCGCGCATAAGTGCCGCCGACTCCAGAAGATTAAGCCTGCCGGCGAGACTTATAACGTTTTTAGACGGCAGATTTGACACGAGACGGGCACACGTTTCCACATCGTCTTTCCCGCCAAGGAGATAAACCCTCAAATCATCAGGGACACGGCTCAGAAACTCCACCCAGCGGTCTTCCGGAAACTGTTTTGTAAACCAAAGCGAACACGGTGCCACGCAGATGTATCTCTCTGATTTATAACATCTTACCTTTTCAAAAACCTCTTCACTCGGATACAGTGCCGGTCGCATCGGCTTGTTATCGGTTATGTGCTCTATGAGTTTTTGGTTGCGGTCAACCTCATGAACGCCCTTCACCCCTATCTGATGTTCAATCTTATGCGTAAACCAACGGCTCCATGGGTTTTTGTCAAAGCCGGATGTCTCTTTCGCCTTGCCGAAAACGGTCAAGAACCCGGTTGCCGAATAACGTTGGATGTTTACAATCAAGTCATAACGCTGACGGCGCACCTCTTTCAAAAGTGCAAACAAATTTCTGTATTTGTGACTTTTTTTGTTCCACAACAACACCTTATTAATATATGGATGGCTGACAAAAAGGCTCTCATATCCTTTTTTAATCATCATATCTATCTGACTATCAGGATAATACGAATGCAATCTCTCGCCAACGGCAGTCGCAAGAATCACATCGCCAATAGATGCTGTCTGTATCACCAAAAATTTTTTCATTTGCTTAAAAACAAACGACAAAGATACTAATTTTTCTTGAATTTACATCTTTTTACTTAAAAAAACCGCATTTATAGATTCCAGGCCAAAACGCGACTTAAGTTTGCTGAGACGAGACTCATCGACATTGGCATCCGACACACAATGGTCTATTTGTCGCTTTTTTAGGTCTAAAAGTAATAATATTTGCGTTATTGCTTATATATCTTTACCTTTGTGAAAATTTTTAACTGTCAAAATTAAATTTATATGAAAAAAAGCACTAAAATTTGGATTTGTATCACAGGCGTTCTTCTCGTGATACTTGGCGTGGTATGTATTGCACATCCGGCGGGGACACTATTCTCGGCGGCATGGCTCATCGGACTTCTCACACTCTTCTCTGGTATTGCGGAGTTGGTGTTCACACTCAACACCCAGCGTTATCTGCCCAACAGCGGCACACGTATGCTGTCGGCTCTGATGCAGATTATCTTAGGTTGCATTTTCCTCGGACACAACTTGTTCTTAGCCGCCTCGTTGCCAGTAATATTCGCGGCATGGATTATGATTGAGGGCATCATCATGGCTGTGCGCTCAACGGATTACAAATCAGTCGGTTTCAAATACTGGTGGGTGATTTTGGTTCTTGGCCTCGCCTCGGCGGTGCTCGGATTCTTAGGACTGCGCAATCCTGAAGCGGCCGGACGCACACTCTCAGTGCTCATCGGCATCGGTATCATATTATACGGTCTCTCCAACATCATCGGCATAGCGGCACTCAGCCGTTTTGAGAAGAAAATCAAAAACAAGATAGACGCTGCCTACGAAAAGCTCGACAACCTTCGTGAGACACTTGAGAACATTGACTTGCAAGAGGTCAGTGAAGACATCAGACAGAAGGTTGAAGACCTTCGCGCTTCGTTGGAAGATCAGTGTCAAAACGAGTAAACATACATTTGCGAGCACAAATCTCTTTGGCTGAAGTCAAAAACATTCTTGAAAAAGTGGTCTGCAATCGAGAAAAGTATATTCTCGTATTATAAGATAAAGGGCTGCCGGCAGCCCTTTATCTTATTTCTCAAAAATCTTCTCGCCAAGGTCATAATCCTGCAAGAACTTCACTGACTTCGCAATTTCGGTGTACATCACCTTATCGACTTTCACAAACTCAACTTTTTTACGATATTCGGCGACGAAATTCTCAATGAATGCTGATGATTTGATAGGCTTGCGGAAGTCGAGCGCCTGGGCCGCGTTGAAGAGCTCGATGGCGAGGATACGCTCGAGGTTGTTGGCAACGCGCAATGCCTTTGTCGCGGCGTTGGCGCCCATGCTCACGTGGTCTTCCTGTCCCTGCGACGACTCGATGCTATCGACCGATGCCGGTGTGCAGAGCTGTTTGTTCTGGCTCACTATGGCGGCGGCGGCATATTGCGGTATCATGAAGCCTGAGTTCAGTCCCGGCTCCGCGATGAGGAACGATGGCAGCCCGCGTTTGCCTGCGATGAGCTGGTATGTCCTGCGCTCAGAGATGTTGCCAAGCTCCGCCATGGCGATGGCTAAGAAGTCGAGGCTTAATGCTAACGGCTGTCCGTGGAAGTTACCAGCCGAGATGACCATGTCCTCGTCAGGGAACACCGTCGGGTTGTCGGTCACGGCGTTGATTTCCTCACCGAGGATCTGCGACACGTAGGCGATGGCGTCTTTCGACGCGCCGTGCACCTGCGGGATGCAGCGGAACGAATACGGGTCCTGCACATGCTCCTTGTGACGCGCAATCATCTCGCTGCCTTTCAGGAAGTTACGGAAACGCTCGGCTGTCACAATCTGGCCACGGTGATGACGAATCTGATGAATCTGGTCGTAGAACGGCTCGATGCGGCCGTCGAAAGCATCCAACGAGACGGCACCAATCATGTCGGCGAGATATTGCAGACGGAACGCCTTGAGCAGCACGTAAGTGCCGTATGAGCACATAAACTGTGTGCCGTTGAGCAACGCCAGACCTTCCTTCGACTGCAGTGTTATCGGCTCCCAGCCGAAAATCTTGCATACTTCAGCGGCGGGACGAATCTCGCCTTTGTAATGAACCTCGCCGAGACCGAGCAAAGGCAGCATGAGGTTGGCGAGAGGCGCGAGGTCGCCGGAGGCACCGAGCGAACCTTCATCATAAACAACAGGAAGCACGTCGTTGTTGAAAAAGTCGATAAGTCGCTGAACTGTAACGAGTTGCACGCCTGAATTGCCGTACGACATGTTCTGAATCTTCAGAAGAAGCATGATGCGGATGATTTCCTCCGGGACGAGGTCGCCGGTGCCGCAAGCGTGCGACATCACTAAGTTTTTCTGCAAAGTGCTGAGGTCTTCCTTCGAGATGTTGACATTACAGAGTGATCCGAAGCCCGTAGTGACACCGTAAATAGGCGTGGTCTGCGTCTCCATCTTCTTGTCAAGATAGTCACGGCACTTCTGGATACGGCACTTTGCATCTTCTGAAAGAGCAAGTTTGTAATGCTCGCTGATGATTCGGTTAACTTCCTCAAAAGTAAGGGTTTCTGTTGAAATATAATGTGTCTTCATTTTATGTTATTTTTTGATTATTTCGATTAAATTTTCAGCTTTCACTACTTCCTGGCGACCTTCTTTCATCCATTTCACGGTGAAAGCCTTGTCGTTCACCTCGTTCTCGCCTGCCATCAGCACCACCGGGATGTTGCGCTGGTCGGCATATTTCATCTGTTTTTGAATCTTAGCCGCGTCAGGATAAATCTCAGCGTTAATGCCTTGACGGCGAAGCTGTTGCAGATATGAGAGGCAATACATCTCCTCTTTCTTTCCGAAGTTCAGGAATATGACCTCGGTGTTCTCGGCGTTCTTCTCCGGGAAGAGGTTCAGCTCGCTCAAAACGTCGTAGATACGGTCAGCTCCGAAGCTGATGCCGACGCCTGAGACGTTAGGCAGACCGAATATTCCGGTGAGGTTGTCGTAACGGCCGCCGCCCGAGATGCTTCCCATCGCCACGTCTTTCGCCTTGACCTCGAAGATAGCACCGGTGTAATAGTTGAGTCCGCGAGCGAGGGTGAGGTCAAGTTCGTATTCGATACGTAAACCCATGACGTCCAAGTAGTTAAAGAGCGTCTCAAGCTCCTCGATGCCTTTGGTTCCTATTTCGATGCCGCTCATCAGCGATTTCAGCTGTGCCATCTTCTCGCGGGCGTCGCCTTTCATGAAGAGAATCGGCTGAAGCCTTGTAATCGCCTCATTATCAAGACCTTTCTCTGCAAGTTCAGCATTCACAGCCTCTATGCCTATCTTATCGAGTTTGTCGATGGCGACGGTGATGTCAACGAGAGCGTCAGGTTTGCCGATGTATTCGGCTATGCCGGCGAGCACTTTGCGGTTGTTTATCTTCATCACCACGTTGATTCCCAGCTTATTAAACACCTCATCGACAATCTGGACGAGCTCAGCCTCGTTCAGCAATGAGTCGCTGCCGATGATATCGACGTCGCACTGGTAGAACTCGCGGTAGCGTCCCTTCTGCGGGCGGTCGGCGCGCCACACCGGTTGCATCTGGTAGCGTTTGAACGGGAACGCTATCTGGTCGCGGTATTGCACCACGAAACGCGCAAACGGCACGGTGAGGTCGTAGCGGAGGCCTTTCTCACAAATCTTGCCTGAAAGCTTCTGAGAATCAAGCGGTTCGCCGTTCTGCTCCACTCCCGACATGAAGTCGCCGGAGTTGAGGATGCGGAACAGCAGCTTGTCGCCTTCCTCCCCATATTTCCCCATAAGGGTGGAGAGGTTTTCCATAGAGGGCGTCTCAATCGGTTGAAAGCCAAAGCGTTTGAACACTGTCTTGATGGTGTCGAATATATAATTCCGGCGCGTCATGACATCCGGCAGGAAGTCGCGAGTGCCTTTGGGTATAGACGGTTTCTGTGCCATTTTTTGAAATATTTACAAACTGCAAAAATACAAATTTTAGATTAAAGATAAGAGATAAAAGATAAAAGATTTTTAGCCATTAGCTTTTCCTTACGTCATTTCGACTGTAGCGAAGAGAAGTGGAGAAATCTCAAAAAATCTAATACAAAAATCCCAGCATCCACAGAGGAAGTTTTGCCCCTACAGGTGATTCGATGTCGTCTGCAAAGATGTAAGAATCAGGCAAATCGGCAATCTGATTGAAGCCTTTATCCTTGCCACCTATCTCAAAATGGTATATTGAATCAACTTTGAAATCGCCTTTGTCTTTGCTATATTCAACGCTATGATTTTCAGCAAGATGAGTGATGGCAAAAGTCTCACGTGCTGTTCCAATTTCTACCGACGAAGGACTTAACGCATACAAAAGATTGGTGTTATCAAGATAAACTTTATCAGGTTTGGTCAGTTTTCCTATGCTTTTCTTATCTGAATACAACAGATTCAAAAGATTTGCATCGCCAAGATTTTTCAGATAACCAATCACGGTATCGCGTCCGATTTCAATTGCAGCCGCCAGCCTATTTGCATTCACTTCGTAAGGCACACTTTCAGAAATGACCGACAACAAAGCCTTTATTTTTCTGATATTTGCCACCTCAACCTTACAAATCAAAGGAAGCTCAACTTCGATGACATAATTTACGATTTGCTCAATTTTTGTATAATAATCCTCTTTACCTTCCAAATAAAAAGGATAATAACCGCTTTTCAAATACTTTTTAAACTGTTCGACAGGCTTGCATTTTGACGATACTTTTTCCCACAATTCAAAAGGATTTGCAATGATGTCTTCCAATTTATAAATAGGAAAGTCAAGACCTTCGTAAAACCTCAAAGCTTCCCTGAACGAGAGTCCCGACATGTTGTATTTCACGCATCTGCGCGACAAATCAGCATCGCCAGCCAAAAGACTCAGAAGCGACGAGCCGCTGATAATCACTTTCAATTCGGGATACAATTCATAAATCTCCTTAATCTCTCTACTCCATCCGTCATATTTATGAATTTCATCTACTATCAGTCGTTTTCCGCCATTCATCACGAACTCATCGGCAAGGTCAACAAGAGTTCTGCGCGACATATCGACAGTATCGGCCGAACAATACAAAACGCTTCTGTCTCCTGCTTGATAATTCAATTTCACAAACTGCTTGAGCAAAGTCGATTTTCCGACACCTTTGGCACCTTGTATCGACAAAAGTCGGGCATCCCAGTTCACGCGGTGCATCATTTCCCTGACGATTTCAGGTGAAGTGTTCGCAATTAAGCGGTCATGTTTCACAAACAAAGTTTCCATAACAATATCTTTTTCGGCCGCAAAGATACAAAAATACTTTTTACGGGCAACACTTTTTTATAAAATATGTTGGTTGTATACAACATTTTTTGCCAAATTATGTTGGTTAGAAAAAGTATTTTTAGTTTTGAGCATCATTTTTCAACTGCTACCTTTCTCCAATGGCTGCAGGCTAAAAAAATTGGTGATTAGAACCATATATTGGATGTATTTGATAAAAATTTCCATTCTTTTGTGGTTTATTCCTAAAAAATCTTTATCTTTGCAACTGGTTTAAGCAATTAAACCTTTGATTTATTGAATTAACGAAGCGTTATGCTTTTCTTGTAAGTGATATTTAATGTGTCATCCCAACAAGTGATAAACAAGAATTATACTGCAACTGACAATTCCGTAAAAGTGAAAGTTGGATTCAGCAAGTATTTTATTTAAACAAAGGAGGAAACACCCAAGTCGAAATTACAGGTAGCAGTCCTTCTGGACCTTATGAGCCGTAAAATACAGGTTTAAGAAAAAATTCGCAAAAAGTGCGAATATTTCAAAAAAAATGTATTATCTTTGCAGGCGTAATTTGTTGATAGTCATGGGTGATTTAGGCTACAGGGCATATCTCACACATCCCGGAGAAGTGTTGAAAGGGGTAGGAAAAGTCGCAGCAGCACTGTAATTCTCGTTTTTTCAATATCTCATAAATCACCGCATAATTATCATCTTCCTTTTCGTAAGGATGAATATAGGAATACGGGTTGCCGGTGAGCATGGCGGAGAGATGAGTCTTGGTCTTGTTGTAGTTTTAAAGCGACTGGGTGAGAAATACTCGATAGCCACCAGTTTCGTTCTTCTCGATATAGTTGTTCTTTTGCAACATCTCAAGCATTTTCTGTATTGCCGAGCGATTGATACCTAACGCTTGCTGTAAATACGAATACGACACATTCTTCTCAAGCGTAATCTCGTCAAGAAGTCTGGTATAATTTGGTGAACGGAATTCAATGCGCTCACCGTCGTACCACCAAACATTTTCGTTTTTCTCAGTGACAAAAAGCACATCGTTTTCAATTTCTTTGGCAATCAGATTTGTCATATATTTATGAAACGGACGTATTTTTTTCAACGACGCATTTGCACCTTCAAACGGACTGTCTCCAACAATCAAATCGGATTGGTGCAACGCTTCCAAATAGTCTTTTTTCAAACGGCTGCGCACAACTATCATCGGATAGCCGTGGCGCGACAGAATGTAGTTAAGCAGCAGTCGCGCAATACGACCGTTTCCATCTTCAAACGGATGTATGCGAATATAACGGTAATGAAATAAAATAGCCAACTCAATCGGCGTCAGTTTCCCATCAGATTCTGCTTTATTGTACCAATCAACCAAATCAGTCATCAAAGACGGTGTTTCTTTCGGTGAAGCATAGTCGAAACGTACTCCATAACGAGTGACAACACTGTTCGGACGGGTTTTATATTGTCCTGCATGTACGATATAACTGGTTGTAAATCCGCCTGGAAGATTACGATAAACGGTATAATCCTCGCGCAACAATGTGCGATGCAATGTTCTGATAAAGTTTTGAGTAAGAGGCTGTTTTGTTTCTGTCGCCTCAACAGTCATCATTTTCAAGCCCACATTACTCGCTTTCATTTCCTCATAATCTCGAAAATCAGCCTCACCTATCACTTTATCAAACAACAACAGCAATTCCGTTTGACCATACGTCAGAGTGTTTCCCTCGATATGGTTAGAATTATAGTTAAAATCGACCGTAAACCTTCGACTTAACCTATCCGTGTCACGCTGTGACAACGGCTGAATCGCCCGCCATTTTTCCAATGCTGTTTGTAATTTCTTATTCTCCATAAAATACATTTACCACCTAAATTGGTGGTAATATTACCACCTTTTCGCCCACAAAATTACACTATTTTTTGAATGGCAAGAGATTTTTTGAAAAAATTTTTAGTGATTTATATTTTTTTGCATAAAACCAACACCTTCTTCTCCCCTGCCATCGTAGTGCCGAAAACGAAATTTTTATCGCTTTCCTTGAGACTGAGACTTTTTCGCAACTCATTGGCACTCAATGGGAAATTACGTGTCACAACAGATGCCTCCGCGACATCCTTCAACAACTCTCTCTTCACTTTTTTGCCGAAAGGTGCACAACTGACGACCTCGAAAACACGGCCGGGAAAATCAGCAATCATCTTGTCGGATGTGTATAAATGGCTGTTAATGTGCAACTTATCGATTCCAAAACGCTCTGAGACGAGTTTGAATGCGCCCGCTTTCATCAGAGTGGCATTTGGCTCATAAAGATATTTTTGAATCGTGGTGGCAAAGGTCGGAATGGCGGTTTTCTCTTCTGATTCGGTGAATTTGAAGGAGATTTTTTCACTACGCTTCGCTTCGGTCGAAATGACAGGGAAAATATCTTGTAAATCCTGTCTTAAATCAACACACGTAAATCTTGTCTCTCCACAAAACCCCGGTTCAATCTTTATCAAAACCTCCTTGCATTCGTTTTTCACTGAAACGATATGAATCTCTTTAACATTCATCAATTCATTGATAATCAATGAAATATCCAACATCGGAGATGCCTTGATTAATACATTTTTTGCATTTTTTAACAAATTATTCTGCAAATCAACAACATCGGGCGAACAATCGTGCAACGACACCATTTTTCGGTTGTAGATATCCCGCCTGGCAGGATCGACAAAAATCAAATCGAAATTATGATTTTGCTTTAAAAACGATTCCGCATCAGAATTATCCACCGTTATATTCCGCCCCAAAACTCCGAAATTATGTTCTGCCAAATCGCACAGTTCCTTCTGATTCTCAACGTAATACGAGATTTTAAATTTCTCCGAAAGGAAATACGAATCGATACCCAATCCGCCAGTCAAATCGACAAAGACCTCGCCTTTTTCAACTATCGAGGCTTTGTATTTCGCGGTAAGCTCCGACGAACACTGCTCTATCGAAAGATGCTTCGAAAACAGCAAATCGGGATTCGATGCCCACGACGGCACTTTCTTCGACAAGATTTGCCAAGCCTCTATCTGGTTGAGTACCAATGTCTTATCAACATCATCGGGAAACTTAGACAACGCTATACGGCGCACGTCATCGTTAAGATGCTGCTTTATAAAATCTCGTGTGGCGGCGTTAATCGTCACTGTTTCAATACGTTACTGACGTTTTTTCTGTGCCAGTTCCAGAACAACACCGTAAACAGCACCGTGATGCAGCCCGCTATTATCGGAGCCACAACGCCTGAAAAGCCCACGCCTTCTATATATTTTCCGGCAGGGAACTCGAAGATATATGTCATTGTGACCATCGTCATGAACATCGCGGGGATGAGGGTGACTATGTATGTTTTCTTCTCTTTAGCGAGATAAACCGTTATAGCCCAAAGAGTTACCATCGCAAGCACCTGGTTAGCCCAAGCGAAATAACGCCAAATCATGTCGAAACCTTTAGCGTCGGCGAGGCTGTAAACCAATATCGCGGCTGTCACGGCGAACATCGGGATGGCGATGATGAGGCGGTTTTTGATGGGTTTCTGGTCATAGTGCATGAAGTCGGCGATGATGAGACGAGCCGAGCGCAGGGCCGTGTCGCCCGAAGTGATAGCCGCTGAAATCACACCAAGCACCGTTATCACTGCTATTACGGGTGTAAACCAAGTGTTGGCGATGATTCCCACTATCGCCGCTCCGCTCTTGCCTGTCACGTCAACGACACTGTCGGGGCCGAAGAAATATGCGGCGGCGGCGGCCCAGATGAGAGCCACCACGCCTTCGGTAATCATCGCGCCGTAGAAAATCGAGCGTCCTTGTCTCTCATTGACCATGCAGCGCGCCATGAGCGGCGACTGTGTGGCATGGAAACCGGAGATGGCACCACACGCGATGCTGATGAACATCATCGGGAAGACCGGGTTATGCGCGGCATCCGGATGACGGTTGTACAGCCCGCTCCAAAGCTCCGGAATCTCAGGCTTATAGAGGATAAACGCAACGAAGATGGCCACCGCCATTCCCAGAAGCAGGATTCCGAAAACAGGGTAAATCTTACCGATGAGCTTGTCGATAGGCAACAATGTGGCGATGAGGTAATAAGCCAAAATGATGACGACCCAGACATACGGGTTCCAACTTGGTGTGAAGTTGTCGATGAGCAACGTCGCCGGAGTGTTTACGAACACCACGCCTACCAATATCATCAGCAGGACGGTGAACCCGCGCATAAACTGTTTCACTCCGTTGCCGAGGTACATGCCGTGAATCTCAGGCAGACTCGCGCCTTTGTGACGCAACGAAATCATACCTCCGAGGTAGTCGTGTACTGCGCCAGCGAAGATGCTGCCGAACACAATCCACAGGAACGAGGCGGTGCCGAACTGCGCTCCCATGATGGCTCCGATGATAGGGCCGACACCTGCAATGTTAAGAAACTGAATCAAAAAGATTCGCCACGGCTTCATGGGCACATAGTCAACGCCGTCGGCCATGGTGACAGCAGGAGTCTCGCGTTTCTGGTCAGCACCGAAAAGCTTCTCGATAAATTTTCCGTAAAACACATAGCCGAGAACCAAGACGGCTAAAGCAATGAAAAATGTAATCATATCTCAAATTTTTTATTTCTGTCCGAATTCCATAAGATAAGCCTTGATAAAGTCATCGATTTTTCCATCCATCACCGCCTGCACGTTGCTGGTCTGGTAGTTGGTGCGGTGGTCTTTCACGCGGCGGTCGTCGAACACGTAAGAGCGTATCTGCGAGCCCCATTCGATCTTTTTCTTCGATGCCTCGATCTTGTTTTTCTCCTCCATGCGATGCTGTAACTCTTTGTCGTACAATTGCGATTTCAGCAGTCGCAAGGCGTTTTCCTTGTTTTTCGGCTGGTCGCGCGTCTCGGTGTTCTCGATGAGAATCTCCTCCTCGTGACCGTCGTAAGGGTCTTTGTATTGATAACGGAGTCGCACTCCCGACTCCACCTTGTTGACGTTCTGACCTCCTGCGCCGCCGCTGCGGAAAGTGTCCCATGTGAGCCGCGACGGGTCAATCACAATCGATATTCTTTGCACGCCTCAACAACGCTGTCGTTTTCATATAATATTGCTCCGTTCATGTAATGAGCACGGGCGGAGAGCATGATGATATCGTCATTGTCGGGATGACATGCCACCAAGCTGTCGAAATAATGGGTTGCGGATTGCAAAGCGGCGATGTCGGTTTGCGGGTTGTCGGTTTTGTAGAGGGCTTCGGAAAGGAGAAGGGAACGGTAATTCTCGTTGAATAAGGAGGAGATTTCTCCGCTCCGCTCCGCTGCGGTCGAAATGACAGGGGCATTGGAGGAGATTTCTCCGCTCCGCTTCGCTCCGGTCGAAATGACGGGGGCATTGGAGGAGATTTCTCCGCTGTTTCCGCCATTTCTGCGTGAGACAAGAACCCTCAAGGCCGAGTCGGGGTCGTGCTGCATAATGCTGTCAGCACGCAAAAGACCGTCGTCAAAGGCAAACAGCGGCGCGGAAACGTCTCCTTGCTTGCCGCATCCGGCGAAAACAACCGCCATCAGAAGGGATAATATTATGGCATATTGCTTTTTCACCTTGCAAAGATAATAATCATTTTTCAATTATTGCCCCAAAAAATGTATAAAAAAAAGAAACGTTTATTGAAACGTCTCTTTTATCTTGCGGTGCCGAACGGGCTCGAACCGTCGACCTCCTGCGTGACAGGCAGGCATTCTAACCAAACTGAACTACGGCACCAACTCCGTTTTTAACGGTGCAAAGATACAACGTTTTTTGTTATGTGCAACATTTTTTTGAAAAATTTTAAAAATTTTTTCGCCATCCAATACAATTTACTGATAATCACAATGTTATATCTCCAAAACTAAAGCTCCGCATTTCTTTACGTCGTAATACTCCTGCCCTATATGTTCCGCTTTTTCAATGATTGTTTGTGTCAAATATTCCGGCACACTGCCGTCAATTACCAGTAAATCAATGATATAACAGTTCAAGAGTGCTTCAAGATCAATTTTGTCGCGTCCATATATCACAAAATAATCCAAATGCGGACGGCATGGTGTTTTCACGCCGAAAGTCGAGTTTTTATCGTAAAACGCCAAGATTTTTCCGCCAAACGACACCATATTTCCGCTTTTTTTAAGATAACAGTTCTCATAACTGCCGTCATCAATAGCCAAGAAAGTCCCCTTTTTATAAACACCTTCAGAAATAAGATGGTTCTCAACGTTGAAACTCACGGCCGACGGGTCATTGAAAACAACAGTGTCGCACATCATCACATGTCGGGTGCCGCACACAAAGTCAACAACGGTGTTTTTGCTCATCGAATACACTGTGAGCGACATCTGAGTTCTTTGAAACACCGCCCGAGCAAGTTGTGAGCCGCTGAAAACCAATAACATCGACAAAATTCCAAATATCATAAACTTCTTCTTATGCTCAATCGCCATCATCAGCAACAAAATCGCCACTATCAGGCATGTAAACTCTAAAGTATTGATATACAATCCTTTTACAATCGAATATGGCATGTTTTCGATAAAAGAAACAATCATGTTCATCGCATAAATCATCCATTTCACGCAAAAAGCCACGCCTATATTAATATAAGGTATGAAAAAAACGAGCATCATCAGCATACCGCCAACAATCACTATGGTGGAGATCGGGCTCATGAAAAGGTTGCTGAGCCAAAAATAACTCGGAAACTGGTGAAAATAATACACTGACAGTGGAGCGGTGGCTATCTGAGCCGCCAATGTCACTGATGTCAGCTCCCATATTTTGTCGAGAAGCTTGGATTTGAGATAAAACAGGTTGTAAATGGGTTTTTGCAGTGTCACTATGCCTACGACGGCGCAATATGAGAGCAGGAAGCCCACGTTGAATAGGTTGGCGGGGTCAAGGCAAAGCAGCAGAAACGCCGAGGCTGCTAAACTGTTGAGCATCACGCCGTCTCTTTTCAGCATATCGCCGACGATGACAAACGAAAGCATTATTGTTGAGCGCAAAACCGAAGGTGCTAAACCCGCCAACAGAGCGTAAAACCATATCAGGAGGAGCAACAGTGACTGTTTGACAACGTTTTGCCAGCGTTTTCGCTCGCTCAGGAATCCCAACAGATAGGAGAACACCAGAAACACTACTCCCACATGCATTCCAGAGACACAAAGAATGTGCATCGAGCCTGCCGCCACGTATTTTTGTCTCAGCTCGGCAGGCAGTGTGTCGTCATATCCCAGCAAAATTGCCGCCGCCACAGCATATTCGTCGCCCTCTATGCCAAGATTTCTCATCGTGTCGAGCAAAAAGTCACGCAAACGATATGAGAAAGCATAAACAGGGTTGGCTCTTGCCGTCGGGAGACGCTCCCAAGCGGTGTTTTTAAGATATACCTGCCGCCGGACTCCTTTCCGCAACAGATATTTCCGATAGTCGAATTGTTCAGGATTATTTGGCGGTTCCACAAGTCTCGGAGCTTCATGAAACGCTATAACATCACCATATCGCAGCCCTGACGAATGCTCGTCTTTTTCAAAATACGCCATCACAAAGCCTTGGTCCGACTGCATTTTCATTAAAGCTTTCACCGATTTCTCCTTCACTGTAGGGCATTCGGCCACACGAGCCACAAAAACATCGCGATTCACGTCTAAATCATCATCACGGACATGTACGACAGCCACACCAATTAATACAAGGTAGATATTCAACAACACGCCAAAAGCCCAGCGGTATTTATAGTCTTTTACCGCAAAAGCAACAAATAAAAGCACAAATCCCAGCAGCACGACAGCAATCAGGACATATACCACTTCCTTTCGGGACAACTCCATACATGAAAACGACAGCCAGATGCCGGCGGCAAAAGGCATCAGCAGACGGATGAACGGATATTTGAACCAATTAATCATACTTGCTTGCTTTTTCGACATGCAAGTTACGACAAAAAATCCGAGGTAAAAATATTTTCCCCGGATAATTTTCTTGCAATTTTTTGCAAGTTATGTTAAAAAAAACATGTCAAATGTTAAAATTTTTAACATTATTTTCAGTTCATTGAAAATATGATATGATGGTTTCCGCCGCCCTGTCGGATGCTCCGGAGTTGCCGAGAGTGTATTTCAGCTCTTCGTAGTCTTCAAGCAGTTTTTTCTGACGTTTAGAGCTGTTGAGCAGCGACTGCAGCTCGTCTCTGATATTGCATGAAGTCATGTCATTTTGTATCAACTCTTTGACAACCAATCGGTCCATAATAAGGTTCACGAGGCAGATATATTTCACTTTCGCCACTTGGCGGGCTATGACATACGATATTTTGTTGGCTTTATAGCACACCACTTCCGGCACATCGAGTAAGGCGGTCTCCAAAGTGGCAGTGCCCGAGGTGACCACCGCCGCGCTCGACAGTTGCAACAGCTGGTATGTGCGGTTAACTACGAGGCGCACATTCGACTTCTCCCCTATTATTTTCTTGTAGAAACTCACCGGCAGTGATGGCGCGCATGCTATAACAAACTGATAATTAGGCATCATCCTCACTACTTCAAGCATCACGGTGAGCATCCTGGTGACCTCTTGTTTGCGGCTCCCCGGCAGCAAAGCTATGATTTCTTTCTTCGGGTTGAGGCGGTTAGCCTTGTAAAACTTGTTTTTGTCAACAGCCTGCACCTTGGCAATCTCATCCAGCAGCGGATGTCCGACAAATTGGCAATCAACGTCATAGTTGTCGTAGAATTTCTTCTCGAAAGGCAGTATGCAGAGCATTTTATCGACCACTTTCTTGATAGTGTAAACTCTACGGCGTTTCCATGCCCACACTTGAGGTGAGATGTAATAAAACACCTTGAAGCCTTTCTTTTTCGCCCATTTTGCCACTTTCAAGTTAAAGCCCGGATAATCGATTAACACTATGGCATCGGGGTTGAACTCGGCTATGTCTTTTTTGCAAAAGTTAAAATTTTTTAAGATTGTCTTTAAATTCATTAACACTTCGACGAAGCCCATGAACGCCAAATCGTGGTAGTTTTTCACCACATGTGCGCCGTTTCTGCGCATTTTCTCGCCGCCCCATGCCCTAATTTTTGCTCCCGGGTCATGATGTCGTATCGAAGCCACGAGATTGGCACCGTGCAAATCGCCGGAAGCCTCGCCTGCTATGATGTAATACCTCATTTCTCAAAATTTTTTAATTGCTTCATGGCATCGTAAGCCGTCCAGTCATATTGTGTCGGGACTACGGAGACGTAGTTGTTTTTCAGCGCATAGACGTCGGTGTCGGTGCCGTCATCCTCCACGATAAACTCGCCGCCTATCCAGAAATACTCGCGTCCATGCGGGTCTCGCCGCTTGTCGAATATCTCTTTCCATCGCGCCGTGGCCTGGCGGCAAAGCTTCACTCCTTTGATAGGGTTTTCCTCAGAATATTTGGGGAAATTCACATTCAGGCATACGCCTTTGGGCAGACCGTCGCGCAACACTCTTTTTGTGATATCCAAAATATAACTGTCAGCATGGTCGAAATAGGCGTCATGCGAGTAGTCTTCAAGGCTGAAACCTATGGCGGGGATGCCGTCCATGCAAGCCTCGACCACCGCGGCCATGGTGCCTGAGTAAATCACATTGGTCGAGGCATTCGAGCCGTGATTGATGCCCGAGACTAAAAGTGCCGGATACTCGTCCAAAATCATCTGGAAGCCCACCTTCGCACAATCAACAGGACAGCCGTTCAAAACATACATCTCGAAGTCGTCCGACTGCTCTAATAATCTGAGTCTCAACGGCTCGTTGATGGTCATCGAGTGACCCTGCGCCGATTTCACCTGCTCCGTCGAGACCACCACCACCTTCCCTAACTGCCGCATCAAGTCGGCTAATCTCCTCAAACCCTTGGCTAAATAGCCGTCATCATTTGTCACTAAAATTGTTGGTCTTTTTTCCATTTAAAACTCCTTTAACACTTTATACAATTTCTGCGTTGGCAGACCCATTACATTAAAATAAGAGCCTTCGACATTGCAGACGCCGCAATAGCCAATCCACTCCTGGACACCGTAGGCACCCGCCTTGTCGTAAGGTCGATAATTGTCAACATAATATTCAACTTCTTGATTTTCAAGATTTTCAAACGTCACTTTTGAAATCACGGAGAAGGTTTTCGTCATCTCTTTGGTATGCACCGTAACGCCCGTCACCACCTTGTGAACCTTGCCCGAAAGCATGTGTATCATGCGAATGGCATCGTTTCTGTCTTTCGGTTTGCCCAAAATCTCATTCTCAACGATAACGACAGTGTCGGCGGTGATAACCATATAATTCTCCGGCAATTCCGCCTCTTCAAACGCCTTGGCTTTCTTCAAACTCAAAAACGGCGCCACGTCAATCAAAGGCAAGCGAGCCGGATAGTTCTCGTCAATTCCTTTCGTCAAAACAGTGAAATCGACGCCTATTCCTTTCAAAAGCTCCTGCCTGCGCGGTGATTTCGACGCCAAAACGATATTGTATTTATTTAAATTCCCTAACATTTTATTTGATAAAAAACATTGATAAAACTCCAATTAACATACTGATTTTCAATATTATAGACTGTATGTGAAATTGCTTTTCCGTTCTGTCGGGCGTTGAGGCGACGAGGCTGTAGGCGTTCCGGAGCATCACAAACACAAACAACAAGACTCCGGCGGCGATGAGCATATAACTTGTTATTGCCAATCCCAAATCTTTATTCAGGTGATTCTCAACAATAGAGATACCTAAACAAGTTATGAAACTCAGCGCGACCACTATGATTTGAGCTGTATTCACGCCCCAAACAATCGGTATGGTGCGGCAATGCGAGAGAGCGTCGCCTTTAACGTCTTCCATGTCCTTCACTATTTCGCGAATCAGCGTCATCAGGAAGGCGAAGACAGTGTAAATCAACACTATATGAAAAGTCACCCGCAGCCATTCTTGGTTTTCGATAATCATCTCCTCATTGCCAAGCATATTCAAGACTTGGAACAACCAAGGCAAAAACACTGCAAAAGCCACTGATACAGAGACGATTAGATTGCCCACAACAGGTTTTTTCTTATATCTGCTCGAATAACTGTATAAAAGGCACGCCAGAAGCACCAGACTTGCGATAATTGTCACCGCATTGTTGCCAAGTGTCATTACACTTGCTACGATTCCACATGCTAATCCTATGATTGTCAGCGCGATATAAAACACATTGCATTGTTTCTCTGTAAAAATCTTTCCGACAATCAGTTTTTCAGGTTTGTTGATGGCGTCGATTTCCATGTCAAAAATATCGTTGATGACATATCCGCCGGCCTGAATCAGCACCATTGATATGACAATCAAGGTGAAAGCCACATTGCTTGCGATGCCCATAACGCAGTGGTACACAAGACACATCACCAATGCGGTGAACAACAGGTTTATCCAACGTGTCAATTTGAAAAAAGCCAATATTTTCTTCATCACCACAAATGATTTTCAAAGTCTTTCATCCAATTATCCTGCACTTTAAGCACCTGTTCGATTATGTCGCGCACGGCACCTTTTCCACCCTCTTTGTTGCTGATATACACGCTTATCTGTTTTATTTCCTCAGAGGCGTCGGCGGGGCACACCGGCACTCCCACCATCTGCATCACCGGGTAGTCGGGCATGTCGTCGCCCATGTAAACGATTTGTTCTTTTTTCAGGTTTTTATCTCTCATATATTCCTCTAACTTAATGATTTTGTTAGGGATATGAGTAAAAACATCTTTCACGCCCAGCATTCTCATACGTGCCTCCATCGAGCCCGCATAACCTCCTGAGAGCACAGCCACATTGTAGCCCAAGCGCACTGCAAGTTGAAGGGCGAAACCGTCTTTCACGTTTGTGCTGCGCAAACCTTCGCCATTGGGCAGCATTATGACATCACCTTGCGTCATAACACCGTCATAATCAAAGATAAAGGTCGTCACATCTTTTAAAAGTTCCTTATAGTTTTTCATTTTCGTGATATTTTTCCAGTATGAAATTTGTCAAAAGCTTGTAAATATCCTGCTCTTCAGGATATTTTTCAAGCATTTTCATGTGATTTTCAATTGTTTCCATGTCACCGCGGCGTGCCGGCCCCGTGAGAGCCTTCTCAGGTGACATCTCGAAAGCCTTCTGCATCGTCTCTTTCACTAAATGACGAATCATCGACAAATCCAAACCGTTGTCTTTCAATATTTTAGCACCAATTTCGAGCATCACATCTGTGAAATTTGAGAAGTAAACCGCCGCCAAGTGTACAGCCTTGCGTTGTTCATCGTCGCAATATTCCACTTTAGATGACAAAGCCGCTGAGAATCCGCGCAAACGAATCAGGTCATCCGGCATATTGGCGTATATTAATATAGGTACATCGTCGAAAGCTATTTCCCGCCCTTTGCTCATGGTCTGCAAAGGATAAAACACTCCGTAACGCTCAATTTCACTTAACGTCTCGGAAGGTCTCGTCCCCGAAGTGTGCACCGCAAGTCCTTTATAGTCAACAAGATGCGAGGCGACTTCAGAAATAGCATCATCGTTAACCGCGATTATCGCCAAATCCGACAGCATGACTTTTTCGTAATCGGAAACGGTCTCAACGTTTAAATCAGCTCTCATTTTCGCCGCTTCAGAGTCGTTTCTGACAAACACGCAAAACGGTTCTATATCTTTGTCTTTCAACAATTTACAAAGAGTATATGACACGTTGCCTGCGCCTATTATCGCTATTTTCCCAAATTGAAGCATAGTCTTATTTCAAGCTACGAAATTACAAAAAATTTCCGAATCGTAAAAAACAAAATAAATTTTTCATTGCAGATTGAAATTTTTGCAATATTTTTGCGTTTACATTGTTAATTGAATAAAGTTATAAAAATCACAATAAAATGATTGAGACAGACATTCGCGAATTAAACGAAAAAATCCAGAGAGAGAGTCAGTTTATCGACTTGATTAATATGGAGATGAGCAAGGTCATCGTGGGTCAGAAGCACATGACGGAGCGTTTGCTCATTGGGTTGCTATCCAACGGGCACATTCTTTTGGAAGGTGTTCCGGGATTAGCTAAGACATTGGCTATCAAGACATTGGCAAGTATTGTCGATGCCGATTTCAGCCGCATCCAGTTCACCCCCGACCTTTTGCCGGCCGACCTCGTGGGTACCATGATTTACAGTCAGAAGACCGAGGAATTCATGGTGAAGAAAGGCCCTGTGTTCGCAAACTTCGTGTTGGCCGATGAGATAAACCGTTCGCCAGCCAAGGTGCAGAGCGCTTTGCTCGAGGCCATGCAGGAACATCAGGTGACAATAGGCGAGAGCACTTTCGCCTTGCCCGACCCCTTCCTCGTTATGGCGACACAAAACCCGATTGAGCAGGAGGGTACTTACCCGCTTCCGGAGGCACAGGTTGACCGTTTCATGCTGAAAGTTGTGATCGACTACCCCAAAAAAGAAGAGGAAAAAGCCATTTTACGTCAGAATATCAACAAAGAATATCCTGAGGTTCATAAGGTTACGTCAACAAAGGACATCATTAACGCCCGTCAGGTGTGCCGTGAGGTTTATCTCGATGAGAAGATTGAGAACTACATCACCGACATTGTCTTCGCCTCGCGTTATCCTGAGGAGTTCAAGCTGAAGAAATTCGCCGGCATGATAAGCTACGGCGGATCTCCACGTGCCTCAATCAACCTCGCCTTGGCAGCAAAAGCCTACGCTTTCATCAAACGCCGCGGATATGTCATCCCTGAGGATGTGCGCGCCGTGGCCCCTGATGTGATGCGTCACCGTATCGGCCTGACATACGAGGCAGAAGCGGAAAATATCACGACAGAAGACATCATCAATGAGATTCTGAACATCGTTGAGGTACCGTAGTTTTAGAAGACAGAAGACAGAAGACAGAATGTTTTGTTTTTGTCTGATATTGTTAATCATGGAAGCAACAGAATTATTCAAAAAAGTCAGGAAAATCGAGATTAAGACACGCGGGCTGACCAACCACATTTTCTCCGGTCAGTATCACAGCGCGTTCAAGGGTCGGGGCATGACTTTCAGCGAGGTGCGCGAGTATCAGTATGGCGACGACATCCGCAACATCGACTGGAACGTCACGGCACGGTTCCATAAGCCTTTTGTCAAGATTTTCGAGGAAGAGCGTGAGATGACCGTGATGCTGCTCATCGACGTGTCGGGGTCAAACGACTTCGGCTCCATTGAAGCCACAAAACGTGACATCACGGCAGAACTCGCGGCGGTGCTGGCGTTCTCGGCAATTCAGAACAACGACAAGGTGGGCGTGATATTTTTCAGCGACCAGATTGAAAAGTTCATCCCTCCCAAGAAAGGCTCAAGCCATATCCTGCGCATCATACGTGAAATTGTGACATTCACGCCTCAACACAAAGGCACCGACATAGGCGAAGGCCTGAAATTCCTGACCAGCGCAATAAAAAAACGCACCACGGCTTTCCTCATCTCCGACTTCGTGACAAACAAGCCATTCGAACAGGAAATGAGGATAGCAGCGAGAAAACACGACCTCATCTCATTGAGAATCACTGATAAACGTGAACTTATCATACCTAAAATAGGCATGGTGAAGTTTCGCGACAACGAGACTGACAAAGAGTTCTGGGTTGACACCTCGACAAACGCATGGAATCAGGCATATCAGAAATATGTGCAGCATGCCACCGTGTCGTTGAACAAGGCCTTCGTCAACAACGGTGTCGATAACACATTGATTTACACCGATGAAGACTATGTCAAGCCTCTAATGCAACTATTTAAAAGGAGAGAATCGAGAAGATGAAGAAATTTCATTTCATATTGCTGCTCTGCATGATGACAGTCACCGGCATCCGCTGCGACGCCCAGATGGTGTTCTTCAACGGAAGAACCACCGCCGACACCATCATGGTCGGGCAACCATTTGATTATCAGCTGTCGTTGACGATACCAAAAGATTATCTCGTTGACTGGCAACAGTTTGGCGACACCTTAAGCCAATCGATCGACATCATCGAGGTGGGCGACATCAAGACGAAAGAGCTGAGCAACAGCAATAACGTCATCATGACGCAAAACCTGAAACTCACATCATTCGACACAGGCTACGTCTATGTCCCTGAGATAGCCGTTTCTTACAGTAATAGCTTGAAAGACAGCGTCCGGCACACATTGTGCACCAACGAGAAAGAGCTCTACGTGACTACTGTCGCCATCGACACCACGCAAGCCTTCCGCGCCATCAAAGGCGTGATGAAACAAGGTGTCACAGCCAAGGAAATACTGCCTTGGGCATTGACAATCATCATATTAGTAGGTATTGCGTACCTTATCTACTATCTCACAACACACAAAACAGTAAAAGAGGACATCGTTGAGGAGAAGAAGAAACCGCTCATTCCCGCCATTGTCACCGCTCGCGCCAAGCTCGCCGAGATGAAAGACAATGAGCAGTGGAACAGTGAGAAAACCAAGGATTATTACACCGATTTGACCGACATCGCGAGAGAATATCTCGAAGGACAATTTGAAATCGATGCTGTTGAGATGACGACAGACGAGATCATGGAGGCAGTTAACAAATTGAATGTCAACAATTTAACGAAATCAAAACTTCATGAGACACTTGTCACTGCCGATTTCGTCAAATTCGCGAAAGCTAACCCATCGACAGAGCAGAACAAACAGTCGTTCAACGACATCAACAGTTTTGTGGAAGATAGCTACGTGTATTATCAGGAAGAGGAGAAAAAGAAAGAGGAGGACGACAAATGAGTTCGATAGAGTTTGCATCGGCATATTTCCTTTACGGATTGATAATCATACCGTTATTAGTCGTATGGTATATCTTTTCGGGGCGAAAGCATCAGGCTTACGTGAAGTTCACCGACACCAGTTTCTTCATGGAGATGCCCAAAAGCTGGAAGGTATATGCCCGACATATACTTTTTGTGCTTGAGATGTGTGCTTTGGCGTTGTTAATCATAGCGTTGGCGCGTCCGCAGAGTAGCGCGAAAAACCAGAAAATCAACATTGAGGGCATCGATATCGTCTTGACTGTTGACTTGTCGAGCAGTATGCTTGCGCAAGATTTGAAGCCCGACCGTCTGGAGGCGGCGAAAAACATCAGTGCCGACTTCGTGAAAGGGCGTCCGGAAGACCGCATGGGACTCGTCGTCTTTGCGAGTGAGACATTCACGCAAGTGCCTTTAACCACTGACCACGGAATGCTGTTGAACATGATGAAAGACTTAAAATGCGGCATGCTTGAGGACGGCACCGCCATAGGCGACGGCTTGGCATCCTCGGTGAGCCGGCTGAAAGAAAGCGAGGCGATCTCCAAAGTGGTGATACTGCTCACCGACGGCGACAACAACGCTGGCTCCATCGACCCCGCCACAGCCTCGGAAATGGCCAAGTTGTTCGGTATCAGAGTTTATACCATAGGCGTAGGGACAAGAGGCACAGCACCTTATCCGGTGCAGACACCTTTCGGCGGCATACAATACCAACAGATTCCGGTCACCATCAACGAGCCTCTGCTGCAAAAAATCGCTGACGACACAGGAGGAAGATATTTCCGCGCCACATCAAACGAGAAACTTCAGCAGATTTACGAGGAAATCGACAAAATGGAACGCTCAAAAATAGAAGTGAATGAGTTCACCCGCGTGACAGAAGAATTTTTACCCCTCGTTTGGTGGAGTTTGGCACTATTGTTGTTGGGATTTATTTTGAGAAACACTATTTTTAAAACATTAACGGACTAAAATATGGAAAGCAACATCCTGAGATTCGAAAACCCGCAGTATCTGTACTGGTTGTTGGTGATTCCGGCACTTGTGGCTGTCTATGTCGCAGTTCGTGTGTGGAACAAGAAACAGTTTGAGCGTTTCGCTAACATCAAGTTAAGGAGCTATCTCATTCCTATGTTCTCGTCGGCAAGAGCCAACACGAAATTCGTAATCTTCAACCTGATTGTCGCCCTATTAATAATAGGTGCCGCGAATTTGCAGTCAGGCTCTAAGATGGAAAAGGTGAAACGCGAGGGCATCGACTTGTTTTTATGTGTTGACATCTCCAACTCGATGCACGCCGAAGACATTGCCCCGAATCGTCTGGAACGCTCGAAGCAGGCCATCAACAAATTGATTTCCAAGCTTCAAGGCGACAGAATTGGCATCATTGTGTTTGCGGGCAACGCCTACGTGCAGCTGCCAATCACCACCGACTATGCAGCCGCGAAGATGTTTTTATCAACTGTTGACACCGACCTGATACCCACGCAAGGCACTGAGGTGGGACGAGCTATCGAGTTGGCAATCAAGAGCTTCGGTGACAACGAACACAGCAAGGCCATCGTGATAATCTCTGACGGCGAGGACCATGAGAATGGCGACGCCGTGAAAGCGGCCCAAGAAGCGGCAAAACGCGGCATCAAAATCTATACCATAGGCATGGGCCTCGACGAAGGCGCACCTATCCCGATTTACAACCAATACGGCAAGAAAACAGGTTATAAAAAAGACAAGGAAGGCAACATCATCATCACTAAACTCGACGACAATATGTTGCGCCAAATTGCCGAGATAGGCGACGGGATATACGTTAGGGCAAGCAACTCCAACATCGGACTCGACAAGATTTACGAGGACATCAGCAAAGCGACGAAATCGGAGATAGAGTCGAAAGTGTTCACCGACTACGACGACCAGTTCCAGTGGTTTGTGGGCGCGGCAATCATTTTACTAATCATCGAAATCCTGCTCTCATCAGGAAAGAGAGGATGGGAATCGAAATTCAATTTCTTTGAGCCGAAAAATGAAAACAATTAGAAAAATAGGGATATTACTGCTTCTCGCAAGTGTCTGTGTCAACGCCAATGCGCAGGCCAAGGAGATTCGCGCCGGCAACAAGAATTTCAAGAAGGGATTCTATTCGGAGTCAATCAAGGATTATAAAAAATCACTTGACAAAAAATACAACGACAAAGCGCAGTTCAACCTCGGCGACGCCTATTACAACATGAAGAACTACGACGAAGCGACGAGAAGCTTCCAGAGCGTAGCCGACAGAAACGTACCTAAAAACATGGAGGCGAACGCCTATTACAACCTCGGCAACAGCCTCATGGAACAACAGAAATACGCAGAAGCTTTCCAGGCATATAAAAACAGCTTGAAAATCAATCCGAATGACGAAGACGCACGCTACAACCTCGAATACGCGCGCCAAAAAATGATTCTGCAAGAACAGCAACAGCAGCAAAACCAGAATCAACAGCAAAAACAGGACAATAAAGACAACGAGGACAAGAAGGACCAGCAGCAACAACAGCAGCAAAAGGACGACAAGCAGGAACAAGAGCAGAATCAGGACGAGCAGCAACAGCAGCAGCAACAAGCACAGGAGCAGCAGATGTCGAAAGAAGATGCTGAGAGAATGTTACAAGCCCTTGAGAATCAAGAGAAAGAGACTATGGAGAAGATGAACGAGGCGAAGGCTGCCAAAATGCAAAAGAGGAAGATTCAGAAAGACTGGTGAGCCGGGTGTTATAACCTTATGAGAATTTGATAATATGTTATAGAGATGAAGAATATTTGTTTGACTATTTTGTGTTTGCTGACGGCCTTCAGCTTGAAGGCACAAGATGACGTGAGTTTCAAGGTCATCTGCAAGAAGCAGGTGGTTGTAGGAGAGCAGTTTCAGGTGTCGTATGAGCTGAATGGTGAGGGAAAGAACTTCGAGGCCCCTAACTTCAACAATTTCGAGATAATCGGAGGACCATTCTCATCGTCAAGTTCAAGCGTGCAGATTGTGAACGGCTCGGTGACAAAAACCAACACAAACACCTATTCTTTTTATCTGAGAGCGATAAAAGAAGGCAAATTCACCATTCCGGCAGCCACCATAACGGTAAAAAAACAAAAAGTCAAGAGTAATTCTTTTGAGATAGAGGTCTTGAAAGACAACAGCGTCGTCACAGGCAAAAGCAGCAGCCAGACAGCGTCGGGCGGCACCGTGAAAGATGTCTTCCTCGAAGCCGCGCCAAGCAAGAAAACGGCATTCGTGGGAGAGCAGATAACTCTGACATACAAAATATACTACACCCTCCCAATTTCTAACCTCTCCATTTCGAAAGCCCCCTCCTACTCAGGCTTCTGGACCAAGGACATAACCGACCACAACGGCGTGATGCAACAGTCATCGATAGTGCGAAACGAACAGGAATATCATGTCGCCACGGTGCAGGAAATAGTGCTGATACCACAAAAACCAGGCACTTTGACAATAGATCCGCTCAGCATCAGCTGTATGGCACAAATCAGGACGGAGAAAAAACAGCAGCAACGCGGCTACGACCCGTTTGAGAGCTTCTTTGGCGACATCATGGGGACGTCATACACCAACGTCAAGAAAGAATTAGTTTCACAACCCATTGATATTGAGGTGAGACAAGTGCCGGCGAAAGACAAGCCGGAGAGCTTCAAAGGCGCGGTCGGACAATTCACCTTCACCTCGAAAATCGACAAGACCGAGATGAAGTCGAATGACGCCTTCACCATAACGTTCACGGTATCAGGCAAAGGCAATATCGAGCTTTTGGACATTCCACGACCTGTCTTCCCTCCCGATTTCGAGGTCTATGACCCCAAAATCACCACAAACACCAAGAGCAACGCTTACGGCATCAGCGGCAGCAAAAAGGCTGAATATGTAGTGATACCAAGGGTTTCGGGAGATTTCGACCTGAAACCGACAAAATTCTCGTATTTCGATCCTGCGAAAAACAAATACGTGACATTGGAATCGGAGCCATATCACCTGAAAGTTGAGAGAAGCAGCAACGAGGGCGGTGGCGGCATCATTTATGCCGGCGGACAAGAGGCCATCAAAGTGGTGGGTAGCGACATCCGCCATATCATGACAGCAGGAAAACTCAAGAAAGCAGGGGTATTGTTGTTCGCTTCGCCATTGTATTTCATTATCTTAGCCGCTTTGACGGTGATATTTGCCATAGCGTTCATCTCATACAGAAGAATCCACAAATTCAACCAAAACCAAGTGTTAGTGAGAAACAAAAAGGCGACGAAAATAGCTCAAAAACGACTGCATAACGCCTACAGTTACCTCAAAATCAAAGATCAGAATCATTTCTATGAGGAGTTCTCCCAGGCCTTGTGGGGATATATATCCGACAAGCTCAACATCTCGCTCTCGCAGCTGTCGATGGATACCGTGCAAGAGATGATGCTGAACAAGAATGTTCCGGAAGATATTGTAAATCAATTTATTGAATTGTTGAACAACTGTGAATTCGCGAGGTTTGCCCCGGGTGACCCCGAAAAGAAAATGGATGATTTGTATCAAAAAGGCGTGGATGTTATAGCGAAGGCAGAGAGAAACCTAAGCTGAAAAGTTGAAAGTTTAAAGTTGAAAGTTTAGAGATATGAAAAGGGTATATTGTTTGATTGTTTTGATGGCGATTATGCTTGGCTTGAATGCTCAAGTGGTTCAAAATCAAGAATTTACGGCGGCCAATTATTATTACAATGAAAGCAGATATGACACTGCTTTAGTTATATACGAGCGCATACTCGACGAAGGTTTTGTGTCGTCACCTTTATTATATAATATAGGAAACACCTATTTTAAGTTAAGGAACTATCCGATGGCGATTCTGTATTACGAAAAGGCGTTAAAAATCGACCCTACCGACGAAGAAGTGAGGCAGAATCTGGCGATAGCCAACGCTCTCATCACCGACAAGATTGAGCCGTTGCCGGAGTTTTTCATGAAACGATGGTGGAGAAACATTGGCAACAGCCTCTCGGCAAACGGGTGGGCGACGATATCGCTGGTGTTTTTCGCCTTTCTTCTTGTCTCGGTGTTCTTTTATCTCACAACCCGTTCCGTCGGGCTGAAGAAAACGACGTTTTTCACCACCCTGCTGCTGCTGTTGATGTGCGTTTGCAGTGTTATTTTCGCCTATCAGAAGAAGCAATATCTTGAGAATCATGACGAAGCCATTGTGATGACGCCTACCATCACGGTAAAAAGCTCGCCATCGTCATCAGGCGTGGACCTCTTTGTGCTGCATGAAGGCACGAAAGTGGAGATTTTGGACAAAGTTGACAATTGGGATAAGATAAGGATTGCCGACGGAAGTGTGGGATGGATGCCGTCGTCGTCATCAATAAAATTTTAGTTTTTTTACGGTCTTTCCCTTTGATAATGTGTGGTTTAGTGTTTTAGGAGAAAAAATATTTTAATTTTTTCCTAAAATATTTTGTGTAGTTCAAAAAAATGTTGTATTTTTGAACCCTAAAAATAGTGCATACACATATTGAAATTAATGTCTAAATTACGTGATATGAAAAAAAGATTTTTACCGTTAAGTATGCTTTTGATAACCATTGTGTTAGCTCAAGCAAGTTTAGTAGCTAACGCTGCAGGGAATCAGGGAAAATACACCCCGAGGACTGTTTCAAAAGCAACATTTTCTTCATTTATGAAGAGCATTCGCGCAAATCAGGAGACCGGTTTGATTGACCCGGCATCATTATTGGCCGGTCAGAAAGCCGCTCAAAAAAGCTCAAAAGACGGAGGTATGGACTGGGTATTTGCCGGTCCTGACAACTACGGTGGCATGACAAGAGCCATGCTTTACGACACTGACGGCTCCATCTTGATTGGAACAATGGGTGGAGACATCTTCAAGTCAACCAACGGCGGCATCACATTCGGAAGAGTGACCGACATCAACCTTCCGATAAGCTGCATGGCTAAAACCGCCAACGGCGACATTTTTGTCGGCACCGGTGACGGTCGTGACGCCGAGACGCTCAACGGGATGTCAGAAATAGGCTATGCGACGAGTTTCGTTGGTAACGGCATCTACAAATTGGCTTCAGGCTCAACGACACTGGAGCAGCTCGCATCGACAACACCAACGGCCAACAACGGCTGGAGCTTTGTCAATGACCTCGCGGTCGCCAACAACAAGATCTACGCCGCGACAGCAGGCGGACTCATGGTGAGTGCCGACAATGGTGAGAGCTGGAACAACGTGCAAGCCGGCTACTTCAGAAGCATCAAGACCAATGGCAATGGCGACATCCTCGCAGCCGACGACGCCAATGTTTATCTGTCGAAGAACGGCGGAGCATTCACCAATGTCACCGATGCAATCGAAGCAAACGATTATCCGAAAATCATCGCCATGTCGCAATCTGACGCCAACTATATGTACATCGCATATCTGGAGGACGGCACTTCTACAGGCAACATCTATTTCACCGCTGATGGCGGCAACACGTGGGGCATGGCCTTGGCAAGCACAAGTTTGTACGAAATCTTCGAATCAACGGCAACACATGACGGGTACATGACCGTACATCCGACCAATCCGAGAAGAGTTTTCGCGGGTTCATCATCATTGTGGTCGCTCGAAGACAAGACAGGGCAAGGTGTCAACAGCTATAAGCCGACCATGATATCGAATCCTTTGGGGACTTCTGTCACGGCAACCTATGTGCATGAGGGCATACAAAACATGTTATTCAACCCGTCAAACCCGAATGTGTTCTTCATCGGAACCAATGGCGGAGTGTATAAAGGAACTTACACAGGCAGCAACCTGTATTTGCCATACAGCTTCACCGGATGCAACCGTTATTACATCACTGATGACGTACACACATCCGTGACGCGCATGACCAATGTGGGCATTGGCGGAACAGCAGCGTTCCTCGCCGGCAGCCTTGACCATGGAACCATCATGATAGCTGATGACGATATGTTGAACAACGCCACAACAGGTTATGGAGTGTTCCCGCACGTCACAAACAACTTGTATGTCTCGGCATTATACACTTTAGATTATGCCGGCGGTCCATGCGCCATATCAACCATCGACCCAGACATCTATTTCGTGTCAGCGACAGGTTCTTTGTCAACACCTATTTACAGATCACAGACGGCCGGTGAAGACTATGACCAGAACTTTGAGGGTGAGAGCGGTCCTATCGTCACTAACGAAAACGCATTCAGAACACCATTCGTGTTCTACGAGACATACAACGATGAGCACACCTCTATAAGCATCCACGACCTCCTTGACACAATACACGTCCCTGTGCAGACCATCATCGTGCATGAAGGTGAAACCTATGAAATCTCTGACACATTATGGGTCCAGGATGGTGCGTTCTACAGTCCTTCAGGCATGTATTTCTACAGCTACTGGGAATTGGATGACACCTTCTGGCAGGTTGATGACACATTGTTGTATATATCAAACGTGTTACATGATGTGCCGATTACATACGACACTGATTTCGACACTTTGAATCTTGTAATCAAAAGAGAAGCCAAAGCCGGTGACACCTATTATTATTATAGTGCACAGAGCGGCTATCCTATCGACTATGTCCTCCCTGAGCCACCGCATGATGCGAATCACGTTGATCCTGATGGCGGATACATGTGGATTGCCGGCGACACCATTCCAGGACTTCACGATCCGCTCAAAACGACATACGTTTGCGCCGTTGAATCAGGCATCTATATGACAAGAGACGCTCTGATTTTCGACAAGACCACCGACTGGTTCCTCATCACGAGCGACTTTGAAGGACTGCCGACAGCACTTACCATCAGTTCTGACGGTTCGACAGTACTCATGGGAACGACCGATGGCACCTTGTATAAATTCACCCATATCGATGATGTCTTTGCTTCAGAACAAGCAAGCCTTGAGGACACATTGAATCCATGCGTGGAGATGTTCGACCTAAGCATCGATGAATTCGCCGGTCGCGCCATCACAAGCATCGCGATTAATCCGAATGACATCAACGAGATTCTCGTCACATTGGGCAACTACGACAACAGTGAATATGTTTATGTGTCAACGAATGGCGGCACATCATTCACAGCTGCCAACTTCAGCTTGTTCCCTGTGTATTCAAGCATCATCGAGAAAGAGAACGGGACATACGTCATTGGAACAGAACATGGCATCTACACGTCTGACAACGGCTCGACATGGGAGAAATCAGGTAATTTGAATTGCCCTGTGTTGGACATCAAACAGGCTATAATGGAGAATCATCCCACAAAAGTCGATGTCCTTTATGATGAGATGGGTGCTGCCACCTATGTATATTATCCCGGCATTGAGAATGAAGGCATGATTTACGCCGCCACATACGGTGTAGGTATCGTCAAATGTGATTCATACGCTATTGTAACAGATCCGAACAATGGCGATGACGACCCGACAGCGACGACAACAGAAGTCGAGCAGCTAAACATCTATCCTAACCCTGTCAGAGACTTTGCTCAGTTCGACATCAACGTTGAGAGCAACACAACAGTGAGTTATGTGATTTATGACCTTTCAGGACGCACCATTGAGGCTGTAAATCTTGGCAACTTCAATGAGGGCACGCACACACTGAATGTTGACACTAAAGATATGCCAAAAGGCTCATACATCATCCGCGTTTACGTCGGTGAGAAGACAGAGTCGGCAAAATTCTTGGTGTACTAAAAAACGGTAAAATCGAAAAAAGGCTCCCCCAAAGGGAGCCTTTTTTTTAATGTCTGGAAAAAATTTCAAAAATCAATACATACTTTCTTTTTGATACTGTCTATATTCTCCATAAGCCGGACATGTTTTCGTCTGACTACAAGCTGACAACAACACTCCCAAAGTGAATACGACCACTAAAAACACCGCTAATTTTTTCATATCGCAATTATTTAAATTTCGCTCTGCAAAATAACGAATTTTTTTTTAATTTTGTACACTTTTTCAATAATTTTTTTTACTATGGTTGAAATTAAGCATCCGGACATAGAAAACGGCTGGTATGAGGCTTTAAAAAACGAGTTTGAGTCATCATATTTTGTTGGCATCAAGACGATTTTAATAGAAGAAAAGCGCAAATATGTCGTATATCCGCCGGCTCCACTGATATTCAACGCGTTTAATCGCACGCCATTCGACAAGGTGAAGGTTGTGATATTAGGGCAGGACCCATATCATAATGTCGGGCAGGCGCATGGTTTGGCGTTTTCCGTTCCTGACGGGATACAGCCTCCGCCAAGTCTGCAAAACATCTTCAAGGAGCTGCATAACGACATAGGGATGCCTATTCCGCGCAACGGCAATCTCGAGAAATGGGCTGATGAGGGCGTCCTTCTGTTAAACGCCTCTCTGACAGTGAGAGCCAATAGTGCAGCATCGCACGCACGCATCGGATGGCAGCAGTTCACCGACGCAGCCATTCGAGCTTTGTCTGAAAAAAAAGAGCATATAGTGTTCCTGCTTTGGGGCAACTACGCCATCGCGAAAGAAAATCTCATTGACCACAGCAAACACCTCATTTTGAAGACAGTACATCCTTCCCCACTCTCGGCAAGCCGCGGATTTTTCGGATGCAGGCATTTCTCAAAGACAAATGAATACCTTATTAATAATGGTATTGAACCGATAAAATGGGATGTCATTGTTTAGAGTTTAGAGTTTAGAGTTTAAAGTTTAAAATTAGCGAGATGAAAGAAAATATTGTATTTGCCACACATAATGAAAATAAATTAGAGGAGATTAGAAATATCCTAAAAGGGTGGGATGTTGTAGGATTGCATGACATCGGTTGTCATGAAGAGATTGTGGAAGATGCTGATAATCTGCAGGGTAACGCCAAAATCAAGGCTGATTTTGTGACCAACAACTATCATTTGAACTGTTTTGCCGACGACACCGGTTTAGAAGTGGAGGCATTACACGGCGCGCCCGGCGTTTATTCTGCGAGATATGCCGGTGAAGGTTGTTCTTATCACGACAATGTGGTGAAATTGCTTGATGCCATGAGGGGCGAGACGAACAGAAGAGCGCGTTTCAGAACCGTTATAGCCTTGAATCTCAATGGCGAGCAATATTTCTTTGAAGGCATCGTCAACGGGAGGATTCTCGAGGACGAGCATGGTGAAAGAGGCTTTGGTTACGACCCCGTCTTCCAGCCTGAGGGTTATGAGGAGACCTTCGCGGAGATGCCAATGGAAATAAAAAACAAGATATCCCACAGAGGGCGGGCGGTTCAGCAACTTGTGGAGTTTCTCAGCACTTCGGCGTGGTCAGCACATTAAAACGAGCCACTCTCTCATCAGAAGTTATTTCTCAGCATTTCAATAGCTTTGTCAACACCGGCCGGGTTTTTGCCTCCTGCTGTGGCGAGTGTCTTTTGACCGCCGCCGCCACCTTGAATCTCCCGAGCTGCCGTGCGCACTAAGGCGGCGGCGTCCATGTTCTTGGTATCGACGATGCTCTGAGGCAGCATCACACAAAGAGCCGGTTTGTCTTCAACGACACCACCTAAGACTGCAATGACTTCAGAATCAATGTCTTTCAAGGCAGAAGCGATGCTACGCATCTGGTTCATGTCGGCATCAACACGCGCCACCACCAACTTATGTCCTTCATAGTCTGTTGCGTTATTGTATGCGTTTTTGGCATCCGACACGGCTTGCGCCATCATCATAGCCTCTATTTTCTTCTGAAGCATAGTGTTTTGTGCCGACAACGTTTCGACGGCCTTCACCACATCACCTGACGATTTCACAAGTCCTTTGATTTTATTCAGCGTATCTATCTGATTATCAAGATAATTGATGACAGCCTCACCTGTTATGGCCTCAATACGGCGCACGCCGGCGGCTATAGCACTTTCAGTCAGTATCTTGAACGCTCCGATGCGGCCTGTTGACTGGATATGTGTGCCGCCACACAACTCGCATGAATAGTCCTCGCCGAATGTCACCACACGCACCTTGTCGCCGTATTTCTCACCGAAGAGTGCCATCGCGCCGAGTCTGCGGGCCTCATCAATAGGCACATCGACAGCGGTCTGGTTTTGAAGGTCTTCTCTAATCTTTTGATTGACAATAGTTTCAACCTCACGAATCTCCTCATCAGTCATCTTGGCGAAATGACTGAAGTCGAAACGCAGACGCTCATCGTCAACCATAGAGCCTTTCTGTTCGACATGAGTACCCAGCACCTTGCGAAGGGCGGCGTGCATCAAGTGAGTCGCCGTATGGTTGGCATCAATCTTCAGACGGCGTTCCACATCGACTTTAGCTGTAAACATCGCCTCCGGCTGTTGCGGAATCATGTCGGTGATATGAATGCTCAAGTCGTTTTCTTTCACTGTGTTGACCACGTTAAGTGTCTCATTTTCAGACACCAAGACACCTTTATCGCCCACCTGTCCGCCCATCTCGGCATAGAACGGCGTCTTATCAAGGACTATCTCGAAATGTTTTTTGCCTTTTGCCACCACTTCTCTGAATTTCAATATCTTAGCTTGGCATTCCATTTCGGTGTATCCGACAAAAGCGGTAGGTTTGTCGTCATGTATCAGCTCCACCCAGTCGCCCGACATCTTCTCAGCTGCCTTACGCGAGCGGTTTTTTTGTTCCTCAAGGTTGGCGTTGAATCCTTCCATATCCACTTCGAGACCTTTCTCTTCTGCCATGAGGTTCGTCAAATCGACAGGGAAGCCGTAGGTGTCGAACAGCTCGAAAGCGAAAGCGCCGTCAACGAGTTTATTGTCTTTGTTCTGTTCCACATAATTCTCGAAACGCTTGATTCCCAACGACAAAGTGCGCAAAAACGAGGCTTCTTCCTCGTAGATGACCTTCGACACCAATGTCTCCTGGGCTTTTATCTCAGGATACTGCTCACCCATCTCCTTCACGAGAACCGGCAAAAGTTTATACACAAACGGTTCTGTCTCTTTCAAGAAAGTGTATCCATAACGCACTGCGCGGCGCAATATCCGGCGGATGACGTAACCTGCCCCGTTGTTTGAGGGCAGCTGTCCGTCAGTGATGGCGAAGCTGACAGCACGGAGGTGGTCGGCGACGACACGCATCGCGATGTCACATCTCTCGTCTTTGCCGTATTCAATGCCCGAAAACCGTGAGATCTCATCGATTATCGGGGTAAAGACATCGGTGTCATAATTGGATTTCTTGCCTTGCATCACGCGGACGAGACGTTCGAACCCCATGCCTGTGTCAACATGCTTAGCAGGAAGGTCAACGAGAGTGCCATTAGCGAGACGGTTATATTGCATGAACACGAGGTTCCAAATCTCTATCACCTCAGGGTCGTCTTTATTGACAAGCTCGCGTCCGCCGATTTTCTTACGTGCCTCATCGTCACGGATGTCGATATGAATCTCTGAGCAAGGTCCGCACGGCCCGGTCTCTCCCATCTCCCAAAAATTATCTTTCTTTGAGCCATAAATGATGCGTGATTCATCGATATGCTCTTTCCAGAAGTCGTAAGCCTCGTTATCGGGAGCCATTCCATCTTTCTCATCGCCGCCAAAAACGGTCACATACAGCCTGTCCTTGTCGATTTTCATCACATCGGTAAGGAACTCCCAGCCCCAGGCGATGGCTTCTTTTTTGAAATAATCGCCAAACGACCAGTTTCCCATCATCTCAAACATGGTATGATGATATGTGTCGCGTCCGACTTCTTCGAGGTCGTTATGCTTGCCCGACACTCTGAGGCATTTCTGAATATCGGTGACACGTGGCGCTTTGCGAGGGTTGTTGCCTAAGAAAACATCTTTAAACTGGTTCATGCCTGCGTTGGTAAACATCAAAGTAGGGTCGTTTTTCACGACAATAGGTGCTGATGGCACTACTATATGCTGTTTTGATTGGAAGAAATCCAAAAAGCTTTTACGAATATCGCTTGCTCTCATAATATTTTTTTCTTTAAAAAGTTTGCAAAGTTAAAAAAAAATTATTATTTTTGCACGTTAAAAACGCAAATATTTTCGTTTAGAGGTAATTTTTTAGAAATAAAATGTCAAGAAAAGAATATATTTATAATCCGCAAACTCTTGATTATGAGGAATATAAGCCTTCAAAAGGCAAGATTTACGGAAGATTGTTTTTGTTTGTCCTCACAGCCGGACTCCTTGGTTTCGGTGTCGTAAGTTTGATACAAAATATCGTCGGTTCACCGAAAGAGCGTATGTTGACTCGAGAAATTGAGTTCATGAAGCTACAGTACGACATCATAAACGACAAGATGCAGGACATTGACGTGCTTCTCAGTGAGATGCAAGACCGTGACGACAACATTTACAGGATGATTTTTGAGGCCGACCCCATTCCGGCATCAGTGAGGAAAGCCGGCTATGGCGGCAGCAACCGTTATGAGGCTCTCAACGGGTACGACAACTCCGCCCTTGTAAAAGAGACCGTCAAGAAAATCGATATCATCGAGAGTCAGCTCGGCGTCCAGTCAAAATCGTTCGACGAGGTGTATAACATGGCTAAAAACAAAGCCAAAATGTTAAGCTGCATACCTGCCATCATGCCTGTTAAAGACGTTGACATCTATAGGATTTCCTCGCATTTCGGACACAGAACCGACCCGTTTTACAAGGTTCAGAAAATGCACAGCGGCATCGACTTCAGTGCACCTATGGGGACACATGTGTTTTGCACCGGCGACGGCGTGGTGGAAAAAGTCATCAAAGGCAACAGCGGCTACGGAAACAATATCATTGTCAACCACGGTTATGGTTACAAGACACGCTACGCCCACCTCAGCAAGGCTCACGTGAAAGTGGGACAGAAAGTGCATAGGGGCGAGTTTATCGCAGAGGTCGGCAATAGCGGCAAGTCAACAGCACCACATCTGCACTATGAGGTCATAAAAAGCGACAAGGCAATCAACCCTGTCAATTTCTTCTTCAACGATTTGACACCTGAAGAATACGAGAAGATTCTCGAGTTATCAGAAATACCGTCAATGACGATGGACTAATATTATGGAAATCAAGAAGTTATATTATCGTATCGGTGAAGTGTCGGAGATGTTTGGCGTCCCGACATCCACTATCCGCTATTGGGAGAGCGAGTTCGATGTGCTACGCCCGCGTAAAAGCACTAAAGGCAATAGGATGTTCACAGAACGCGACATGCGCTACCTCCAGATAATATACCAACTCGTCAAAGTGAAAGGCTACACTATCCAAGGTGCAAAGGAAGCCATGAAAACCAAGTTCGACAAACTCGAGGAAAACGCCATGATGATACGAACACTCAACAACGCAAGAAGCTTTCTTGTCGATTTGGACAAGAGGTTGGCGGAGAGACTTAAGGAAAGTTGAGAGTTTAGAGTCGATGGTGTCGTCGATGAGCGGTGTCACGAACACCGAACTGAACGACGTCATGCGTTTGCCTTGGGCGTTGAACGGCGACACGCGCACGAGACGGTGCACCCCGTTCTCACCTTTGAGATAACCGTAAGCGTAGTCGCCGTCAATCTCCATGGTGCATGATTTTATTCCGGCGTCGTCGCCCTCAAGGATATTACTTATTCTCACCTTATAATTATGAGCCTCAGCGTAGCGCATATACATTCGCATGAGCATGTCGGCCCAGTCCTGCGACTCGGTGCCGCCCGCGCCCGCGTTGATTTTCAGCACACAGCTCATCGAGTCGGCCTCGTCGTGAAGCATATTGCGGAACTCTAACTCCTCCACCATCTTGATGACATCGGCATATTGCTTGTCAACCTCTTCCTCTGTCGCCTCGCCTTCTTTGGCGAACTCGTACAAAACGCCGAGGTCGTCGTTAGATTTTACAATCTCATCGTAAGCTGTCACCCAGCTCTTCACGTCCTTGATTTGGCGCATGATGACTTTGCCGTTTTTCGGGTCGTCCCAGAAGCCATCAACTTTTGTCTGCTCCTCTAATTCCTTGATTTTTAATAATTTGGAATCAATGTCAAAGATACCTCCTCAAGGCATCAATCCTCTTACTCAATTCTTTTATGCTGTCTAAAGTGACCATATTAATATAAGGTATAAAATTTTTGCAAAGATAATAATTTTTTTCACGCTGTAACCGATTGCAATTCTTTTCCTAAAGAATGAAGTGCATTGTAACGATAACTTTTACAACTTTCATAAATCCGGTATCTGATTCTCTGCAAAAATAGTATTTTTACTATTACATGTCAAGAGTTTTCCAAAAAAATTTTTGTTTTTTTATGCAAAAATTATTCCCCTCCTACCACTTGTAAATTTTCAATCCCCAAGCCTTCTTTCAGTAGATATGTGTAAATTAGAATATGAGCCATTATTCATCTTCAACGGTCAATAATGTTGTATCTCGGTATGTATCTCCGGCTTCATATTCACCTTGAAAATATGATATGGTTCATATCACTTTATCTCAACAAAATCACTGAATGGTCTTATATGTGCCACATGCGTATATGCTCGTTTGCGCAAATCAATTGGTTGGTCAAACATAATTGTTTCTGTCGAATTAAAATGCAGCACGGCATAATATGGTGCATTCTCGGCTGTAAACCCTTTTTCTCGAAGAGCCTCTGCTGTCCAAATCTGGAAGCCTTTCTTGGTCAGTTTGAACAACTGAGGATTGTCGCCGTTAGTATGCAGGCAGACATATCCCAACCGCTCAAAACCCTGCTTGACGAGCAATGAGCCTTTGCTGTCGCCGGCACGAAGATACGTGATGCCTAACCGCATTGCTATTTCACGATCTTTCTCACGCATGTGGTTCACAATGACTGTTGCTTCTTGTGCATTTTCACGCATTTTGTCGAAGATTTTTTTGCGTGTTACTGTGTCTTCTAATGCATTGCGGCGGCGCAAGGATAGTTGCACAAACTCGATTTCTTTCTCAATACCGATAAACTTACGCCATAATAAATTGGCTGCTATACCGGTAGTTCCGGAACCTGCAAAAGGGTCTAAAATCGTATCGCCCTCATTGGTTGAAGCAAGGATAATACGGTATAACAGGCGTAAGGGCTTTTGCGTCGGATGTTTGCCTTGCTGTTTCTCCCATGAAGAGACAGCCGGAATACGCCAAACATCCGTCATTTGCGTGCCGCCGTTCAGTTGTTTCATGGTTTCGTAGTTGAACTTGTGTGTTTTCTTCTCGTATTTGCGTGCCCAGATAATCAGTTCGGTGGAGAAATTGAAGTACTTGCACGACAAATTGGGTGGCGGGTCGGTTTTCTGCCATGTAATAGTATTAAGCACCTTATAGCCTAACTCTTGGAGACATCGCATAACAACATGTATGTTATGGTGAGTGCCACTAATCCAGATAGTTCCGTCGTCTTTCAGTTTGGGACGACAAAGTGCAAGCCATTTGCGGTTAAACTCGTAGATATATTCGGGTGTGCCGCCTTTGTCCCATTCGCCTTTATCCACGCAGACTTGCTTGCCGCTCTGCACGCTGATGCCGCCGTTACTCAAGAAGTATGGCGGGTCGGCAAAGATAGCATCGATAGAATTGTCCTCTATCTCTTTAAGACGTTCCATGCAATCGCCTTGCAGGATAGTGAAGTCAGAATATGTAGAATGATTATACAATGCGATACCTTTCTGCTCTAACTAAACGAATGCTATTATAGTCATCCCTATTTGTAAATTCATACTGCCAAATATAATAAATCTCTTCGCTATCAATGATTCTTTTCTCAAAGAAAATGGGAATAACTCGTTTGGTTGTATTCTCAGACCACTGTCTAAATGGATAGTATAGTTGTCGAATGATTTCTGTATTATTAGATGAATTCTTTGCTTCAATCAATACTATTTGTTCCCGTCCTTCATATCCGGCATCCACTTCCGTCTGGACACTTTGCGTTTGGATTACAAAGCCATTTACTTGAAATGTAAATTCAGGAGTATATTTTCGACCACGAATGGTTAGCACTAACGAAGGATCCTCCATAAAAGTCCTTATTAAAGAATTAGCATAAGCATAATCAAGATGCTGCATTTCGGAATCACCGACCTTTGAACTCTCCAAATCAAAATCCAATTGCTTATGATAATCATGAATCGGAGTCGTAATATCAGGAACATCTACATACCCTTCACCTTTAATTATGTAGTACGTTCCATTTTTCTTTGGTAACAAGAACAATCCGTTATCTCTAAATATTTTAGGCCGATCTTCTCTTTTATCTTGTTTACACAAAATCCTTACTTCCTTATCATGTACATCCTCGAAATGTTGACAACTTCTTTTTATCTCCTTCGCAGTTATTATTGCTGGAGATGCATCGAAATCATGGGAATTGAAATTCTTGTCATCCCATATCTTTTTCCACGAAATATCTGATGCCATACGTTAATATTTTATTTGATTTTAGATATAAACTCGTTGATTGTTGTTAGATTGTAAATGCTTGGTATTGCGGCAAAAGCTTCTTCCAGTTTGTTGCGTGCACTATGCCATCCTATTCCATCGGTAATCCAAACAAATTCGAAGCCATGCACACCATTTACTTTCGGTGCAACATCAGTATAGGAACGTGCTACCTCATTCAGTTTAGAACCGCCACCTGAATAAAAATTCACCTCAATAAGATATGTTTTTCCTTTTGTGGCAATAGCAAAGTCAAACACTTTCTGGTCTGCGCCTAATACAGCTGCTATTGCAGGAAACTCTTTGGATGAGACTTGCTCACGATATTTAATGCCTGCGTTATCAAGGATACGTGCCACAAGTGTTTCAGTGATCTCTCCGCTTCGATTTTTGCGAGCATTTGTATCAAGCCCCGTTTCAACACCAAACACGTAATCTACCAAATCTTTCACCTCTTTATTTTTGAAGACTTTGTCAAGTCCTGTACCCTCAATGAATTTCATTACACCATCTACCGAACTGAACAATGTATGAATAGAGTGCATAGAACCATCATTGTCAATGTATTTCTTGTCATCCTTTTTGCGTGTGGCAATGAGGATATCCATCACATCAAACACTCGCTTATCTCTATACCAAAGTGCCTCAACTGCCTCATGCAGATTTTCCTTACCTATAAGGTAATTGAGTGTGTTAAGACTGATTTCAATGTCTGCAACGTTCTTTGCAATCTTTGGAAAGTCGCAATAGAAGTCAAGCGTAGTATTGGTTTCTCGTAATTGAGACATGAACAAGTCAAATTGATTTTCAGTGTGTGCTGCCATATTATACTGCTAATTTAAGTTGTTTCGTGTCTTGATAGTTATGCACAAGGATTTCCGTGAGTTTTCCTCGCTTGCTTGCGTTGGCATTTACGCTGCGCGATGCCCACACACGATCAATAATATATTGCAAATAGAGGTCGTCAAAGAACATGTCGGAACAGTCGGAATTGCTCAACATGAACTTATATCCTGCTTCCTCCACTTTGTCGCAGAACTCTTTGAGCCTCACTTGCGCAAGATCGTTAAATGCTTCTTTGGCATAATCGTTGAAACTGCTGGTATTGTTCAACGGGCGATATGGTGGGTCAAAATAGAATAGTGTGTTGCCTTTTGCGTGGGCAAGAGTTTCTTGATAATCGCCTGTAAGGATTTCTACATTTTGCAAAAGCGCACTGTCGGCATAAATTGTATTCGGGTCGCAAATCATCGGGGTTTCATAACGTCCGAATGGCACATTGAAAAGCCCCGCCTTATTCACGCGGTATAAACCATTAAAACAAGTACGATTCAAGAAGAAAAACAAAGTAGTATTGCGGATTGGATCTAACGTTTTTGTATTAAACTCATCACGCATCATCAAGTAGAACTGCCTGCGCATTTCTTCTGCTTGCAGGGAATAATACTCTTTTTGGAGCTCTTTGAGAGATTCCACCAAAGCCGACGGATTATCACGTACTACTTTGTAGCACATAGTTAGATCGGAATTGATGTCGTTAATAATGGCTGACTGTATGTTAGAGTGTGTCTGCAACATGTAGAAGAGCATCGCTCCTCCGCCTACAAAAGGCTCAATGTAAGTGACGTTCTCCCATTGGTCAAAGTCAGCTGGAAGCAGTGCTTCGAGTTGGTCAATGAGTTGCGTCTTTCCGCCCACCCATTTGACAAATGGTTTCGCTTTCATGTGTTCAACTTTTGTTGATGCAAAATTACAAAGATTTTTAAAGTAAAACACATTTTGGAGACTTTTTTTGTTAACTTTTGTGGAGCGTTTCCCACACCAACCCTGGCTCATACCCTTTCCGGATAGCGTATTGCGCGAGCTTTGCCTTTCTTTTGTATGGGTCGGGTTCGTTGATTTTCTTGGCTTTCAGCACTTTTATCAGCTCTTCGCGATATATCTCGGGGTCAATCTCCGAAAGGGCGTTTTTGATGGTTTCATCGTCTATCCCTTTCATCTTCAACGACATTTTTATCTTGTTTACGCCCCATTTTTTAAGATGTATCTTGCTCCTCACAAAAGTGGAGGCATAACGCCTATCATCGATAAAACCTTCATCCACAAGGAGTTGCATGAATTTTTCTTTTTCAGAATCAGAAATGTCAAAAGTGGCGAGCTTGGTCTTCACCTCCTGCTTGCACCTGTCCTGATATGAACAATAATGCAGCACCTTTTTTAATATGGCGTCATTCGACAATTCCATACCACAAAATTACAGATTTTTTCAATTTCTATGCTGTATCTGAAAAAAAATTGTATTTTTGCGTGTTTTTATGGTTAAAAAGATACTTAATCGGGTTTTCGTGGTTTTGGGTGTCGTTTTCATCCTTCTCCTGATTCTGGCTGCAACACCGGCTTCATTTTACATGCATTACAATCTTGGAATCGACCCGAATCACGATTATGACACGGTGCAACAATTTGAGCCTCAACATGTTATAATGATGGGTGGAGCCGGAATGCCGTCGTCTGGCAACCTCATGCGGCTTTATTACACCGCCGGTCTTGCTAAGAATTACGACTGTCCAATAATCATCGTCCATCCACAAGATTCAATCTGTCATGCAGAAATGCTTTATTATCTTGTAAATCAAGGGATTACAAGAGAGATAATCCATGACACAATTGGCACTAACACTCGCTCACAAGTGCTCGGACTTGCCGAAAATTATCCCGATCTGCTGACCACCAACATCCTTGTTGTGACATCTCCAGAGCATCTTCGCAGGACAATAAAATGCTTCAACAAGGCTGGTTTTCAACAAGTTAGGGGTATGGCTGCCTACGAAGGCACTGTCGATTTCAATCTCTCCTTGAAACATCAGAAAACAAAAGGGCGCGAATCAATACCGAGCGTTGAAAGCACCAATCTGCGTTACACTTTCTGGAATTATCTGAAACTCGAAATCGACACTTTGCGCGAGTATTGCGCCTTGTTTTATTACAGAATCAAAGGCTGGATTTAGTTTCGGCCGTAGAGGCGGTTTATCCAGTCGGCCTTGCCCATTCTTCTTAATGTTTGCTTCACCCACTGGCGGTTTTCGGGCTTGTACCAGAAGAAAAAGCGTTGCTGGGCAAGCTTCTCCTCCTTGTTTTTTGCCACGAAGACAGGCTTTAGGGTGTATGGGTCATAGCCCGAATAATAGATTTCGGTTGCCAGCGTCATCGGCGTGGGCGTGAAGTCCTGAACCTGTTCAAGATGATAGCCCAGCTCCTTGGTTTTCACTGCAAGCTCCGCCATATCAGCCAAGGTACACGCAGGATGACTCGATATAAAATAAGGTATCAGTTGCTGGTTGAGATGATATTTTTCGTTAAGGTGGTCGAAACGTTTTTTCAGCTTGTTGAACAATGAAAACGGCGGTTTGCGCATGAGCCTCAGCACGTTGTCGCTCACCTGCTCAGGCGCCACCTTCAGTCGTCCGCTCACATGACGGCGCATCAGCTGTTCGAAATACTCGTCGTAGCCGAGCCTTCCGTCGGGGTCGTCGTTGGTCAGAAACAGGTCGTAGCGGATGCCTGAGCCTATCGTCACCTTTTTAATATTAGGATTCTTGTCAACTTCTTTATACAGCTCGATGAGCGGATGATGGTCGGTGTTAAGGTTTTTGCAAATATTCGGCTGGATACAGGTCGGGCGCACGCATTTCTCACACAGCGACTCGTCTTTTCCGCGCATCTGATACATATTCGCCGACGGACCGCCTAAATCGCTGATATATCCTTTGAAATCAGGCATCCGCGTCACTTGTTCCACCTCTTTCAAGATTGATTCCCTGCTCCTCGAAGCCACAAATTTCCCCTGATGCGCCGAGATGGTGCAGAAGGCGCAGCCGCCAAAGCATCCCCTGTGGATATTCACAGAATGCCGAATCATCTCGTATGCCGGAATCGGTCCGCGTTTGGCGTATTTCGGATGCGGCATGCGGGTGTATGGCAGGTCGAAAGCCGCGTCAATCTGCTCGGTGGTGTAGGTCGGATAAGGCGGGTTTATGTAAAGAGTCTGATTTCCAACATCCTGCAACAATCGCGAGGCATGTTTCTTGTTCGATTCCTCTTCTATATGTTTGAAATTAGAGGCATAAAGACGTTTATCTTTAAGGCATACCTCATGCGAGACCAATTTTATATCATTCCATTGAGAATCAATATGTTGTGATTTGTTTCTTAAGAAAAACGTCTGCGGGATATCTGTAATCTCATCAATTTTCTTGCCTTCTGCAAGTGCTTTCGCTATCTCAATATTTGCTAATTCTCCCATGCCGTAAACGCCCATATCTGCATGAGAGTCAACGAGAATGCTTGGTTTCAGAGAATCAGACCAGTAGTCGTAGTGCGTCACTCGTCGAAGTGAAGCTTCAATGCCGCCTAAAAGCACTGGCACGTCAGGATATATTTGTTTGAGGATGTTACAATATACTATCGAAGCGTAATCCGGACGGAATCCAGACTCGCCGCCTGGGGTATAGGCGTCGTTGCTGCGCAGGCGTTTGTTGGCGGTGTAGTGGTTCACCATCGAGTCCATGCAGCCTGCTGAGACGCCGAAGAAAAGACGTGGCTTGCCGAACTTGCGGAAGTCGCGGAGGTCGTCGCGCCAATTAGGTTGCGGGATGATGCCCACCCTATAGCCTTCGCGCTCGAGAACCCTGCCAATAACTGCCGTCCCAAACGAAGGATGGTCAACATACGCGTCGCCACTGACGAGCACGATGTCGAGCTCATCCCAGCCCCGCAAATCGGACTCTTTCTTCGTTATCGGCAACCACTTCAACAAATCCATGCCTAAAGTCTAAGGTCTAAAAAACTCCGTCAGTCCCTTGCGTGCGTCAGCGAGTTTGTCAATCCATGCCTCAACGGAGTTCTGTCCAATAACATCGGTGACGTATTTCACCGAAACAAACGGGACACCCATTTCACGGCAGACATCAGCCTCGGCGTATGCCTCCATATCGATCACATCGCCCTCAATATCAATACCTTGCGTTACAAACGAATCACCGGTGTTGCAGATGCCGTTAATCATCTTGGCGACATCCTTCAACTGATGTTCGGTAAAGACTCGATTCATCGCATCGCCGCTAAAAGTAATCTCGGAGTCTAAACCATTCAATGTAACTTTGCGTAAATCTCTGTCAATGAACCGGTTACAGATGATAATATCTCCAACATTATGGTTTAATGTGCCAGCTGAGCCGAAATTAATCACCATGTCGGGATGATGCTCGCAGATGGCGCGCATGGTCTGCATGGCAGCATTCACCTTGCCCATGCCCGTTTCAACATAAACAATTTCAGCGTTTGGAATGTTAATCTCAATTTTTTCTTCAGGAATTGCGTAAACCAACAAAATTTTCATAACTAAAAGTAATTTCATAGTAAATTTATTGTTAAAAATGTCATCATTTCCATTCCGATTTTCATCGATTCTTCATCAATGTCAAAAGTCCCGGTATGTTGTTTAGATTCGATGCTTTTCGCAGGATTTGAAGTGCCCAGGCGATAGAAACATGCCGGTGTTTTTTGCGAGTACCATGCAAAATCCTCGGCGGTCATCAGCTGAGGCAGATCTCTCACTTTATCTTCACCCAGATAATTTTTCGCGATAGCGGCACATTTTTCTGTCAAAGCCACATCATTGTGCAGTGAGGGATAGCCTTGCTCTATGAAAACGTCAGCGATACATCCAGATTCTTCAGCAATTTCGTTTGTAACCTTTAAGATATTGTCTTTCAATGATTTACGCTTATTTTCATCAAAAGTGCGCATTGTGCCTTTCAGATTCACCTCCGATGGAATCACGTTGTAAGTACCGTTAGCGACAAAACCGCCAAAACACAGCAAACCATCTGATTTACAAGCATTTATATCATTTTCAGGATACAATTCCGACAATTTTGTCACGATTTTTGCAGCGGTAAGCAGGCAGTTGTCACGTTCTACAGGTTTGGCGGCATGACCTCCCCTGCCTTTCACGGTTATGTTGACCTCATCCGACGACGCCATGTATGGTCCGGCATGGAAACCCACCTCTCCGCAAGGCAAGTCGGGATAAACATGCTGCGCGATTATCATATCAACATCATCGAGAACACCTTCTTTAATCATCAACGAGGCACCGCCAGGGAGTTTCTCCTCTCCAGGCTGGAAAATCAGCTTCACTGTACCGGAAAAATTGTCTTTCAAGTCATTGAGGATGAACGCAGTGCCAAGCAGCATCGCTGTATGCGCATCGTGACCGCAGGCATGCATCACACCTTCGTTGAGGGAGCGGAACGGAAGATCGGTTTGCTCTTGAATCGGAAGAGCGTCCATGTCGGCGCGCAATGCCATTGTGGAGTGTGGAGTATGGAGTGTGGAGTTGCCATTTATAGTCGCCACAACACCATATCCGGCTATTTCTGATTGAAAATCAATGTTTTTTGAAGCAAGACAATGTTTGATGAGTGCGGCTGTCTCTCTCTCGCGGAAGCTCAACTCCGGATGCTGATGCAGTTGTCGCCGAATAGCCACAACATCGTCAAAATACTCGTCACTCTTGACTTTTATCAATTGCTTCATTTTTAATTTTATTTTTTTGCAAAAATAAAAAAAATATTTACTAACTTTGCATCCCTTTTTAAAAGTGTCAAGAAAAAAATTTAATAATATAAAAGAAAACGAACATGAAAGAAGTAAAATTCAGTCTTGTCTATCGTGACATGTGGCAGTCGTCAGGCAAATATGTGCCTCGCAAGGACCAGTTGGAGCAGATTGCGCCGCTCATCATCGACATGGGATGTTTCGACCGTGTTGAGACCAACGGTGGTGCCGCAGAGCAGGTAAACCTGCTTTATGGTGAGAACCCCAACCCTTCTGTGCGCGCCTTCACTGCCGCTTTGCACAAGGGCGGCATAGAATGTCACATGCTCGACCGTGCTCTCAACGCGTTGAGGATGAACCCTGTACCCGCCGACGTGCGTCAGCTGATGTATAAGGTAAAGAAAGCCCAAGGTGTCGATATCACCCGTATCTTCTGCGGATTGAACGACGTGCGCAACATAATACCTTCAATCCAATGGGCCAACGAAGCCGGCATGATTTCGCAGGCCGCCATGAGCATCACCTATTCGCAGGTGCACACCGCCGAGTATTACATGAAGATGGCCGACGAGCTCATAGCCGCCGGCGCAAAAGAGATTGCCTTGAAAGACATGGCAGGCGTCGGTCGCCCCGTCTCGTTAGGTAAGATTGTTGCGCACATCAAGACTCAGCATCCTGAGATAAAGGTGCAGTATCACGGCCACACCACGCCAGGCCTCTCGATGGCATCGGTCTTGGAAGTCTGCAAGGCAGGCTGCGACTATATCGACGTGGCGATGGAGCCTCTCTCATGGGGCACCGTCCATCCGGATGTCATCAGCGTGCAAGCCATGCTGAAAGACGCCGGTTTCCTTGTCAAAGACATCGACATGAAGACCTATATGGCAGCCCGCAGCATGACACAAAGTTTCATCGACGACTTCTTAGGTTATTGGATCGACCCGCGCAACCGTTACATCAACTCGCTGCTGTTGGGCTGCGGGCTGCCAGGCGGCATGATGGGTTCGCTGATGGCCGACCTCAAACCGGTGCATGCCGCCATCAACATGAACCGCAAGAATCAAGGACTGCCTGAGTTAAGCGAAGACGAGATGCTTGTGGAATTGTTCCAGGAAGTGCAGAACATATGGCCTAAACTCGGCAACCCGCCATTAGTGACGCCATTCAGCCAATACACCAAGAACATCGCTCTGATGAACCTCTTCGCCATGAGCAAGGGCGAGCCTCGTTACGAGACATCCATCGACCCTGCCGCCTGGGACATGATCCTTGGAAAAGCGGGTAAGCTGCCTGGCACTTTGGCACCTGAAATCGTGGAACTCGCCAAGAAGAAAGGCTTCGAGTTCTTCACCGGCAACCCGCAGGACAACTACCCTGACGCACTGCCGCATTTCATCAAGATGATGGAACAAGAAGGCTGGGACCGCGGTCAGGACGACGAGGAGTTGTTCGAGTTCGCGATGCACGAGAAACAGTATCGTGAATACAAGTCGGGAGAGGCAAAACGCCGTTTCAACCAGGAGTTAGAGGCCAAGATGCAAGCCAAGGCGGAGAAAAACGGCATCAGCGTGAGCCTCGACGACTTGCGGAAGATGCGTCATCCTAAGGCAGAGACAATAACAGCGCCAACAAGCGGCCAAATCATCTGGGAGCTTGACGCCTATGAGAAGTCGATGGCACCCGCTACAGGCACGAAATACGACGAAGGCGACAACTTCTGCTATATCCAGACGCCTTATGCGACAGAGGCCGTCGTCACCAACTGGAGCGGCAAACTCGTGGAAGTGGTCGCAGAACAAGGTAAAAACGTGAAGAAAGGTGATATCTTGGCATTTGTCGAGAAATAAATAATATTTAGGTATGTGTTTATCACCTTTTGAAAAAATACGTATATTTGCATCGTTAAATTAATTGTATAAAAGTCAGTATCATGAAAAAAACATTACTATTCATCGCGGCGATATTGATGTCGGTATCAGTATTTGCCCAAACGAAAACAACGTTCATCAATGAGCATTTTGACGGCTCTTCTTTGCCGGAAGGATGGCAAATCATTGGCAACACTTCAAACTGGAGTGTCTCCGCCACACATAACGCCGGCGGTCAGGCCAACGAGATGAAGCTCGACTGGAATCCTCAGTTCAATGGCATGACACGTCTCGTCACACCCGCCGTTGACCTCACAGGCGTCACATCGGTGGTCATGAGCTTCAAACACGCCCTTGACAACTATTCAGGTTCCAACACCATCGGCATCGCCACGTCATCAGACGGCGGCACCACATGGAACGTCGGATGGACACAGGGCTACTCGCAAAACAACTCATGGGCAGTGTCAGAAAACATCGCAACCGCCGACATGGGCAGCAACAACGTCATGTTCTGCATCTTTTTCAATGGCAACAGCTACAATATCAACGACTGGTATTTCGACGACATCGAGATTTTCACACGGGAAAACCTTGACGTTCAATTAGCTTCTATCAACACGAACAGTGTCATAGGTGCCGGCACTCAAGATATTGCCGTCACAGTAGCCAACAAAGGTGTCACTGCCGTTGAAGAAATCACACTGTCTTACCAAATCGACAACAATCCGGCGGTGGTTGAGACATTCAACGTAAACCTCGCCTCACTCGCGTCAACACAACTCACATTCGCCGAGCCGGCGTCTTTCATTCCCGGAAGTTACATCATCACTGCTAATGTCGAAGCTGTGAACGGCACACCTGACGATGATTTGGAAAACAACACCATGACAAAGACCATCGGCGTGGCTCTCGGCACGACACAACGCATCCCGATGATTGAGCATTTCTCAAGCTCCACATGCGGACCGTGCGTCAGCGTGAACACACAGATGCTTAACCTCACCAATAACAACCCCGGCAAGTTCACCTACACCAAATATCAGATGAACTGGCCCGGAAACGGCGACCCATATTACACGACAGAAGGTGGCACGAGAAGACAATATTACGGTGTGAATGCCGTGCCTCAGTGCTTCCTCGACGGTCAGGATCAAGGCTATGCCTCGGTGACGCAAAATAATCTCGACAGCCATTACAACGATCCTGCTTTCGCCGACGTGAGAGGCTCGTTCAACGTCAGCGGCAACACCATCACCGTTAAGGTTGACTTCATGTCGTACTACGATTTAAACACAGCGCAGGCTTTCGTCACGGTCAATGAGAAAGTCACAACCGGCAACGTGGGCAGCAACGGCGAGACATCGTTCCACCATGTGTTTATGAAATTCTTGACATCGACATCAGGCGACGATGTGAACATTGAAGCGGGTAACTACCAGCATTTTGAGTTCACACAAGACATGTCAGGGACACACGTCGAGGAGATGAGCGACCTTGAAGTGTCGGCTTGGCTACAGAATTATGACTCAAAAGAGATGCTCAACAGTCATTTCATGTATGAATACACCGACATCCACCCGTATCCTGTGCAGAGCCTCGCCGTCAACATGGAGGAAGAGACTCTGACAGCCACATGGGAAGCTCCGGAAGGCGGCAACGCATTGAGTTACAATGTATATATCAATGGAGAATTGGCCGAAAACACCACCTCTCTCGAATATACAACAGCCACAGAAGAGGAGTTCAACGTTGTGTCGGTCGAAGCCGTTTATGACAACGACATGACATCTGTCAAAATGGTGAAAGCCACCGCGACTCCTGAAACAACACTCACACTCAGCACAACCGCCATCGTGTTCAACAATCCTTCCGAAGAGAAGTATCTGACCATCACCAACAACACCGCTGATGCAGTGACAATCAACGAGATTGCTGAAAATCCGGAGACAAATTATCTCGCAATTGAATTTGAAGGCTTAATCGTGCTTCCTTACACCCTCGAAGTTGGCGAAAGCATGCAGGTCAACATCGCTCCTTTGTTGTATGACGCAAAATCTCCTGTCACGACATTCATCAACATTTCTTCCACTGTGGGAGAGCAGTCGGTCAACGTGACAGTCGATTCATCATGGTATGAAGGCGTCGATGAGAACAGCAGCAGCTACGAAATATATCCTAACCCGACCAATGGCGGCATCATGGTAAAAGGTGATAACATCAAAGCAGTTGAGGTGTATAACCTCTGCGGCCAGAAGGTGCTGACAGTCAACGGCTCACAGAATGTCAACGTCGATATGAGTGCTCTCACATCAGGCATTTACATGGTTAAAGTCATTGACAACAATGGAGTTAGCACCGTTAATAAAGTCGTGAAAAAATAGACGTTAGACATTAGACATTAGACGTTAGATTTGGTCAAAAAAAGGACTCGTATAAAACGAGTCCTTTTTACTAAGGTCTAAAGACTAAGGTCTAAAGTCTAAAGCCTAAGGTCTAAAGCCTAATGTCTTAAAAAAGATTCTTTGCGAGTCCTTTAATCTCCTCCTTGCTTGCGTTCACGCCAAACACGTGATCGGGCTTCAGATACCAGACATCGTTATGTTGTCTGAACAGTTTCTCACCGCCGCCGGTGATGTTGAGCATTATCACGTCGTCGGCTGTAACTTGTTTGTTTTCAATGGCTTGGATGAGCGAAGCCGTCGCCACACCGGCGGCGTGATAGATGTCGATGCCCTCAAGCTCCTCAAACATATCGCATGCTTTCTGAGCCTCTTCGTTAGTCACGGCGAACATGTCGCCATCGGTGTCAACGAGAGCGTCATACAGTCCTCCGGCCAATGAGTAAGGCGGTTTTCTGTTTGACAGCACCTTAGCCACTATCTCTGCCGCGTCTTTACGAGCCTGTTCCGCATCGTAAGGCAGCATGGCTCTTGAATGCGCCTTCCAAGCATCGTACATCGGGGTGAAAGGCTTGTTTTGCGACACAAAAATCTTCGCTTTGTTAGTGCCGTAGCGTCCGTCATCGATAAAACGGAGGTTAGCCTCCCAAGCTGCGATGGCACCTGTCCCGCTTCCCACTGCCTGGAAATAGAAGTCAGGGATACGTCCGATGAATGTCACCGCCGACATCATGGTGGTGCTCATGCCGTCGCGACGTGCTATGTTCTTGGCCCCACCCTCTGCGAAGTAGCCGTCCATCTCGCACACGATGTTGCCTAAGTTGATGGCGTCGAAATAGTCGCTGCCGCTCTCCGTGCAAAAAAGCTTCACACACGGATTGAGCGGCTTCTCAAACCACAAGGCGCCGATGTTATCTTTCGGAACAGTCAGCAAAAGCTTGATGTTATTGTCGGAGCACACCTGAGCGAAAGCCCGCGCTGTATTGCCTGCCGACGACACCACCATCACCTGCTCGCGCAGCTTCTCATCGAGACGCGCACATACCGAATACGCCTCCGTCTCCTTGAATGAGCATGTGCGCATGCGTGCTCCAATCTCAGGATAATATCCGTTGAAAGTGATGTATAAGTTGTTGAGTCCTAACTTCTTGGCAAGTCTCTCGCTCTTGTATGTCACCGGACAAGAAGCGTTTTTCAGAATGTTTTTTATCGGGAGCCAGTCGGCAAAACGGTATAATCCTCCGTTTTCATCCTTCACTTCAAGCTGTTTCTTGTCGTAAATCGCGCGAATCAGACTTGGTTTCTCGCTGTTCGGGAAGTCGAGCATCCAACCGCTGTCTTCGCAGACACGACCGTCAGCCACACATTTTACTTGGTATTTCGTGGGTATGAACGCCATGGTTTTTTTATTTACAAATTGCACTTCAGTTTATTATAAGTTGCAAAAATAGTAAAATATTTTACTAATTTTACAAAAAAATCAAAAAATTTATTTTTAGTTAAGTTCATTCGCAATAATTTCTTATCTTTGTGACCTCGAATTTTATAAAATATCAGATAATGAAAAACTTCAGAATTACCATGTTATTAGCCGCATCTATGCTTTTCTCGATTCAGATGCAGGCGCAGAAAGACGAGAAACCCGTCTATCAATTCACCGACGATGTCGAGGCTCCTCACACCATCGTTCAAAACCAAGCGCAGTCGGGTACGTGCTGGTGTTTTGCCGGCACCGGCTTCGTGGAAGCCGAGATACTCAAAAAATACGACGTGGCATTGAATCTTTCCGAAATGTTCTTTGTCCGTTGGGCTTATGCACAGAAATTCAACAGGTTTGTGCGTCTTCACAGTGCCACCAACCTCAGCTGCGGCGGTGAGGTGTTCGACGTGCTTTACGCCCTCGACGCCAACGGAATGATAACAGAAGAGGCCTACAGCGGTCTCGTCCCCGGCTTCGAGAGACACTGCCACTGGGAGCTGCAAAACGTCATCGAGGGTTATGCCAAAGTGGTGACCAAGAAAAGCAACGGACGCATACTTTACGACGTGTATCCCAAAATGGTTGAATCGACACTCGACGCCTATCTCGGCGAGGTGCCGGAAGACTTCGAATACGACGGGGCGCAATATGACCCGAAATCATTCGCGCAAAAATATAAACTCGACATCAACGACTATATCCAGTTCTCATCATACACCGACCAGGAGATGTACAAGCCTTTCCTGATTCAGATTCCTGACAACTGGACCAGCACCATGACCTACAATATGGGCTTTGACGAGATGATGGCTGAGCTTGACAACGCCTTGAACAACGGATATACCGTGGGCTGGGCGGAAGATGTAAGCGACAAAGGATTCTCACGCAAGGCCGGCGTCGGCGTGGTCCTCGACGAAGACATCGATAAAATCCGCGAGAGCAACCCTAAGAAATTCAAGAAGATGAGCGACGACGAGATTAAAGACATCATTTACAAATTTGAAGACGAGCTGCCTGAGAAAGAAGTCACCGAGGAGATGCACCAGACCGCCTACGACGACTGGAGTACCACCGACGACCACAGCATGCTCATCGTCGGCATTGCCCATGACCAAAACGGCAATAAATATTATAAGGTGAAAAACTCATGGGGCGAATCGGGACCGTATAAGGGATTCTGGTACTGCTCCGATGCTTATGTACGCCTCCACACCGTGTTCTTCACAGTGAACAAAGCCGGCTTGAGCGACGGGATAAAAGACAAACTATCTATCAAGTAATAATGTGTAAGGACGCGGTCACCGTGTCATAACAGTGTATGTATCATAAATCAACAATAAAAAAAATAGTTAAAATGAAATTCAAACATTTTCTTTTGGCAGCAGCTCTGTTGTTGAGCGTGCCAACATTCGCGCAAGAGGAAGCCAAACCTGAAGAGGAAGGCTACAAATTTGAGGTGATTAAGGAATTGCCTATAACACCTGTGAAAGACCAGAACAGAGCCGGCACATGCTGGTGCTACTCCACATTGGGATTTTTCGAGGCCGAACTGCTCCGCATGGGCAAGCCTGAATACGATTTCTCGGAGATGTACATCGTTTACAAGACTTATCAGGACCGCGCCGACAAAGCCGTCCGCACTCACGGTGATGTCTCTTATTCGGAAGGCGGCTCGTTTGGCGACGTCATCTACGCCATCAAGCATTATGGTCTCGTCCCCGACTCGGAGATGAGAGCCGGTCAGATGCACGGCGACAGCCTCTCCAACTTCTCGGAGTTCTCAAACGTCAGCGGCAAGTTCATTGAAGGTGTCATCAAGACAAAGACCTTGCAACTCGGCACCGACGAGAACCACACCCCGCTGTGGAAGAACGCCTTCAACGGCATCCTCGACGCATACATCGGCAAATGCCCGGAAGAATTCACATACAACGGAAAGAAATACACCCCACAAAGCTTTGCTGAATCAACAGGCTTGAACATGGACGACTATGTCAACATCGCATCATTCGCCCATCAGCCTTGGTATGAGCCATTCGTCATCGAGGTCCAGGACAACTGGCGCTGGGGCAAGGCATTCAACCTCCCTGTTGACGAGTTCATGGAGGTGATGAACAACGCCATCGATAACGGCTACCCGATTGCTTGGGGCGCCGACGTCAGCGAGAGCGGCTGGCTCAGAGGTAAGATGTCAGGCATATGCGTGCTACCTGACCTTAAGAACCAGGCATCCGACAAGGCGGGAACAGACTTCGCACATTGGAACGGACTCAGTGCCGCCGACCGCCAGAAAGAAGCCATGAACAAACCCACCCCACAACGCTGGGTCAACGACCAAGACCGTATCGATGCTTACAACAACTTCGAGACAACCGACGACCACGGCATGGTCATCTACGGCAAAGCAAAAGACCAGATGGGCAACGTCTATTTCATGGTGAAGAACTCATGGGGTGAAGCCGGCAACTACAAAGGAATGTGGTATGCCTCAGAGGCTTTCGTGCGCTACAAAACCCTCAACTATGTGGTTCATAAAGACGCCCTTCCAAAGAGCATCAAGAAAAAACTCGGAATAAAATAAGATAAATAAACGTCACAAATATAAAAGAGCGCGAGGCGGCGATGGTTGCTTCGCGTTCTTTTGTGAAAAACGATTCTAAAACCATGGCTCAGGAGACTGAAAAAAAATTTTTGGTGAGCGGCGAGTTCAAAAACGAGGTGTTTCACGCTTTTCACATCGTACAAGGCTATCTCTCAAGCGCTAAGGAACACACCGTGCGCATCAGGATAAGGGACAACCAAGGGTTCATCACCATCAAAGGGAAAACCAATGAAACAGGAGCCTCTCGTTTCGAGTGGGAACGCGAAATCCCTCTTGACGAGGCAAGACAGCTCATCGAGATATGCGAGCCGGGAGTCATCGATAAGACACGTTATCTGATTAAAAACACTGACGGCAAGCACATCTGGGAAGTTGATGTGTTCCATGGTGACAACGACGGACTTACGATAGCCGAGATAGAGCTTGACGATGAACATGAAACGTTCGACAAGCCTGCGTGGCTTGGTGAAGAGGTCACCCCCGACCCAAGGTATTTCAACGCCTCGCTGTCGAAAAACCCTTATAAAAACTGGAAACAACAGGTGTAAAACACCTATTTCTTCATCACCTCGAAGCCTTTTCCATAAACACCCATCACCGTGTTGACGGAGACGAATGCCTTAGGGTCTTCCTGCTTCACAATACGTATGACAGGCTGGCACTCGGTCTTGCGTACCACGGCCATCAGGATGTCGCCGTCTTGCTTTGTGTACCAGCCGGTGCCTTTGATAATCGTTACCCCACGATGAATCTCGTTGCCGATTCTGTCGGCTATCACTTGAGGCTTCGATGAGAAGATGAACATCTGCACCGACTGTTTGCTTCCGGTGAAAGCGAGGTCCATGCAGTAGCTGCTCACAAAGTTACCTACTATGCTGTAGATTATAAGTTCCACACGCTGAAGGATTTCCATGTCTTGGAAGACGAAAAACGAGCTTCCTATGATTACCAGATTCATCGCCAAGGTGAAACGTCCTAACGAGATGTTGCGGTATTTGTTCACCACCATAGTGATGATATCCACGCCGCCTGTACTTCCGCCTGAGAGGAAGATGATGCCATTGGCGAAGCCGCCGATGCCGCCGCCTATGATGGCTGCGAGGAACTTGTCGGAGATAACGGGCACGTCGCCGAACACATTCTGCAAGAGCGAGAAAAACAACGACATCACCACAATGCAATAGATGGTCTTCAGTCCGAAACGCCAACCCAGAATCTTTAGCGAAAACAGTATCAGAACCGCATTAATCACAAAAATGGTGATACCCGTGGAGATACCTGTCACCCAATAGACTATAGTCGCGATACCGTTGACGCCGCCGCCCAGCATGTGATTGGGGATGAGGAACGCCGTCCATCCGAGAGCTATGACGAACAGGCATACGGTGATGACCGCATAGTTTTTGATTTCGATAAGGGTGTTTGAAGCTTTTTTCATGTTGATATATGTTTTTTATTTAACAACAAAAGACTTAAAACATTGATTGCCAATATCTTAAGTCTTCACTCTCTCTTGTACCTGAGGCCGGGGTCGAACCGGCACGTCCACAATGGACACAGGATTTTAAGTCCGGCGCGTCTACCGATTCCGCCACTCAGGCACTTATTTATTTGAGCGGAAAACGAGACTCGAACTCGCGACCCCGACCTTGGCAAGGTCGTGCTCTACCAACTGAGCTATTTCCGCAAAATTTTGTCCCAAAATTTTGCGGCATTTTTGTCGCGACTCGGCATAATCAAAGTAAAACTTTGCCTCTGCTCTCGCTGCTCCAAAAAGTCCGCTTTGAGACTTCTCATTCCTGCGGCTTTTTGTCGCGACTCGGCATAATCAAAGTAAAACTTTGCCTCTGCTCTCGCTGCTCCAAAAAGTCCGCTTTGGAACTGAATGATTCATATTTTAAAGAACCGTGAGCGGAAAACGAGACTCGAACTCGCGACCCCGACCTTGGCAAGGTCGTGCTCTACCAACTGAGCTATTTCCGCAAAATTTTGTCCCAAAATTTTGCGGC